>Ga0163159_1001349_pt1 | contig 23799 bp, 10 predicted proteins | sample BioMet9_FD_108702 | JGI IMG/M metagenome (GOLD analysis project Ga0163159, IMG submission 108702) | Microbial communities from bioreactor (seeded with sewage sludge) at Lawrence Berkeley National Lab, California, USA - Biofuel... | ecosystem: Engineered > Bioreactor > Anaerobic > Unclassified ... | reverse complement strand
CGTTGTTCCCAGGCGTCAGTGAACCCGGAAAATCTTAACCGTGGGTAATTATTTTTTGCCGCCATCGTTGTCTCTCTTCCCGTGGTATAAAAGTAACGCCAATTCCTTTAAAGCCAAATCTTCAGGGGGGTTCTTGCCTTCTGAACCCTCTCCAGTCGCTTTTAAATCTGGAAGCATTCCAGCCAGCCGATCTTCGGTAGACGAAATCTCTTCGTCAATTTCCCCAAGTGTCATTTCATATCGTTCGGCCAAAACATTAATTCTTGAAGCTATAGTTTCGGAAATGGACTGATATAAATCCTCTATTCCTTTCTTAAGAAAAGAAATCCACTTCTCGTCAATGACGAGATGCTTAATATCACCAACGCTTAAAACAGAGTAACTTTTTTCTGCCTTTTGATCCAAAGTCTTAGTAAGAACTTTAGATTTGGCCAACTTGGCCTTGCTCTCTTGGAATAAACCATTAAAACGCTTTAGCGTAGCAAAATCTTCCCGGTCTTCTTCGAGAACAGGGAGAGAATTTTGAAGTTTTTCAAGTCGTTCATTAAGACTTTTTTTGGTGATTTTTCCATTTGCGGCGGCTTTTTGAAGAAGCGGGTTGTCCGAAAGATACTGCTCAAAATCCAAAGTTGACAAGCCTTGGAATGAGTTAGCGGCTAGGGCATTCTTAATCGCAACAATTTCTTGGTTTGTTATCCGCGATTTAATTTCTTCAATGGCTTGAAGAACGGCATCGGGATCAACAGTCTTTTCAGAATCATCATTTTCGGATTCGCTATCCTGAGACAAGCAATCAAACAAAGGGCTGTCTTCGGTAATGTCGTCCGTCATTGCTTGAATTTCGGAATTGAGTTGCTCGATGTCGTTTTGAAGTTGTTGTATTTCTAGCTCTTCAGTACGAAAGAAGGAATGGACAACCAGGTCTTTGGGGATTATGACTCCATCCCACGATTCTCTTTTTTTCTTTGAAGCTGGTTCTCCTTCTTTTTGCTTTTTAAAGTGTTCTTCAATTCCTCGGCCGGATTCAAATCCGTCTTTAGTAATTACATAGACATCATCGGCCATGGAATCATTCCAGTAGCTCAGGAGGACTTGATAAACATCATATTTGTTTACTAAAGAAAGGGGCTCAAAATACGTAATTAATTTTAGCGCCCAATCGCCAAGAAGTTCTTTCGGATTAACGCTATCGTTTAGGGACTCAAGCTGCGGATAAATCTCACGTTTCCAATCATCAAAAGCGAGGGAGACTTTGCTCATATAGGTTAGGAAGTCTTTATCTGAGGTAATCGTTTCTTGAATCTTGTTTTTATCTACCTTGAGCTTAAAATAGCCGTCTCGAATCTTTGAAAACAATTTGTCGCGGAGGCAAGGAAAAGCGGTCCAAAATTGCTTTAAATCAGAAATGTCGCCTTCCGGAATGCCTCCCAGTATATGACCAGCCAGGTCTTGGTTGTCTTCCTTGGGGGTGCTGTCAATATATCGTGAAATGTTCAGATTTCCGTCATTTTTGGGTCCCAGTACTTCGGATAAGGGAATTTTTTTAGCGTATCTTGGATCGTCAGTAATTTCCTCATTAAAAGTATTAACGATTCTATAAATGTCTTCTTCACGGAGACGGTTTTTGTCGCCATCTTTGACATAGCCATGGCTGGCATCAATCATGAATATAGAATCGCGAAGTCCAGCCGTTTCTTTGTCAATGACGATGATGCAAGCAGCAATCCCTGTTCCATAAAAAAGGTTATCTGGAAGACCAATAATTCCTTTGATATATCCTTTTTCCAAAAGGGTTTTTCTTATCTCACCTTCCGAGGCACCACGGAACAAGACACCGTGAGGAAGAATTACGGCCGCTTTACCGTTGCTCTTTAACGACTTCAAAATGTGAAGAAGCCAAGCATAGTCGCCTTTCTTTGAGGGAACTTCGGCGTAACCATCAAAGCGGCCAAAATCTTTCAGCCCATCTCTCCAGTTTTTTAAAGAGAAAGGAGGATTGGCAACGATGTAATCGAAGCGTTTTAAAACTTCGTTATCGCCATCTTCAAAAAACTGCGGGTCAGAAAAGGTGTTTCCAGCCTTAATAACTGTGGTTGGCTGGTCGTGCAAAACCGTATTCATGACAGCCAAGCCGGCGGTGACGCTTTCCTTTTCTTGCCCATAAGCCGACAAGGGTATCTTTGCCTCGTTTACGGCTCGAATTAGCAACGACCCAGAACCGCAGGCGCAATCATAAATTGTGGCGCTTCGATTGGTTTCCTTTGCCACCCCAACGACTTTTGCAAGAACTCTTGAGACTTCAGCCGGGGTATAGAATTGGCCTTTGCTCTTTCCGCTTTCGGTCGCAAACTTGCGCATCAGGTACTCATAAGCATCGCCAATAATGTCATCGCCTTCAGCTTTGTTGTTTTTAAAATCAAGCGAATCGTCGCGGAAAATGTTGATAAGTTTTTCGAGTTTATCAATCATTTCCTTTCCTTTGCCTATTTTTTGCTCATCATTAAATTTGGCATTATCGATAATTCCGGAAAGATTAAAAACATCGCTATTGGCTTCAGCCAATTTGGCAATGATTTTATCCATTTCTTCGCCGATGTTCTTTTTCTTTTCGGGATCGCTTAAAATTGCGACCATGTCGTCGAAACTTCCGCCTTCCGGAACGACAATGCTGGCATAGGGTTCGTTCCGAAATTTATCAGAAACATACTTAACGAACAGGAGAGTAAGAATGTAGTCCTTGTACTGAGAGGCATCCATTCCGCCTCTTAGGGCGTCACAGCTTGCCCAAAGGCTAGCATAGAGTTCGTTTTTTTTAACAGCGGCCATGAAGGTTTCTCCTGAGACATTTTTCGGTCATAACGTGTCGATTACGTTCATCAACTTTCGCTCCGTTTACTGGTAGCGTTTATCGTGTTTCGTACTTCGCGAGAATCCACTAAATATAGGTCAACTAAACCTGCCTTTACTTTTGTTTTTATTATACTTCTCGCTCGCTTTTTCTTACATAGAAATTGCTTCCGTTCCAAAACAACGTGTTTGTAACGATGAAAATAAAGAAATTAACGAGAACTTTTTCCGTTAATCCTAGCTTTTGACTCCTGCTTTTAAAAAACTTCAAGCATCAGAACCATTAGCGAAAGTCATCGGCTTTTTTATGACTTCACTAGGTTGGATGCAAAAACCGATATGTGAAACTTCTGACGCTGAGAATCAGATTACTAGGGCGTTGTTTTTTGTTTTGAGGTGAAAAAGGCCCAAGAAGCGTACAATATTTAATATCTCTTATAAGGAGCCATCATGAACAAAGATTCAATCCTTTGGGGCATTCATATGCCCATCGAATCTGAAGCCATTGCTTTGGGGAAGCATCCAGAATTGGGAATCTCGTGGTTTGAGTTAGGAGACCTTTCGTCTTTTAAAACTCGAGACGAGATTCAAGACCACTACCAGAAAACCTATCCCAGTGCTACGGAGAAATCGGCGTTGACTAACGCCAGCCAGCTTTTTCATTTCCTTATCGACATGAAAGTCGGCGATCTCGTGATGTTTCCTTCCAAAAGCCGCCATCAAATCTACCTCGGAGAAATCGCAGGTGAATACCATTTCGACGCTTCGGATTCCGCTTTGCCTAATCGCCGCACAGTGAAATGGCTTAAGATCTGCCCACGCACAGATTTTAGCCAAGGAGCTCTTTATGAAGCCGGCTCTTTCCATACCATTTTCCAAGTCAAACAATACAAAATCGAATATCTAGCAAAATTAGATCCTAGTTTGGCTCAAGGAGACGAAGGTGTAAATGGTCCTGACGGACCCGATGAAACAATTGGCGTGACTTTAGCCAGCATCGAAAACCAAACACGCGATTTCATTCTAAAAGAACTAGCCCGTCAATATAAAGGCTATCCACTTCAAGACGTCGTTAAAGACCTTCTCGAAGCCATGGGCTATAACGCCCAAAACGGTGCGAAAGGCGCTGATGGTGGCATCGACCTCATCGCCTATAAAGACGAATTCCCTCCCCGTATTGTCGTCCAAGTAAAAAGCTTCGATAAATCCTCGGCGGGATTGTCCGATGTCAAAAACCTTTATGCCACCTTGTCGACGGGAGACGTGGGGATTTTTGTGACTTTGGAAGATTACACGCAGCAAGCCAAAGACTATTTAAAGAGCAAGCCTAACATCCGCGCCCTCAATGGCTATGATTTCGTCGGGCTTATTCAAAAATACTACGATGAGATGCCGTTAGATTTTAAAACCAAGATTCCGTTGAAACGAGTTTATTTTCCGGCCACACCCGAAGATTGATTGTTTTGTGATTCTTTAACCGCTTTACTGCTGCAAAATCCTTAATGGTTAAAATGGCTTTTTGCGATTAAGTTACTTTAAAGGTAACGGAATCAACCAGTTTCCTAGAAATTCGACCGTATTATTGCCTTTCGGCCAACAAACCAAGATGCCTGAAGGAAGGCGCTGCAATTTACGAATTTGCCGAGAAGCTTTATAAATGTCGGTTTCAAGATAGTCCACTGCAACATCCGATCCGGTTTTTGCTAAGAATAGACCATTGTGGTCTTCTTGATTTGCCAAAACTAAAGCACGCTTATAAAGCATAGGAAGGCGAGCCTTAATTAAGGAAAGCAAATTGGGATAGACCCGTTTTTCGACCATGTTTAGGGCAAAATAAGGCGTTACCTTCTGGTCAATGGGGTTGACATAAAGATGGTTAAAATGGTCAATGTCGATAATACAACCATGAATCTTACCTTCGCCACCAATATTACGTATTTTGGCCGCTATCGCTTGTTGAAAAACGCTATATTTCCAAAAAGACGAGTCGACTGAGGTTATGACCTTGTCCATATTCTCGTAGTAATAGTTGATGTCCTTATGATCAAGCTGCTTCTTCTGCCCACCATTCAGAATGATCAAATCGTGTCGCTTTGACTCGGTGATGCAGCAGTAAAAGCCTTTCTTCTTGAGAAGATAAAGCGGTTGAAGATCCGCCTCAATGGTGAAGTTCATGTTCTTGCCGCGGCAAAAATCGAGATATTGTTGTTTGCTGATGGAATGAATTCCGTCAGGATAGGAGTCGAAAAGATCGTAACGGCCGTCCAAATAGAAATGTTTAGCATGAATCGGATGCTCGCGATATCCAATCTGGTTATCTGCGTAGATACGATACTCGCCATCATCAGAGAAATAGTTTCGATGATTGTGGCCGTTGACATAAACAAAGCCAGGATGAGGTTCAACTGGGGACATCCAGTCGGACAAAGGATTGTGCGTTAAAACAATAACGTGCCTTCGACCCAAGGCTTTTTCTACCTTCGTATAAGCGGTGTTAAATTTTTCAGTTTCCTTGATTTCTTCGGCACGGTCAATTGCTCCGCGATAAATATTACCGCTGTCAGCATTAAATTCTTGATTGTATCCAGCGAACCCCGTTCCACCAAAAATAAGGATTCGGTCGGTTTCTGTCTCCCTTTGCAAAGCCGAGGGACTCATTTTCAAAAGTTCATTGTCCGAAAAAATCTTTGCCTCGCCCTTTTCATTGAAAGCAAGCAAAGAATTCTGAAGGAGAAACATCCCATGATTAGCAATTGCAATCTTGTTGAAATCATAAAAGCCCTTTAAGCCTTCTTTTGGAGAATTCCACAATTCATGATTTCCGAGAACAAAGACAACTTTCAAGGAAGAATCCACCACCGCTTTTACGCGGCTCATTTCTTCAACAAAGTGAAGAAACAACAAAGAATTTGAATCAATATCGCCCCCGATGAGAAGGACGCGATATGGGAGACTGCTATTCGCGGCTTCAAAAGCATCTTGGACTAATCCTCGAACGATTTTTCTCAGCAAATAAGAGATGTCATCCTCAGTAATGCAACCCGCTTCTGTAATGCGAAACCAAAGATGAAGGTCACTGATGTAGAAGACAGGGACTTCACCCTCAGCAGGGCCCTCGTCGACACAAGCCAAGCTTTCTCCGGCGCCGCTTTCATTCGTCAAAATCAAAGACGACGGTGTGGGCAACGCCGGCAAAGAAATCGGCTGATATGGTAACCGAAGGGCTCGAAGAACATCACTCCGAACGTGAGCATTTTCAAAATGAAGACCTGTTAAATCGTACAGGTGCTCTAAACCATAACAATCGAGCAAATCCGCTTGGTCGAGATTGCCTTTTAGGAAAGAAACAAAGTCAACAAAATGAGCTTGGGGAAAAGGTCTGGTTTTCACAAGAAGGCCATCGGCGGTCTCCCACGATAGATTGACCCAATACCCGCGAGTTGGTCCGATATATCCGCTATCAACTTTGCGAATAAGCCGAGAATAACATTGGGGCGGCAACAATGTATCTTTTCCGATGTGGTAAGAAGCAAACGCCGACAAGGGCATTTCTAATTCCGAGAAATCGCAATGGGAAAGGTCGCCATGAAGATGCGAAGCAAACGCTTCTAAAGTTTCAAAGTAGAGACGGGCTTTAGCCTGACAATCTTTTCGATAAATCGTTGAGGCTTCTTCAATGAAATAATGCGTTTCTTCATCAAAGAAAAGTCGCTTAGTCCACACCACAGTTTTGTTTTTTACAGCCTCGACAAAATGACGAAAGATTATCGCATGCCGATAATGGGTTGAATCAGATTCATCTTTGATATTTCTTTCAGCCTCAACTCGGTCAGGATCATAGAAGTAGCAAAGAGAGGCAGCAAGCAGCCCTGAAACATCGTTCCCAGAATTGATCAGTTCCATAGCAAACTTAAAGGCTTTTTCTTTGTCGCTTGGCATGATACTAAAAATGAGGAATTCCTTTGAGTAGGAAGGATTGAGCTTCTCAACTTGGCGAAAAGTGGCTTTGAAATCTTTGAAATTGTCGCAAGCTTTTGCTTGAAGAACGAGGCTGGTCAGCGCGGCCTTCTTTTCCTCTACAATTAAATACTCAGCATGCTCTTTCGGAGTAGGGACCCAAGAATAATCATCAATCGTTTCTTTAGAGAACGGACCTCGCTGAATCTTCTGAAGATCGATGTGATAACGAGCGATTTCTTCCGAGTTAAATTCGTATTGATAAAAGGAGGCGTTTTCGTAGATCCTGCCATCGACAAATTGGTAGAATTCATCAAAGGAATCAAAGAAGAAATTCTCGGTTTCATACACGGCTTTAGGATTTTTAAACCCGCATTCGTCCTTAACAAAAAAGTTATTGGCGCCCACATCGAATCCGCATTCCAAAATCCGGCGGAAACCAGCCTTGCGTTCTGCGACGACCAACCTAGTGCTGTGCCGATAAGGGGCTGGGATTTCAAAAGTCTCAATCTTTCGTTTCTTTAATCCCTTTATCCAATCCGAAACCGATGCCTCATCGGGCTCTTGAGTCTCAATTCCCATTAACCGGTCAACTTCGTTTAACATTTTAACTTTATCACAGATTATCCGATATTCTTTGCAAGATTGAGAGGCTCAATTTTAGATCGGATTCCACTTCAGCTGCAATCGCAGCAAAAGAATAGTCTTGGAGGAAATGGTACTGGTAAACAAACCGGTAGGGATAATCAGGGCGGCCATCGTATTTGCCAAAGGTTTTGCTCATCGAAGTCTGCTGATCTTTCCAGGTTTTATGCTCAAGGTCAGGGGTTAAGAACCAGCCCTTCTCTTTGAACTCATCAAAGACCTTTTGAGTTAAGTCCGCTTGCTGGCCGCAGCGCTGGGCAATCCGTCGGTACTGATCCCCTTGAATTTGAACGCCAATCGCGATGTTCATCTTGGGGTTTTCGGAAAGTAATTTTTCAAAGCGAATATCGACAATGCCCCTTTTATCGGAAAAGCCCGGCCAGCAGTACAATTCATAGCCCCACTTTCGAGCTTCCTGCTGGTAAAGCGAATACCAAGGTTCTTTTTGAAGATATTGGGCGAGTTGATCGGCTTTAAATTTATGGACGATGTCGCTCAAACGAATCTCTTCTAGAGGCAAAACCTCCTCCCAGGTTGGCATCTTAGGGCCAAGGTTAACGTCATAGGCGGCTAAAAGGTCGCAAAGGGTTTTGGACTCGGTGCAGTAACGCAAGGTCAAAGCCTTGTCCTCGCTAGAAAGCTTCGATTCTGGGACGAAGGAAGCAATGCGATCAATGACTTGGCCAAAGGGCAGATAAGACCAGCCTTGGGGAAGATTAAAAGAAGGTGGGACCACGCTCACGAGGAGTCCTCCTCCAAAATGAACCTTTTTGGGGTTATCGCCTAGTTCTTCGGCGTAACCTTTAAGCTGCTCTTCTCGCGGCAAAGACTTCAGTTTATTTTCCACCACTAAAGCATCCAGACCTTCTCGGGAACGAATCGTAAGGTCGCGGTTGCCTTGCTCGCGGAAAACGGCCAATGGCCGCTGAAGGTTAGCCGAGGGGAAGAAGACTTTAAGAAAGCCATCATCCTGTTCGAGCAGCCACGCCCAAAAATTGGTATGGAATAATTCCTTTGAGCCTAAAGACATGGCATAAAGTGCCGAGTTTTTAAGTTCCTTGATCAGCTCTTGTGAGTCCAAATTACTTGCCATTTTTATCCCCTTTCTTCGTTTTCCATCCTCGCTTGATGCCATTAATCTCAGCGATATAAGCAATATTCATGATATCGGGATGAGGAATACCCGCGGCATCATCTCGTTCAATCAGTTTCTTTAGATATTCATTGGAAGGAATTTTGTTTCCTTTGGAGGAGTTACAGGTTGGACAAGCAAAGACAAAGTTCCAGAGTTGATCCTTCTTGATGAAGTCCCATGGGATGACGTGATCAAGAGGCGCCGACTCAACCAAGTGCTTTCCGCAATAGAAACACGTTTCTTTTCTCGCGAGTTCATTGAGCTCTTCCTTGAAGAAAGAGAGATCCGCCCGCTTCGTGATGCCTTCAAGGACAGTAGAGACATTATCACAATGAGAATGATTGGCCTTAAGAGCCTTTTCTACGGCCTTCAGCCATTCGTAATAGTTCACTTGGTCCAATAACACCTTATTGGTGGAAAGGAAGTCAAAAGACTTCGAATTGAGCCAAACGGTTTTCTCTTTCTTGGAGAAACCAAAGAGATGACCTGAGGTGTCTTGATAGAAGGCTCCAAGAACGTATTTATCAAAGACCTTGGAAATAGCCTCCACCAGTTCTTGCTGGAAGGCGTCCGCTAAGGAATCAAACTCAACCCCATCGGATTCCGGATGCTTAGAAATGAAGTCAGAGACCACTACTTCGACCCCACTGCCGCGCATGGTCTTGTTATTCGCCATCTGAGGCAAATGATGAACCGCGATCAGGTTCCAGTAGATCGAAGCAAAGGTATGGTTCAGATCCGCAAAAGAGATTTTAAAAGCGCTGTCGGCAAGGAACAGGTTATCAAGCAGGCACTTCAGGAAGGCGTACTTATAGGTCGTCGTATGCTTGCCCGAGAATAACGAAAAGCTGATATCGGAGAAAAGATTGCAGTCCGAGTTATCGACTAACGGACCTTCTTTTTGTGTCCAACCGGGGTGATTTTGGTTTTCCATATTGCTTTCAAATGATTATAGAGCTTTGCTGAGGGGTACTGATTAGGTTTAATTTTGAAGACCGACCCTCCATTAATGAGACCACGGAGTTCAAAGACTCTTTTTATTCAGACAATCACTTATTTGAAAGACTCTGACGCTGCTTTGCCTTTAGACGAAACGAACCCCTGCAGCTTCTAAGTCAGAAAGAATCGAACGAAGGTCATCATTTCCGCTATTGACTTCCAATACCATTTTTCGAACTTTGTCATCATTGAAGCACCGAACAAAGTTAGCCAGGAATTCTTGTTTTATTGCCGGATCTTTAAAGTAAGTATTAAGGTCACCGCAATGAGAAACTCGCCGCCCGGTTTTCGTTTCTTTTTTGCCCCAAAGATGAACGCCCTCGATGAAGTCTTTAATGGTGGAGGCTTGCTCGAGCAATGCGGTATAGGCTTTTGAATCATCGGCCTCCTCAGCCGTAAATATCTGAGGAACATCAAAGGCCAGCCGCAGGGCCAAACGATTCATTTCGATCTTCTGTTTTACCGTCACCACATCTTCGAATTTGGAAACGAGGAAGCTTTTGCCGTAGCGAGACCCGCAACGGTTTTCAAGCAAAATTTGAGTCTCGGGGAAACGGGCTTTGATCTTCGCTTCGAAAACGGAATACGACGAGATGAAGCCATCAAGATCGGTATAGTCGTTAAAGGGTGGATGAACTTCGATAATCTTTGGGGGGAGGCCTTCGCCAATCAAAGCGAAAACAAAGTCGGAAAACTGGCTGGCCCAAGCCGAATTTTTCCACAATTGAGGGATGCCGCGTTTGTTCGCCGCAATAATCTCGGGGAACCGAGTAACCAAGGGGGTTGAAAACTCTCGGGAATCAAAACTATATTCGGTATGAAGCGACATCCCCAAAGCTGAGGTGGCCCCAATCGAATCAAAAGTTCCCGTAACCTCTTCATAGTTCAGAGGGATATGGTCGGGGTAAGTTTGACCATGGTATTTGACCATTTGGAAAACCGTCATGTTAAGCTAATGTTAATCGTTTTAGCGATAAAGGACATTAAAACCTCCAATTGCTCACTCTTGGAATCTTTTTCTACTTCCTCTAAAAAGTTAGAATTTTTGTGGGCGGTCTAAAAAAACGGACTTCGCAGAGCCGAGCCTAAAAGGCTTAATTGTGCCTAAAAATATCTGTAAAGAATCTTGAAGGGCTCTGTTTGCGAACTTGGTGTTCCAGGATTTCGTATGGCTCAATATTTCACGAGTTTCGTTTCACTATTTTGGACGAGTTTTTAACGTTTCCCTCCTAATTGTAAGATGCCTAAAGGCTAGATTTCATCACTATTTAATTTAAGTTTTAAGAAAGAACGTTAAAGGGCATCTGTCTTTTTTTGTAAGGGCAAGCAAAGCTATGCCAATTCAATGATAAAGTTTTTTTCAACGTAGCGATTGGCAGTATCGGTAACTTTGAAGTCTTTTGGAAAATACGCCCTTAATAGGCTAGCAAGTAAGAATGGGTTCATAGGGTAAGAAAATCGTGGCCAAGAGGAATCATTAATACCTTCGCTAGTATCAATTTTTCCAGTCTTATTAAGTAAGCTTTTTATCTTAAGCGACAATGCTTGAAGCTTCTCCGGGGGAAAGAGACCAGTCTTAGCGCGGACGACCTTATCGCGGCTAACCCAAATAAAGGTGGGACTTAGGGCTTCCACAAAATTGCCATAAGCATTGACGATGTCTAGATTAAAACGGCGGCAAACGTCGTCCAAAGTGTCTTTGTTAAATTCGTCCATCGTCGCAATTTGGTTCATCAAAATTGTTATGGAAGAAAAACGAGTTGAACCTTTTGGTGCAATCACGGGGCGAGCGAAAGCAAAGTCGTTGTTAAACCAATAAAGCAAAACGGAGAAAAGCAAAGAACCATCAGCAAAAGATGGGTTAGATAGTAGAATCTCTGGATGCTGATTTTTCAGGTATTCGAGTAGCATCCAAACATTGATCATCTGCCCCGGAATAAGAGCCATGCTCTCATTCACTGCGGCTTTGAGTCCAACTTTAACCGAGGCATCGATATTGGCGTTTTCATAAGCTAAGAAGCGAGAACTCGAGCATAAAAGAATCTGGGGCATATCGGCAAGGGCTTGGCCAATCATATAGGGTTCAACCCCTTTGACGGCCCGAGCAATATCGTTAACCGTGAAATAACCGGTCTGGGCCGCCGCGGTTTCCATAATTAGTGACCTCGTAGTATTGGAATGAGCATCAAGACGGACGTAGCAACGTTCCGGTTTCAGCCCGTGATCGACTAAGTAAGGATCAAGTAATCCCTTCAGATAGTAAGAATTATTGACTCCGAGATTGGTTAATTCTTGACGGAACAAATTAAATATCTCTTGGTAAGTCAAGGTACAGTGGCGTTCCTCGACGTAATTGACCAATCGATTAACTAATTCGTTAGGAAGTTTAACGCAATTATTTCGGTTCTTGTAAGTGCCGGCGCCAATAAGACAATAATTACCGCGGTCAAGACGAATCTGAACATCTCTAACGGACAAGCCATTCACGTAATCGGCTTCAAAATAATCTTGGGCAATTTCAGCAAACCTTGGGAAATCTTTGCTTAAGCGAAACCCTTCAGGAAAAAAGGTATCGATAATTTGGCCATAGATCGTGCTGCTATTTTCGCTTTTTAGCGCATAACGGCCTTCAACCAGATGATGGTTTTTAAGAAAAAAGCCCTTCTCCACGCGATCGTAGCCGTCAAGGTCTTCAGGCTTGCTAACGTTATGAAGCCGTTCTTGGACCGCGGTGTCGATAGCATCGAGATTCATCGTTCTTGGGCAATAAAGAAATCGACCAGATTCATCAAAACGCAGAGCTTCGTCATCGGCAATTTCCACCCCGATTGCCAAGAGTTCACTATTGTGCTGACCAGAAAACAAAGAAGTCATATCTTCCAAGGTTAAATAACCTTTTCCGCCCATTTTCGGTATTACGACTTCGGCTAAAACTGAAATTAGCATTTGTAGATCTTGACGATGCTTTTTAGCGAATTTTACGACAATTTGACGAATTCTTTCCCGCGTAACGTTGAAATGAGATCCGATTTCCACCAAAGTGAGCCCTTGGAGACCACGGCAATAGCCGTAACGCTCAAGGACGACTTTTGGATCTTTAATGTCCCGAGGATTGGCAAAGATTTTTTCCGCCAGATTTATGACGTATTGGGCAGAGCTTTGTCCATAAATGCCTAACCGGGTCATTACCGTTTCAATGTCCCAGAGAAAATAGCCAAACACTTTAGAGGCTCCGGCTTTCTTACAGTCTCCAATCGTAAAAAAGCCATCCGCTTGAAGGCTTTTGAGAACGGCCGGGTTCTTACTCAACTTGTCGAGAGGAAAGGATTCAGCTTCGAAGCTGATACCTTTTAATCTATCGGCAAAAGGTCCATAGACACTTGGCGTTTTTAAGAAAAGAGTGAAAAGATAAACCCTGCGAAATTCCGGATCCCGAAAGTCGGCTTGATACTTCATCACGTGGAAGAAGGGGTCTTTGGCATATGAGACTGACCAAGTTTCAGTTGGATGATCTATGGTCGAGTCGAGTGAACGAGCCAACTTTAAAATGGAGGAATACGATTCGGAGAGACAAGTAAAAGGGCTGGAGGAAGCAATGGCGTTGGTAGCAAAGAACTCCTTAACCTGGTGATAGTTAATTGGCACATTAGGAAAGCTCTTCCCAAAGTCCGTAACAAAATTTTGGGCGAAACGATAATGTTTATCCTGAATAAGATTTGCCGCGACATAGACGGCGTACTCTTCACTCTCCCGATAAGAAAGAGGCAAGAAAGGAGTAGGTTGTTTGAGCAGGTGCTTCCTCAAATTGGCTTTCCTCTTTTTTTAGATGATCTTATTGAGTAACGCCGTCCGATCGGTCGTAAAGCCGGCCAAAATTAGAGGCTTGCGATCGGCCCGAATGTTGACGTAATCTGCGCCTTCAACATATCTTTTAAAGTCTTCCTCTTTGATTTCCTCATACTCTACAATGGCCTGTTTGATGGCGGGGTCAGAAATAGAATAAGGCGCAATGTCATTTTTCTGGATGTTTTTAGTCTTGGGGAATAAAGCTAAGTTAAAGATGTTATCACGCCAGTAATCCGCAATCGGGGTGGATTTAAATTTAGCTTTTGGGATGATGTGATCGACGTCACAGCTAAAATCGTTGGTAATTTGGCAAACCTTACCCTTGATGCCAAAATAATGGAGAATTAAAGGCCGCATACTTTGGAAAGAAATGAAAGAGGGGCCAATCATCCCTTTGTTCATGATGTCTTCGATTAAAATCTTCCATTGGCTCTCAGGAATGGCATCAAGCAAAGGATGAGTGGGAGCGATGAGTTTGGGCTGCTGTTCAAGAAGGTCACGGCCAACGCGACTATCGCCACTGCCGCGCCATTGCGAATGGGCATATTCATAGATAAGGCGGTCGATAACGATAAAAGCGTTTTTGTCGAAAACGTTGCCCAAAGGCGTACCAGATTTTGGCTCACCATAGGCTTTAAAAAGACGGTAACAGATCAGTAAGAAATCCAAGGTCGGGGCATCACCGATAAAGCTGGACAGACTGATGTTCCAGGACCGGAGTACGTTGAAGTAGGAAATGCCTTCTATTTTAATCAGCATTTCGTTGAACGACCGAATGAAGTCCTGATAGGTGGCTTCGTTGAGATTTTTCTCGTCGTTACTAAGCTTATCGATGTCCGTCTTTTTAATGCCACCAGTGATTGCTCCAGCCAAAAGTTTGAATCCCAAGGTGATGTCTTTTCCCTTTTTCGCCTTTTGATAGTAGGCTATTGGGAAAAAATATTTAAGATGGGGGAGAATCGCCTCATTAGAAAGACAGGCGGGCATATCCCAGCGAACGCAAGTGCTCAAGATGCTTTTGTCATTGATTTTTTTGTCGGTATAAAGCTTCTGAATAGCTAATTCGATGGTGGGATTGTTCAAATGAACCTCTTTGTTCCAAGCCGGTTTTGCGCTCATGACTTCAACGGCGCTAAGAGGAACGCCATTCGAATTAATCAAGCTAAAAATCTTCTGTTGATCTTGGGGTTCAACTTGATCGGGGGTGATACAACTGATTTTGGCGCTTTTGAGGAGATCGTCAATTTGACGGTACATTAGCATCGCTTTTACTTGCCGTTCATTCCATTTGCTCAGCGCATTATTTTTAATGGTCTGACGATCGGTTGTACTAAAGCCATAACGCGTTTGGACAAAGTCGATAAAATGATCAACATTTTTCCAAGCATCGCTGCCTTCGTCCGGATAGTCGGCTTTGCATTCGGCGAAGTAATCTTTTATCAACTTCACCACGTATCCGCCCTCTTTGTAACGAGCCCGGTCTTTTGCCACTTTCTCGTTTCCACTCGAGCTCAAAGAATCTGTAAAGTCAAACGAGGACAGGAAACCATTCCGCAAGGATTCTGATTTCTTTGAATCGAACGAGCCATAAGTGTAACAAAAAAGTAAGAAATCCAGTAAAAGACCGAGGTGACCAGTTTTGTCCGCGACCGCGGAGGAGTCGGTACTGTCGACAATCGCCTCTCCGCTTGAATTCTGATTTCCTTCAGCTTCGTCGGACTCGTCATCGTCAGTCACATCATCGCTGTCGGCTGGATCATCTTCATCGATGAAGTCCCGAACGTAAGCGTTGAAAGCCCGTGTAAAATCGTCCTGGCTTTTCAACGCATCGGATTTGGTACCTTTAAACAAGCTCAGGGCCCAGTCATATAGCAAATTGGGTTCAGTGGAAATCGCCGTAATCGTGGTGCGCCGTTGACGGCCATCAATTAGCCAGTTAACCGCCATGTCATCATTAACGGCCTGAGGGCAAAGAATAACGCATCCTAACGGATAGCCTTTAAAGATTGAAAGAGCAAGTTCAAAGCGATGGCGATTATCCCACGTATCTCCTCTTTGAAACCTTGGAAGACGGATAGAGTCATCATCGATATATTCTTTCAAACTTCTCGAATCAACGTTGTAATGTGCCATCTTTATGCCCCAATTGTATTAATTGGATCACTTAAAAGGTTAACGATCAAGGCCTTTTTGCCGTTCGCAGCACGATTAATTAATTAAAAAGAGTAGATTATCCGCTGAAGATCGCCGATTTGCTGTCCTTCCCAAAACCCTTGCAGTAAGACTTTGGTTGCTTTTCCCACCATGAATCAAATTCACACTTGAAAATATAGTATTTTCTTATTCTCATAAAACCCGAGGAATCCTATAATTGAAAAGACCTTATGGAACCCTTCGTCCTCACCGACAGCAATGGCAAAATCATCGGGCAAAGCCATCCGAATATCGCTTTCTCTTTAGCCGTCAAAGCCTCGAAATCGATTAACTTTGTCAACTGGCAAGCTGAAAAGCTCGAGAAGATCAAAAGCGCTTGCGATCGGCAGAATAGCTTTTCTTTTCTCAAGAAAATCGACATCAAAAACGAAGGCACGGAAGATGTTAATGAAGCCCGCTTATCCATCCACTTTCTTCCCGACTGCTTGCATTGCGATGATGTGATCATTTCTTGCTTGGAGCATGGCAAAACCACCACGGTTGATACTTTCCATATGGCGATCGATCCCGCCTATCTTTATGGTTTAGGCGAGGCCATCCTCGGAACCATGAGCGTGACCTTGATGAGCCAAGATGGGCAGACCTTAGCGACCTCCACTCAAAACATCGATATTCTTCCGATTGAAGAATCCGCCAGCGAGGACCGGGTCAACGAGATCTTGGTCTCCTTCGTTACCCCTAACGATGATTTGGTGCGCGAGTTAGCGGAACAAGCAGCCAAACAGCTCGAAGCCAAGTACCACCGCTCCGATTTCGCCGGTTACCAATATGGCGACCCCAATAAGGTCGTCGAAGAACTCGATGCCATCTATTTGGCGATCACCAACGCCGGCATTCATTACAGCAATCCGCCCGCCAGTTTTGAGAAAACCTTTCAGCGTATCCGTTTGCCCCGCACCGTTTTGAGCGAAAAGACCGCCACCTGCCTTGACTTTGCTCTTTTAGCGGCCAGCGTCATGGAGAATGTCGGCCTCCATCCGCTCATCATCGTGATCGATGGTCACGCCTTCTGCGGTTGCTGGCTCGCCGATGAAACTTTCCCCAACGGCCTCATCGATAACTCGACCTTGGTCCTCAATTACGCTTCGGAAGGCTGGAATCGCCTTTACCTGTTCGACCCGACGAATGCTGCGGCCGGAAGCGCCATCAACTTCGCTCAGTCCAAAGAGAACGGCTATCACGAACTTCAAGAAGCTGATCCTTTCTTATACGCGCTCGACATCGTCCGCTGCCGCCAAGAGAACATCCGTCCGATTCCGACGCCTCATAACATCAATGGCCAAACCACCCTGACTTTCGATAGCGGCGATCGCGCCGACTATGTCAATGAGCCCATCGACCAAACGAGCCAAGGAATCATCGAAGATAATAGCCACGGCCAAAAGAACAAGTTCGATGTTTGGGAAGAGAAACTGCTCGATCTCAACATGCGGAACAACCTCATCAATCTGCACTTAGGGGGCGGCAATTGCCAGATCTTATGCGCGGATGCGATCGCCCTTTACGATAAACTCCAAAGCCAAAGCACCTTTGCGCTATGGCCCCAAAGCAGCGAACCCGTTCACGACTCCCGTTTCGTCGCTTTCGAGTCCAATAAAACCGATTCGGAAGACCTGAAGCGAGCCCTCGGCCAAAATGCCTTCTATGTGGTTTCGGCTAATGGCCTCCCCGACCGCAATCTCGTCGCCCTCTCACGCAAAGCGAATACCGAAATCGAAGAGAGCGGCTGCAACCCCCTCTTCCTGACTGTAGGTGCCATCCGCTGGTTCGATAACGATAATGCCGCTTTGGTGGGAAAGATGTCGTTCACTTCCCCCATCTTGTTGATCCCAGCTCATTTGCCACGGCGCCGTAGCGGCCCCTATTATCAGCTCGAACTCGACCTTGATGGTATTCAGTTCAACACCACGGTTTTCGAATATTTCAAACAAAACCTTGGCCTCGATTTCTCAGAGTTCGATAACCTCTTTGCCGAAAAAGACAGTGTCATCGATCTTCAGAAAATCTATAACACCATCCGCTCCAAAATCTTCAGCAAGCACGGCTGGGCCGTCCTCGACAATTTCGTCTGTCTCTCCATGTTCTCCTTCGCTCACTTCGTCATGTGGAGCGACCTAAAGAATTACCGCGATATCTTCCTAAAGAATCCGATCGTGGCTTCGTTGACGGCGGGCCGCCAAGAATGGCAGGATCCCGTCAACCCGATCTTGCCGCAAGAGCTGGACTTAAAGCTCAATCCCCAAGACTTAGCCATTCCTCTGAGCGCCGATTCGAGCCAAATCCAAGCCATCGCCGCTTCCGAAGCGGGCGAATCCTTCGTTTTGGACGGGCCGCCTGGAACGGGCAAGTCGCAGACCATCGCCAACATGATCATCAACTTCATGTTCCATCAAAAAACGGTTCTTTTCGTCGCGGAAAAGGAAGTCGCCCTCGATGTCGTCAAAACCCGGCTTGACCGCTTGGGCTTAGGCAAATTCTGCCTGCAGATCTCTTCGGCCAAAGCCAATAAAAAAGACGTGTTGACCCAACTGCAGCAAGCCCTCGATCTCGGCCAAACGAAGAACCCCGAAGCCTATCAGCAAGAAGCCGAGGCCCTGAAGGCGGAGCGCGATGCCCTTAACCACACCTTGGCTTCCCTCCACCAGTCGAAGAGTTTCTTCGTCTCCATTTATTCCGCGATCCTCGGTTACCTCGCCGTGAGCTCCTATGGAGGCCGGACCAGCGTGGATGAGGCTTATGCCCGCAAGATGAACTCCGCGACTTATGAGGAAGTCCTCAAGGCTTTAAAGACTTTGGCCCTCCATGGCCAAGCGATCGGCTCCTACTGCCGCAATCCGTTCATTCCTTTCCAAAATCGCAACTATTCGATGGAGCGACGCGATGCCTTGTTATCAGAACTTATCCCCTATCAGGCTGCGCTAACGACCTATCAAAATGCGGCCGCTTCTTTCTTTAGCGCCCACCTGCCCGACTTAGCCCAGAGCCAAGCCAACCTCCAAGCCGTCGAGGCCGCTTTGCTATCCTTACGGCAAAATAACCGGATCGCCTATCCTTATCTAGCCAATGACGAATACTTCGCTAAACGAACCGCCATCATGGCTTTCTTAAATCGCGCTTTAGAAACCGCTAAGACCCGCGACGAATTAAAGCAGTCCTTACAGGCGGGCGCTTTCGCTCTCGATGGGCCAGCCTTGGCTAAGCGTAACCTCGAAGCTCGGGGCGCCAATATCTTTAAGCGCTTCTCGATCAAGCAGGAACTCTTGAGGGAGTTCAAGCCCTTTGCCGTGACGAAGAAAGCGGTCCGGGGCAAAACCTTGGATAGCTTGATCGCTCAGCTCGTTCATTTCCAAGAGCTCACCTCGAGCCTCGCCGCAGCCGACGCTTTCATCCGCTTTGTTTATCCTAAAGAAGCCGAGCAATCCGTCGAAGCCATCTTGCAAGATCAAGCCGCGGCCAGCGCGACCTTTGCCCTCCATCAAAGCGTGATGGCAATGACGCCAAAAGCCAATGCCACTTTAGCGACGACCTGGTCGTTCTTTAGCAGCCTAGGCGCGCAAGCAGCCGTGCTCTTTGCCCCCGAAGTTTCCGCTTTCCTCTCTTCCAAGCAATCGTTCGATGCCCTCAGCGCCTCATTGAAGCAACGCTACGCCTTCGATTTCTTCTTTGATCGCGATGAAGACGATTACTTAAGCCACCATAACGCTTCATTGCGCCAAGCGATCGCCCATAGCGGCGCCTTAGCCGAGTGGAGCGCCTTCTTGCAAGCCTTCGATCAAGCAGCCAAACTCCTCCCAGCGAATTTCCTAAAAGATTATCAGGCCGGTTCGATGAAGGAAGACGAACTTGAACCTTGCTTTAAGGCCGCCCTCTTCTACCGAATCGTGGCCTTGGGCTTAGGCGAAGAAAAGCTCGCCAATCTTTCGGCCGTCACCACCGATCAAGAGATCGCTTTCTACAAGCAGCAAATCGATAAATTCAATGCGCTCACCATTGCTGAAACGGCCGCGCGGGTCACCGCTCATTATCCAAGCAACGGCACTAACTTCGCCTCCTCAACCCAAATCTATCAGCTGCGCCATCTCTGCGCCAATGGCGGGCGCGGTAAGACCCTGCGCGGCATCTTCCAAGAATTTGGCGAGCTCATCCATCAGATCTGCCCTTGCTTCTTGATGTCACCTCTCGCCGTCAGCCAATATCTCGAACCTGGCAAGCATTATTTCGATGCCGTCGTCTTCGATGAGGCCTCGCAGATCCAAACGAGCGAAGCCATCGCTCCGTTAGCCCGCGGCCACAGTTTGATTGTGGCGGGCGACCAGCAGCAGATGCCGCCGACGAACTTCTTCGCCGCGGGGATCAATCTCGGAGACGAGGATGACGATAACGACGCTTTAGCCTATGACGACCTCGAAAGCTTCCTCGACGATTGCATCGCGTTGCATCTCCCCCGCATCCGCCTCAACTGCCACTACCGCAGCAACCACGAATCCCTTATCGCTTTCAGCAATAACCGCTTCTACGATAACTCCCTATTGACCTTCCCTTCGCCCACCAACCAAACCAGCAAAGTCAGTTTCCGCTACGTCGGTGGGGTCTATCAAAAAGGCAAAGGCATCAACCGCGAAGAGGCGAGTGCCATCGTTAGCGAAGTCTTACGGCGCCTCCACGATCCTGAACTTAAAAAGAAGAGCATCGGCATCATCACCTTCAACGAGAAGCAGCAGGATCTGGTCCTCGATCTCCTCGATAAACAGGTCTATTCCAAAACCGATTTGGAGAGCAATCCCGGCGGAGAAAGTATCTTCGTCAAGAACCTGGAAAACGTTCAGGGCGATGAGCGAGATGTCATCCTTTTCTCCATTTGCTTCGGCCCTGACCCCAAGACGAAAACCATGGTGCTCAATTTCGGGCCTTTATCCCGGGAACGGGGCGAACGCCGCCTGAACGTCGCCGTGAGCCGGGCCCGCGAAGAGATGATGGTCTTCGCTTCGACCCAGCCCGAAGATATCCGGGCCGAACAGGCGAAGAACGAAGGCGCGGAATTCTTGCGCAGCTTCTTGCGTTATGCCAAATATGGCGTGACGACGTTGACCAATTCCGCGAGCGGGACGATCTATGCCCCGGAAAAATCGGTCGCCGATTACTTAGCTCAGGATCTGATTCGGAAGGGTTTAGCGGTCGATACCAACGTCGGCTCGTCCTCTTTCCGCATCGACTTGGCCATCAAAGATCCCGCTAATCCTGCCTCGTATCGCTTAGGGATCATCTGCGATTCCGCTTGCTATAGTCAGGCCGCCACCTGCCGAGACCGTAACGTGGTTGAGCCCTCGATGCTGGAGCGTTTGCATTGGCGGATCCTTCATGTATGGTCCGTCGAATATTTCGACCATCCTGACCTCGTCGTTCAGCGGATTCTCTCCGCCTTAAAAGAAACCCCGAGCACTCCAACGCCGACTTCAGGGAATGTCCCGCTAGATCTCGCCGTGCTTTTCCAAAAGAAAGACATCCCCGATGAGGAGAAATACCCCCACAAAGTGGCCTACGAGTACTATCATCCCAATCCTTGGAACTATGGCAACATCGCTCCGGACATCGTGACCTACGAAGGGCCGATTTCCCGCACCCTCTTAGAAAAGCGTTACCGCCAGACGATGAAGATCGGCCGCATCGGTAACAACATCGCCTGGAGCATAGATAATGCCCTCCGCAAGTTCTATCGCGAGACCTATGACGGCGAAACCTATTATTGGCCTACCCAAGACCGAGCCGCTTCCTACGCGAAATATCGCGTGGGCTCCGATCGGGCGACGACGGACATCCCTTTTCAGGAATTTGCCGCGGCGGCCACGGACATCATCGCCTTGCAAGGCGCGATGAGCTTTGATGATCTTTTAAAGCAAATCAGCTTGCTCTTTGGATTATCTGCTCTCAAAGAAAAGACGCGGAATCACTTTCAAACTTGCCTCGAGAAAACCTTGGTTTGGCCAGCGTCGAAGCTGCAGCGCTCCGCCGACGGCTTGATCTCGTTAAAAGCCTAATCCTTTGGCTTTTCGCGTTTTCGCGAAACCCCTAAAAGCTTTCTTACCATCAGGACTTTTTGGGATTACGATCCGGTCCAAAGGCGCAAGCGGATTTGGCAAGACGCTCCTGGGGACTACAATGCTCATGCAAAGACCAGCCCGCTGGAACCGTACACTCCATCGGATGCCATCTAAGCCGTGTCGGTGGACACGTAAAAGCTGTTCGAAAACCGCGCAGAGGCTCCGACAGACAACGGTAGGTAGACACGGGCACCTTATAACCCCGTCACACTTAGCGATCGCTATCTCCCCGCTGACAGCCAGCGATAGAATCCGCACAAAAGGGGCGGTCCTCCCTGAAAGAGGGCCTTGGCCCCTTTTTCTTTGTGGGCCCAGCTCTCCACGAGGACGGCGTGGGTTAGTTGCTCGGCGGTCGGTGGGATCCGGATGTCCTTGATGGGACAATCGTAGAGACGGATCAGCTCGACATTGGCCGCTTGATAGTTGGATCCGAAGTCGTCGATATCAAAGTAGCGGCGTAGACCCGATCCCTTAGCGGACGTCCAGATATCCCCGGCATCGAGGCCACCCTCGTGGGGATGGCGCATGTCAGTGGCCCAGCGCCTAATGGAAGTGAGGGCCTTGCAGCATCTTGCCGGGGTCGAGGTCAAAACTGATGAACAATAGTCCTAAGGTTTGACCTTTTTTTATCGCGTAAGAACGTCAAGTTTTGGGAGCTGTTCTAAAAAACGTGGCTAAGCCCCGATGAGATGCCAAAAACAAATCAAAACGTTGGAGTCTTGATCTCTGTCGTTCTTCAAAGCAAAAAGAGCTTCGGAACCTTATAAACCGTAGAAATCTTTTATTTCTCGACTTAAAAACTGGCTATTTTTACCTTGAAAAACTTTTTGATAGGTTAATAACTCGGGCTCAAAAGAGATGGCTACACGATTCGAACCGTTCCGAGAATCGGCAGTTAACTGCAAGCGATTTAGAAGGATTGCGGCTTGAGAATACAAAACAGAAAAGTCGTGCAGGCGACCCGCGGAAATCTCGCCAAAATCAAAAACGATTTCGGCATAATCGATTGTCTTTAAACGAGAGAACTCTTGTTCCCGCTTGGGATCAACTGCCCAATGTTCATCACAAGGTTTCCTATAGAAATATTTTAAACCAAAGGCATGGGCGAAAATCTGTTTAGCAATTTCTAAGTAATCTCCTTTGGAGGAAGCCAGGGCTTTCATCTGTTCGTAGTCCCGGGAAAGCCCCATTTTATCCATATAGGTTTTTAAAGGATCTTTCCTGTCATCGTCGGTCCTGTCCTTATCGGCCAAATATTCGCCAAATTTGCATTCGATAGCCAAGGCGTGTTCTTTGTCGGAAGTAACAAGAAAAACATCAAGGCGAGATGGCTGTCGAAAATTGATCGCATGATCCGGCCATTCGCGGTGAACTTCGCTATACTCGCGCTCGATTCCATCCGAGCCTTTAAAGATCAAAGGAGAACGCATGACTCTTGAGAAGCACAAAAACGCCAATAAAGCCGAAGAATGAACGGCCGACATTTTTCGCTTATCCCCTTCTTCTTCAATGGCGATGTTCCACAAGGAAATTTCGGATGGGGTCATTTTGAAAATGGAAGGAAGCGCCAAAATGTTATTAAAAACAAAAACAGGTTCATTTGTTTTATTGTTCCGTTTATGAAAGCTGAGGTGGCAGTTGGACTGAACAAGATCTTTGGTTTCGGGGGATTGTTCCAAATAACGATAGAGGGGTCCAAAGTCGACCCCCGTCATAACTCTTTCCCAGTCTTGTTCTTCAATTTTCTTGGGGATCATAAATGATTACCTCAACTTTCTTCTTGGCGATCAGTTCTTTGAGATGAGGGTACTCCGAGGTGCTGCCTAAAGCTTGCCACGTTTCAAAGGCTGGCCCGTAATTGGGAATAAGCACCGCTAAGCGAACATCATGAATGACAAGTTTGATCGGCTCCCCAAAGGCGCGTTTTGCCATGGAGCTCACCGCCACTTGTTCTTGAAACGTGCCAAGATGCTTCTTTAGCATTTCTTGATAGGTGGCGATTTCTAAGACCGCTCGGAGCAAACCATCAGGCTCGCTTTTAGGTTTCCGGTTTTTGCT
>Ga0163159_1001348_pt1 | contig 23817 bp, 24 predicted proteins | sample BioMet9_FD_108702 | JGI IMG/M metagenome (GOLD analysis project Ga0163159, IMG submission 108702) | Microbial communities from bioreactor (seeded with sewage sludge) at Lawrence Berkeley National Lab, California, USA - Biofuel... | ecosystem: Engineered > Bioreactor > Anaerobic > Unclassified ... | reverse complement strand
TGTTACAATATATTCCATGAGGAGACCTTCCTATCTGATATATTTGCGTGCGAGGCAGTATATCTATTATCTAGGTCTTCTCTTTTTTTTGCAACCCCTTACCGAGAACTATTTTACACTAAGTTCACTATGCATCCTCTGAAGGATATAGTTCAGAAGCCATATTTTCCCATTTTGGCCGATTCGTCAGCTTTTGGAATCGCTGCACGACCGTTTCCAATCTAAGAGGCGAAGCGTATATACAATCTTCTGTGACGACATAGCAGCGTACCTCATCCAGGCCTTTCGTCGGATCCAACAGGATCAAAGGACGATAATATTGCTCTAAGGAGTTTGATTTTTTCATCTTGTTGGGATGAAATCTAAAAATAGCCACGATGGACCGGATATCTACCATCTTATTAGAACCGATATGCAGGTACATGTCATTTTCTCCTATATTTTTCTGCTAAGTTATGAATGAATCCTTCCTGTATATCATCCAGATGTCGCCGTGTGACCAGCTGGGCCAATGTTTTAGCTTCATCAGGAGATTCACAATTGGCACGTATTTTGCTGATGATACGATAAATGCAGTCACGACGGACTTCATTATATAAATCCTCGCTGCATGGATACTTGGCAGTTATTTCTTCATAAGTCATCCCGGGTGATACTATCAAGATGTCATATATCTTCTTTTTACGATCAGACCGTTCTTTCAGCGAACAGATAAAACAAATCTTTTCATCCTGAGTCATCCACCGGCCACAGCGGGGACAAGGAATAAATTTTTCGGATGCATAGGCCATTTTCCGCCGTTCCTGAGAAAAACGGAGTTTTTCTACTTTGGGCCGCAACGAATCGGGAAGATGAGCACAATCCTCATGGATTTTAGCCACTACTTCAGAAGGCAGGACAATAGTCTTCAGATTCTGCTTGGGAAAAGGCAGGATTTCTTCGCCGTCCGTCGTTTCATAGACGACCCGTTTCGGTATCTTGCCACTGCGCATGAAACGGATATCCTGGACCAGAGTCTCCTGACAATAGTCATTGACGGCCTGGATGATTCGCTCTTTATACATGAACAGGTGATTCATCCAGACGGGATTCAATACGGCAACGACCAGCGTCGTTCCCTGGATATTGCGGACGTAAGAATATTTCGCAATCTGCGGTCCCATGATGTCTTTCCAGTTCAATTTAACCTTGTATAGTTTATAGGGAGCGAGCAGCTTTCCCTGCTCCAACACGCGGGGAATGGCTACACCAGCTTTCTCCATCCCTTTTCGGCTATCATTCATGAGCCTGTACCTTTCCTTTTTCAATACATATAAAGGAGCATCCGTCCATGGCGCGGAACATATCGGGATCCGTTGTCGTAATGAACGTCTGGATGCGTCGGCGCACAAAATCGAGCAAAGAGCAGCGCCGCTGTTCATCGAGCTCGCTCATGACATCGTCGAGGAGCAGCACCGGATATTCGCCCGTTTCCGATTTGATGAATTCCAGCTCGGACAATTTCAAAGACAATACAGCCGTCCGCTGTTGTCCCTGGGAACCGTACTTGCGGGCATCGGCCTCATTGATGCTGATGGACAAATCATCCCGATGGGGTCCTACAGAAGTATTCATGCGATAAATATCCTGTTCCAAATGCTCCTGCAAACACTGGAAATACCATTCAGCCTGCATTTGATCCTCTGGCTGCGTCAGCTTTTCCAACCCATAGGACCGATGGTAGGACAAGGTCAGCTTTTCTTCCCCGCCAGTCAAACGACGATGGAGTACGCCAGCTAGAAAGCCTATCTTACGCAGGGCATCCAGTCTTTTTTGCACAATAAAAGAAGAAAATCCGGCAATCTGCCTATCCCATTCCAGCAAGGATTGTTTACGGCCATAATGCATTTCCTTCAATGCCATATTCCGTTGGGATATGGCCCGGTTATATTGCAGCAACGTGCGGTAATAAGCCGGACTGACCTGAGAAATTTCCATATCCATGAAGCGTCGCCGTAAAGCTGGACTGCCCTTGATGAGCTGCAGATCTTCTGGTGAAAACAGGACTTCATGGAGCGTGCCGAATAATTCTTTTTGGGATACCTTTGTCTCATTGACCCATAATTCCTTGCGGCCGATTTTTGACAATATGATTTTAATCTGCTGCTGCACGCCGCTGCGGTCGAAGGATACGATGAGGCTGGCATCGTCTTTGTCCCAGTTGATCAGGTCATTGTCGGCCATACCGCGATACGATTTACCTACGCCGGCCATGTACAGCGCTTCCAGCAAATTTGTTTTCCCCTGTCCATTACGGCCGTACAATACGATAATTGACTGGGGAAAACGGATAATTTCTTCATCGTAATTCCTGAACCGGTGCAGACGCAGCGATTCAATCATCATAATATTATTCTCCTACTATCTGTAACGTATCGATGCCGCGTACCTCTACGATATCGCCGGGATGGAGCTGTTTGCGTTTGACCTGACACAGCTCGCCGTTGACATATACGCGCCGTTCATCGATCAATATCCGTACCTGACCGCCGCTGCTGATGACATCAGCCCATTTTAATAATTGATCTAATTGGATCATATCTGTGTGGATCGTTATTTTTTTCATATACTGTTACCTCGTCCGCATCGGTGTGACGACACACGTATACGAATCATTTCCTTTTTCTTTGACTAATAGAGGACTATTTTCCTTGATTTGCAGCGATATTTCTTTTTCGTGACAATGCTTCAGTATATCCAACAGAAATGTACCGTTGAACGATATGGAAAGACCGTCTCCCTCCATGACACAAGATGAATAATCTTCCACTGTGCCGTAATCAGGGTTCTGACTGGTCAATACGATATGGTTATCGTCAAATACGAAATTGATGAGATGATATTGAGATTCGTTCGCAATAATTGAAGCCCGTTCCACAGCTCCGGTAAATTCATCCTTATCGACTGTGACGGCACAGCTGAACGCTGTCGGGATGACTCGGCGATAATTGGGATATTCACCTTCGATTAAACGGGTATTGATATAGACATTGCCGAATTTGAAGGAAATAGTATTGCGCATGGAATTGATTTCTACCGTTTGCGGCATATCTACTGGCAGTTGCCGTGATATTTCGGCCAACATCTTACTGGGAACGATGGCCCGGACTGGTTCGGCCAAAGGTGTTTCCAATGTGACCGTCTTCAGTGCCAACCGATGTGTATCTGTAGCTACCATGGATAATTCGTTGTCGTGAGCATCGATGTACGTACCCATGAATATGGGCCGTGATTCTTCGGTGGAGCAGGCAAAAATCGTATGGTCGATGAGATTTTTCAGAGTAATGCTGTCAGTGATCAGGCTTGTCTGATCATTGCTGAACATGTTGACTTCGTCAAAATCGTCGGGGTTTATGGTCAGGAATTCCAGTTTGGATTTATTGCCTGTAATGGTGACTTTTGTGTCAGCTTCTTTTTGAGTCAAAACGATATCGTCACTGGGGAGACGACGGATCAGATCCTGGAGGAATGGGTTGGAAATGAATATTTCACCGGGTTCTTCGATTATGCCGGGGATGATGACGCGTATACCCATGTTGTAATCGTTGGCTTGCATTTCGATTTCGTTGTTCAGTGCTTTGATGAGGAAGCCATTTTCGTGGCTGAGGTTGTTACTTTTATTGAGGGCTATTTTTTGTACGGCTTGGAGCCCTTTGTTGAGATCGTCTTTCTTGATTTTGAGTTTCATTGGGGTTCTCCTTTTACGATTACTTTTTTTAGTTGGTTTTATTAAAATCGTCGTAGTAGTAATAGGCAGTGTGAATTTGTGGATATGTCCTAAAAAACCGCTTGGTTAAGGTATCCACAAATGTGTATAACTTGTGGATAAACTATTTGCTCCTATCCACATATCCACTGTGGAATTGATTGGGGCTACTTACGCACAAAGTATCGACAGGTTATCCTATCAATTATCCACACCGTTGATACGCTGTACGATTTTTTCAATCATTTCCTTGAATTTTTCGTCCCGCTCTATATCTTTCGTAATTTTGTCGCAGGCGTGCATGACGGTCGTATGGTCCCTGCCGCCAAAGGCTTTGCCTATATGGGGGAATGTGTTAGGTGTCAATTCCCGGCATAAATACATGGCGATTTGGCGCGGGTAGGCTATATTCTTCGTCTTCTTTTTGCCTAGGAGGTCATCGATTTTGATGCGATAGAATTTGCAGATAGAGGTCTGTATTTCATCTATCGTCACGTATTTTTTCTTATCCGTGTGGATGAAATCTTTCAAAGCGCGGCGGGTCAAATCGATGGTGATGGCCGTCTTTTCCTGAGATGCCTGCATGAGTACCCGGAAGAAAGCCCCTTCCAGTTCACGCATATTTTCATTTACAATAGAAGCGATATAATCGATGGCATCTTTTTGGATGTTGATATGTTCTACTTCGGCTTTTTTCCGCAGGATGGCTGTTCTCGTTTCCAGGTCTGGCGGATCGATACTCGTTACCATTCCACCTTGGAAACGGGAGCGCAGCCGTTCTTCCATCTTCTTGATATCCTGAGGTGGACGGTCACTGGTGAATACCATCTGTTTATGGTCGCGGTATAAAGTATTGAACGTATGGAAAAATTCTTCCTGTGTATGTTCTTTATTTTCTAAGAACTGGATATCATCGACCAGGAGTATGTCGATATTACGATAGCGCTTACGGAAGCTTTCCGGATTTTTATCTTTAATGGAAGAAATGAGTTCGTTGGCAAAATCTTCACTGGTAATGCAGCATAAGCGCATATCGGGGAACTTTTCCCGGATCCGATGGCCGATGGCATGCATGAGATGAGTCTTACCCAGGCCGCTGCCGCCATATATGAAGAAAGGATTGTATTTGACCGCCGGTGCTTCAGCAATAGATAAGGCGGCAGCGTGGGCAATGCGGTTGCTGTTGCCTACGATAAATGTATCGAATGTATAATTGCTGTTCAACTGATCCGATTCATTGGCGGCAGTTGTTTCCGGCGCCGACGTTTTCAGCGGCAGTTCCGGAATATCGATGATGGTAAGGGGCACATCGGCAGTCACCGGTTCATCTACAGGCGTCGTATCGATTTCCACCGGTTCTGCGGCAATCGTTTTTTCTTGTGCAGGTTGACTTTTTTTGACTTCTGCAGGGATGACGACGCTGTCTTCTGGCGTTGACGCTGGCGTAGCGATGGCTGAATCACTGTTGATCAGTACGACCTTCGTAGGTTTGCCAATGACTTTGCTGGCTGTTTCCCTCAGAATGTTAGAATATTTTTTTTGTACGAAACCGCATACAAAGGACATGGTCGTATCGAGCGTCAATGTATCGTTTTCGTATGAATAGGGAATGATTGATGATTTGATCCAGACATCGTAAAAATGTGGATCGATATGTTGTTTGAGTTCCTGGAGGATAGATTCCCACAGGGCGACCATTTCCATTGGGTCCATGATTCAACTTCCTATCTTTTGTAATATTATAATTTGTGGATACTGTGGATAAAAGGGTGTGGATAATGTGGATATTGAGGGCATAAAAAGTCGGAAAGCCGAAATATTGCGGTTTTCCGACTTATCCACAATTGTGGATATATTGTTGATAACCTATGCAGGTACTGCCGTAACTTCTATTCACATTTTACAACATTTCCTCACTTTTGTGTATAACTTAGGCAGTATCAATTTATCAACAGTATGTAAAGCCTGTGGATAAGTGGGATAGTCTTTCTTTATTATATAACATAAATACGCTATAATAGTCACAGGGAATCGTATCCCCGTATCTGTGCGTAACCATATAAAACGTGATAGATACGCCGTTTTAAAAAAAAATTTTACTATATTGCTTTTTTATTTCATCTGATGTACAATTACACTGTTATGGTGTAAATTCAACTATTATCGCTATCTGATGAAGGAGGTGTCTATATTGAAACAGACATATCAACCGAATACATTGTGGAAAAAGAGAACCCATGGTTTTCGTGAAAGAATGAAGACAAAAGGCGGCCGTATGGTCTTGAAGAACCGTCGCCTCAAAGGCAGAAAAAAACTTTCTGCATAATTATTTTAAGGCTGAACAGAAAGATCCATGGGGATTTTTCTGTTCTTCTGGCATTTAAGTAGGTTATTATATGTACCAATTGGATAAAGAAAAACGGCTCCGCAAAAATAGAGAATTCCAAGCGGTGTATCGTCACGGCAGATCGGTCATCAATCGGCTGGCTGTCATGTACACATGCTATCGTTCGGGTATGCAAACGACCCGCATTGGATTTGTCACAGGAAAAAAAGTCGGCTGTGCCGTTGAACGCAACCGCTGTCGGCGCCTCATGAAGGAAGTATACCGTCTGCACCAGCATGAACTGGAAGACGGTTTCGAAATTGTCCTCATCGGGCGCGGTTATATGAAGACCGCAGGATATGCCGAAGTGGAACGTAGTATTTTACAACTGTTTAGGAAAGCAAATGTTCTGAAAAAGAAGCGATCAGTATGAAAAAGATTTTCATAGCAATGATACGTTTTTATCAAATGTTCATTTCCCCACTGAAACCGTCGTGTTGCCGGTTTTATCCGACTTGTTCTGCCTATGCCATAGAGGCGTTACAAAAATATGGTGTCATGAAAGGGAGTTATTTAGCACTGAGGCGCATTTTAAAATGCCATCCCTTCCATAAAGGTGGTTACGATCCCCTGCCGTAATATCAGGCAGATGAAACAAAGACTGACTGATGATGTATTACTAGTGACATAATTCGAACGGGAGTTGAGATTATTGAGTTTTTTTAGCGGTATCATGGACATATTGAGTGGATTTATGCAGGTCTTTCTCAATTATTGTTATCAGTTGACCGAAATGCTGGGCCATCCCAGTTATGGCATTGCCATTATCCTTTTGACGTTGGTCATTAAGCTGATATTGTCCCCACTTACGGCGAAACAGATTAATTCCATGCAAGGCATGCAGACGATTCAGCCGAAAATTCAGGAATTACAAAAGAAATATAAAGGAAATTCTAAAAAACTGCAGGAAGAAATGGGAAAATTGTACAAGGAAATGGGCGTCAACCCGTTATCCGGCTGCCTTCCCATCCTCATCCAGATGCCGTTTCTTGTTGCGATATTCTACGCGCTGCGTGAATATCCCTATGAAGAAGCATTTAAAAGCTTTTTATGGCTTCCCAGCTTGGGCAGTCCAGATCCGACGTACATCATGCCGATCTTGTCGGTCATTTCAACGTATGCTATCCAAAAACAGACATCTGCTACGACAGCTACGTCCGGTGCCGGTGCTACCCAGCAGAAGATGATGCAGTATGCCATGCCGCTGTTTATCGGCTGGATCAGCTTGAGCTTCCCCAGTGGGCTGATTATTTATTGGGTCATCTCCAATGTGTTCCAATTGGTCCAGCAATGGATCATGTTCCGTAACGTTGGAAAAGGAGAAAAAGCATGAATTGTGTTGAAACCACTGGCAAAACCATAGATGATGCCATAAAGGCCGGGTTGAGCCAGCTCGATAAGACGATAGATGATGTGACTGTAGATGTGTTGGAAGAACCGTCCCGCGGCTTTTTGGGAATCGGCAGCAAACCAGCTAAAGTGCGTCTCACTGTAAAGGAAGAACCAGTCGTTGAACCGGAATCTCCCGTAGCGGCAGAAGAAGCGGCTCCCGTGGAAGAAACACAGGCTGACGAAGTTGAACCGGAAGGCACGCTGCCTGAAAAGACGGCGGAAAAAGCTAAAGATTTCCTCCAGGGAGTCATGGACAACATGGGCTTGCAGGTCATCATTGAAAAGATGATCAAAAAGGATAAAATCATCCTCCATCTCCATGGTAAAAATTTGGGTATCTTGATTGGTAAACATGGTCAGACGTTGGATGCGTTGCAATATTTGACGAACCTCACGGCGAACCGCGGTGAAGAAACACGCCATTTCGTCATGCTGGACGTCGAAAATTACCGCAAGCGCCGGGAAGAAACGCTGAGGCAATTGGCAGTACGCTTGTCCGGGCGGATCAAACGCAGCGGTGATAAAGTAGTACTTGAACCGATGAATGGTTATGAACGTAAGATCATCCATTTGGCGCTGCAGGATAAGGAACATGTCCGTACGGAAAGCGAAGGACAAGACCCGTACCGTCATGTCGTGATTTATTATAATTGATAGTAACAGACCCGGTGCGCAGGCGCCGGGTTTTTTGGATATAAAGGAGAATAGTATGTTCGACACAGCAGATACAATAGCTGCCATCGCTACGCCGCCGGGAGAAAGCGGCATCGGTATCATCCGCCTGAGCGGTACGAAGGCCTATGCCGTCGGTGATGCCATATTCCGCAGCCATTCCCAGATACCACTGGCCCAGCGGCCGGACCGGTCTATCCAGTACGGGACGATTATCGATGAGCAGGATCGCAGCATCGATGAAGTGTTGCTGCTCATCATGAAGGGCCCCCATTCCTACACGGCAGAAGATGTGTTGGAAATACAATGTCACGGCAGCCGCCAGTCCCTGGAAGAAATACTGTCTCTGGTACTGCGCAGCGGTGCCCGCCTGGCTGAGCCGGGCGAATTCACACAGCGAGCCTTTGTCAACGGCCGCATCGATTTGGCGCAGGCCGAGGCAGTCATGGATATCATCCAGGCTAAAAGCAATGCCGGCTTGTCTACGGCGGTAGAACAGTTATCGGGCCGCTTGTCCCGCCTGGTCCGGGAAATGCGGGGCCATCTTACGGATTTTATCACGCGGCTGGAAGTCATGATCGATTATCCGGAAGAAGATTTGGAAGATATTGCCGTACCGGATATAGCGGCTTCGCTGCGGGATATGGAACAACGGATGCAGCAGCTGCTCGCTGACAGCCGCCGCGGCCGCCTCATCCGGGACGGCGTCGTCGCAGCCATTACGGGTACGCCCAATGCAGGTAAATCCAGTCTGTTGAATCAGCTCCTCCAGGAGGACCGGGCTATCGTCACGGCCATACCGGGCACGACGCGGGACAGCATCGAAGCGTGGATTACGATCCAAGGTATCCCGGTGTGCCTCGTCGATACGGCAGGTATCCGCCATACGGCCGATGTCATCGAACAGATAGGTGTCAATCGGGCCCGCCAGTATATGGATAAAGCGGATATCGTGTTGGTCATGGTCGATGCGTCGCGGTCGCTGCAGCAAGCGGATTTGGATATATTGGAGGAAACGCGGTCTAAGGATGCCATCATCTTGTTGAATAAAAGCGACCTGCCGCCGGTCATAACTGCGGCAGATGTCCAGCAGTACGGTCATCCTATCCTTTCCCTGGCAGCGGCCAGCGGTGCCGGCATACGGGAATTGGAACAAAAAATCCTGGACAGGACGTTGCATCAAGGCATCTTAGAAGGACAGAACGCTATGCTGACCAATACCCGCCATATAGAACTGATGCGACAGAGCCAGGAAGCGCTCCATCAGGCTCTGGAGACTATTGAGGATGGCATGCCTTTAGATTGTGCCATCGTCGATATCCGCCGGGCTTGGGAATTTTTGGGTTTGATTACAGGCGATGCCGCCAGCAGCGATATCGTCACGGAAATTTTCAGCCGCTTCTGTTTGGGCAAATGACCTTTTATGAAAGAAAGGATGAATACAATCATGTTTGTTGTAGATACATATGATGTCATCGTCGTCGGCGCTGGCCATGCCGGCTGCGAAGCAGCTCTGGCTAGTGCCCGCATGGGTGCCAGGACGCTCATGGCTACGCTCAATTTGGATAATATAGCTCTCATGCCCTGCAATCCTGCCGTAGGCGGGCCGGGCAAAAGCCACCTCGTCCGGGAAATAGATGCACTGGGCGGCCAGATGGCTATCAATACGGATGCGACGTGCCTGCAGATGCGCATGCTCAATACGGGCAAAGGGCCGGCCGTGTATTCCCTGCGGGCCCAATCCGATAAAAAAGTATATCAGATGGTCATGACCCATACGCTGGAAAATCAGGATAACCTCGATGTAAAACAACTCATGATCACGAATATCCTCATAGAAGATGGAAATATCACAGGCGTGCAGACGGAGTTGGATGAAGTATATCAGGCACGCTGCGTCATCCTGGCAACTGGGACATATCTGAAGGGAAAAATCATCATCGGCGATTGTACTTATTCCGGTGGCCCTATTGGTCAGCGGTCGGCAGAAGATTTGTCGGCTTCTTTGCTGCAGGCAGGTATCCACCTCATGCGCTTCAAGACGGGAACGCCGGCCCGCGTAGATCGGCGGACGCTGCGGCTCCAGGAAATGAGTGAGCAAAAAGGCGATCAGGCCCATCATGCTTTTTCCTTCATGTCCGAACGGCAGGACCGCAATAAACAGTCCTGCTGGCTCACATTTACCAATGAAGAGACTCATCGCATCATCCGCGATAACCTCGACCGGGCACCTATGTGCAATGGCACCATCCAAGGCGTCGGCCCTCGCTACTGTCCATCTATAGAATCGAAGATAGTTCGCTTTGCCGACAAGAAACGGCATCAGTTGTTCGTCGAACCGGAAGGGGAAATGACAGAGGAAATGTACGTCCAGGGGATGAGTACCAGTCTGCCTGCCGATGTGCAATATGCCTTCCTGCGGACGATTCCCGGTTTGGAAGACGTCAAGATCATGCGTCCCGGCTATGCCATCGAATATGACTGCCTGGACCCGACGCAGCTCAAGCCTTCCTTGGAAACAAAATCGATTAGCGGCCTGTTTTCGGCAGGTCAGTCCAATGGGACGAGCGGCTACGAAGAAGCAGCCGCCCAAGGACTCCTGGCCGGCATCAATGCGGCCCTCAAAATCAGCGGCCGGGAACCATTCATATTGACTCGGGCCGAAGCGTATATCGGCGTTCTCATCGATGACTTGGTCACGAAAGGGACGGATGAACCGTACCGGATCATGACCAGTCGTTCCGAATACCGCCTCATCCTGCGCCAGGATAATGCCGATCTGCGCTTGACGCAGATGGGTTATGACCTGGGACTGGTGACACAGGAACGGTATGACCGCTATGTACAGAAAAAAGCGGCTATCGAACAGGCCCTGAAACAGCTGAAACAGCTGCCGGTCACGCCGACGGAAGAAAATCAGCAGAAGCTGGCCGCTATCGGTACAGCCCCTATCCGTACGGGTTTGCGGGCCTATGACCTGCTGCGCCGCAACGATGTAGATTATGAAAAACTGCGCACTGTATTTCCCTTGGAACCGCTTACTGAAGAAGTGCGCGAAGAAATAGAAATCATGATCAAGTACGAAGGCTATATCAGCCGCCAGCAGGAACAAGTCGATAAGATGAACCGCCTGGAACGGCGCCTCATGCCGGAAGATATCGTCTATGCCAATGTTTCGACGTTGTCCGGTGAAGCCCGGCAGAAGCTCGATAAGATACGGCCGCGGTCCCTGGGACAGGCCAGCCGCATTTCCGGCGTGTCGCCTGCCGATATTACGGCTTTGCTCATCATATTGGAACAACGGCAACGGGAGGAACAAAATCATGTTTCGTCATGAACTGGAACAAGCGCTGCAATCCTTTGATATCACCCTGACAGCACATCAGGCAGATCAGTTCTGCCGCTTTTATGATATGCTCATCGAAACGAATAAAGTCATGAATCTGACAGCCCTTACGGAACCGCACGAAGTCGCCGTCAAGCACATGGCAGACAGCCTGTCTTGTTATGATCCGGCCTACTTTACTGACGGCGCATCCCTGCTCGATTTGGGGACCGGCGCCGGCTTTCCCGGTATCCCTTTGGCTATCCTGCGGCCGGACCTGCATATCACCCTGTTCGACTCCCTGCAAAAGAGACTCAATTTCCTTCAGTCCGTCGTGACTGAACTGGGACTAGAGCATATGTCATTTCTCCATGGCCGGGCCGAAGACGCAGCCCATATAAAAGAATACAGAGGTGCTTTCCAAATCGTCACCTGCCGGGCTGTGGCCCGCCTGAACATATTGTTGGAATGGACCCTGCCCTACCTTGCTGCCGGCGGTGTCTGCATCGCCCTGAAGGGAGCCCAGTTTAAGGAAGAAATAGACGAATCGCAGCGGGCTCTGAAAATATTAGGCGGGACTATGGCCCAAATCAAGCCGATACAGCTTCCCGGCCTTGACGATAAACGAGCGGTGTTGTATATTGAAAAGATAGGAGATACACCCAAGAAATATCCCCGCAAGCCCAAAGCCGCTGCTAAAGATCCTTTGTGATTCCTCAGGTTTTGAGCGACAATTCTATTTTGCCGACGGAACGGAATTTGTATTTTCAGGTTTTTTCATCATAAGAAAGAGAAGTGGAATGTAATCATGAAAATTAAACATTGTATGTTGGCCCTGACAGCCGTTTGCACTATTTTGGCCGCTCCTTTGACGGGCTGGGCCGCTCCAGCAGCTCCGGACGTCACGGCAGAAGCTGCGTATATGGTCAATGCCAACACGGGAGAAGCCTTATATACCAAGCATGCCGACGAAGAAATTTATCCTGGTAGCACGACAAAAATCATGACCTGCGTCTTAGGTTTGGAAATGGGTAAGGATAAACTGAATCAGCCCATTAAGATTACAAATGATTCTTTGAATTTGACGGATGCCTCTGTACTGGGATTATATCCTGGCGATCAGGTGACTTTGCGCAATGCCATGACTGGCATGATGCTCGTGTCTGGCTGCGATGCCGCTGTCGATGTGGCTGAAACTGTAGCTCCGACTCAGGCCGACTTCGTCAAGGCCATGAATACCAAGGCCGCTGCTCTGGGCATGACTCATACCCATTTTGCCAATCCTCATGGTTTGCCCGACCCGGATCATTATTCATCGGCCCGCGATTTGGCAAAAATCGCTGTATATGCCATGAATCTGCCGGAATTCCGGTCCATGGTCAGCCGCAGCACCTATGAAATGCCGTATATCAATGGCAGCACGAAGCATTGCGTATCGACAAATAAATTCCTGACGAGTGGATTTGCCGGTGCCAACGGCATCAAGACCGGTACGACCAATGCCGGCGGTGCCTGCCTGGTCGCTTCAGCGACACAAGATGGCAATACGCTCATCGCCGTCGTATTGAAATCGGATGACCGCTTCGGTGATGCCCGGAAGCTCCTGAAATACGGATTCGACCAGTTCCCGAAGGAAAACGTGTACATTACCCGCGACGTCCTGCTCCAACAGGAAGCTGACAAACAGGCCGTACAAACCGCACAAACCGCACAAACCGCACAAACCGCACAAGCCGCTAACAATCAGGCCGCGCCAGCGTCAGCTGTCATCAGCTCGCAGCATATTACGCCGACAGCAGCTGCTACGCAAAAGACAGCCTGAGAGTCCTCATGATTTCAAGTCATGACGGCTATCACATTTTTCTGGGAAACTCTGTCTTGACAGAATATTTCCCTGTGCTATAATCTAACTACATCAAAAAAATAGATCGATACAGGACTGACGGACTAAGTGGAGCAACCACGTGGACTGTATTGTGAGATGAGCCGACCGTCTGGGCAAAGGTATTATGACAGTATACTTTGGCCAGCCGGCCGGTTCTTTTTTTGCGCCCGGCTTGACCCACTAAGGAGAGATGGATCTATGAAAAACCGTTGGCTCATCGCTTTATCCGCTATGGGAATCCACATCTGTATCGGCAGTGTCTATGCTTGGAGCGTTCTGACTAAGCCCATCATGGAAGCTATGGGGTTTACGCTGAAAGAAACGACGTGGACATTTTCCCTGGCTATTTTGTTCCTGGGATTGTCTGCAGGCTTCTTGGGCAGCTTCGTCCAGAAAGCAGGTCCGACTAAGTCCGGCTTGTTGTCGACGGCATTTTTCTGTTCGGGTATGTTCGGTACGGCTTTGGCTTTGTATCTGCACAGCCTGCCCCTGTTGTACCTGTGCTATGGTGTCATCGGCGGCATAGGCCTCGGTACGGGCTACATCACTCCCGTATCGACGCTGGTCAAATGGTTTCCGGAAAACCGCGGTTTTGCTACGGGCCTGGCCATCATGGGCTTTGGTTTCGCCAGTATGATTGCTGGACCGGCTATGCAGCTCCTGGTACAGCATTTCGGTTTGGTCACGAATTTCATCATCCTCGGATTCGTATATATGGCTATCATGACTGCTTCTTCCTTGTACCTGGCACCGCCTAAAGCAGGTGAAGTCAAGATGGTCGACGTCTCCCTGCAGACGGCAAACGATAAGAATGCTCCTATCTACGCCGATTCCATGCCGCAGTTTTCTGTGAAGCAGGCTATGAAGACGTGGCAGTTGTACACGATTTGGTTCTTGTTCTTTACGAATATCACCTGTGGCATCGCTTTGCTGAGCGTGGCTTCACCTATGGCGCAGGAAGTTGTCCACATGTCCCCCATGGCAGCCGCTTCGATGGTTGGCATCATCGGTTTCCTCAATGGCGCCGGCCGTATCGCCTGGGCTACTGTTTCCGATTATATCGGCCGTTCCAATACGTATGTGCTGTTTTTTGTCATCGAAGTCCTGGCGTTCTTCAAACTGTCTTCCGTGACTACGGCGTTCAGCTTCCAAGTACTGGTACTGCTCATCATTACCTGCTACGGCGGCGGCTTCTCCTGCATGCCAGCCTACTTGAGCGATTTGTTTGGCACGCGTGAACTGAGTGCCATCCACGGCCGCATCCTGACGGCCTGGGGCGCAGCCGGTGTCGCCGGCCCCCTCCTCTTGTCGTGGATCAAGGAAACGACGAACAGCTATGCTACGACGTTGATTTTCTTCTCGGCTTGCTTCGTCGTCGCTTTTGTCGTCATGGTCTTCCTCAAACTCCACACTCGTCACGGTATCGTCGTTTCCGAAAAAGTGGAAATCCCCGTGCCTTCGTATGAACAACATTGATTGACTGATCCGCCCGGCCTCGTGCCGGGCTTTTTTTATTTTACAGGTACTAGTACTAAATTTCTCTAGCTACGTAAATCGCATTGTGATACACTTACAGTAAAGAATGGAGGTCATGGACATGGTAGAGGTAAGCGTAGATTTTGCCCAGCAAATCGTCGATTCGGCAAAAGCTGTCATTGGCTGGAATATCAATTTTATCGATAACAAGGGAATCATCTTGGCCAGTACGGACGCTGACCGGATTGGAAAATTCCATGAAGCAGGCTATGAAGCGGCCCGTTCGCGCAAAGTCCGGGAAGTCCTGTCAGACCAGGAATGCCGCGGCAGCCGCAGCGGCATCAATTATCCCATCATCATGGAAGACCAGGTCGTCGGCGTCATCGGTATTACGGGAAATCCGTCTGTCGTGGCCCAATATGGGTTTTTGCTGACGAAGATCTGTGAAGTCTTCCTTAAAGAATATTGGATGGAAGTACGGACCCTCAACGAACGGCAGCGGACGAATAAAATCGTTTTGGCCCTGCTGTATCATGACACGGACAGCCTCCAGAATTTTTCGGCGGAAACAGGATTATCTGAAACAGAAACGTTTGCCGTAGCAGAGTTCATCCTCGACTGCAGCGGTGACGGGCAGATACAGAAGCGCATCGAACACGATATCATCGATGAACTGCGCCGTATGGGCATCACGTTGTATACGTACATCTACCCCAATGAAATCGTCTGCCTCATCCCACATGGTATATACGAACGTTGGAAGAGCCGCGTTTCTGTATGGGAATCCTCCATCGGCTCATTTTTACATCTGGGCATCGGAACGATGGAATCGATCCAGGCCATTTATATTTCTTACCGTTTTGCCAAGCTGGCTTTGAAGTTTGCCGTATCGAATCAGGTGTTTTCTATGTTTGCCGAAGATATGGATTTGGAGCTCCTCCTGCAAAGTGTAGACGAACCGGTGCGGCATCAATATTGGGAACGTATTTGTGGAGCTTTGAGTGCCGAGGATATCCATATGCTCCATTCCTATTTTTGTCATGATTTATCCCTGCAGCAGACGGCGGAAAATCTGGTCATCCATAAGAATACACTGCAGTACCGCTTGAAACGGATTCGGGATAAGACGGGATTGGATCCGCGCAAGTTCAGCGATGCTGTCGTATATTACATTGCCCTGCGCATCGGCAATGAAAAATATCAATAGAAACAAAATCGGATGCAGTGAGGTAAGGATTTTTGTTTTCTGTACTATGTGATGTTCGTATTGTTTCTGTTAAAATATATGATAGATTACGAAATAGCATCATAAAATCGGCATGCCGATTTTACTCGTTACTGGATTTTTAAGTTCTACCAAACATTACAGGAGATGAATATCATGAAAGTAGTCGTAGCAATTGATTCCCTCAAGGACAGCCTGACATCTTTCGAGGCCGGCCAGGCCATCAAAGCAGGTATCATCAAGGCTTATGCCGGTGAAACCGTAGAAGTCATCGTGAAACCCTTGGCCGACGGCGGTGAAGGAACCGTCGAAGCCTTGGTAGAAGGCCTGAACGGCCAGCGCCGCAGCATAGAAGTTCAGGGACCGCTCGACGGCAAGGTCTGCTGTCCCTATGGGTATCTGCCGGAATCACAGATGGTCATCATTGAAATGGCTGGTGCAGCCGGTATCGGCCTGGTTCCCACGGCCCAGCGCAATCCGCTGGAAACGACGACGTATGGCGTCGGTGAAGTCATCGCCCATGCCATGGCAGAAGGGGCCCGCAATTTCATCATTGGCATCGGCGGCAGCGCTACCAGCGATTGCGGCATCGGCATGCTTCAGGCGTTGGGCTACGTATTCCGCGACAGTGACGGCCAGCCCGTCGGTCTGGGAGGCAAGGAAGCTGAACGGATCGTGTCTGTCGATGATTCTCAGGTCAATCCCTTGATTAAGGAATGTGATTTCAAGATTGCCTGCGACGTCAATAATCCCTTGTACGGTGAAAAAGGTGCAGCTTACATATATGGACCACAAAAAGGGGCTACGCCGGACATAGTCCGCCGCCTCGATGCGGGCAGCCGGTCCTTTGCCAACGTGACGGCAGCCTATTTGGGTGAAGATTTGTCCCAGACTCCTGGTGCCGGTGCGGCCGGTGGCTTGGGATTTGCTTTCCTGGCCTATGTCAAGGGCACGCTGCAGTCGGGCATCCAGATTGTCCTCGATGCAGTAGACCTCAAGGCAGCCTTGCAAGGTGCTGACTATGCCGTGACTGGCGAAGGTCGTCTCGATCAGCAGACCGCTATGGGCAAAGCTCCTATCGGCGTAGCTAAACTGGCTAAAGAATGTGGCGCCAAAGTCGTCGCGCTGGCAGGCTGTACGACGGATGATGCCAAGCAATGCAACGTCGAAGGTATCGACGCCTACTTTGCCATCGTCAACCAGGCCATGTCACTGGAACAAGCCATGGATCAAGCTGTGGCGACGAAGAACATGACCGATACGGCAGAGCAAGTATTCCGCCTCATCCGCAGCGTGAGCCGCTAGGTAGAACTTTTTCGAGTCACTTGGTCAACTACTGGGCTCCCTTCGGAGGGTGCTCAGGCGTATGCACAGGTGAAATGAGTAAATATTTTTCAAATATAAAAGGCTATGGCCAAAGTAATCCCATACTTTGGTCATAGCCTTTTTTTGAGCGTTGTTTATTTGAAATTGTAACCGGTTACAATTGGTTCGCGGTCGGTGGTCTTGTCGTTGAAGTATTCATAGAGGCTGATTCCCAGATAGGAACCGCAGATGTTGTACAGGTTGTCATAACCGTGGCCTTGGAGACAGCAGATGGCGTAATAGCTGCGCTGGCTCGTGCGGCAATGGATGTATACGGGGATATCTTTGGGGATTTCATCCATGCGCTGGCGCAACTGGCTGAGGGGGATATTGATGGCTGTCTTTAAATGGCTTTGGGCATATTCATTTTCTTCGCGGACGTCGACGATGAACGCACCCGTTTCGACGAGACGGCGTACTTCTGTCACCGGTACCTAGCGGTAGCGACCGTCCAGGATATTCAGTCCCACGAGGGCGGCATAGTTTACGATGTCCTTTGCCGTACTCATAGCCGGCGTATAGCATAATTCCAGTTCTTTCAGGTCTTCCAGCGTACCGTTCATGGTAATCATCGTGGCGATGATGTCGATGCGCTTGTCTACATTGCCCTGGCCGATGGCCTGGGCTCCCAGGATGCGCCCTGTCGGCACTTCAAAGAGCAGCTTGAAGGCCATATAGTGGCTGTCGGGCATGAGCTTGACCTTATCCATAGGCAGGACGTAGGCAAAATCGTAAGGGATGCCGAGTTTTTGGATGGTTTTTTCGTTCAAACCGGTACAGCATGCTCCCAGGCCGAATACACGGGTGCAGGAAGAACCGATGAAGCCCTTGTTCGATACGGGCATGCCATAGATATGATCGACGGCGGCACGAGCCTGGCGCTGAGCCGGGCCGGCCATGGCCATATGGCCGGGGCGCTGGGCTAATTTGCTGTACGTTTCGATGGCATCGCCTACGGCGTAGATGTCGGGGTCATTGGTCTGGAAATTGTGATTGACCTTGATGGCGCCGGTCGTGCCGATGTCGAGGCCGGCTGCTTCGGCTAATGTCGTATCCGGAGCGATACCTGCCGATAAGACGACCAAGTCTGCTGGGATGGTGAATTCCTTCTGCCCTTTTGCCGTGACGGAATGTTCCGTAATGGCTGTGACGCGGCTGGATAAATAGAGATTCACGCCTTGGTCGAACATTTCTTTATGGAGCCATTGGGCCATTTCATAATCGAAAGGCTGCATGATCTGATCATTTCCTTCGAGCAGTGTCACGTCCTTGCCGGCGCGGCGGAAATTTTCTACGATTTCTACGCCGATGAAGCCGCCGCCGATGACGACGACGTGCTGGCAGTCGTGTTCGTCAGCATACCGTTTGATAGCCTGTATATCCGTCACATTGCGCAGCGTAAATACATTTTTGCCAAAGACGCCGTCTATGCTGTTTGAGCGGACGGATTTACTGCCCGGGGCGAGGATGAGTTTGTCATATGATTCTTCATATTCCCGGCCCGTATCCAGTTCCTTGACGACGATTTTTTTGTCCTGGCGTTGGATGCCGATGACTTCGTGGCGGATCCGCACTTCGATGTCATGCTGAGATTTGAATTTTTCTGGTGTCATCATGACCAGTGATTCACTGTGTGCTACGATGCCGCTTAAATGGTAGGGCAGGCTGCAATTGGAAAACGAGACATGCTGTCCCCGTTCGAATACGATAATTTGGGCAGATGGATCTAATCGGCGGGCCCGGGCCGCTGCTGAAGCACCGCCGGCGACGCCGCCGACAACAAGAATTTTTTTCATGGATGTTCCTCCTTCATTGGCTGAGGTTGAGTTACGTAAATCAATAATAGTTACTAATAATGTACTATTGAAAATGACATTTGTCAAGAAAATGTCTGATTTACACAGATAGCAAATATTTTTTTGTAAACCAATGTAAAATATAATTTAGTTTACAAATGCTCCTCATATATGATATATTTGGTAATGCTTGGATTTCTAGGCTCTACTATGAGGAGGTCTTATGGAACAAAATCGATATTATTATAGTATGTGTGCTTTGTTTACGGCGTTAATAGCTATTGGTGCTTATATTCGCGTCCCCATTCCTGTCGTTCCGTTTACGCTGCAGTTTTTATTCACGAATTTAGCGGGGCTGCTCCTGGGGCGCAGATCGGGTATGTTGGCAGTCGAGGCGTATGTGCTGCTGGGCTTGGCAGGTATGCCCATATTTGCGGGAGGTGGCGGTCTTTCTTATATTTTTCAGCCGACGTTTGGGTATATCCTGGGATTTGTCTTGGGGACCGGGGCCGCCGGAGTATGGGTGCAGCGAGCATCCGTTTTGTCATTAAAAACGTATTTGCAGGCTGGAATCGTCAATTTACTCATCGTCTATCTTTTGGGGCTGGCCTGGTTTTATGTCGTGACGTTGTACATTACGGGTACGCCTATAGCAATCGGTCATTTGCTTTGGTTTGGCTTCGCCCTGGCCGTACCGGGAGATTTGCTGCTCTGTGTTTGCGGCGCTGTATTGGCAGTACGGCTGCAGCGAGCTGCCATGTTTCCTGTATATAGGCAGAAACAGGAGGCAGGATTGTCATGACACGAGGGATTTTTGTGACTGCCACCGGTACTGATGCAGGAAAAACATATATCACGGCGTTGCTTTTAAAGACTTTGCGGCAAGGCGGCTATGCGGCCGGGTATTATAAACCGGCATTGAGTGGTGCCGTTCTCTCTCCGGCAGGATTTGTTCCTGGAGATGCGGATTATGTTTGCCGTACTGCTCAGTTGGAATATCCGCCGGAGGAGTATGTGACACAGATGTATAAAACGCCTGTCTCACCGCATCTGGCTTCTATGCGGGAAGGCCATCCCCTGTCTGTATCGCAGGTGGCAGACCATGTGCAGCGTCTGAGTCGGTCTTATGATTGGATTACCGTGGAAGGAAGCGGCGGTATCGTTTGTCCATTAGCGCCAAGGCCGGACGGCGGGCATATTTTTTTGGAAGACCTTATCCGCCTGTTGGCTATTCCTATCCTTATCGTGGCGCCTGCCGGGCTGGGTACCATCAACAGTACGGTTTTGACGGTGGAATATGCTCAGCGGCGAGATTTTACTGTTGCCGGGGTAATTTTAAATCATTGGCAAGGCGGGTATATGGAACAAGACAATTTGCATATGATAGAGCGGTATACGGGCGTACCCGTGCTGGCTGTCGTACCGGAGGAAGCAACGGCGTTTCCTGTCAGCGCTGTCACATTGTCACAGTGGTATAAGGAGATGATTTTTACATGATACATTGGGAAGAAGAAGATAAACGATATATATGGCATCCCTGTACCCAGGCTAAAGATGAAGAGGATATGCCGCCTATCATCATGGATTATGGCCGGGGGCGCTATCTATACGATATTCACGGCAAGCCCTATTTGGATATCATCAGTTCCTGGTGGTGCAATTTGCTGGGCCATGGCGATGTACAGGTCAATGCTGCTATCCATCAACAACTGGAAAAATTGGAACATGTCATCTTTGCTGGATTTTCCCATACGCAGGCAATCACATTGGCACGACGTCTCCACTCGCTGTTGCCGTCGGGGCTGGATAAATTCCAATTCACGGATAATGGTTCGTCTGCCGTGGAATGTGCCTTAAAAATGAGTTTTCAATACCATTATCAGACAGGGCACCCTGAACGAAGACGGTTCATGGCATTGTCTGGCGCATACCATGGGGAAACTATTGGTGCCCTATCTGTCGGAGCCGTCGATGTATATTCGCGGTTGTTCCATCCCCTTTTGTTTGAAACGGTCTTCGTCGAAGGACCTGATTGTTTCCGCTGTCCTTATGGCCAGCATAGGGAGACCTGCCAGGCTCCTTGTTTTGAAGCAGCGGAGCGGGCCTTTTCACAGTATGGCAAAGAGACGGCGGCTTTTATTGCCGAACCTCTTTTACAGGGAGCTGCCGGCATGCGCATATACCCGCCCGTATATTTACGAAAACTGCGCAGTGCTTGTGATGCGTACGGCGTACATTTGATAGCCGATGAGATCGCTGCCGGGTTTGGCCGTACGGGTACGATGTTTGCTTGTGAACAAGCCCATATCAGCCCAGATATGATGTGTCTGTCCAAGGGACTGACTGGTGGTTATCTGCCTATGGCGATTACCGCCGTCAGGCAGGAAATATATGATGCTTTCTATGGTGAATACATATCAGGGCGGACCTTTATGCACAGTCATACGTATAGTGGTAATCCCTTGGCTTGCGCCGCAGCCAATGCGGTCCTCGACGTGATGGAGCAAAGACCGATTTTGGAAACAGCGCGTCATGTCAGTGATTATACGACAAAACAGTTCATAGATTATTTTGGACAGCATCCTCATACAGGAGAAATACGCCATATCGGCTTGATTCATGCCTTGGAATTAGTAGAGGATAGGAAAACCAGACTTCCTTTCAATCCATCCCGGCGGATTGGCTGGGCCGTATACAAAGAAGCCCTGCAGCGGGGACTGCTGCTCCGCCCTATTGGCGACGTGTTATATTTCAATCCACCACTGACCATTACCAAGGACGAAATAGACGAAGCGCTGCATATCATGGCAGCCGCCATGGCCGCTGTATTTCCTAGCTAAACGGCACACCTGATTTCCAGAAATGATGGATGACTCATAAAATAAGACCCCTATCCGATGAGCAATGGAATCCTATCGGATAGGGGTCTTTGTAAAGCAAAATGGGGTCACTTAAAATTTATCGGCCAGTGCGGCAGCTTGTTCCCTGCCGTCGGTCTTGTCGATATCGCCGGCTTTGAATACGCCGGGAACCAATACTTCGCCAACGGATTGCCATTTCCAAAACGCCGCTGTCTTTTCATACACGAAACGGACGCCGTCCATGGTCGTCATTTCTTTTTCTTCACAACACGTAATGAGGGCGCATTCTTTGCCGCTCAGCTTTTTGCGGCCTACGGCAAAAGAGAACAATTTGTCGATGACTGCCTTGAGCTGGGCCGGTACGGTGTACCAGTATACAGGCATGGTAAAGACGATGGCATCGGCCGCTTCGATGGCTGGTGCAATGGTGTTGAAATCATCATCGAAAGCGCAGGCTTTACCGGTTTTGAAGCAAGCCTTGCAGTCCTGACAGCCGCTGACATTCATCATAGCCGTGTCAAAGCGGGTAATCGTATGCCCTTTGACTTCGGCGGCCTGGATGAAGGCATCGGTCATGGCGAAGCTGTTGCCGTTCTTGCGGGGACTTCCTGTGAGTACTAAAATATTCTTTCCCATAGCAGACACTCCTTTATGATATGATAACGGTCTTCATATCGTCATTATATCATAGGATGTGTGGAAAAATATAGCTTATCATGAATCCTGGAATAGCTGCGGCTGTCCCGGGGATACTATCAAATGGTATTGTTACACCCTATTGCAGGAAATAGTTAGACCACGAAAATAGTAAAACTTTTATAAAATTTGACAAAGTATGATGATTTGATGTAAAATATGGCGTATAATATTATACTTTATTTTACGGCCGTGTAGATTCTTTGTTCTTTGATAACTGCATATCATTCATAATGCCCTATTTTTCATTTTACATGAAGAAGGTGAATCATATAGTGTTTACTGCAGGATGCACCCCAGCAGGCGGCGTGGGAGTACGCCGTCTGCAGAGATCATCGCTCCTTTGCGCTGTTTCCGTACAAGAGTATCAGTCAGATGCACCATATGCAATCGATTCGTCCCTGGAAAAACAACTGTCGGACCCTGATGAAACCTTTTCCCAGATGCTGATGCGGCTTATCCGTGAGTCCGGGAAAGGTGCTGTCGCCGTATACAAAAATGCCAATGTGGACCGCAAGCTGTTTTCCAAAATCCGTACGGATAGCCACTATGTGCCGTGTAAGAAAACGGTATTGTCTTTCGCCGTATCACTGGAACTGTCGTTGGAACAGACGGAGCGGCTGCTGAAAACGGCAGGCTATTGTTTTTCTGCCTCCTTGGAGTCGGATATTATTTTCAAATATTTCATCACGCAGGCCCGTTATGATATCTACGAAATAGAAGCGGCCCTTGCAATCTTTAGCAAGGACAACTGACATGTCGCTTCTTATGCGACCACGACTCAGGTGTTATTTGGTATGGGATGTGAGACACATTTCAATTACAAAGTATCACAGTAAACTGCTAAAAGCAGTCTGGATATCTAATATGAAGGTTGGCAAGAATCCAGGGCAGACACCGACTGTGGGCCGGGGCACCCCTTGTGACTGCGCTCGCGAAGGCCGCCGTTGAGTTGCTGAGGTAGGCCAATACCACATCGTGCGCTCAGACATA
>Ga0163159_1001343_pt1 | contig 23866 bp, 18 predicted proteins | sample BioMet9_FD_108702 | JGI IMG/M metagenome (GOLD analysis project Ga0163159, IMG submission 108702) | Microbial communities from bioreactor (seeded with sewage sludge) at Lawrence Berkeley National Lab, California, USA - Biofuel... | ecosystem: Engineered > Bioreactor > Anaerobic > Unclassified ... | reverse complement strand
GGCCACGGTGCCGGTCTTGTTCCGGGCCACCAGAACCAGCGCCTTGCCGCCGCCGTAGGTGGTGCTCAGCAGCATGTTGTCCTGTACGGAGAGGATGCTGCTGCCGGAGGCCACCGTGACGGACGTGATGCCGGTGCAGACGTCGAAGGCGGAGAACTCCAGCTGCGTCAGGCTCCTGGGCAGGGACAGGGACGTGGCCCCGGTGCAGCCCGCGAACACCGACCAGTCCAGATGGGTGATGCCCTCGTAAAGATTCAGGGCCTTCAGGCCCGTGCAGCCGGAGAACGCCCCCATCTCCAGATTGCCCAGCCCGGCGGGCACCGCGGTCAGCGCGGTGCAGTGGGAGAAGGCATTGGCGTTCACCTCAACGCCGCTGCCGCTGAACGTCACCGCGGACAGCCTGGAGCACGCGGCAAAGGCCAGCACGCCCACAGACGTGACGCTGGCGGCGGCCGTGACGGAGGTCAGGTTGGGGTACTGGTAAAAGGCGTTCTCGCCGATGCCGGTCACGCCCTCGCCGATCACCACGGCGGTGATCGTGTCCTTGTAGGCGCCGAAGGTGTAGGTGTGATCGGCTCCGGGGGTCATTGCCCCCGTGCCGGAGACGGTGAGGACGGTGCCGTTCAGCGTCCAGTTCACGCCGGTGCCGCAGGTGCCGGAGGGGGCGGCGGCTCCGGCGGCCGTGCCCAGCGCGGGCAGCAGGCTCAGAACCACGCAGGCGGTAAGCAGAAGGCTCCAGAATCGTTTTTTCATGGTTGTTTTCCTCTTTTCATCTCACGTGCCGGACGCTTTCCGGCCATATATGTTTACTGTAGCACGCCGCCGCTTTTTTCGCCCCACCCGATCGGGTAGTTTCCCCCTCCCCGCCGGAAAATTTTTCCTGAAAACGGCCCTCCCCCCGCCGTTGGGCGGCGCAATCTTATTCCGCAGTGGAAAGTTGCGAAATTGACGGGGCCGCGCCGCTGCGCCTATGATAAACACAGTCCGGCGGATCAAATTTCTCATTCAGCCAAAGCCGGACCAAGGAGGAACGATTATGCTGGAAATTCGCTGGCACGGACGCGGAGGGCAGGGGGCAAAGACGGCATCCCTGCTGCTGGCCGACGTCGCCTTTTCTACGGGCATGCACGTGCAGGGGTTCCCCGAATACGGGCCGGAGCGCATGGGCGCGCCCATCACGGCCTACAACCGACTGTCGGACAAGGTTCTGCGGATCCACTCCAACATCTACGAGCCGGATCTGGTGGTCGTGGTGGATGAGACCCTGATGGACTCCGTCCCCGTCACGGCGGGCCTGAAGCCCGGCGGGGCCATTCTGGTCAACAGCTCCCGGAGCCCCGCAGAGGTCCGGGCGCAGTTTCCCGGCTATGCCGGACGGCTGTACATCATCGACGCCAGACAGATCTCTCAGCGGGAGATCGGCCGGAACATGCCCAACACGCCGCTGCTGGCCGCTGTCGTCAGGATCATCGGCCTGATGCCCGAGGACGCCTTTTACGAAAATATGCGCGGCTCCTTCGCGCACAAGTTTGCCTCCAAGCCGGAGGTTCTGGAGGGAAATATGCGCGCCATCCGCAGCGCATGGCAGGAGGTCAGAGAAGCATGAATCACAATCAGATGCAGAATATCCGCGAGGACAGCCCCTGGCGGGATATGACCGCAGGCGGCGTGGTCATCGCGGGCGGCAACTCCCGGGAGGTCCGCACCGGGGACTGGCGGACCCGGACGCCCGTCTTTCACGCGGACAAATGCAGGCAGTGCCTGCTTTGCTTCCCGGTCTGTCCGGACAGCTCCATACCCGTGCGGGACGGGAAACGCTCCGGCTTTGATCTGGAGCATTGCAAGGGATGCGGCATCTGCGCGGCAGTGTGCCCGTTCGGCGCGATTACATTCGATAAGTGAGGCGCGGCAAATGAGCAGATATGACAGATTATCCGGCAACGAGGCCGTTGCCAATGCCATCCGGCAGATTGACCCGGACGTGATCGCGGCCTTCCCCATCACGCCCTCCACGGAGATTCCCCAGTTTATCTCCTCCTTCAAGGCCGCCGGAAAAATCTCCACGGAATTTATCACCGTGGAGAGCGAGCACAGCGCCATCAGCGCCTGCGTCGGCGCGGAGGCGGCCGGCGTCCGGGCCATGACGGCCACCAGCTCCGCCGGCTTCGCCCTGATGCACGAGATGCTGTACGTGGCGGCCTCGGACCGCCTTCCCATCGTGATGGCGGTGGCCAACCGGGCGCTGACCGGGCCCATCAACATCAACAACGACCACTCCGACTCCATGGGCTCCCGCGACAGCGGCTGGATCCAGATTTACAGCGAGAACGCGCAGGAGGCCTACGACAATATGCTGATGGCCCACCGCATCGCGGAGGACAGCCGCGTGCGGCTGCCGCTGATGGTCTGCATGGACGGCTTCATCACCAGCCACGCCGTCCAGAACCTTACGCTGGAGGACGACGCCGACGCCAGGGCCTTCGCGGGCGTCTACCGCCCGGAGATCCGCCTGCTGAATCCCAGCCAGCCGGCGGCCTACGGCCCCTACGGAATCTCGGCCTATTACATGGAGCTGAAGAAGACCCAGACGGAGGCCATGCGCGCCGCCCTGACCGTCATTCAGGAGGTCTCGGACGCCTACGCGAAGCTGACCGGCCGGCAGTACGGCCTGATTGAATCGTATCGGATGGAGGACGCGGAGCTGGCCGCCGTCCTGATCGGCTCCTCCGCCGGAACCGGAAAGGATGCCGTGGACGAGCTGCGCGGCAAGGGCATCCGGGCGGGGCTGGTCAAGATCCGGTCCTTCCGCCCCTTCCCCGCCGAAGCCGTGGCGGAGGCCCTGAAGGGCGTGAAGGCGGTGGCCGTGATGGACAAGGACGACAGCTTCTCCGCCTGCGGCGGCCCGCTGGGCGCGGAGGTCCGCAGCGCCATGTACTGCGCCGGGCTCCGGGCTCCCGCCCTGAACATCGTGTACGGCCTGGGCGGACGGGACGTGCGCCTGGAGGATTTCCGCACCGTGTTCGGTCTGCTGCAAAAGGCCGCGGACGGTGAGCCGGCAGAGCGGTTCACCTACATCGGCGTCAGAGAGTGAGGAGATAAAAATGGCATATAATCTGAAAGAACTGGCTGCCCGCCCGGAGCGTTTCGCCCCCGGCCAGCGGCTCTGCGCCGGCTGCGGCTGCCCCATCACCGTGCGGAACGTCCTGCGGGCCCTGCACCCGGAGGATCACGCGGTGATCACCTCCGCAACCTGCTGTCTGGAGGTTTCCAGCTGCATCTATCCGTACTCCTCCTGGGAGGATTCCTTCATCCACGCCGCGTTTGAAAACGCCGGCGCCGTGTGCAGCGGCGCCGAGGCCGCCTACCGGGCGCTGAAAAAGCAGGGCCGGCTGGACGAAACCTACAAGTTCCTCGCCTTCGGCGGCGACGGCGGCACCTACGACATCGGCTTTCAGTCCCTCTCCGGCGCGATGGAGCGGGGCACCGACATGACGTACATCTGCTACGACAACGAAGCGTATATGAACACCGGCATCCAGCGCTCCTCCTCGACCCCCAGATTCGCCGATACCTCCACCACGGCCACAGGCCCGGAATGCACCGGAAAGCAGCAGGAGAAGAAAGACCTCACCCAGATCATGGCGGCCCATCACATCCCCTATGTGGCGCAGACCACCTTCATCGGCAATCTCAGGGACCTGCACGAAAAGGCGGAAAAGGCCATCTACACACCGGGCCCCGCCTTCCTGAACGTGCTCTCGCCCTGCCCCCGCGGCTGGCGCTACCCCGAGGATCAGATCATGCAGATCTGCAAAATGGCCGTGGAGACCTGCGTCTGGCCGCTCTTTGAAGTGATCGACGGCCGGTGGGTCCTGAATTACAGGCCGAAGGAAAAGCTGCCCGTCGAGGAGTTCCTGCGGCTGCAGGGCCGCTTCAAGCACCTGTTCCTTCCCGAAAACCGGCACCTGATCGCCGAGGCCCAGAAATCCGTGGACGACCGCTGGCAGTCGCTGCTGGAGCGCTGCGGCGGCTGAGGTCCGGGCCTCTCCCATCCGTCCTCCCTCAAAGGGGGCGGGCAAAAGCACCTGCTTTTGCCCGCCCCCTTGTTTTACGGCTCGTCTTTCATCTGCGGGATCGCGACCTGCAGCTCGTATACGCAGGTTTTGAAATCGAGAAAATTGTCCTCATACTCGTTGGCGATCATCAGCGGGCTTGTCTGAACCGAGGAGAAGTACCGCCGCACCGTCTCGCTGGGCAGCGGGTCCTGCAGCAGCTTCGTCCGCAGGCAGAAATAGTCGCCCGCGGGGATCTCCAGCAGATACTTGCTCTCCATGGGCGGTTTTTCCTTCAGATACGTGAAATAATGCGTAGGCCGCAGGCGGCCCTCCAGAAAGCTGGGATAGTCCAGCAGATACCCCACCTGACGGAGGAGCTTCAGCTTCCGGAACGCATTGCTGTTCTCGCGCCGTATCAGGCGGTGCCCCGCATAGCCGTAGACCGCCTCCCCCTCCGGGATCGGCTCGGCCAGAATGTACCGCGCCGGCTCGGTGGTGCGGAACGGCAGCTCGGGAAAGCCGGTGTTTTTGATGTGGCCGTAGTATTCGACGTACCAGTTCAGGTCCTCCAGCCGCGAGCGCAGCGCGGCCAGCTCCTCCTTCGTCTGCTCCGCCTTCTGCTTCAGCATGGAGGTCAGCCTGCCGACGTCGTTGCCCTGGATCGCCTCCGAAATCTCCTGCAGATTCAGCTCCAGCCCCTGCAGGTAGCGGATGCGGTCAACATAGCTCACCTGATCGTAGGTGTATTTGCGGTAGCCGGTGTTGGGATCCACATAGGCGGGCTGGACGATCCCAATCTTGTCGTAATAGCGAAGCGTCTGCGTGGAGATATTCAGGAGCTCAGACACCTCTCCGATGTAATACAGTTCCTGCACGGAAGCCACTTCCTCCCCTTTTCTGATTCGGGTCTCCCCCGGGACCCGGTCTGCCCCTATTGTATATCAGATTGTGCCTGTTTGTCCAAAAGAACCTTATAGCGGGCGATAAGGCTTCCCCCTTAATTTCCGGCGGCATTTCTGTATAATGAAGGCAGAATCAATCCATGGCCGGCATTGGATTGCATAAAACAGCAAATTCTGTGGAGGGTGATACGTTGAACATGAACGAGAAAAACAGCGGCTATTCTCAGGAGACGGAGTATCTGTACAAGGGCGACCGGGTGGAGGGCATGGACCTGAAGCCGGAGGTCATCCCCTGTTTCCTGACGACGGCGTTCAATATGGACGACCTGAACGACGTAAAGGAAGTCTACGCAAACAAGGGCTATACCTACATCCGCACCCGCAACCCCAACCGCGACGCGCTGAGCGAGGCCGTCACCTATCTGGAGCAGGGCACGGACACCGACATCTTCAGCTCCGGCATGGGCGCCATCACCAGCACGCTCCTGTGCCTGCTGAACCCCGGCGACCAGATCATCTGCAACAAGGACATCTACGGAGAGACCTTCAACGTGCTGGACGAGATCCTGCAGAAAATGTCCGTGCAGGTGGTCTTTGTCCCCTTTGACAACCCGGAGGACGTCCGGGCCGCCGTCACCGGGCGCACGCGGGTCATCTACACCGAGGTCGTCAGCAATCCCACCATTCACATCGCCGACCTCCCCGCTCTGGCGGATATTGCCTATCGGGCCGGCGCGCGGCTGGTGGTGGACAACACCTTTACGACGCCGTTCTCCGTGAAGCCGCTGGCGCTGGGCGCCGACATCGTCATCAACAGCCTGACGAAATTTCTCAACGGCCACAGCGACGCCATGGGCGGCTCCGTGACCTGCCGCGACGCGGAGCTGCTGGCGAAGATCCACCACATCGCCATGCTCTGCGGAACGCCGGGCGATCCGTTCAGCTCCTGGCTGATCCTGCGGGGCCTGCACACGGCGGCCCTCCGCATCCCCCGTCAGATGGAGACGGCCGCCAGACTGGCCCACACGCTGGCGGCGAATCCGCACATCTCCGGCGTAAACCACACCAGCCTCGCCTCCCATCCCCAGTGGGCACTCAGCCAGCGCATGGGCGGTGAAAAGGGCCTCGGCTGTCCGATTCTGAGCATCTATCTGCCGGAGGATCAGGACAAGATGAGCCAGTTCATGGATCGGCTGAATTTCGCCAGATACGCCCCGACGCTGGGCGGCATCCGCACCACCCTCAGCCATCCGGTGACCTCCTCGCATCCCAATGTGCCCGACGACATCCGCCGGGCCATGGGCATCACCCCCGGCCTGCTCCGCATCTCCGTGGGAACGGAGAACGCGGACGATCTCGCAGCGGATTTCGAACAGGCCATGCGGGTATTCGATTGAAGCCGGCGGCCCCTGTCAAAAGAAAATAAGGAGGGAAAGCATCCATGGTAGCATTCATCAACGCTCTTGACGGTTTCCTTTGGGGCACCCCGTTCCTGGTCTTTGTCATGTTCGTAGGCATCTATTTCACCATCCGGGGGAAGTTCTTCCCCATCACCCATTTCAAACATATCCTGAAAAACACAGTGCTGAGCACAAAGGACAAGGAGGCCAACGCAAAGGCCTCCGGCAAGCTCTCGCCCTTTGAGGCGTTCTGCGTGGCCGTGGGAGGCTGCGTGGGAACCGCCAACATCTCGGGCGTCGCCACCGCCATCGCCACCGGCGGCCCCGGCGCCATCTTCTGGATGTGGCTGTGGGCCTTCGTCGGCATGATGGTCAAGCTGGTGGAGATCACGCTGGGCCTGTATTACCGGCAGCGCGACGAAGCGGGCAACTACACCGGCGGCTGCATGCAGTACATGGAGCGCGGCATCGGGAAGGAGCGCGGCTGGAAGATCGGCGCGCCTCTGGCGGCGATCTTCGCGTTCAGCATGTTCATCCAGTTCGTGCAGGGCAGCCAGAGCTACGCCATCTCCGACACCATCCACGCGGCCTTCGGCACGAATATGATCCTGGTGACGCTGATCTACACGGCCTTCGTGTATTTCGTCATCTGGACGGGCACCCAGCGCATCGCCAACGTCGCCTGCAAGATCGTCCCGTTCATGTGCGTCGTGTTCGTGTTCGGCGGCCTCATCGTCATCGCGGTGAACGTCAAGACGATCCCCGGCGTGTTCGTTCAGATCTTCCATGACGCCTTCACCGGCACCGCCGCCTTCGGCGGCTTCATGGGCACCGCGGTGGCCAAGGTCGTCCGCACGGGCGTCGCGCGGTCGGTCTACTCCAACGAGGCCGGCATGGGCACCTCGCCCATGATCCACGGCTCCGCCGACACGATCCACCCCGTCCGTCAGGGGCTCTGGGGCACCATGGAGGTGTTCATCGACACCATCATCGTGTGCAGCATCACCGCCCTGACCATCCTCTGCACCGGCGTCTGGACGTCCGGCGCAACCGGCGCGACCCTCTCCGTCATGGCCTTTGAGACAGTTTTCGGCAAGTTCGGCGCCGTATACATCGGCGTTATGACCGTCCTGTTCGGCTTCACCACCACCGGCGGCTGGTACATCTTCTATCAGACCGCTCTGGCGTATCTGCTCAAGAAGTGGCCCCGCGCCAAGAGAAGAGCCGCCCTGATCTTCAAGATCATCTTCCCGCTGACCAACGTGGTCATCGTCTCCTACATCGTCCTCTCCGGCAACGGCCCGGACCTGTTCTGGACGATCATCAGCATTCTCACCGCGCCCTCCACAATCATCAACCTGTTCGGCCTGCTGCTGATGAGCGGAAAATTCTTCCAGATCTTCCGGGATTACAAGGCCCGCTATCTGGGGGTCGGTGCGGTGGACCCGAATTTCCACGTCTTTTACGACGACGACCCCGCGGTTCAAAAGGAAGAGGAGGCCCGGCTGGCCGCGCTGGCCCGCGCCGATTCCTGAAACGCTTTCCCCTTCGGCGCCTCTGCGGCGCCCGAACCTCCATACCACGGAAGCCGGCCCGGCTGGGCCGGCTTCTGCCGCGCTCCGGGGCCGTTTTGCGGCCTCCGCCCCCGGCGGATGTCCGCGGCAGGCGGGCGTCCCCGGCCGCGGCAGACGCGCTGCGGAGGAAACGCAAAAAAAAGCCTCCGGAAGGGCGGCCGGAGGCCCGCTCCGTCTTGCAAAAGCGGCTTCATTCCTGTATTATGGAAGAATAAGTTCCCCCCTTTCCGCCGCCAGCAGCGGCCAGCTCACTCCGGAAAGAAGGAAATCCTGTGACGACTTCCCCCTACGTCCCCTACATCGTGACAGAATTGTTCTGCATCGTATTCGCGTTCTCCGTCTGGGTGCGCCTGAACAAGAGCATCGGCACCGAGCATGAGATCCGGGAGCTGCGAAACATGATCCTCTCGTACCTCATTATGCTGGTCTCCGACATTTTCTGGACCCTGTTCAACTCAGGCATCCTCACGCCCAATCCATGGATCATCCGCTCCGTGGACGCGGTGCTCATCATGTCCATCTCCGCGGGCTGCTACTTCTGGTTCATGTTCATTCAGGACCGCCTGCACACGTCCCGCTCGCTGCCAAAGCGGCAGATCCTTCTGCTGACCCTACCCTTCCTGTTCATCTGCGCGCTGGACATCACGTCCATCTTCACCGGCTTCCTCTTTTACCTTGACGACAACAACTGCTACCAGTCCACCAGGGCCTTTTTCCTGCAGACCGGCGTAAACTATTTTTATATCACGATTCCCACCGTCACCTGCGCCTACCGCGCCATCCGTACCCGCTCCCGCGCGGAGCGGGGCGAGTACGCCACCTACGCCTCCTACATGATCGCCCCCATGATCGGCGGTATGCTGGAGGGCGTGTTCCCCCTGGTGCCGGTGCTGTCCCTGAGCATGTTCATGATTATCCAGATCCTTTTCCTGATGATCCAGAATATGCAGATCTACAACGACGCCCTCACCAACCTCAACAACCGGCGGCGGCTCAACCAGTTTCTGGAGGACTGCCTGCCCAGGGCCTCCCCCGAGCGGCCGGTGGTCCTGCTCATGATGGACATCAACTGTTTCAAGTCCATCAACGACACTTACGGCCACATCGAGGGCGACAACGCCCTGCGAGCCTTCGCCGGCGTACTGAGAACGGCCGCGGCGCCCCACAAGGCGTTCATCGCCCGCTACGGCGGGGACGAGTTCTGCCTCGTCACCGACACGCCGGATCAGCGCCCCGACAAAATGGCGGAGGAAATCCAGCGGCTCCTGCTGGCCGCGCAGGAGCAGGTGCAGGTCCCCCAGCGGCAGTATCTGCTGACCGTCAGCATCGGCACGGCGGTGTGCAGCAGCCCCGGATACTCCCCGGAGGAATTCCTCTGCCGGGCAGATCTGGCCCTCTACGAGCGCAAAAAGGCGTGGCATCAGGCTCCCTCGGCGTAAGCACGGGCGCCCGCACAGCCACGCAAAGCGGCGGCCGCCCGGTGAAAAACCGGACGGCCGCCGCCTTTTTCAGAGACACGCCTTACAGCAGCTCCGCCTTCCGCTCCAGAATCGCCAGAGCGGCCGTGCAGGCCGGGCAGTCGCAATACTTCGCGCCGGCGGCCTTGATCTGCTGCGCGTGGGCCAGCAGGCCCTTTGCCGCCGCCTCGCCGAAATGGGCGGCGCCCGCCGCAGAGGACGCGAAGGCGATGAGCCCGTCGATGGGGGTGACGTCCGCCGCCAGCTCCGCCAGATACTTCTTCGTCTCCGCCTGCTCCCGGTCGGTGCCAACGGCATCCAGCCACGCCTGTGCGGCGGCTTTGGCCTCCGGGCAGCAGGAGGGCGCGGCCATCAGGTCGCGGGTCTTTTCCGTCACGAATGCGGTCATTTCTTTTGTCATATTGATACACTCCTTTTATTTTTCCGCGGGCGAAAGGCCCGCGTCAGTATGCCGGAATCGCTCTGCGGGGCGCCGGGCCGCGGTCAGCCGCCCTCCCGGTCCTTCAGATTCCTGAGAACCCGACGGAGATCGGCCTCGAACCGCGCCGCCTCCTCCGGGGTGAAGCCCCGGTAGAATATGTCGTCCATCTGCCGGGATACGTCGTCGTAGTCCCCGCGCAGCTCCCGCGCCTTGGCCGTGAGCCTCAGCAGCGTCTTTCGCCGGTCCCCCGGCGCAGGCACCTTCTCCAGCAGGCCGGATGCCTCCATCCGGTCGATCATGCCGGTGAGGGTCGTCGCGGCCAGAGACGTTTCGGCGGCCAGCTCCCGCTGGGAGATGCCGTCCCGCTGCCAGAGCACATAGAGGATGCGCCCCTGCGCGCCGTTGAAGGCGTCGATGTTCTTTTCCGCCAGAATCCTGTTGAAGATGCGGTCCTCCACCTGCTTGATGCCGGTGATCAGTACGCCGCCCGATGAAGCCATAATATTCCCCCTTTCCCGTATTATACTATATAGTATTATCCTTTGCAAGTCTTTTTTGAAAAAGCCGGCGGCACGCCGGGAGCGGATTGCATTATCCGCACAATCCTGCTATGATAACACCAGTCCCATTCGTATTTTTTGCTGTTCGCAGCATTTTGCCGGGCGGTTTCTCCGCTGGCCTCCGGCTGGGAAAAGAGGACGAGATGCCATGAAGCATGAGAAAACGGCACTGGGCAGGCTGCTCCGGCTCCTGCTCATCCTGAGTCTTGCCGCTGCGGTTCTCCCCTCGGCGCAGGCCGCGGAGAGCGGCGGGCAGCGCACCGTGAAGGTGGCGGTCCTCAACAACACCACCTTTGCCGACCGGGACGAGAACGGCGTCTGGAGCGGCACCGATGTCGAGTTCATGATCAGCGTGGCCCAGAAGGCCGGCTTTCAGGTCGAATTTGTGGATTCCAGCAGCGACCCGGATTTTCTGGGCAATCTGGACAGGGGCGTTTACGACATCGTGGCCGACGTGGCCATCACGCCGGAGCGGGAGAAGCAGTACCTCTTTACGGACGAGTCCATGGGCAGCATCAACAACACCCTGGCGGTGCGGGCGGCGGACAGCCGCTGGGATTACGGCAGCATCGACCAGCTCTCCCGGATGAGCGTCGGCGTCGTCTCCACCTACGCCAACAACGCCCACTTCCGCTCGTGGTGCGCCGTGCATCAGGTCCATCCCCGGATCGTGGAATACGAAAACATCGACCAGATGACGGCCGCGCTGCAGAGCGGCAAAATCGACGGCGAGGTGTACAGCGCCCCCAACGGCGAGAGCTACACCAGCCAGTTCCGCACGATCCTGAAGTTTCTCCCGGAGGCCTACGCCTTCGCCTTCCGGAAGGACGACGTGGCCCTGAAAAATCAGGTGGACGCCGCCATCTCCCAGATCCTCTCGGTCAACATCGACTACCTGACCAATCTGAAAAACAAGTACGAGACCCAGTTCAGGAACAACATCCTCCCCCTCTCCTCCGAGGAGCGGGCCTACATCGCGGGGAATCCCACCGTCACCGTGGCGGTGACGGCGGACGACAGCCCCTATTTTGAAATGGCCGCGGACGGGTCCGAGTCCGGCATCCTCCCGGATTACTACCAGCTGCTGGCCGACTGGACGGGCCTGCAGTTCCGCTACGCCGTCTACCCCACCTACCGGAAGATGCTCGACGCGGTGGAGACCGGCAAGGCCGACGCCGTGGGCATGTACAGCGGCGGCCTGATCTCCGCCTATCAGGACGGGCTGTCCCTCACGGACGCCATCTCCTCCGTCAGCTGCATCCTGCTGACGACTCCGGGCACCAGCCTTTCCGGCACGGCCAGCGTGGCCGCCGTCGCGAAAAACGCGGGCTCGCTGCGGCTGGGCTTCCACCGGCTGTTCCCCGCCGCCGGTCTGCGGGAGTACGAGAACGCCCAGGACTGTCTGGACGCCGTGAGGGGCGGCGAGGCCGACGCCGCGCTGGTGGGCCTTTACACCGCCACGTGGCTCATCAACCAGACCAGCTCCTCCTCGCTCAGCATCGTCCCCGACGCCGGCCTCTCCTACGACATCTGCGCCGCCGTCCGGGAGGACGACCAGACGCTCTGCTCCATTCTGAACAAGGGGATCGCGGCCACCCGCAGCAGCTTCACCGGGATCACCACCAGAGACACCATGCCCCAGAGCGGCCTGAAGGCCACCATCTCCCGCATCCCGCCCGTGATGACCTTCACGGCGGCCTGCGTGCTGCTGGCGCTGGTGATCTGCCTGACGTGGGCCATTCTCCTGCTCCGCCGCAGGCAGCGGGAGCGCGCCGCGGTGCTGACCGCGCAGGCCGAGACGGAGCTGGAAAAGAGCAGGGTGGCGGAGATGCAGAAGAACGCCGAGGCGCGGAACAGCTTCTTCGCCAACATCAGCCACGACATGCGCACGCCCCTCAACGCCATTCTGGGCTTCGCGGCGCTGGCGGAGATGGACGGAACCGACGAGGCGGACCGCCGGTCCTACATCGCCAAGATCCGCACCTCCGGGACGCTGCTGCTGGACCTCATCAACGACACGCTGACCATCTCCAAGGCCAACAGCGGGAAGCTGGAGCTGAAGCTCAAGCCCGTCCGCCCGCGGGAGCTGTTTGAGTCCATCATCGTCCCCATCCGCCAGTCCGCGGCGAAAAAGAACATCACCTTCACGGCGGACTTCGGCGGCGCGCTGGACCGGACGGTTCTGGCCGACGAGCTGAGCCTTCAGAAAATCCTGCTGAACCTGCTCTCCAACGCCGTCAAGTACACCCCGGAGGGCGGCCGTGTCAGCGTCCGGTTCTTCAACGATCCCCCGGACGGCCCGGACCCGGAGTCCGTCCTCGTGGTCAGCGACAACGGCATCGGCATCTCCCCCGACTTTCTGCCCCATGTGTTCGATCCCTTCGCCCAGGAGCGGCGGCGCGGGTACGAATCTCTGGGCACGGGGCTGGGCCTGTCCATCGTGAAGCAGCTGGTGGACCTGATGGGCGGAACCATTCAGGTGCAGAGCGAGGTGGGCCGGGGCTCGACCTTCACGGTGCGGCTGCACCTTGCGGCCGCCCCCTCCGGGGAGACGGCGGAGCCGGGCCGCCCGCCCGTCCGGGAGGGCGCCGCGCCGGTCCGGCGGGTGCTGCTGTGCGAGGACAACGCCCTGAACCGGGAGATCGCGCAGGCCCTGCTGAAAAACGAGGGAATCTCCGCGGATGCGGCAGAGGACGGCGGCGAGGGCGTCCGGCTGTTCGCGGCCAGCGGCGCGGGAACCTACGACGCCATCCTGATGGACCTTCGGATGCCGGTGATGGACGGCTATCAGGCCACCCGCGCCATCCGGGCCCTGAACCGGGAGGACGCGAAAACCGTGCCCATCATCGCCATGACGGCGGACGCCTTCGAGGAGGACGTCCAGCGATGTCTGGAGGCGGGCATGAACGCCCACATCGCCAAGCCCTTCGATCCGGAGACCCTGTACCGGACGCTCTCGGAGCTGTCCGGCCGGTAACGGGAGGCATCAAACAGGCACACCGCCGGTTCGCACCGGCGGTGTGCCTTTCTCTGTCGAAAAGCCTCGCAGAGTTCGCGCTCGCAGGCGCGAAAAAAGTAAAATCTGTTTTCGCCCGCGGCGTGTACGCGGGCGAAAACACTTCTCGCGGAGCGAGCGTCGAATTGTCCGCCTTTGCGGACAACCGAGGCGCAGAGCGCAGCGCATCCCCCCTGTCAAAGAAGTCCCTGGACTTCTTTGACAAGCTGAAGCACACCGCCGGTGCGAACCGGCGGTGTGCCTTTCTCTGTATCCGCTCCGGAACGTTCGCTCCGGAGGCTGTGGGCTTACTGCTTCGCGGTCTTTCGGCTGAAGCGGTCCAGAACGGCCGCGCCCTGCGCCCGGGGCCACATCCGAAAATCTGGCGCTGGGATAGGCCGTCTGCGCGCCGGTGCCGGTGAGCCGCAGAGAATAGGAGCCGCTGCCGGTGAGACAGATCAGCTTCTCGTCCCCGATGGCAAAAACCTGTACGCCGCTGTCGGTGGAATCGGACGGGCTGTTGTGAATCACCGAGGCCGCCACCGCGCCGGTGCCGTTCAGCACCTCCACATCTACGGGGCAGTAAACGGTGATCAGCCGGCGATGGTCCAGGGCCATGACCATACCGATGATGCGTTTTTTCATGTTCTTTCCCTCTCCCGCAGCCTCCAAAACAGCGTGCGCTTCCGTATTTTGCCTTTATTTTAGCAGAAGCTGGAAAAAAGCGCCCCACCCCATCGGGTAGTCCCGCGGAATTTTTTGCGGGACCGGCTCCGAAATTTTCCGGGACTACCCGTTCGGGTAGGGAAAAGCGGCGTCGGCCGTGCTATACTGGAAAAAAAAGGAGGCGGTGGAATGGAGAGCAGACGGGCGGAGGCGCGGGGCGTTCTCGGCGCGCTGGCTCTGCTGGCGGCGGTGTCCCTTTACCGGCAGCTGAGCCTGCGGTTTCTGCCGGACGACCCGGTGCGGCCCTTCGCCGTCTTTGCCGTCTATCTCGCGCTGCTGCTTTTCTGGGGGACGTCCATCCGCCGCCGCTTCACCCAGCGGAACACGCGCCTTTTTCTGCTGGGCGAGGTCTCCGTCATGCTGTTCTGGGCGGCGATCCGCTTCGTGCAGGAGGCGGCGGTGCCCCGGAACATCGCGCTGGTGCGGTTTCTGGGCTACTTCATCCTGATCCCGGCGGTGGCCGTGCCCCTGCTGGGGCTGTACGCCGCCTTCGGCCTGGGCCGGGGGGACGAATACCGCTTCTCCCGCCGGTGGTACCTGCTCCTCCCCCCCGCCGGGGCGCTGATCGCTCTGGCGCTGACGGACGAGCTGCACCACCTCCTCTACCGCGTGGTGCCGGGAGAGCCCCAGCCCAACCTGTACTTCCACCCCGCCTGGGGCATCTTCATCATCTACGGCTGGGGTCTGGCCCTCATCGCCGGGCGCACCGTGGTGATCTACCGCAGGAACCGCCCGGTGAAGGACAAATCCTTCCTGCAGCGTCTGGCCCCCTTTCTGGAGCCGCTGGCGCTGCTGGCCTTCTGCGCGCCCTACACCGCCTCCTCCTTCTGGGTCCGGCGGGAGTTTGTGGAGTTCTCCGCCGGGGTGTTCTTCATCGAGGCGTCGTCGTGGGAGCTGTTCATCTGGCTGGGACTGATCCCCGTCAACACCCAGTACAAGACCGTGTTCGACCTCTCCACCGTGGGAATGCAGATCGTCACCGGCGACGGCCGCCCCCTCGTGCGGTCCCGGACGGCCCCGGAGCTGACGCCGGAGGTCTTTGCCGCGCTGCTGGAAAAGGGCGTCGCCGCCGGTGAAAACGGGCAGGAGCTGCGGGCCTACCGCCTCTCCTCCGGCTGCCTCGTCTGGCAGCGGGACGTGTCCGCCCTGCGGGGCGTGATCCGGCAGCTGCGCAAGAGCGCCGCGGAGCTGGAGCAGGAAACCGGCCTGCTGGCGCAAGAGCTGAAGCTGCGATCGGAGGAGGCCGCCGTGGCCGAGCAGAACCGCATCTACGACAGCCTCACCGCGGAGGTGGGGCCGCAGCTCTCCCTGCTGCGGCAGCTGCTGGCCAAACGGGACGCCGTCCCGGACCGGGAGGCGCTGTTCTCCCGCATCTGCCTCGTGGGCGGATACGTGAAGCGGCGGTGCAATCTCCGGCTCATCGAGCAGTCCGACGGCGCCATCTCCGGGGAGGATCTGGCCCTGAGCCTGCTGGACATGACGGCCCTCCTGCGGGACATGGGCGTGGACGCGGAGCTGGAGCGGCGGGCCGGCGGGCCGCCCTCCGCGGCCTTTGCGCTGCTCAGTCTGGACATGCTGGAATTTTTGCTGGAATACGAGCGGTTCGCGCCGGTCTCGCTCCGGGCGGTGCTGGACGGCGGCGCGTTCACCGTGGGGGTGCGCTCCCGGATCGGCGCGGCCCCGGCGGCGGCGCTGGAGCGCATGAGCCGGGACGGCTGCCGCGTCTCCTGCGAGACGGCGGAGGGCGGCTACCGGGCCATTTTGACGGAAGGGGGCGCAGGCCCGTGCTGAAACAGAAAAGCGGCGTGCCGCAGGCCATCCGGGAGGCGGTGGACTTCTGCCCCGGCGGGCTGTGCTTCTCCATGCCCGACGGGCGGCCCATTCTGGTGAACCGGCAGATGAACCGGCTGGCCGCGGCCCTGACGGGCCACACCGTTCTGGACGCGGAGGAAATCTGGGCGGAGCTGTGCGGGCTCACCGCGGCCCGGGGCTGTACGCGGCTGGAACGGCCGTGGGCCGCGCCGGAGGGCCAGCTGGGCTTCTCCCTGCCCGACGGCACCATCTGGCGCTTCCGCAGGGACACGCTGGCGGAGGGCGGACAGACCTACATCCAGCTGGAGGCCGCGGACGTGACGGAGCTGTGCCGCCTCAGCGAAAAGCTGTACGAAAACAACCGGCGGCTGGAGGAGCTGCACCGGCGGCAGACGCGGCTGCTGGCCGACATCGTGCAGATCAACCGGGAAAAGGAGCTGCTGGCGGTGAAGATCCGGGTCCACGACGAGCTGGGCCAATGCCTGCTGGCCACGAAAAAATCCCTGCGGGACGGCTCCCTGCCCCAGAGCGGCGGGACGCTGGCCAAAAGCTGGGAGGACGCCCTCCGGGACCTCACCAACATCCCGCTGGAGGAGGCGCCGGACGATTCCCAGGAGGCGGAGCTGCTGCGGGTGGCGGACATGATCGGCTGCCGCATCGTGTTCGAGGGCCGGCGGCCCGCGGATCGGGGGGCGCTGCGGCTGCTGTACGCCGCCGTGCGGGAGGCGCTGACCAACGCCGTCCGCCACGCGGGGGCGGACGCGCTGGCCGTGTCCATCCGCCCGGACGGGACGGGTTATCACGTGGAAATTTCCGACAACGGACACGCCGGGACGGCGCCCCTCCGGGAAGGCGACGGCCTGCGCAATCTGCGCCGGCGGCTGGAGCAGGAGGGCGCTGCGCTGGAGATCCGGAACGAGGGCGGCGTCGTCCTGGTGCTGGAGCTGCCGGGGGGCGCCCGGACGGAGGGGAGGCAGGAAGCATGACCAACGTTTTGCTGGTGGAGGATTCCAAAATCTCGCGGGAGACCATCGAGAGCCGTCTGGCCCGCTCGCCGGACTTCCTGCTGCTGGCCGCCATCGAAAACGCGGCCAACGCGGAGATCGCCTGCATGAACGGGAAGATCGACCTCATTCTGATGGACGTCTGCACCGCCGACGATGAGTCCGGGCTCAAGGCGGCGGCCGCCATCAAAAAGCACCAGCCGGGGGTCAAAATCATCATCATGACCTCCATGCCCGAGCACTCGTTTCTGCGGAAGGCCATGGACTGCGGCTGCGACGGCTTCTGGTACAAGAAGTACGGCGAGCAGGACCTGCTGGACGTGTGCGGCCGGGTGATGGCCGGGGAGGCGGTCTGGCCGGCGGAGACCCCCTCCGTCACCGTGGGCGGCGCCGTGAGCCGCGATCTCACGGACCGGGAGCTGGCGGTGCTGCGGGAGCTGGCGCTGGGCCGGCGGTACGAGGAGATCGCCGAGGATCTGGGCATCACCGCCAACACGGTGAAGTACCACATCAAAAACCTGCTGCAAAAAACCGGCTACCGCAGCACGCTCCAGCTGGTGGTGGACGTGGTGGACAAGAAGCTGATCCTGCCCAGATACTGAAAAATCCCGCGCCCCGCCGGTCTGCACCGGGAGGCGCGGGATTCTTTTCGGTTTTCACGGCCCGGTCAGCGGGACGGGGGGCTCCCGATGTCCTGCTGCAGCGTCCGCAGCAGCAGCTCCGGGTCGATGGGCTTGGAGAGATAGCCCGTCATGCCGCTGTCTCTGGCCCTCTCGATGTCCTCGGTATAGGCGTCGGCGGACAGGGCGATGATGGGGATTGCCGCCGCATCCGGGCGGCCGGAGGCGCGGATGGCCCGGGCCGCCGCATAGCCGTCCATCACCGGCATCCGGATGTCCATCAGCACGGCGTCGATCTCGCCGGGCTTCGACGCCGCGAACCGCTCCACGCCCTCCCTGCCGTCTGCCGCGGGCAGGACGGACAGGCCGTTCTTCTCCAGAATGGCCGTGGCGATCTCCCGGTTCATCTCGTTGTCCTCGCACAGCAGCACCGTTTTCCCCCGCAGGCAGAGCTGCCCCTGCCGGGGCTCCCCGGCCTTCTCCGGGGCCTCCGCCTTTGGGAACGTCAGGTAAACGGTGAACTCCGTGCCCTCGCCGGGCCGGCTGCTGACCTCGATCCGCCCGTGCATCAGATCCACCAGCCGCTTCACGATGGACAGCCCCAGCCCCGATCCGCCGACGCCGGCGGTGGCCCCGGTGCGCTCCTGAGAGAAGGGCTCGTAGATTTTGGGGAGGAACTCCGGGGAGATGCCCACCCCGCTGTCCCGCACCACCAGCTTGTCCCGGATTTCGGTCTCCGTCTCCCCCACGCACTCCAGCGACAGCAGCACCTCGCCGCCCGGCGGCGTAAATTTGGCCGCGTTGCTCAGCAGGTTGATGAATATCTCCTGCACCCGCACGGCGTCCGCTTCGATGGCGGCCCAGACCGCTTTGGAATTGTCGAAGGTGAAGCGGAGCTTTTTCGCGTCCATCAGCGGCTCCACCGCCGTCAGAATCCCCTCCATCACCGCGCCGCAGGAGACGGGCGCCGGATGGAGCGTGGTGACGCCGTTTTCGATCTTCTGCAGGTCCAGCGTGTCGTTGATGAGGGAGAGCAGCGTCTCCCCGGCGGCGCCGATCTTCCGCAGATACTCCAGCCGCGCCGAAGCTGAGGCCGCCTCCAGCGCCAGCCGGTCGTAGCCCAGAATGGCGTTGAGGGGCGTGCGCATGTCGTGGCTGACGTTGGAGATGAAGTCGGATTTCGACTCGTTGGCCCGCTCCGCCGCCGCAAGAGCTCCGGCCAGCTCCCGGTTGGCGGCCTCGATCTCCCGCTGGGCCCGCAGCTCCTCCTGCGCGGTCTCGTCCACGTTCCGGGAGGTCATGATGGCGTAATGGCCGGGCGTGTCGGTCCGGGCGCGGATGATGCGCATTTCAAAATACCGCATTCCCCGCAGGGGATTGACCTGAAAGCGGTAGGAGTAGCCCTCCTCCCGCCCGAGGCGCTCCCTGATGTAGGAGCAGGAGGTGATCCTCAGCATGGTCTCCCGGTCCTCCTGACGAACCATTCCTTCCACGAACTTCCGCATGGCGGCCTCGTAGGGCAGGTTCTGGTAGGCGTAGTCGTACAGATCCTCGTTGACCACGTTGTGGGCCTGCAGGATGACGAAGGTGTCGGCGTCCAGGTCGATGTGATAGATGGCGTTGTAATCCTGCACCAGCGTCCTGACCATGTCGTCCTGCTTTTTCAGCGCCGCCTGCTGGCGAACCACGTCCTCGATGAACCGCGCCGCGATGACGCACTCGCCGCCGTCCTGCGCGTCGCTGATGTCGATAAAGGTGTACTCCGCCGGGCAGTCCCGGCCCTGATGGCGGTGATGGGCGGACACGCTGTACGTTCCGCTCTCGGCCAGCCGGCGGCGCAGCTCCCCCGCCTCCAGTCCGGCCAGAAACGCGGCGCGGTCCCGCCGGCAGACGTACTGCGTGCAGTAAAATTCCAGAAACGCCCGGTACGTGCCGGAGTTCGACAGGGTCTGGGCCAGCAGCGGAACCACCGGCTCCGACAGGCGGGAGATCTCCGCCCGATCCGCCGCAAGATCGGCCACCAGCACCATAAAATAGTCCCTGGCGAACACCTTCATCACGGAGTCCAGCGTTCTCCGCAGGCGCAGCCGGTCGGCGGGCTCCCGCCGGTCCTCCGGCGAAGTCCGCCCCTCCGAACGGTCGTTTTGCATATCCTTGTCCCCTCCGCATCCGTGATGGGCGGCCGCCCGCGCCGTTCGCCGCCCGTGCAGCGGATCGCTCCGCTTTTTTTCAGTATATCCGTTTTCCCCGCCGTGTGCAATGGGCGCTTTTCCGTCCCCTCCGGCGGGACGAACAAAGTGGGGAGGCCCTGCGGCCTCCCCACTTTCAGGCGGGTCTGCGCTTATTTCACCACGCTCTGGCAGAAGCGGTACAGGATCACCGCGAACTGCGCGCGGGTGGCGTTGCTGACGGGCAGCAGCTTGCCGTCCGCGCCCTTGACGAGCCCGGCGCCCACGGCCCACGGCATGGCCTCGGCGGCGTAGGCGGCAACGCTGGCGCTGTCGCTGAAGGCGCTGAGGCTGGCGGAGGCGGAGGTGTCGTAGCCCTTGAGCTTGGCGAAGCGATAGAGGCTCACCGCCATCTGCTGGCGGGACACCGGCGCGGTGGGACGGGTGCCGTCGGACACGCCGGCGGACATGGCCCATGCGCGTGCGGCGGCCATATCAGCGGGAGACTGGCCGCTGATGCGGGCCAGAACCATCCACAGCTGCTGGCGGGTGATGCTTCCGTTCACGTCGAAGCTGGCGGAGGTGACGCCGTTCATGTAGCCCTTGGACGCGGCCCAGCTGATCTCGCTGGCGGCCCAGAACCCGGCGGGCACGTCGGTGAAGGCGGCGGCCGTTCTGAAGGCGGCGGAGATGGTGTGGGCTGCGGAGACGGACTTGAAGGTGTAGGTGGTCACGGCGCCCACGGACTTGCCGTCCACCAGCACGTCCTCCACGGCGTAGCCGGCGTTGGGGGTGATGGTGTAGGTCTGGTCCCTGCCGGCGGTGACGGAGGTCTTGCCGGCGGGGGTGACGGTGCCGTTGGCTCCGGCGGAGGCGGTGATGGCGTAGGCGGCCGTCCCGGTGCCGGAGGAGCTGCCGGTGTCGTTCTGGGTATAGACCGGCTTTGCTTCAACGACCTTGCCCGCGTAAGCGGTCAGCATTGCGTCGGTGAACTGGGTATAGGTGCCGTCGTAGCCGGTGACGCCGTCGGCTGAGAGTTTCCATCCGGTGAAGGAGTAGCCGCTGGGCGCGGTGGCGGCAGGCATCGTCATGGCGCCGGCCGTGCTGCCGGTGTCGGCGGGCGTGATGGTCTTGGTCTCGTAGCTGGTGCCCGCTGTATCGCTGTAATAGCGAATGGTGCAGGTGCGGGTGTCGTTGAGGAATACGACCTCGCTAAGTCCCTTGAGAGTAAAGGTAGACGTGTAAGCCCCTGCTCTTCCCGCAATCGTCGCCGGTACGGTTTCGGTACCGTTGTGGCTATGTCTGACATACAGCGTGCCTACTGTGGCGATGGAGTCGGGGATGGGAACGGTGATGGTCACTTCGTTGTTCACCGTCACCGGTACCGGAGCGCCGACGGGGATAGCGTTCTGACCGCTGCCCTCTGTATCAATACTTGTTCCGCCAGGCTGAGCGGCCGCTGCGGCGACTGCCTGAGTGGTAACAACGACCTGACTGAGCGCGGAGATGTCTATTGTCAGCCTTTCCTCACCGTTCACAATGGTGGGTTCGGTCACAATGATCTTCAACACGGGAACCACCGTAACAACGGCGGGATTGGCGTCCGTGTTCGTTTTGATCGCCGCCAAAACGGCATTGCCAGTCCCCTCAGGGATGGCTGCCTGCTGAGCGGTGATAACTTCCGCAGCCGACTTGGTGCCCTCGGAAGTGGTAACCTGAACTTCTGTTGCGCCCTGCACATTCGTGGTGGTAGTCAGCGCGCTGTTGACTACCGCGCCGGACAGGCCGTCGGCCGAGGGAGCGGTTGTCGGATTGCTAATAGCGGCATTGAGCGCCGTTACCGCGTCTTTCGAAACCTGAGGCGCCGAAGCAGCAACCTCAGGAACCTGTTCAACAGTCGGCGCTGCAACCGTTACCGTCGCCGGAAGGACGGCAAGATTGTCCACGTTGACGGTATAGGCAGTGCCGCCGACAGTAACGGTTGCCGGAGCAAATTTGTCGTTTGCTTTCGTCAGTGTCACCGTGCCGGAAGTGCTGTCCGTATTGGTATAGGTGACGATAACCTTGTTATCGGCGCTGGGGAGCTTGCCTGTAACCGTGATAACGCTGCTGGAAACGGAGGCAAGCACCTCAGTTCCGGTATCCTCAGCAGTATCCGCATACGCCGTCGCCACTGCGGATTCGATCTTGTTGGCAGGCGCGACGCCCACTCTGTAGGTGTACGGTTTGTTGTCAATCGTCCAGCTGCCGCTGACGGCCTTATAGCCGGACGCCAGCAGCGCGGAATCCGGCTCGGAGGTGAAGTAGCCGCCGGTGATGGACGCAGTGCTGTAATTGTTAGTCGTATCTGCATCGTCGTCAAGAACAGCAACAGGGCCATTGAAGTTACCGCCATTTACGGTGACAGTAAGAGGATGTCCATAGTTTTTGTTGTTGACAACGGATAGCGCATATCCATATGTAGACCAGCCGCCATTGTCAGGGGTATGAACAGTGGGAGTGGCAGTTGCCGTGAAGGTACCGCCGTTGATCGTCATGCTGCCGGCCTTGATCTCAATGCCGTTTTCACCTGAGAAGGTGCCGCCGTTGATTGTCCAGTCAGCATAACCGGCTGCATAGATTACATGGCTGTGCGTTATTGTGTCTGTTATTTTTGCAGTTTCTCCAATTGTGATCTTTGGGCAATTTGTGGTATCTTGAATCGCTCCGTTGATATAAATACCGGAACCTGCCGCGGTATGAGTGGAGAGGGCAGGAGTAACAATGGTGCCGCTGAAATCAACCACAACACCATAAGCATGCGGAGCAGTTGTACCAGAATCATAATATTGATCTATCATAATTCCGGCCCACCCGCCAAGAGTAACGTCTTTTCCGACGTGAATCACACTGTAATTTGTTGCAGTAGGATCGTTTGAACCGTAGATATAGACCGCACCGTAACCATCATTGTCTGCTTCCTGTACGGTTCCTGTTCCTGTGATATAAAGTGTGCCGTGCTTAATAAAAACAGGGATCGCAGAGTTTGAAAGTGTATGGTTATTCAGGTCGAGTGTAAGCGTTTTTCCACCTGTGACGGCCAGTCTTCCGGTTACATCCGCCAATAACTTTATGGTGTCGCCGCTCCCGGCCGCTGTCACGGCCGCTGCCAGCGTATCATACTGAGTATTGCCAATGGACGCAACCTTTGCGCCCGTACCCGCACTTTCGCTCGTGCTGTCCACCGCTCCCGCGCCGACGGCGCACAGGGAAACGGCCATGCAGATGCAAAGAAATACCGCCAGTAGCTTCTTCATCATTTTCTTCTCTCCATTTCCTGTTTTGTTTTTTTCGCCGGGGAGTGTTTCACCTCCAAAAAAAATAGTACGGCTCCGCATACGCAAAGCCGCACCTGTTCAGTCATTGTATCGTGGGCCAATGGTCCGGATGCAGCTGGCTGACTTCGAAAAGTCCCTGTAGCTTTGCGTGGCCGGAAGAACTCCGGCCTTGCCTCATATCCGCCATGGTACCGCCGCCCCGCATATTCGCGGGCGGCCGAGAGCATTTTTCTCTCGTTTATAATCCTTACTGTAACACAGATCTTTTATAAATGCAACCTTGTTAAGTAAACTTTTCTGTGCGGACGCGGGGCGGTCCCCGCCTGCCTGCGTCGATTTGCGCAGAAGCGCGCCGACCTCCGCGGCAAGGCGGCAGACCTCCCTTCCGGCCCGGCGGCCCCGGCGAAAGCAGGACTGGCCCGCGCGACAAAAGCGCAGTGCGCCAACGGCAGACCAGCGGCCCCGGCGAAATCGGGACTGGCTCTGCGCGACAAAACGCAGCGCACCTGCCCGCGCATCTGCGGCAGACCGGACGCGGTACGGAGGCACCCTGCCGCCGTCCCTTCCAGTCAGCGGCCCCGGCGAAAGCAGGACTGGCCCCGCGCAGCAAAAACGCAGCGCACCTGCGGCAAGCCGAACGCGGTACGGAGGCACCCTGCCGCCATCCCCGCGCGGATCAGGCCCACGCGCCCCTGCCGTTTTCGGATCGGCATTTCGCCGGCGCAGCGGAGGTAGAGCGCCGGGAATTGGACGCCCTGCCCCGCGTCGCGCGGCAGCGCCCCCCTCCCTTCCGGCCCGGCAGCCCCGGCGAAAGCGGGACTGGCCCCGCGCAGC
>Ga0163159_1001342_pt1 | contig 23870 bp, 21 predicted proteins | sample BioMet9_FD_108702 | JGI IMG/M metagenome (GOLD analysis project Ga0163159, IMG submission 108702) | Microbial communities from bioreactor (seeded with sewage sludge) at Lawrence Berkeley National Lab, California, USA - Biofuel... | ecosystem: Engineered > Bioreactor > Anaerobic > Unclassified ... | reverse complement strand
CCCACAGATGGAACCGACCATGTAAGCCACCGTGACGGCCTGTGCCGCCCTGTGTGCCCTCCTTCGGGCTTGGGTGGCATCCCAACACCCCGGCATGGATTGACCGCCGTGTCGGGGCTTTTTGCGGGAGGTTTGGAGGCGAAATGACGCTCACGATTTTAGTACAGGATAAAGCACCGGGGTCGCACAGCGCCCTCCGATGCGGAAAACATCGCCCCGCAGAGCGGGTCGAGGCTCTTTTTCAGAGGGGTCGTAAAAAGTCTTTTTTGAGCCGAGCGGGGTCGTGAGGCTGGGGAACGCCCACCGTTACACGCTTTTGAGGGGTGCCGAGGGCAAAAATCTATGAAAATATGGAGGACAGCATGGAAGAACAGAAAAAGAAGAAATATGCCTTTTGGCTCAATCAGGACGCCAAAAAGCTGGCGGAGGAAATGTACCAAAAGGACAACTGCCAGAGTCAGTCCGAGTTCGTCGAGAACGCGATTCGTTTTTATGCGGGATATGTTTCGATGCAGGACGCCACCGAATATCTCGTGCCGGTGCTGTCGCAGGTGTTGCGCGGACTGCTCGAAGGTTTCGCCTCGCACCTGAGTCGCAATCTGTTTCGGCTGGCAGTCGAGGAAGCAAAGACATGGAATATCATCTCCGGACTGATACGAGTTGACCCGGAGCAGCTCAGATACATTCACGGTAAGGCCATCGGCGAGGTAAAGCGGCTCCAAGGCAGACTGACCTATGAAGATCTTTACAAAGACCCGATACCGCTTGACTATGAGCTGGACATCGATGCGCTGCTCAAGGACGAGGATAGAAACGAAGACGAGGATGAGTAATCATGCCTCGCCTTATTTTTATCTCTCCGCATTTCAAAAGCGGTGCAGGAAACGCGGCGCATCTCTCATATCTGGTGCGGTACATTGCCACACGCGAGGGAGCGGCTCCCGCTCCCTCTGCGGATAAGCATAAACCAGCCACGCAAAAGCAAGAGCGGCTCATCCGTCAAATCGAGCGAGATTTTCCTATGACCAAAAAGCGATTTGAGTACGAGGACTATATTGCAAACCCGACTATAGCCAACGCCTCGGATTTTATCGAGATCGCGTTGGAGCAGAACCTCGACCAGATCGGAAAGCGTGAAAACTATGTCGATTATATCGGCACACGCCCCGGCGTATCCAAGACCGGCGCTCACGGTCTGTTCGATGGGAGTGACCGCAAGCTGGTACTGTCGCAGGTGCAGAAGGAAATATCCAAACACCCCGGTGTCGTGTGGACACCGGTCATCTCTCTGCACCGTGAGGATGCACAGGCTATGGGCTTCGAGTCTCCTGAGAATTGGAAAATAATGCTCTCATCCTGCGCCGCCGATCTTGCAAAAGCCTACAAGATAATGCCGGAGCATCTGCGCTGGTATGCGTCTTTCCATGATCAGACGCACCATCCTCATGTTCACATGATCCTCTACTCCACCGATCCGACAGAGGGCTTTCTCACAAAGCAGGGAATCACGCAGGTCAAGTCTGCTCTGGCACGGAGCATATTCCCCGAACAGCTTCAGGAGCTGTATGCTGCAGACACCCGGCAGCGTGATGCCCTCAAGGAAAACGCACGGCGACTGTATCAGGAGCTCATCGACCGCATGGCAAACGGCGTCCTGAAAAATGAACGCATTGAAAAGCTGACGGAACAGCTCGTCGCAAAGCTGGCAACGCACAAGGGTAAGATGCAGTATGGATATCTGCAAGCGCCGGTCAAAGCGATTGTCGATGAGATCGTGGACGAGCTGGCTCGGGATAAGGATGTGGCGGAAGCCTACCGCCTGTGGTTTGACATCCGCACAGATATTCTCAGCACCTATCATGACGAGGTTCAGACGCCTCCACCACTCTCCCGGCAGAAGGAGTTTAAGCCTGTGCGGAACATGGTCGTGTTGGAAGCTGTAAAGCTGGTCGGTCATGCGTTCACCTTCGAGGAAGACGCAAAAGATAAAACAAGCGTGCCGAAGAACGTGCAGATGCTTCTGCACATGATCAGAACAAACGAGGTACGGTCGCCGGAGGTTATGGATGCTGCGTCGACTCTGTATGGCATGGCGGAGGACGGCAATCCTGACGCTGCTTATGCCATGGGCAAGCTGGTCATGGACGGCGGCGTCATCGACAAGAGTGTGTCGGATGCGCTCAGATACTTCCACACTGCGGCGAGCTCCGGCAACAGCTACGCAATGTATCAGCTCGGCAAGCTCTATATGACCGACGAAGAAGCGCCCAAAGATGTTGCCGAGGCGCTTCGCTGGTTTCATGCGGCAGCAGAGCAAGGTAATGCCGCCGCTCAATATGCGCTGGGGAAGCTCTATCTCTCCGGCGAGGATGTGCCGCAGGACAAGGAGGCGGCGCTCCAATGGTTCACCCGCTCTGCCGAACAAGGCAATCAGTACGCGCAGTTTTTTGTGGACCATTGGAGCGAGATGCGAAGCCCCTCGTCGTTCATTGCTGCGACTCGGCTCCTGCATCACATGAGCCGCATTTTTCAGGACAACACCCCACCAAGGCAAGGCGGCAAGATCCAGCTTGACAAGAAGCTCCTTCGTAAGCTCAAGCAGAAGAAGATCGCCCAGGGTCACAAAGCTGACGATCACGAGCAGGAGCAGAGCTACATCACATACTAAGATTGGAGGCGAGAGTTATCGCACAGTACATTCATTTCTCAGACGAGCAGAAGCTCCGCGCCAACTCGGTTGATCTGCCGGAGTTTCTTCGGCGCAGGGGCGAAAAGCTCATACCGTCCGGGCGGGACAAGCGCCTCGCCTCGGATCACAGCGTCACCGTGCGCGGCAATCAGTGGTTCGACCACGCCTCTGAAAAGGGCGGGCTTGCCATCGACTTCGTACAGCAGTTCTACGGTCTGAGCTTTCCTGATGCCGTGACCATGCTCCTCGGCGGAGAAACCGGCGTGGGATATCTTCGGGCACAGCCGAAACAGGCGCAGGAGCGAAAGCCCTTTGCTCTGCCTCCCGCGCATACGGATATGCGACGGGTCTATGCCTATCTCCTGCAGCATCGCCATATCGACCGCGAGGTGCTGACTGCATTCGTAAGAGAAAAACTCATCTACGAGAGCGCGGAACCGTCCGCAGACAAAACCAAGACCTATTACAACGCCGTGTTTGTCGGAAACGATGAGCACGGCGTTGCCCGTCATGGGCACAAACGGAGCATCTATACCGTGGGCAACTGCTATCGCGGCAACATTGAGAGCAGCTATCCGCGGTACAGCTTTCATTGGGTTGGCGCATCAGAAAAGCTGTTTGTCTTCGAGGCCCCGATAGATATGCTCTCGTATATCTCCCTGCATCCGAAGGACTGGCAGGAGCACAGCTATGTTTCCCTCTGCGGCACGGCAGAACATGCCATGCTCTGGATGCTGATGCAGTACCCGCAGCTTGACGAGGTCGTGCTGTGCCTCGACAACGATGACGCCGGCATCAAAGCAACCGAGCGGTTGACCGCCATCCTCATGGAACATGGACACAACAGTATTCAGATAGACCGTTCCGGGGAAAAGGACTGGAACGACGAACTGGTCAGCACCTGCGAAGCGGAAACCAAAATGACTATGAGAATGGAGTGAAATCATGCAGGAAAAAGTATATATACTGATTGCCGCCGCAGCTATCATGTTCGCCGTCATCGGCGGGCTGTCGCTGCTTGCGCATTACTATACCCTCAACGGTATCAAGAGCCGGACCGTGGGCGACGGGCAGCACGGTACAGCCCGGTTTGCTACCAAGAAAGAGATTCAGCGCACCTATAAGCGCATCCCGTTCAGACCAAAAGCATGGAGAAAAGCAAAAGAGCTTCCGAAGGAGCAGGGCATCATTCTCGGCAGCACAGGGAAGAAAAACGAGATCACAGCGCTGGTGGACACCGACGATGTGCATACTCTCATGATCGGGGCGTCAGGCGTTGGCAAGACAGCCTTTTTTCTATACCCCAATCTGGAGTATGCCTGCGCCACCGGGATGAGCTTTCTCTGCACAGACACCAAGGGCGACCTGTTCCGAAACTACGGAGCGGTCGCCCGTGACTATTATGGATACAACATTGCTGTCATTGATCTGAGAAACCCCACCCGCTCGGACAGCAACAACCTTCTTCATCTGGTCAACAAGTACATGGACGAGTACCGTGCCAACGAACACGACCTCGCGGCAAAGGCCAAGGCGGAGAAGTATGCCAAGATCATCAGCAAGACCATCATCAACTCTTCCGGCGACAGCGCCAACTACGGTCAGAACGCATTCTTTTATGACGCGGCAGAAGGTCTGCTGACCTCTGTAATACTGCTCCTTGCGGAGTTCCTTGCCCCAGACGATGAACATCCGGAAGAACACCGCCACATCATCTCCGTATTCAAAATGGTGCAGGAGCTGTTGGAGCCGTCCAGAGTCAAGGGAAAGAGCCAGTTCCAACTCCTGATGGCGAAGCTCCCGGCTGAGCATAAGGCAAAGTGGTTTGCCGGCGCCGCCCTCAATTCGGCGGAACAGGCCATGGCTTCGGTCATGAGTACGGTGCTGTCCCGCCTAAACGCCTTCCTCGATTCCGAGATGGAGCAGATCCTGTGCTTCGACACAGCCATCGACGCCGAAAAGTTCTGCAACACGAAAAGCGCCATCTTTATTGTACTGCCGGAGGAAGACCTGACAAAGTATTTCATGGTCAGTCTCATGATCCAGCAACTTTATCGGGAGATCCTCTCCGTTGCGGATGAGAACGGCGGGAAGCTGGATAACCGCGTGGTGTTCTACTGTGACGAGCTCGGAACCATCCCTCCGATAGAATCGCTCCAGCTCATTTTTAGCGCCTCGAGGTCTCGTCGTCTGCTGATGGTACCCATCATCCAGAGCTTCGGCCAGTTGCAGAAGAACTACGGTAAGGAGGGCTCAGAGATCATCGTGGACAACTGCCAATGCACCATCTTCGGTGGGTTTGCGCCCAACAGTCAGACAGCCGAGGTGCTGAGCAAGGCGCTGGGCAGCCGCACCGTCATGTCTGGCAGTATATCCAGAGGAAAGAACGATCCGAGCCAGAGCCTTCAGATGATGGAGCGCCCACTCATGATGCCGGACGAACTCAAGAGTCTGCCCAAGGGACAGTTCATCGTCATGAAAACCGGCACGCACCCAATGGAAACCAGACTGCGCCTGTTCCTCGATTGGGGCATTACCTTTAATTCGGTCTATGAGGTGCCGGAGAAGGCCGAGCGCAAGGTCGCCTATGCGGATAAGGACGAGTTGGAGCAGAAGATATTAAAACGCTATCATGCCGGCATAGTCGCCGAGGACGCGCCCATCAGCGACAAAAGCGCCACGGGCGGCGTGAGCCAGCGCCAATCTGATATAAGCCTGCGGGAGTCTGCCCGGAGAGCGCAGAAGGGCGTCCAGCATCAGGAGGGCAAGGTATGAGTTATTTTGGAACCATCTATGCCGAGGACATTCCGCATAGAGCCAAGGCCGTTTACATGTATCTGTGCGACCGCACCAACGCCTCCGGCACCTGCTGGCCGGGGATCAAGAGGATGGCTAAAGACCTGCACCTCTCCACCAGCACGGTCAAGCGGTCGCTGGATGATCTTACAAAGCACGGCTATATAACAAAGAAGCCGCGCTACCGTGAGAACGGAAGCCACAGCTCCAATTTATATGTGGTCAAAAACTTGAATCCATAACGCCGGGAAAAAGCATATCATTCCGCCAAGAGGCTTCTATGCTTTTCCATTGGACTGAGGGTGGGTTCATGGTGAACCCCCTTGAAGGACCAACTCTAACAGAAAACGATAACAACAGAGAAAAAACAGAAGTACACATTATGGGAGAAAGACCGTGCTCAGTACCTAAACCTTTTCTGTCGATTATTTCCTGCTTGATGGGAGCGTAGCGTTTAGTAGGTCGGCCGGATTGATATCCAACGCATCGGCGATATTATACAAGACCTCGAGAGAGAATGGCCTAACGATATTCGGTGCCTCAATGGAACTCAAATGAGAACGGCTAATTTTTGCTTTCTCTGCCAACTGCTCCTGTGACATACCTTGCATTTTTCTGAGTGCAGCGATGGTAAGGCCAAGCTCGATAAAACGGTCACGGTTTTGAAATCCAACTTCTTTACTCAACGGCCCCACCTCCTTGTTTTAATGTCTAAATTATAGTCTGACGCGCTCATCCTTTCCGTATGCGCCATTGAGCTATTGACTAATATTTTGAGCAAAAGTATAATAACAAGATAATATGACGCAACTAATGAGCGTTTGTCGTATTTGGTGAGCAATTGAGAGGGTTCAGAGTGCGTGATAGAACTTGTTGTTTTACTGGACATAGAAAAATACCGTCCGAGCAATACACACAAATTGCCAGACGGTTGAGATGTGAAATTGTTAAACTCATTGAGCAGGGATATGTCTTTTTCGGTACGGGAGGCGCGCTTGGATTTGATACATTGGCGGCTCAGACCGTACTCAAACTGCGGGAAAGCTACCCGCAGATTAAGCTAATCCTCGTCCTTCCATGCAAAAACCAAACACATGGATGGGATGCAAAAGACATTGCTATCTATGAAGAAATTAAAAATCGCTGCGATAAGTTTGTATATACATCTGAGCAATATGATCCCGGCTATATGTTTAAGCGAAACCAGCATCTTGTAGACAACAGCAGCGTCTGTATCTGTTTTCAAACGGAAAATAAAGGTGGAGCAGCGTACACGGTCAAATACGCAAGAAAAGAGGGGCTCGAGGTAATCAATTTGGGATAAAGGAGATACGGATGTGGATAAAAGAAAGATAGATTCCGCAAAGAGAGCCATTGCGCAGATTGCCATTAAGAATCACACGTCAGTAGATGAGGTCAGACTACAAATGAAAGTCGCTATGATAAATGGTCTTGTAAGCAAAGACCTGAAAACCAAGGCATATTGGCAGAACATACCCTGTGAGGGCGACATCCCAACACCAGAGGAGTTTATTGCATATGTGGCCGATGATGTGCGGCATAGATACAACAAATAGAATCAGAGCGAACAATGATGGTCGGCGCATCACGACAGCTTGGATATGAGATCTGGTTGGCAGATGAGTATGGCTCTGTGCGTTGCCGCAACCGCTTTTACCGGCGACTCGATAATAGATGGTCTTGTATGATGCCTGCTATATCCACATAAAAAATAACTTTATGTTTGCGACCGACTTAATTGCAAACATAAAGTTTTTCTGCTATAGTAATCTATATCAAGTCGAGAGGTGAGCGAAGATGACTGTAAGCTACAAAAAGCTCTGGAAACTCCTGATAGACCGCGACATGAAGAAGAAGGACTTGCAGCAAGCCGCCGGCCTCAGTTCCACAACGGTTGCCAAGTTGTCGAACCATGAAAAAGTAAGTATGGATGTTCTCATCAAGGTGTGTGAAACCTTAAATGTTGACTTCGGCGACATTATGGAATTGGTGCCTGGCGAGAAGCTGCCGCTAAAGTGATTGACGAAGCGGCGTTGCCAGGAATCACCCTCAATAATGCGCCGGAGGTACTTTATGAATAACCCAAAGAACGGGACGCCTGTAGATAGTTCCAGTCCCTACAAGGCTTCCCTCACAAGAGAGCAATTCCTTTTTTACGAGATGCGTACAACTGCAAAGTTGATGATGGCAGGTTTGTCGGATGAGGATATCATGAATCACATTGTGAGCGGAAACGCATTTCAATACCCAACCGAGAAATCTGTTCGCGGACAGGCACGGGCTTGTTTAGTGCGGCTGCATATGCTTGGTGACACTTCTCTCGTTGAGGCAATTGCCACGCAACCCGTTGAAACCGCAAAACAAGTGTGCCTTTATGCTTTAATGAAGTATAACCGTCTGGTCTGGGACTTTATGATTACCGTAATCGGGGAAAAGTACCGTTTAATGGACACCTCATTTGGCAAGATAGACTTGAACACCTATTTTATTCGGCTGCAGGAACAGAACGACGCAGTTGCAACATGGAGCGACACCACGATCACGAAGCTGAAACAAGTGCTTACAAGAATATTGGTCGAAAATGAGTATCTTGACAATGCCAAGACCGACCATATTAATCCAGTGTGGCTGAACCCAACGCTGGAAAATGCGATTCGCTCAAATAACGATGATGCCGCGCTTCCGGCATTCAACTGCTTTTCGTAGGAGGGCGTATGCGTAATATAAACGAACGCTTAGATAAGCTCAGGACTCTCATAGAGGAACCGGATTTCCTTCAGGGGAAGGGACTTAGTAACGAGGTAAATATTCGTATTTTTTGCTATGCTGCCGAGGATGAGATGGCCGTTCGCCATTTTATCAGTCAAATCGTTGCGGATCAGAGCATCACGGCTCATCTGGTAGAATGTGACCTATATAAGATATTCATTTCCATATGTGAGGACATGGACATCATAGACGCCATCGGTGAAATGGAGATCGATTCCGGAAAGAGTTTTCTATTGGAGCAACTTCATTCCATAACTACCGAAGATGCGTTTGTGCAAAAGATGCACTATGCTCCTCACATCCCCGGTGATGTGCTTCTGATAACAGGCATCGGAGATGTTTTCCCCTTTATGCGGGTCCATATGATACTCGAGGCCCTCCAGCCGTATTTTTCTGACATCCCGATCCTTGTAATGTATCCGGGTGAGTTTGATAAGCATTCGCTCAAACTCTTTGGCAGACTGGAGCCAAATTCATATTATCGTGCGTTTGATGCGGTATAAGGAGGTATACGACTATGATGATTCGCAAAATGTTCCGTGAAGACATCAACAGGCCCATCAATGGTGTAATTAAGGTTGACCAGGATGCCTCAGATGTAATTGAGCAGGAAATCCGGGAATATGTCATTACCAAGGAATTGAAAAAGCACTTCATTTCGTTCTTTAATTATTATGGTGACGCATTCGACGCCAGCACAGCGGACATCGGTGTTTGGATCTCCGGCTTTTTTGGAAGTGGTAAGTCACACTTCCTGAAAATGCTGTCCTATCTTCTTGAAAACAAAGATGTGAACGGGACAAAAACCGTTGAACGATTCCGCAAGAAATTCGAGGACGATCCTGCCACCTTTATGCTCATAGATAAGGCGACAAAAGGTCAGACCGAAACGATCCTATTCAACATAGATATTGAAGGTTCCATCAACAAAGACAAAACTGCCGTGCTGCGTGTCTTTGCGAAGATGTTTTATAATCATCTGGGCTTCTATGGCGATAATTTGAAAGTGGCCCGGTTGGAAAGCTATATCGACCAATGCGGTAAGACCGACCAATTCCGTCGCGTGTTCGAGGAAAAGAGCGGCTCAACATGGGTCAGCCAGCGCAAGGCGTTTGCGTTTAAGGGCAAGGCGATCATTCCAACACTGATGGAAGTGCTTGATCTGAGTGAAGAAGACGCCAAGCATTGGTTCCATGATAAGACCTCCACCGAGTTTTCAATCGCACAGCTCGTTGATGAAATCAAGGAATACATAAACACCAAGCCGAAGAACTTCCGCCTCCTGTTCATGATAGACGAGGTCGGCCAGTATGTCGGCACGGATACAGATATGCTGCTCAACCTGCAGTCCCTCACCGAAAAAATCGGCAGCGAGTGCGACGGCAAGGTTTGGGTCATGTGTACCGGACAGGAAGCGATTGACGAGATCATCAAGGTTCGCGCCGATGAGTTTTCCCGCATTCAGGCCCGCTTTAAGACCCGGTTGAGCCTCTCTTCATCCTCCGTCGATGAGGTCATTCAAAAGCGTGTGCTGCAGAAAAAGCCAGAGGCAAGAGCGAGGCTGGAAGCCGTCTATGGCGACAACGATTCCGTCCTGCGTAACCTTTTCACTTTTACCGACTCTATTTTGGACATCAAAGGCTTCGGCGGCCCAGATGAATTTGCGACCAATTTCCCGTTCGTGCCCTATCAGTTTATCATCATGCAGAAGGTCTTTGCCGAGATCCGCAAGCACGGCAACTCTGGAAAGCACCTTTCGGGCGGTGAACGTTCCATGCTCTCCGGCTTTCAGGAGGCTGCGCAGAAGGTGCAGGAGCAGGATGAATATGCTCTTGTGCCCTTCTTCCGCTTCTACGATACTGTGCACACCTTCCTTGACGGTTCCATCCGCCGCGTGATTGAGCGCTGCGTGACCGCGGCGCATAACGGCCACGGCGTACAGACACAAGATGTGGACGTGCTGAAGCTCCTGTATCTTGTACGTTATATCGACGATATAAAAGCCACGCTGGACAATCTGGTCATTCTGATGGCCGATGATATCAGGGCAGACAAGGTTACGCTCCGCGAGGCGGTGCGTGATTCGCTGGATCGCCTGATGAGCCAGAACTATATTGGGAGGACGGGTGACGCATACAATTTCCTCACTGACGAGGAGCAGGATATCCAGCGCGAAATCAAGAACACACCCGTAGACACCTCCTCTATCGTGGAGCGCATTGCCTATATGGTCTACGGTGATATATACACAACCAAGAAATTCCGTCATGACAAGTATGACTTTGCCTTTGACCAGATGGTCGACGGGGTCGCGGTTGGCGCTATGACGGGCGGCATGCGCCTGCGCTTTCTCACGGTGGCAACCGATGCCATTGAAAAAACGGAAATGCGCCTGATGGCAGAGTCTTCCGGACAGGCAATCGTCGTGCTGGCCGACACGCCTTATTATGAGTCGCTGGAAAGAGCAATGAAAATCCGCAAATACGTCAAGCAGCGCAATGTGGCGCAGCTCCCCAAATCGGTGCAGGACATTATCCGCGATCAGCAGGATGAGGCGGCGAACTATGAGAGCTCCGCTATGGACGAGCTCCGCAAGGCCATCGATGGCGCGGCGTTCTATGTTGACGGTGAGCATCTTGAAATAAAGAGCGGCGACGCCAAAAGCAAGATCGATCAGGCGCTGGAGTACCTCGTATCCCATGTTTACAGCGACCTTGACCTTATCACGAAGTTTGCCGACACGGATGAAGACATTTTTGCTATCCTGAACGGCACGGCGCAGCAGGCCATCGGCGGGCTGGAGCCAAACCTGGACGCCGCGGCGAAAATAGAAGAATATCTGGAGATGCAGTATAAAAAGAAGATGAGCACCTCCATGTTCGATGTGCAGACCCGCTATCAGGGCATCCCCTACGGGTGGAAGGAAATTGACATTGCCGCTGTTATGGCGCAGCTCATCTACAACCAGAAGGTCACCGTAAAATACGCCGGCACTACCATACAGCCCGGTGACAAGAAGCTCCCCGATATGCTCCGCAAAAAGAGCGAGGTCGGCAAAACCATCGTCTCCAGGCGGATCAACATCGCCGCGCCGAAAATGAAAGAGGTGCGCGAGTTTCTCCGCGAATACTTCGATGTGATGGATGTCCCCACCGACGAGGATGGGCTTGTCGGGTTCATCGTGCAGCGGTTCAGAGAGCAGAAGCAGCATTATAGCGAGCTTCTGGGACGCTATGCCGGTCACAAATACCCGGATCTCGCTCTGGTGGAGACGGCCGCCTCTCTCGTGGAGGATGTGCTGTCCCAGCAGAAGGACAATGTCGCGCTGATCGACCGCGTAGTTAAGCTGGAGGATGAACTGGACGACAATAAGGAAGCCATGCAGAATGTGGAGGGCTTCTTCAAGAACCAGGTGCAGGTCTTCGATGCCGCCGTGAAGCTGGAGGCAGACCTCGCCCACGAGCTGGACTACCTTGCCAAAGAGGAAGCGGCAAACAAGGCGCTCAATCAGATCCGCCTGATGCTTATGAACGCCAGCCAGTTCGATTATCAAAATATCCCCGAGCTCAACACGCTCATGTCCACCGTCCGCGAGGGGCATAACCGCCTGTTGGATGCAAAGCGCGAGGAGCTTAATGAGATCGTTCGTCAGTGCCTTGCGGCGATTCACACTGCCGGGGCCGACAGCGTTGACATGAAAACCATCATCACGACCGCCGACACCTTCTACACCCAGCAAAAACAGAAAATTCAGACGCTGACCAGCCTCGCGCTCCTCGACGGCCTCATTCCGCCAATGATCCAGTACAAGGACACCACGGTGGAGAAGATCGAGGTCATGACGAGGCCCAAGCCGCCTGTGAAGCCGGTCAATCCGGTGACTCCGCCGCAGCCGCCGAAAAAGAAGTTCATCAAAGCCTTCAACCGTCAGGTCGTCTTCCCCGCGAAGCAGCTTGAGAGCGAAGCGGACATCGACGAATATGTGGAAAAGGTTCGCACCCAGCTCAAATCACTCATGAAAAACTGCGACGGAATAAAGCTCAACTGAACGAAAAGGATTATGTCGGAAATGACCACAATATTATTTGGCGGCTTGTTCACGCTGCTCGGCGTTATTATTGGATGGGGTCTAAATGAGCTTAGCGCGGTGCTTCGTTCCAAGCCAAAGCTATCTTTTCAAATGGTTGGAACTCCAGATAGTGAATTCGTGGAGCGCGAATTGCGCACGAAAACAAGTTCATCAAAATATGGAATTGAGATATTTAATGTCGGTCAAATGCCATTTGTCATAAAGAGCTTTGCTCTCTATGACAATAATAGGCTTTTGGTTGATTGTTATATTGACGAGCAGAGCAGAGTAATTTTGCCATACCATAACATAGTCTACACGCTTATGGAGCAGGAGGCGGATTCCCTGCTTTATCACTGCAAAAAGTCGCATTTTGATACATGCAAAGTAATAGCTTATAACTTGAGCGGCAAATGCACTAAGGGACAGTTGGAGGTTCCACTGATTTCCCTGCGTGCAAGCACGGATATAGAAGTGTTTTACAGCGACGTGGAGGGCAACCATGGATAAAAACGCGATCAAAAAATATGCGGTCTGGGCGCGGCGGGAGCTGATTTCCCGTGTAAGCCAGAGGGCGCTGCAATACGGCGTATCCGAAAAAGAAAGCATCAACGCCGACGCGGAGAGCGTTCACGGGCATCTGTTGTCCGGCGCGGAGAAGCGGCAGCGCAAGGCGATCGTCGCCCGCGTCAAAAGGATGGGCTATGAGCAGACGATGGAGGAAGCGGCCTATACATGGTTCAACCGCTTCATCGCCCTGCGCTTTATGGAGGTCAACGGCTACCTCCCCACCCATATCCGCGTTTTTACGGATGAGGAAAACAGCTTCAAGCCCCAGATACTGGCGGAGGCGATCCATCTTGACCCGGAGACCATGCCCGGACTGGACATAGAGAAGGTCTATGCCTACAAAGACAAGAATCAGACCGACGAGCTGTTCAAGTATCTTATCATCACCCAGTGCAACGCCCTCATCAACATTCTGCCCGGTATGTTCACCCGCATCGATGACTACACCGAGATGCTGTTCCCGGATAACCTTCTGCGCGAGGGCAGCGTGATTGAGCAGATGATCGCGCTGATTTCGCAGGCGGACTGGGATGTAAATACGCTTGATGAGCGGGGACAGCCGCAGGGGCAGGTGCAGATCATCGGCTGGCTCTATCAGTATTACAACACCGAGCCCAAGGACAAGGTCTTCGCGGATCTCAAAAAGAACATCAAGATCAGCAAGGAGAACATCCCCGCCGCCACTCAGCTTTTTACTCCGGACTGGATCGTGCGGTACATGGTAGAGAACTCTCTCGGCCGGCTGTGGTTGGAGCAGCTTGAAACACAAAAGGTATTTGATTTTGGCCATGTCGACTTTAAAAACTTTTCTTTCGGAGAAGATGAAAAGGGCTCCATTACAAAAAAGCAGGCTGCCCTAAAGAGCGAGTGGAAGTACTATCTGGAGGAAGCCAAGCAGGACGAAGATGTTGAGAAGCAGCTTTACGAGCTTCGCATGAGCAACAAAAACTATGACTTAACTACTTTCAAGTTCATCGATCCCTGCATGGGCTCCGGCCACATCCTCGTCTATGCGTTCGATGTTTTCATGCAGATTTATCTCTCGGAAGGATGGAACCAGCGCGAGGCGGCTGCAAGCATTGTTGAAAACAACCTCTACGGTCTCGATATCGACGACCGTGCGGCGCAGCTTGCCTATTTTGCGGTGATGATGAAGGCGCGGCAGTATGACCGGCGATTCCTCACTCGAGGAATCCAGCCTCATGTGCATGCGATTATTGACAGTGAATGGACTGGCGGTGCATATCAGTATGATATGGGCAACTTCCTTCTCTCCAAGGAGCATCAGGACACGCTGAACTATCTGTTGGATGTGTTCCATGACGCCAAGGAATATGGCTCCATTATGCAGCTTGAGGATCGTGACTATGCGGGTCTGGCGGATGCGTGGAAATACACCGCTTCTCAGACAGCGGAAAATGTCAATATGATGCTTTGGTATTCCGCGGTCGAGAGCATTGTGCCCCAACTGATTCAGCAGGCGATTATGCTTTCGCAGAAGTATGACGTAGTGGTGACGAACCCGCCGTATATGGGTTCGAGTGGCATGAGCACAAAGCTGTCTCAATATGTGATAAAGAAATATCCGAAAACAAAGTCTGATTTGAGCACAGTATTTATGGAGAGAGCATTATCCCTATGCAAGCAGGATGGAATAATGTCTATGATAAACATTCCTGTTTGGATGTTTTTAATTAGCTTCGAGAGTCAACGGGAAGACCTTGTGTCAACAAATACATTTTCCACATTGCTGCATTTTGGCCGTGGCATATTCGGTGCTGATTTTGGAACTGTTGCGTTTTCTATCAGGAAGTCACATACTTCAAGCTATTATTCATTATATATGAGGCTATTTGATAAGCCGAGCTCTGTTGATTCACTGGAGCAAAAAGAAAGCTGGTTCTTCGCCAGAAAGGGATTATACACAATACAACAAGAAAACTTTTCAAAAATTGCCGGAACACCTATTGCCTATTGGGTATCAGCGGCTATGCTGAAAGCATTCTCTGCATTTCCTTCATTGGGCAGAGTCAGCGAACCAAAACAAGGGCTTATTACTGGGGATAACGATAGGTTCTTACGCGAATGGTATGAAGTTGCAAAGAGAAAAATTAATAGCAAATGGTTTATTTACAACAAGGGTGGCGACTATCGAAAATGGTATGGTAATAATGACCTTGTTGTCAATTGGGGGAACAATGGCTTTGAAATTACTAATTTCGTTAACGCCGAAACAGGGAAACAACGGTCGCGTCCACAAAACACCAAATATTATTTTCGGGAAGGTTTTTCTTGGACAACGCTTTCAATAGGTGCTTTTTCCGCGAGATACATGCCAGCAGGACAAATATTTGATGCAAAGGGGTCTTCGTGCTTTGCAGACAATGCCGTTGTACTCAAAGCATTATTAGGCCTAACAAATTCGAAAGTGAGTACCGAGTTCTATAAGATTCTGTCTCCTACTGTAGACTATAGCGCTGGTTCTATTGGTAAGTTACCCGTAGCATCAGAGATTCTTAGCAATGCGCAGGTGATTGATAAAGTTGACATGTGTATTGAGTTATCAAGAAATGATTGGGACTCCTTTGAAACCTCATGGGACTTTCAGCGGCATCCGCTTGTGGAGTATAGTAAGAGCGTGGCAAAAGCGGAGATTGACACTGACTGGGCCAATCAATCCTATATCCTTAAAAACGCGTATGAAGCGTGGGAATATCAATGCAAGCTCCGTTTTGATACGCTCAAGGCCAACGAAGAGGAACTCAACCGAATCTTCATCGACATCTACGGCTTGCGGGACGAACTGACCCCGGAGGTGGAGGACAAGGATGTGACCGTCCGCCTCGCCGACAAGAAGCGCGACATCCGCTCCCTCATTTCTTACGCTGTGGGCTGTATGTTCGGGCGGTACTCGTTGGACGAGCCAGGGCTGATACTTGCCGGTTATGACCGCATGGAATACACAGAGAAAACATACGACGGCGACGATCCAGAACTCGAAAAGTTTGCCACCGTCAACCCTGACGGATCAAAGTCCTACGGCTCCTCCTACCGCTGGGTGAATCAGGAGCGCTACAAGAACTTCCCAATCGATGTGGATAATGTAATCCCCATCTGCGACGACGAATACTTCGACGATGATATCGTCGCCCGGCTCGTGCGCTTCATTGAGGCGGTATACGGCAAGGAAACGCTGGACGAGAACCTGCGCTTCATCGCCGACGCCCTCGGCGGCAGCGGCCAGCCAAAGGACATCATTCGCAATTACTTCCTGAACGACTTCTATGCCAACCACCTGAAGATCTATCAGAAGCGCCCCGTCTATTGGCTGTTCGACAGCGGCAAAAAGGGGGGCTTCAAGGCTCTCATCTACATGCACCGCTATCAGCCGGACACCATTGCCCGTATCCGCACGGACTATGTGTTTGAGCAGCAGGCCCGTTACCGTACGGCCATCGCCGATCTGGAGCAGCGCATGGCGAATGCCGCCACATCAGAGCGGGTGAAGCTGACCAAGCAGTTCCAGACGCTCCAGGCGCAGGACGCCGAGATCCGCGCTTACGAGGAAAAGATCCACCATCTGGCCGACCAGATGGTCCCCATCGACCTCGACGACGGCGTAAAGCACAATTACGAGATCTTCAAGGATGTTCTGGCTCCCATAGAGTAAGGAGAGAATGGCTATGGTTAAGAAAGAAATTGATATGCTCAAAGACCTAAAAACTGCAATGGATACCGCCATTCGCTCTTATGTAGATAATGGTGACCCAGAATCACTATACGACCTCACCACCCAGGTATGCGCATTATATGGGATAGAGATTCCTGAAATACAAGAAGCATTTGAGGCGTTGGCACACAATAGCGGGTTGGTGAAACGCGAGGCAATGACAATTCGCAGCCTCCTGAACCGGAAGCTAATCCAAGATGAAAACACATATCAGGCGGGCATAATGCCGTTAACGCTTGATAATCTTTCGGTGTGCCCAGCGGCGCAGGAAGTCTATAGAAGTGGCATCACAAAGTATTGTGGCAAACAATACGAGAGAAATGTTCTCGATGATATGCGCCTTGCATTGGAACTGCTTGTGAAGCAGATCCTTGCCAATGGAAAAAGCCTTGAGAATCAGAAAGACGCATTAGGGTTGAAGCTAAATGGGTATCATACCGAATTGCGGAATTTGATAGTAAAAACAATCGACTATCTCTGCAAGTATCAGAACAACTATGTTAAGCATGATGATCGTGTAGACCCAACAGAACTCGACTTCATCATTGAACAGACAAGCGCGATCATAAACTTTCTTGTAACCGTGAAGTAAGGAGGCGTCCGTATGGATTCCGAAAAAGTAATACAGGACTTAACCCGGCGCTTCGCGGCTCCGCTGCCGGAGTTCTATAGCCGCCGCATTATCTTCTGGCATGATGAGGATCGGGAGTTTGAGGATAAGCTGGATGAAATTGAGCTCAACAACGCCAAACTTCTGGTTCTCACCGGCAAGAACAATTTTGATGCGAAAAAGCTGCTTGCCATTGACGACACGGTTAGCAACTATCTCGTGTATGATCCCATCAGCTATGACAAGCAGGACGATAACTGGCTCCTGAACATCGAGCTGTATGCAGAGGAGTTCCGCGCCGACCTCAACTCCATCTGGATGGACGAGATGGGACTGCCCGCGACCCCGGCGCTCCGAAAACAGGTTAAGATTTATCGTAAGTTCATGGGCTCAAAGGATCGCCGCGCAAAGGTGGCGGCGCTGGCCGGAAGCATAAACTCTGCCGGACAGCTCTCGCTTGCAGTCATGGCTGTTCTCTGCGGGACAAAGGATACACGCCCCAACAGCATCATCCGCGCCGTCATTACGGCAGGGCTAAACAAGGATGAAAACACGGTCTATCAAAGTTTCGTGACCTATGGTGCACAGAACCCCTTCTGGGTCATGGTGGCACAGGCCATCGGCTATAACGAGGGCGACGATGTAAGCCTGAGCAGACTTGCCAGCCATCTTCTGCTGACGGCGGCGACACGGACGATCAAAGCGGATTATATGGCTGGGTTGGACAGTTATATCTCCATACCACACCAGAGCTATTGCTATGACTTTATTTCCGAATGGCTGCACAGTGAGGATAGCAGAGATCTGTACCACGTCTCCCGTCATGTCGAGGATGAAACACGCCTGTATCAGCGCTTTTCCAAACTGTCCTCGGAAGACCTGATCGACATAGAATGCTTTCCATGTATCAACAAGTGCATCCTCTCTCAACTCATGACCGAAATCAACGACCATATCATCAAGGTGGACGTGATCACCGCCGCTGTGGAAAAGCGCCGCACGATGGTCTGGTATGATAAGGCAGCGTGCTACTTTGACTGTATTCTTCAAGTGGCTCGTATGCAGGGCTTCTTCCTCGATCATGCCGCAGGCTTCCATACTGTCGAGGCAAAAAAAGTCTGGGAGGAATATGGCAAGGACTATTACCGTATGGATACATGGTATCGGCTGTTCCACACCAGCTTCCTCGAATGCCTGTCCGTCGCCGATACCCGGCTGGACGACCTCATCAAACAGGTCGCGGACAAGGTGGAAGGGTTGTATAACACATGGTTTCTTGGGAATCTCGGTACAAACTGGACGAATGCCGCAGCAGAGAACCTTGAAAAATTCGGTTTTGTTTTGGAGGTTCCCAAGCAGGAGGACTTCTATCGCTCGAAAGTAAATCCGGATGATAACCGTGTATTTGTCATTATTTCGGATGCGCTTCGTTATGAGGTGGGCGCGGTGCTGACAACTGAGCTGCGTCGAGAGACGCAATGCAAGGCCGAGCTCACCAGCGTCTGCTCCATTTTCCCTTCCATCACCAAGTTCGGCATGGCGGCGCTCCTGCCACACAATCAGCTCAGCGTCACAGTAAAGGACAACGGCAATGTTGCCGTTCTTGCGGATGGGCAGCCCACCGACGCCGGTTACCGTGACAAACTGCTCAAGGGCGCAAATCCCAACAGCGTGGCACTGAAGTTCAAAGATATTATTGAAATGAAACGGGCCGAGCGCAGCGCCTTGGTCAAGGGCATGGAGGTCATCTATATATATCACGATAAGATAGATGAAGCAGCACATTCCTCAGACATCAGCGTATTCCCGGCCTGCGAGGATGCCATTTCAGATATTAAGAACCTCGTGCGAATCATTGTTAACGACTTCGGCGGCACTCACATTTTCATAACTGCCGACCATGGTTTTCTCTATACATACAGCCCGCTCCAAGAGGATAGCAAAGTGGACAAGACCAGCTTCAAGGGGCAGGATGCAGAGTACGGTCGACGCTATGCTATTTTGAAGCAGGGCGCAATTCCGGATTATCTGATGCCGGTGAAGTTCCTTGATGGCACGACAGAGTTTGAGGGATTTGCTCCCCGCGAGAACATCCGGATTAAGATGAATGGCGGCGGGCTCAACTATGTGCATGGAGGAGCGAGCCTACAGGAGTTGGTGGTCCCGGTTATTGATTATCACTTTCTGCGTAATGACTATAAGACATACCAAAATAATAAAGCAAAGTATGATACCAAGCCGGTGACATTGAGCCTGCTTTCTGCCAATCGGAAGATCGTAAATATGATCTTCTCGCTGAACTTCTACCAGAAAGAGGCCGTGGGTGATAACCGTGAGGCGGCGACTTACATTCTGTACTTTGTGGACGTTAACGGAAAGCAGATCAGTGACGCTTCAAAGATCATTGCGGATAAGGTCAGCGATAACGCACAGGAGCGCACATTCCGCTGCAGCTTCACGCTTAAACCGCTGAAATACTCCAATCAGGACAGCTACTATCTTACTATCGCGGACGAAAACGGTTTGCAGATGCCAATCAAAGAGGAGTTCCAGATCGACATTGCCTTTGCAGTGGACGATTTTAACTTTGGGTTTTAAGGGATGGAGGCAGAACCATGGACGAGTTTAATTCTGTAAGTAGCACCCGTGAGGTAATCAAGGATAAACTCCTCCAGTGTTTTGATGGACGCATTGTCCGGAAAGACCTGACAAAGTCCATTAAGGAGGGCACCAACGTCCCTGTTTTATGTGCTTGAATTTCTGCTGGGATAGTATAGCCTGACACCGGAAGTGTTTCAAAACAAGCTCTCCCTTATTTTGAAGGTTTGTGCTATGGAGAATTTCTGCGCTGTCCTTCTTGAATCCGATAACGAGAACAACTGCTATCAAACCGGATTGAATAAGACAGCTCAGATACTAAAACCAATTGACGGGATGTTTGGGTTAGACCTCACGCGCATGTCAGGCCCGGAAGCAATCTGGAAAAACAAAGGGACGGACTTCAAGGCGTCATGGCGGACAAACTTTACCCGGCTTGTCGGAGAGTGTGAGAGGTTGTCCCAGTGCCGCGAGAGTAAAGCGTAGGGTACATTTCTCCGAATTGACCAAAAGAAAATGTCGAGAGGAGTCCTCAACATGGCGTCACAGCCGATTTATCAGTTTTATGCAGAGCTTGATGACTATTCCCCAATGATTTGGCGGCGCTTTCAGGTGATGAACAATATTTCGATGGCGCGCCTTGGCTATATCGTTATGACGATGTTTGAGATGCAGGCAAGCCATCTGTTTTGCTTTGAGGTGCCGTTGGGTCAGAACTATTACCGGCATACGAAAGACCGGCTTTCAGAGTCCGAGCTGAATGATCTCATTTCCTTCAGGAACAAGAATGAAGTGAAGCGTTTTGAAGTCCAGAATGAAATGACGGCAGCGTTTGAGAATGAAGATGCGCTGAACGCCGCGACCGAGAAGTTGCCGCACATTATCGCATGGGTCGGCGATGAGCTGACGCTCCAGTACGATTACGGCGACGGCTGGGTAGTTAAGCTCGTTCTTGAACAGATCATTGAGGACAAGGAGCTGCCCGGAAAGGAATTGCCTCGCGTTCTTGACGGCGAGGGTTATGGGATCATTGAAGATTGCGGCGGAACCGGAGGGTTAGAGGAGCTTACCCGCGCTTTCAAAAAGAGGGCCGGGAAGAAATACGAGCATTACCGGCAGTGGCTTGGGATCGACGACATGGATTTGGATGCATTTAACCTTGATGATATGAACTTCCGCCTGAAGAAAGTTCCGCGCATCTATGCGGATGCATTTGAACATGGGCTTGAACCGACAAAACAGTCGATGGATTTGCTAACAAGGCAATACCTGAACAAGTGATGGCAATCAGGCCAGTGCCCGCAAGCGAAAACGCAGGAAAGGAGCAGCATATATGGCCACGCAAGAGAATCCCATGGTTCCCCGGTTCGCTGGAACACCGTCAAAAATGCTGCTCCGCTGTGAGGAATGCTTTTTTATCCGCCCGGCAGATGCGGGCGAGGAAGCGAGGCAGAGCGTTTCCATCCACGCCGACGGCAGGGTATTTGTTTCCCGTTTTTTTTTCGATGATGCCGATATGCTGAGACAATCACAAAAAAGAAGCGTCGCCAAAATAGACGCGAAAACCGCCCAGTGGCTCCTCGAAAGGACGGTTCAATACTACCGCGACAGGCAGGAAGAAACCATCGTGTGTGATGCCGGATCGTGGGAGCTTACCATCACCAACACGGATGGCGAAAGCTTCTGCTATAGCGGCGCTCTGATTGAAGACGCCACCGAGGACGAGTCACTTTCCAACCTGATACGGGACAACTTGGATAATCAGGAGCTGTGGCTCTTTGACGGCAACCCGGACAGGCTGGACAGCATCGTCGTAAGGTATCACCGAATCACAAAAATCAAGCCCGGCGTCATCCCACCCGATGTTACATGGGAATATGCGACTTGGGATTACACCGAGCAGCTCAGCATCGGCCGCAAGACGGAAACGCTGGAGCATATCATGTGCGTCGGTTCCGGCTGCGTCATTACCAACCAATACTATGTGGAGGAAGGTGTCTCTGGATTTCTGGACGCTATTAGCGTTTCCGCCCTTTCGTGCATAAAGGGTAATCCTCCCGATGTGATCGTAAATCCGATGGAGACGCGGGACTACGAAATTGAAATCCATACAAAGCTCGGAAATCACAGAGTAGTTACCGGCACATTTGACAGGGACGGCCTTCCCGGTGATTGGGCAGATTTTATCAATGACATCTACGAGTTCATTTCCTTTTATGGAGTTGGCGAACTGTTCGACACACGGCTATACAATAAGCCGCGACGCAGACAGTCGGATTTAATATTCTGTAATGTGCAGTTTGAGGAATACGGAAAAACCTATTGCTATCTGACCGACGATGACGAGCTCTGCGAGGGAGATCGTGTGGTCGTCCCCGCAGGAACAGATAATCATGAAGTGATTGCCAGAATCGAGAGCATTGAGTATCACAGCGCGGAAAATGCGCCACATCCGCTGGAGAAAGTCAAGAAAATCATCAGAGAATATGTCGCCGATGATGACGATGCAGATGACGAGGAAAGCTCGTGTGAGATCCCAGAGGATGCTGTCGTGATGACTTGTGAGCCGCTTCCCGGTATATCCATCGAAGAATATCGGGATATGCTTGGAGATGACTATACCGAATCTGCTTTGGCTGCGGCACTTGCAGGCGCGTGGAATAAGGCTGGCTGGATCATGCACGAGTGTGAAGATGATGACAGCTCTCCCAAAATGAAAGCCCGCTTTGAAGCGTGGTGGGCATTGCAGGAGGAGCTTGTAAAAAAGGTCGCGGAGCTGCTGCAATGCGAGTTCAAACCGCCATACATAGAGCTGGTTACTCCGTTTATGGAGCGCAACGGCTACCGTGACGGACATGGCTGGTGGATGAAGAAAACGGAACAATAGTCAGAAGCGCCATTTCATTATCCACCAATCCTTAGTTCGCACAATTTACAATGCTTTTCACTTGGAGGTGAGCACTCATGGATAATCCAATTATCATTGAGCCAAAGGATTATGAGGTTATGGACGAGGAATATTCCTGTGATATCGGAACTTACTTTGTTGATATTCCGGATATCGCCAAACCGTTAATGAAGATGGCAAAGGCGGGTTTTTTAAAAATTGAGCAAATGCTCTATTCGGCTCCTGCCTTTATCAGTGCGGTAAAAGCAAGCGTGCCGGATGTGGCGCTTCAGGCCATTCTGACGGGCGAGCAGAAATCACAGCTCGCCAGCGGAGCACTGAAGCTCATGACCAAGAAAAACGGCACCTTGACGGCAAATATTATCCATCCCAAAACAAAGAAAGTTGTATCAACTATTTCGCTGGAGAAAGTCAATTTATCGCCGGAACTCGCACAGGCCATGACAAGTTACGCAGCCCAGATGCAAATGGCGCAAATCGCAGAGCAGATTCAGCTTGTGCAGGCGGCTGTTGAGGAAGTGCGGCAGGGGCAGGAATACGACCGCCTTGCTACGGCATACAGCTGTCAGCAGAAACTATTACAGGCGATGCAGATCCACAACCCCCAGATTCGCTCACAGGCACTACTCATGCTTGTCTTTGATGCGGAAGACAGCAGAAATCTGCTGATGCAAAGCCAAAACGCCAATGTCGCTTTCATCAAAGAGCAGCCGGAAACCTTCTGGGGAAAGCTGGTATCCGGCTCCAAGCCTGAAAAAATCAGCGCTCGAATGGACGAAATCCGGGAGAGCCTCTGCGCCGTGAACATGGTTTCTCTTGCTGCTGCCATGGCTTTTCAGGAACTGGGAGAAACGGATGCCGCAAGGCAAAGTCTCCAATACTATGCCGGCTTTATCCGCAACGTATATCTTGACAAGCCCGGATTTGTAGAGAGGCTTGACCTGCTTGACGAGTCGCCGGAGAACTACTGGTCAAAAGCAATCCCTGAAATCGAAGAAAAAATAATGGCGCTACCCTGTGTGGCAGATGCAGCCTTGATAGGAGAGGAACATGAAAACGTGTAAAAAGTGCGGCAAGCCGCTGCCGGATAGTTATAGAAGCAAATTGTGT
>Ga0163159_1001335_pt1 | contig 23902 bp, 16 predicted proteins | sample BioMet9_FD_108702 | JGI IMG/M metagenome (GOLD analysis project Ga0163159, IMG submission 108702) | Microbial communities from bioreactor (seeded with sewage sludge) at Lawrence Berkeley National Lab, California, USA - Biofuel... | ecosystem: Engineered > Bioreactor > Anaerobic > Unclassified ... | reverse complement strand
CATCAAAGCCTACGACGCGCAAGGGTTGGCCGACGTCATCAAAGACGCCGGCCAACCGGCATTTCGGGCACGCCAGCTCCGTGAATGGCTTTACGGCAAAGGTGCTCGTTCATACGACGATATGAGCAACTTGCCTAAGACGTTGCGCTCCGAGCTTGCGACGTCTCATCCTCTCTTTCCCGCAAAGGCCATCGATCGCCAAGAGTCTTCCGACGGAACGCGGAAGTATCTCATCGCCTATCAGGATGGCGTCAGCGTCGAAACCGTGGGAATCCCTACCGAAGACCGCTTGACCGTTTGCTTCTCCACACAGGCGGGCTGCGCGATGGGTTGCGCGTTCTGCGCAACCGGCTCCGGAGGTTTCACGCGAAATCTTTTGCCCGGCGAGATGCTCGATCAGGTTCAAATCGTTGCCGAGGACTTCGGGCGCCGCGTGAGCAACGTCGTGGGCATGGGTCAAGGCGAGCCGTTCGCCAACTATGCGGCGACGATTGGCGCCTTGCGATTCATGAACGATGCCAACTGTCTGGGTATCGGCGCACGCCACATCACGGTTTCCACCTGCGGCATCATTCCTGGTATCGAGCGCTTCTCCCATGAACCGGAGCAGTTCACGCTCGCGGTTTCTTTGCATTCGGCCATCCAGAGCACACGCGACACGCTTATGCCGGGCGTTCGCTCCTATCCCCTCCCCGACTTGCGCTCCGCGCTCATCGATTACTCAGAGCTAACCGGTCGACGTCCCACGCTTGAATATGTACTCATAGCCGATGTCAACGACTCCGATGAGCACCTCGAAGCGCTCATCGATTACTGCACGGGCATGCTCGTGCACGTGAACCTCATCATGCTCAATCAAATTGAGGGATCTCCCCTTCAGGGCACTACGCAAACACGTGCCCGCTATTTCGAGTCGAGGTTAACGGCATCCGGAACCGAGACCTCAATCCGCACATCGCGTGGTGCAGACATCGCCGGCGCTTGCGGGCAACTCAAGCAGCTGCGCGCCAGGGAACGCAACCAAGAAACGTCCGGTCTACTTTAGACCTTCCTCAGCAAGCGAACCATCCTATAATCGATTCCTTCGCGTTCTCAAAACAGCGACGTGATCCCTCTCGGTTTCATCGCTTTCTTGAATGCAAAACTGGCTTATTCCAATCCCCTTCATGCTCTCTGAGCGGCGCGTCGGCCACTCTCGCCAAAGTGTCAGCATCGGCACTAGAGTTTAATCACAACTTGCCTTACAGCGATTTTTCTTCACTTTGCAGCCACCTGCTGAATTACCATTAACCAACTTTTCTACACCCTCGCTGTCCGTTTTCCACGACTATGGATTTTTGCATTTTCAAAACCGTCTCATGCGCCCCAGAAATCCATCCGTGAAAACTTCTGCTGCGTTTTCCCCAGTTTCCCTGAACTTTTCACAACATCTTGGAAACGATGGGAATTTATCGTACAAGTTTTTGTAGTTACCCCGCACAGTTCTTACTACACCTAGTATCAGAATTCTTTGCCGCAGCAAAGAGCATCAATGCCAACAATAAGAAGCTCCACGCGATACGACCGTGTTCCAGATAGCCATTCCGCGCATAACCGGTTTGATTACGATGGCACCATTTCACTCTCACATTACCTTATTCCATTTGAAGGCTCATTGCACGCCGTCGCCTTCACGCCGAGCTTCTTCTCTATGCGCAGTCACTTCCGCATCTGGTCTTTATCATGCGCAGCCGCTTCCTCGCCTAGTCTCAATCACGTCTGTCGCTTCCGCGCCTGGTTTCTATCATGTGCTGCTGCATCTATGGCTAATCTCAATCATGTACTGTTGCTTCCGTGCTTGTTTTCAATTATGCACCGCTGCTTCCATGACTAGTTTCAATCGCACGCCGCTGATTCCGCACCGGGGTTTCTTTCACGCGTCGCTGATTCCGCACCAGTTTCTTCCACGCAACGTTGTTTCTATACACAGATCCTGCCAAGCGAATTTTGCGCATCCTCTGTACGTCGCGCTCATAGTCAACAACGGTGATAGGGTTGCTCTTCTCGAAGTTAAACCCCAATCACTTGGTTGTCGCTCATTGCTTTCATCCATAATCCAAGTATCCCAAAGTTGCCTTGGCGTCGAGTTTGAGTGGCACCGTTTGCGGCGTAAGTCGATTCTTGCCATTTTGCCTTCTTAGAACAATGTCAGCATGCCTCCGCACCACTGCCCACCCTTATGCCTTTTCACGATTCATTGAATACGGTTCTTGCTTCGATGCGCTTCGCCGCAGCTTTCATTGAGGCTAAAGTGCGTCCAAACACGATTCTCGGCAAGCATAGAAGGCATTATTAGAGCGTTCTGCGCAGGAACACGCTGTGATTCCAAGTTTGAGAGCCTTGCAGATATCGAACGCTTACAAGTACGAAAATGCCACGTTCGGCCCTTACAGGCGATTCTGAGCGCGCAGAAGGCGATGTCGATGACGATTTTCGACTCGTAACAATAATTTGAGCCCGGCACCATAACCATGATGAATCTCGAATATGTAAAAGTGTTTGCATATGATTGCGTTCTAACATTTAGCGTTACTTGTTATAGACCGTTTAAAGCGTTACATCAAAGACGTTCCAGTCAGCATACAATTTATTAATTAATAATTATGGTTTAAGATGTATACTCTCTACTATCTTTTACCTATTCGTCGCAAACGTTCCTGTGTATATGTCGGCTCTATCACGAACGCCCAATCATAATTTGCGTAGTCGAAAACAGCGTCTATTTCAATGTAAGCATACTCATATCAAGGCTTTTCCTGTGAAAACATCTGAAAATCTTGCGTTTCATATATTTTCATCGGTATTCATGAGGATGCCATCTGCTTTCACCATTGGCTTGAGCAGTCTTCTTCTATACCCATTGATAGGCCGGCACTAACTCGCGATCGGACTAGCCGATGATGCACTATCCAATATAAGTTTTACTCTTTTCATAAGCTTCTGTATCGAATAGCATCCCTGGCAACCTAACACTTATGAGCAATAAAGAAGCGAGAGCGATCGGACTGGTCGATTCGCTCTCGCCTTTGAAATCATAGATGCAAGTCTTATAAATAGCTCAATCTGATTTTGCGCTACCGATAGTATCTAATAAAACGTTTATCATGAACCGATGCTCTTGAGGTACCCTATTCGATACTGTTTACTACTCGCCAAGTTGATCGAATATTCTTTCCAACTCATCCTCGTCTTTAAATTCTATTTCGATAAAGTTCTTCCCTCTCGAACTCTTTACGCGAACGTTCGTGTCAAGTTTCATACGAAGCTTTTTTGCTACGACTTTGAACATACGGGGTGAGGGCTCTTTCTTTACTCTTCCCAACCCCTGAACCGAGTATAGTCTGGCAAGCTTCTCTGCATCGCGCACTGATAGTTGTTCATCGACTATCTTCTTTGCCAGCTTGATTCTTGCCTCTTCTTCGTCTACTGGGAGAGAGAGAATAGTACGAGCGTGACCGGCGGTCAATTTACCGTCGTACATGAGTTCCTGTACTTCATCGGGAAGGTCGAGCAATCTAAGCGCGTTGGATATTGTGGATGTATTTTTACTTACCACCTCGGCTATATCTTTTTGCTTATATCCACCTAATTCAACGAGCCGTTTATAACCCTTCGCTTCTTCAATTGGGTTTAGGTTATCCCGCTGAAGGTTTTCCACTAATGCTACCGTCTGCGCTTGAGTGTCATCAAGGACTACGATATTAGCAGGAATTGTTTCTTTTTTAAGACTCTTGCACGCTTGGTATCGACGCTCGCCGGCGACTATCTGATAATGACCTTTCGTGATTTCGCGCACAATAATTGGCTGAAGCAATCCGTTTTTCTTTATTGAATTAGCGAGTTCTTCTATGCCTTGTGGATCAAAATCAGTTCTCGGCTGATCGGGATTTCTTTCAATATCGCTCATCTTGATGTTGATGAAATCCGTATTGCTTCCGGATTCAGCTATTGCTTGACCCATTAATGATTCGAGACCTTTGCCAAGGCCACCTTTACTTGCCACGCTTCACCACTTCTTTCGCAAGCGCACGATACGCTATAGCCCCTTTATTGTTTGTATCATAATCAAGTATGGACTGTGCATAGCTAGGTGCTTCAGCAAGCTTTACCGTCCTTGGAATAACCGTCTCGAACACCAGATTTCCGAAGTACTTACGCACCTCTTCGTCTACCTGATGCGTCAAAGTGGTCCTCTTATCGTACATAGTCAGAAGCACGCCATATACATCCAGCTTGCTATTTAGTCTTGTTTTGACAATTTTCATTGAATCAAGAAGTTTTGACACACCTTCGAGGGCATAATACTCGCACTGAATGGGAATGAACAACGCATCAGCAGCGGTCAAAGCATTTATTGTCAAGAGACCGAGCGATGGGGGACAATCTATCATCACATAGTCGTATTCTTCGCGAACTTCATCAGTTGCAGACTTCAACCTTGATTCTCGAGACATTTCCGGTACAAGTTCTACCTCAGCACCCGCAAGATTGATTGTCGCTGGGACTACATCTACATTCTTTGTTTCGGTGACATGCTTTACATCTTCAACAGAAGCGTCATTTAGTAGAATGTCATAAACGCATTGCATCCCAGGTTCTTTTTCAACCCCAAGACCACTTGTTGAATTACCCTGAGGATCTAAATCTATCAGCAGTACCTTCTTACCTAACTCCCCTAATGCCGCTGATAGATTGACCGCAGTGGTAGATTTGCCTACACCGCCCTTTTGATTAATTATCGCTAGAACGAGTGCGTGTTTTGATTTATTCGCCACAGCTGCTCCTTTCTGTTGAATGCAGTATAGAACAGCTTTCTAAGATAGAGGTTTGAAACCCTTTGTTCTGTATATATGAACACATGTATATACGAGGTATTTCCTTAATACCATCCCGCATGCATACAACTTACAAGCTGAAATTTCTTGATCCGATAAATCGTTGTTAGAAATCGGTTAAACTTTTCACGTGAAAAGTTCGCAACCATATATTGGACATTCATCACGTGATATCTAAAATTATCTTCTTTCCTGCACTCATGTTAAGTCACTAAATTTAGATTATTGATCTTGTTTGCATATTGAAGCATATTCTTACGTCTTAAATGTTGATGGGTGCTCTATTTCATTATCTTCCTTGTTGAATCTATTTCGGGTTACTTGTAATGCACAGCATAATCGGGCTTGTTAATTCCAATAGTATCCTCATGACTTCTTTCAAAGCTCTGATTTCTGCATACCTATATCCACAATGCTATACAATTTCCAGTTATTCAGATTTCAATACTTTTCATTCATCTTCTACAATCATCAAGATTTATCGTTTAGGAAATACATCTCTGAAATCAATTTGTTGTATCACTCTATTGACTAAATATATGCTTGTTACTGATATTTGCTCATTAATGTATTCAATTCAATCACTCTTACTTTTGAAGCATATGTCTTCTTCCAAAATGAACAATGTTCTTTTGAAGTATTAGTTTTCCAACCTATATCCGTTACAGAATACCTTCATTCCTTTTCGGATTTATAATGCATGATAATTGCTGCACTTCTTCTTACTAACAAATTTAATGATTGTAATCTTGTCGTACCGTACAGAAGGTTCTCCTCTGAGTTCGATATTGCACTAAGGCCGGACTTAATGTCCTTCAATAACTGTGATTTTGAAATCGGTTATGACTAAAACGAAACACATAGATCTCTTTTACCACTATTGGATTGCATTGTTTCAGATATCTATTCCATTTAGAAATCTATCTATGCAAGAAACCATTTCGTACTTTAGTTCATTTAGATTCTTTTCTAATGCATTAATAAACGCATCGTGTACGAAACAAGTTTTCACGTGAAAACTTGTTTCATGCTTGTTCTATTCTCTGAATTTCTCGACTTTCTGTCATTTGCATTTATGCACGCAATGCTTGTCTTTACTTCTATAGGAACATATGTCATATGTAAGCCATATGTTCTAAAAATATCAACATTCAACTTAGAACTCGAGAATAATTGCTTTCGTTTTCCTATAACTTTCAAAACTTTTCTGATCTAATAAACATCGACTATTTCAACGTCATTCGCTTCGTAGCTCTCAAAATGCACTATGCATATCATTCTTTACGATCTTTATATTTTCGTGTTCTTGAATATTTAATTGACGGAATAAAAATCTAGTTACGCAATGATTGGATTATCTGCTTACCTTTATTCATAATTGTCATCATAAAGCAATTTAGCAGCAGCCATATCGATAGCTTGAACTACAGTTTCTGTCACTTCTGGATCGAAATGCTGTTGCTCGTCGTATGCAGGCTTTTAAACACTTTGCTAATTCAAATATCATTTTCATTTGAAAGTAGAAACTCAATCACGACTATCGTATATATAAGTTTCAATCCCTGGCAATATGAAAATCTTCGATAATGCGACTCTTTGCATTCTTTTGCTAAAAATTAGTCAATCATTCATACATATTCATTCGAACAATATCGTATTTTGAGCGTATCTATTCTTAAACGAAGAATTTTAAGTCAAAGCCAGCGTTCTGTAGCTTAAGTATTTAACTAGATCCTGTTTAAGTGATTGTTGAGATGATTGACAGAATACCTTGTAATAAGGTTTTGTCTCATTAACTTGAGCGTATAGTTCTAATTCTTTAATAATGTGAGCTTCTTAGGCAAAGTACCATGCGCGAGTATTTGATAGCAGTTTTGCTGATTCTGATAGAAAATAAAATACCGCTATTCATAAGTTTTCAGCTATAGCTCATCACATGCTAAAGCTGAAACATCGGTATTTTTAGGCATGTCTGAAAGTCATCTGATCATTGAATCTAGACAATCCAATAATGATCGTAATCATATTGAACATTATCAAGACTTTTGAATACAATAACGATTGTTTTCTCACTGTAGTTCATTTTTACGCTACAGGAGTGTGCTGCGCAAGCCCATTTCTTCTTGGTAGCTTTACTTTGGATGGACGTACCTTTCTATACACCAATATACGGCGCGTGAATTGTTCTTCCAAAACGAATGCCTGGTCATACATGCAAGTAAATCCTACAATTTCAGCGACTTTAGAAGCAGCGTCCATTTCTGCACTATCCGGCTTGCTCTTCATTGCAATGAAAATCCCATTATCGATGATAAGCGGAGAAGCAAGCTCGAGGATAGCCGATAACTTTGATACAGCTCGTGCAGTTATAATCGCAGCTGATCGCGGCTTACGTTTCGCGAGATCTTCCATTCTCTCAGAACAGGTTGTAATCTGGTCGTCTAAACCCAACTCACATACGATGTCTTGAACTACATTCATTTTCTTTTTTGATGAGTCTACAAGAATAGTTTTTCTTCCAGAGGCTATCGCAAGTGGAATACCTGGAACGCCGCCGCCAGAACCCATATCCATATAGAGACCATCAGGAGCTTGAATAAAGTAGGGAAGAGCAGTTAGAGAATCTTCAATATGGAGTACGAGCCCGCTGGACTCGTCTTCTATGGAAGTCAGATTAATCTTTTCATTTGTTTGAATAAGCAAATTCAAATACTTCTTGAGCAGCTCTTGTTTATCCATAGTTAACTGATTAAAGTGTTCCATAGTATTGTTTCCATTCACTGAAGCCAAATGTCATCGAGACAAGCATTTTTGTCTATTTGTACTTTGAGACTCAGATATAGCTTGAAATATCATTCATTTTTTCTGAAATTACGTCGTTGAAACCTAAATTCTCTGGTCTAATATCATTGCATACATTTACATTAATTTCATTTTTATAATATCTTTACATATCTATTTATAGTTATTCATAAATAAATACTTGATCTAATTATTTATGATCATCAGTTACTATCTATTTTTCATCCTCATCCACTTATCATTCAGTTTTTGGCTTTACCATATAATATTAGAGTCCGGCAAATCTTATCGATCGTATCGGGCCCCTTTTATTGCAAACGCGAGCCTTTCATAGGCTCTGAATAATTACTAGAGCAGACGTATAACCACGCATCTGTTCGGTTCCGTACCTTCTGAAACCGTCTCTACTCGATCATCATTCTTCAGACACATGTGGATAATTCTACGCTCATAAGCAGTCATTGGACGCATCTTAACATCGTTTCCCTGACGTACTGCGCGCGCTGCAGAAGACTTCGCGATTGATTCGAGCTTCTCGCGTCTCCTATTCTTATATCCTTCAATGTCTATCGTTACCGGATACCTGAATCCGAGTTCTTTATAGGTCATCGAAGTGACGAGAAGCTGAAGTGCATCAAGGTTCTTACCATGACGTCCAATAAGAGGCGCGAGATTGCCGCCGACTATATCAAGTATGATTTCACCTTCATCGCCCTCGTATTCATCGATGGAAGCTTCTTCAACATCGAAGTGGGACAATATCTTCTTTATATTCTCGATTGCAACATCTGCAACATTGTCGAGATCTTCGTCGGTGAATTCCTCTTCATCTTCGGAATCCTCATCTTCGACCTCTGGCTCTTCCGAAGATTCCTCTTCGCTTTCCTCTTCGTCTTCTTCGATTTCGCTATCGGAATCATCAATAGGAGCTACGTCGGTGTCAATCCATGCTTCGATAGTCACGACGCCGTCTTCATCAGTCGAAACGACTGTATAGGATACGTCTTCGATGTCCTGATCAAGCGCAGAGGACGCGTTTTCCAAAGCCTCTTCTTCGGTGTCGCCTGTGAATACCTTGTTATCACCCATAATATCGATCACTTCCTGCTCGTGGAGCTCCGTCGACTGATGATTGAGGAACACTCAGACAGAAGCTCGATACTGTTCATATTCTTTAGCATAATCAGGAACGTTTAGGTCCTGTACTACTTCGACTTCTTCTTCGGGCGAGGCTTTGCCTGCTTGCGTTCGACGCTTACCTCAACCGGCTTCACGACGATTTCGGCTTCCTTTTCCTCATCCTCATGATCGAGCATTTTCTGCGTCACGATCTGCTGAACAATACCGAACGCTGAAGAAAATACCCAGTAGAGAAGAACGCCGCCAGGAGAAATCCAGCCAACGTAAACCATGAACGCGACCATGAAATAACTCATTATCTGAGTCTGTTTGTTCGAGTTCTTCTGGAGCAGCATAGGTATAAGCGTCGAAATCGAAAAGAGAATAACAAGAATTAGATAAGGTAAAACCGCAGAGAAGAACTCACCGGTAAATCCGTATTGACTCCAGAGACTCACAGGTGTCACGCGAAGGTCCGGTACCAGATTATAGAACGACGGCGTAATGACGCTTGTATCGATGTACTTATCCAAATTCTGGAGAACCTGGAAAACCGCCAAGAAGATTGGCATCTGAATAAGCATCGGCAAGCACCCTGCGAGAGGATTGAAATGCGCTTCGGCGTAAAGCTTCTGCATTTCCTCGCTCAGTTTTTGCTGATCGTCTTTATACTTCTCCTGCAGCTCCGTCATAAGAGGCTGCATTTTTTGCATCGCGTGGTTCGATTTGAACTGTTTTTGCGCAATTGGGAAAATTAAAAGCCTGATGACGATCGTGAAGAAGATGATCGCCAAACCCCAGTCTACAGCCCAGCTTTGAAACCAGGCAAGGATATCAAATACCCCTTGCAGAATCGCTTCCCACACAGAAGACCTCCATGTCTTGGTGGTTACTTACTTATGGAACCGGGTCGTATCCGCCCTCATGCCAAGGGTGGCAGCGAAGAATCCTTTTCATAGCCAACCAGAATCCCTTGACAAAACCATACTTCCGAAATGCTTGAATTGCATATTCAGAGCAGGTAGGCGTATAGCGGCACTGAGGCGGAAACATCGGTGATATGGCATGCCTGTACACAGTAATACAACCCAATGCGAAATTGGTAGGTATCTTGCGAATAAAACAGAATATCCTACGCATGACATTCATTGGGTCAAATCATCCCTGTCATCATGTGCCTTGAGCAATTCTCCCTGCAATGCCATTTTCATAAGCTGACTTTCTATCGATGAAAATGGTTCGCGCACAATCGACGGGCGTGCCACTAGAGCAATATCCCAGCCGAATGTTGGTAGTCCTGCTTGACGCGCAGCTTCTCTCAAGAGACGCTTTGCCCGGTTTCGATGCGGCGCATTACCAACCTTTTTACCTGCGATAAATGCAACGCGACCATGACGGTCGCGTTTTGCAGGTGTCGGTCTGTACATGAGGATCATCGACTTCGAGCTGATCTTCTTACCCTCATCGAAGAGAGCGCTGATATCACTGCTGGCTTTTATCGTGCCCTTCACGGCGGACGCTTTCCGATGTCTGCAAACTAGACGGTAAGGCTCTTGCGACCCTTGTTACGCCGAGCAGAAAGAACTGCACGTCCACCCTTGGTGGCCATACGCGAACGGAAACCGTGGCATTTAGCGCGTTTCCTCTTATTAGGCTGATAGGTACGCTTCATGATTCACTCCATTGGAACGTTTTCGAATACACAAGTTATAAGAGTATAGGTACCGGGTCAACCGAAGTCAACGAAGGATGGATTATTTCAGAGGGAAATTCACATATCTCAGATTCAAATTTTTCCATCACAATCATGTAAATATTTCACATAAAAAAATATCTCAGTGAAATAAAACTGTGAAAAGTGTTAAAAACCAAATATTCACGTTTGTGAGTTTGTGAAAAACTACAATTTCGAACAAAAGTTCGTCATTGACAGGTGTGCAATTTTACCCGATTCTACATAAAAGCAACGAACGGTAGTTTTTGAGCAAATATCATTTCTACCTGCGGTTTTGTAATCATGTACTTTGAAAAGCGATATTTTCCACATCTGTTTGCGAAATGATTGGCATACCTTTGCCGGTGGTTTCGTATTTCTGTTTCTCCCTCGTAAAATCACACCTATTTTTTTACATACGCGCTCTAATTGTCACAAAACAGAATAATTCGTCGACATTTTTTCACAAGCTGTCAATAATTGTGAAAATTAATGTTTGTCCTGATATCTCCTCTGTTGAGTTGTTGATTTCTAGTATCATTTCTCAGCCCTGCGGATTCTGATTGTGGAAAACGCTTTTTACGAGAAAAGGATGTAGGTAAAGGCTGAGATGGAACAACGCGACGCTTCAAAAATCTGGGAAATGGTTCAATCCTACCTTGCAGAGAACCCTGATGTAGAAGTAGTCAAGATGAGCGGTTTCTTCTCAGCATTGAACCCGCAAATTATTACCAATACCACATTTATTCTTTCCACAACAAATCATTTCGCGCAGTCATATATTGAACGTACCTATCTCACTTTACTCAAAGAGGCAGTATTTCGCATCACCGGTAATCCTCTGGAAGTACTTATTGTTGTTGAAGATGAATCAGATTCTCCGGTACCCACACAACCACATTCGGATAATGCCGATCCTTCTCCGGTAGTTATGGCGGAGGCGAGACCCTCCGATAAGAATCCTTTACTAAAAGACGTGCAAGCCCAAACGGTCGAAAAAATACCACCAGTTATTGACGAGCGTCCACAACCACCTCTTCCGGAAAAGGATGGCGGAGGCGAAATCGTTAAAACCTTCGAAAACTTCGTCATCGGCGAAAGCAACCGTCAGGCATACAACGTCGCACATGCAGTAGCGGAAAATCCTGGTGTAACCTTGAACCCGCTGTTCATCTACGGTAAATCCGGACTCGGCAAGACCCACCTGCTTCTTGCCATCAACAATTATGTTAACAACAACTATCCGAATATGCGTGTCAAATATGTTCAGCTTTCTGAATTGCTCAACGACTATATGAACGCGTTTCAAATTCAAGACTGGAGTGAATTCAACTTCAAATACTATTCCAATGACATGTTGCTCCTCGACGATGTGCAATATCTCGAAGGAAAAGACGCACTCTCCAATGAAGTATTCAACATCTTCAACAAGCTGACGAATGCTCGAAAGCACGTCGTTCTTAGCGCAGATCGCGCACCAAAAGATATTGAACTCGACGAGCGTTTTACAACGAGGTTTGGTCAAGGTGTTATCGTCGAAGTCATACCGCCGAACTTCGAAACAAAACTTGCGATTTTTAATAACTACCTTCAGTATTCCTGTCAACAATTTAATTTGAAGGATATGTATCACAACATTCCTGAAGAAGTTTGTATACATATCGTCGAGCAATCCAATTCAAATATCAGGAGCATCGAGGGCGCCGCTACCAACTTGGTCGCGTATATAAAATACGAGAAAGAAAATATCTATATGCCGCTCACTCTTGAGGAAGCGGACACGATTGCACAACGCGTTTTTCTCACCAACAACCAAAAAATAACCATCACGGCCATTCAATCGACGGTCGAAAACTATTATCACGTGACACATGCCGAGCTTCTTGGTAAACAAAGACCGCGAAATATCTCGCTCGCGCGCCAGGTAGCCATGTATCTTTGCAGAAGCCTTACCGGCGAATCTTACCCAGATATTGGAAAAGCTTTCAAGAAAGATCACTCGAGTGTTGTTCATGCTTATAACAACATTGAAAACAAGAAACAAAACGATCGCGCGTTCTACAATGAACTTGAAAAACTGACTGAACTTGTTAAAGCGTAGTTTTCGTTTTGTAACTCTTAGAGGTATGCTTGTGAAAAATATTGTTAACTCTCGCGTGATAAGATGTGGATGAATGTTCGGAAACCAATGAAATGCGATGACAAGCCAAATTTCTGTTAATAAGAGTTGATTAAAAATACTTTTTTTCAACTTCGTGTTTTACGGTGATTATGAGGGAATATGCATTGTTTTACCCGTGTTTCACAGGACTTACTATTACTACTGATTTAAGTATTTAGAGATATTTAGAAGTAAGGGCAAAAAGATGAAATTCACGATTTCAAAGACAGAGCTCTCCAAAATATTGCAGATTGTATCCAAGGGTATGTCTGCACGTTCTACACTTCCTATCCTTGCGGGATTTTACATTAAGGCATTCGACGGAGAGGTAACTTTTCAAAGTACCGACCTTGAGGTCTCGGTCAAGCATGTTGCTAATGCGCTCGTAGAGTCCGATGGCGAAACGGTTGTGCCGGGGAAATACTTCTTCGAAATTGTCAAGAGCCTTCCCGATGCAGCGATTTGCTGCGAGACAGAAGGAAACGTATTTAAGATCACGTGCATGGATTCCGAATTTACTCTCAATACTCTCGAGGCATCTGACTTTCCCTCGTTTCCTGAGGTTACTGCTGATACTACGGCAGATATTCCTCTCGATGCTCTCTCCGAGATGGTCAAGCAGGTATCTAAAGCCGTTTCGAAAGATGAAACACGCGCCGTCCTTACCGGTATCTTCTTTATGATCGAAGAAGATACCGTTCGACTCGTGGCAACGGATTCATACCGCCTCACTATTAGCGAAAGGAAGCTCGAGAAGAGCATCGTTGATCATTTCGAGGTCATCGTTCCTGGGTCGACGTTTGACGATATCATTCGCCTGGCTACCGGCTTTGAGAAAATCAAGGTTGGATATACCCAGAATCAGGTCGTTTTCTCATTTGGCACTTCAACGATCATCACGCGGAAAATCGAAGGGAATTATCCGAATTACCAGCAAATTATTCCCAAAGAGAAAACCGTGTCGATGGTGGCGAATACAAAGGAGCTCATAGGTGCCATCAAACGTGCATCCATCCTCACGCAGGATCATTCGCCGCTTACCTTCTCTATAGATCGCGATGCCCATCTTCTCACCATTTCTTCGTTCTCACAGGAGATCGGTGGAGTAGAGGAAAAGATTTCTGTGCAGGTTGAAGGAGAGTCCATCGACATAGGTTTTAACCATCAGTTTATTCTCGACGGACTCCAGGCAGTCACTACCGAAGAAATTCTCTTCGAAGCTCAGGCGCCACTCAAGCCAGGTATCTTTAAAACCATTGATAATAGCAACTTCTTCTATCTGACCATGCCGGTTCGTCTCAACAAGTAACGTATATAGATTAATCGGGGACGCATAAGTTGCTCAGCATCGCGAGTATCGAACTCCATGACTTCAGAAACTATAGGGAGTTCTCTCTTGGGTTATCTGACGAAGTGACCATTATTGTCGGCAAGAATGGGTTAGGTAAGACCAATATTATCGAAGCGTTGGAGTTATTGACGCTCCTTGATTCATTTCGCAATCCTGCCTGGGATGAAGTCGTGCGCTGGAATAAGAACTGTGCTCGCGCTACACTTCGGCTTTCTGGAGATGGAAGAAACCTCGATTGTTCTCTATTAATCGAAGAGGGCAGACGTCAATATCGTCTGAACGATAAGAGAAAAAATACCGCAGAGCTGCGCGGACTGATGCCATCGGTTCTCTTTACTCCCGATAATCTTCAGTTGGTAAAAGGTTCGGCAGAGCAGCGGCGCGATGCTATAGATCTGGTAGGTGTCCAGCTCTCCCGCACCTATGCGCGAATAAGAAGCGACTATCAAAAAATTATCAGGAACAAGAACCGTATATTCAAGGAAGATACGATTGATCGAGAAGTTCTGATGTCATGGAATGACAATCTCGTTGAGGTTGCCTCGATGTTTCTTGCACATCGCATTCAGTTGTTTGCCGCGATGGAAACAGAAGTATCGCGTATCTACGGAGCGTTGGTACCCGATGAGCAACTCGATGCTGCGTACTATCCTTCTTGGGTAAAAGAAAAAGACGATTTTAATAGGGAACATGCGGAACAGATTATTTCATCCGATCGAGAGGCGATTAGAAATCGGCTTTCCGTCGAGATTGCAGCACGTATGGAAGATGAGATTATAAGACGTCGTTGTATCGTTGGTCCGCATCGAGACGAGGTTGTATTCTATCTTAATGGTCGCGATGCGCGCCGTTATGGATCGCAGGGTCAGATGCGCACGATAGCCCTTGCGTGGAAGATCGCAGAGGTAGAGGTGATTACGAAGATTCACAGTCAGAGGCCGGTCCTCCTGCTCGACGATGTCATGTCCGAACTCGACGAGCATCGACGTGGCGCGCTCATCGAATATCTCGCAGGGAAGGTACAAACCGTCATCACGACCACCAATCTTCAATATTTTGATCCTGATTTCATCGAGTCTGCCTATATTGTCGACTTGGCAGAAATGCTCGAGCGGACGGCGACGCCATGAGCAGCCGTGTCAAAAGAACAGCTGGTGCACCGATGAGCCTCGATAAGAGTCTCGCCTCGAGTCTCAATGTCAAACCGTGGTTCAAAAAGACAGTTATCCTCCAAAATGCATGGGAGGATGTTGCAACGGATGCAGTGCTCGCCCATACCGATAATGTTATCTACGATAAAAAACTCGGTCAGAAAGTCGTTGTAATTTTCGTAGACGGCGCTCAATGGGCCGCGCAGCTTGGGATGGATAAGGAATTTTACCGAATCAGCCTCGGACATACGCTTGGGTGGGAACTCGATGAGGTCCGTTTTACTGTCTCGCGGCAGACAGGCATCCGCAAAGAATTTAAGAAAGTCGAAGAGAAAAATCAAAAAGGGGAATTCGCCGATATCGAATCGATTCCGCTGACAGAGGAAGAAGAGAAACTCGTAAGGCTCTCGTTAGAGGATATTGACGATAATAAACTCAAAGAAAAGGTTTTTAACGCGATGAAAGCTGATATTGAGTGGAAAAAGGGTATTAAAGCTTCAAAAACGTCTCAAAATTGATCTCACAGCCTTCTAAACGTAAAAAAATCACACTTATAATACCTCTGTATTTTGCCGTTTGTGGTAAAATGAAACACGTTAATGAATCGGACTGATTCTCATATGAATCGGGAGAAATGCACCACGTTGAAATCTCTTATTCCAATTGAAAAGCTTTCCATATAAAGGAAAGCTTTTTATATACTTGCGGGCGATTTCATGAATCACCGATAGTGTAGATTCGTGGCATCCGCGCGCGAATAGAGCGAAGCGAAGACTGTGATTTGGACAGAAGCGACCGAGTAAGGAAAAGCCGGTCGAACGATAGATCGCGAAGATGAGGAGACCAGATGACCAATAAGAAGAGTGGATACGGTCAAGAGAACATTCTAGTTCTCGAAGGACTCGAGCCAGTCCGTAAACGACCGGGCATGTATATCGGATCGACCGGTCCTCGCGGTCTGCATCACTTGGTCTACGAGGTTGTCGACAACTCGGTTGACGAAGCGCTTGCAGGTGCTTGCGATAAGATCGATGTAATCATCCATAAAGACAACTCGGTCACCGTCATCGATAACGGCCGCGGTATTCCTGTAGAAATGCATAAAAAGGAGAAGAAGCCTACCGTTGAAGTCGTCTTCACCATCCTCCATGCCGGCGGCAAATTCGGCAATGGCGGCTATAAGGTATCTGGCGGCCTACACGGTGTGGGTATCTCGGTCGTAAACGCACTTTCGACGCGCACCGAATGTGAAGTTACCCGTGATGGCGAGGTCAGCTCGATTGCGTTCTCGCGTGGCAAGACCATCGAGAAGCTTCAGAAGGTTGGCAAGGCTTCGCCGTCAAAGCACGGCACCAAGATAACATTCTGGCCCGATCCCGAGATATTCACCGAGTCAACCGTGTTTGACAAGGACATCCTCATAGCGCGCCTGCGCGAGATGGCTTTTCTGACCAAAGATCTTAAAATCACATTCACCGACGAGCGCACGATCGACCCGGAGACGGAAAAGCCGTTCACCGAGACGTTCAAGTACGATGGCGGCGTGGTCGACTTCGTGAAATTCCTTAACGAAGGCAAGGAGATCATACCCGGACTATCGAAGCCCATTTACTTCGAAAGCTATGACGAGAGCGTGGGCAGAATGGAAATCGCCCTGCAGTGGAACACCTCCTACTATGGGCAGATTCAGGCTTTCGCCAACAACATCAACACGACCGAGGGCGGCACGCACCTCGACGGTTTTAAAAACGCCCTCACGCGCGTGGTGAATAAATATGCGCGTCAGCTCAACATCATCAAGGAGAAGGACGACAACCTGACCGGTGAGGACGTTCGCGAGGGTCTTACCTGCGTGCTCTCCGTCAAGCTTACCGAGCCGCAGTTTGAAGGCCAGACCAAGACCAAGCTCGGCAACACCGAGATGCGCGGCTTTGTTCAGTCGAGTGTAGAAAACGGGCTCGCTGAGTATTTCGAGGAGCATCCCAACCAGACGCGCGCCATCATCAACAAATCGGCCTCTGCACTCAAGGCGCGTCAGGCTGCCCGCAAGGCCCGTGAACTCACACGCCGTAAGAGCGTGTTGGAATCCACGACGCTCCCCGGCAAGCTCGCTGACTGCTCGATTCGCGATGCTTCGCTCACCGAACTGTTCATCGTAGAGGGCGATTCCGCAGGCGGCTCGGCCAAGCAGGGCCGCGAGCGCTCGTTCCAGGCGATTTTGCCTTTGCGCGGCAAGATCTTGAACGTGGAGCGCGCTGGTCAGCACCGTGCGCTTTCTTCCGATACCATCGCCGCGCTCATCACGGCCATCGGTACCGGATTCGGCGACGAGTTCGACATCGAGAAAGCGCGCTACCACAAGATCATCATCATGACCGATGCCGATGTCGACGGCGCGCATATCCGCATTCTGCTGCTCACATTCTTCTTCCGCTATATGCCGGAGATGATTTACAACGGCTATATCTACTGCGCGCAGCCACCGCTCTACCGTTTGAAGACGGGCAAGGGCAAGAAGAACATGCAGTATATCTTCTCCGACGAAGCGCTCTCGAGGGAAACCTCGAAGATTTCCGCAGATACCAAATACGAAGTACAGCGCTACAAGGGTCTCGGCGAGATGGACCCGGAGCAGCTATGGGAAACCACGATGGAGCCTGAAAATCGTACGCTCCTACAGGTCACAATCGAGGATGCCGCGCAGGCAGAGAAGGTCGTCACGGAACTCATGGGAGACCTAGTCGAGCCGCGTCGCGAATTCATCCAGAAAAACGCGAAGGACGTCCGTTTCCTCGATATCTAAAAACCGCCAACCGGCGTCGTGATTCTATCGACGTGCTCATGAGAGAAGAAGGAATATGACTGACGAAACAAAAGAACTGGATCTGAGCGGTTCGCGCATCGTCCAGGACGATATGACCAACGAATTCAGGTCGTCGTTCCTCGAATATGCGATGAGCGTTATCGTAGCTCGCGCGCTGCCCGATGTGCGCGACGGACTGAAACCGGTGCACCGTCGCATCCTCTATGCGATGTATGACAGTAAGGTGTTGCCGACCGTTCCTCATAAGAAGTCCGCATGGACCGTCGGTGAGGTTATCGGTAAGTATCACCCGCACGGCGACGTCGCGGTTTACGACACGATGGTCCGCCTTGCGCAGGACTTCTCGATGCGCGTGCCGCTGGTTGATGGTCACGGCAACTTCGGTTCGGTCGATGGCGACTCCGCAGCTGCTATGCGATACACCGAGGCCCGCCTCGCGCGGCCGGCCATGGAGCTTCTGCGCGACCTTGACAAGAATACGGTCGACTGGCAGCCTAACTACGACGAATCGATCCAGGAGCCGTCGGTCCTGCCGTCGCGCTTCCCCAACCTGCTCGTCAACGGCAGCAACGGTATCGCCGTCGGCATGGCTACCAACATCCCGACCCATAACCTCGGCGAGGCTATCGACGCGACGTGCATGTACATCGACAATCCTGATGTGAGCACCGACGAGCTCATGTCGGTCATGCCCGGCCCCGACTTTCCCACCGGCGCCATCATCATGGGCACGCAAGGCCTCAAGGATATGTACGAGACGGGCCGCGGATCGTTCATCATCCGCTCGCGTGCGAAGATGGAGCAGACGAGCACCGGCCGTCAGCGCATCGTCGTTACCGAGATTCCCTACATGGTGAACAAGACGCGTCTGATCGAGAAGATCGCCGAACTGGTCAACGACAAGAAGATCACCGAGATCTCGAATCTCAACGATGAGTCGGACCGTAGCGGTATGCGCATCGTCATCGACCTCAAGCAGGGAACCATCCCCGAGGTGGTGCTCAACAAGCTCTTCAAGCACACGCAACTGCAGACCTCGTTCGGCGCTATCATGATTGCTCTGGTCGACGGCGTGCCGCGTACGCTTTCGCTCAAGGAAATCCTGCACTATTACGTGAAGCATCAGATAGAAGTTATTGTCCGCCGTACGAAGTTTGACCTTGAAAAAGCCGAAGCCCGCGCCCATATCCTCGAAGGCCTCATCATTGCTCTCGATCATATCGACGAGGTCATCAAGCTTATTCGCGCTTCGCGCGATGACAAGGAAGCCCTCGAAGGCCTCATGAGCAAATTCGGCCTTTCGCAGATTCAGGGCGAAGCCATTCTCGAGATGCGTGTACGGCGACTGACCGGCTTGGAACGCGAGAAGATCGAAAACGAGTTGGCCGACCTGCGCGAGAAAATTGCCTATTACAAGCAGGTTCTTGCCGACGAGCATTTGCAGCGCCAGGTTATTAAGCAGGAGATGCTCGAAATTAAGGACCGCTTTGCGACGAAGCGCCTCACCGAGCTTTGCGGTAACGAAGCCAAGACCTTCGAGGTTGAGGATCTCATAGCCGAAGAGGACATGGTCGTCACCATCACCCACGCCGGCTATGTCAAGCGCCTCCCCGTGGCCACTTACCGTCAGCAGAAACGCGGTGGCAAAGGCCTGCAAGGCGTCAACCTCAAGGATAACGACTTCGTCGAGCATCTGTTCATCGCCTCGACGCTCGACTACATGCTGTTCTTCTCCACGAAGGGCAAAGTCTACCGTCTGAAGGTCCACGAGCTGCCGGTGGGAAGCCGTCAAGCACGTGGGCACGCGATCGTGCAGCTGCTGCCTTTCGAGCCCGATGAAAAAATCGCTGCCGTCATCTCGACCAAGGATTTCCCCGATGACGAGTTCCTGATGTTCGCCACGAAGAGCGGCATGGTGAAGAAGACCTCGATGGCCTCATACGATCGTTCGCGGCGCGAAGGTCTGATTGCCATCAAGCTCCGCGAAGATGATGCGCTCATCTCCGTGCGCCGCGTGAAAGAGGGCCAGAAGGTCGTCATGGTTTCCTCGTCTGGCAAGGCAATCGTCTGGGATGAATCCGAAGCGCGTCCGATGGGACGCGACACCATGGGCGTGAAGGGTATGGGGCTGTCGAAGGATGCCGATACGCTTGGCATGGAGATCGTGCCCCGTGGCTACGAACTGTTCGTGATCACCGAGAACGGCTACGGCAAGCGCACGCCGATGTCTGAGTACCCCATCCAGCATCGTGGCGGTCAGGGTGTCTTCACCATCAAGATGACGGAGAAGAAGGGCCGCTTGGCCGGCATGAAGGTCGTGGGGGAGAATCACGAGCTCATGATCATCTCCGAGGAAGGCGTTGTGATACGCGTCAAGGTTCATGATGTGAGCAAGCTCGGGCGCTCCACGCAGGGTGTGAAAGTGATGAACGTTGCGGATACCGACCGCGTCACCGCCATTGCGCGCGTGGCAGGTGGTCGCAAGAAGAAAGCACCGGCATCGTTGGAGCAGCAGAACCTGTTTGCCACTTCCGAGGGCAACATCGAAGCGGAGAAGAAGCGTATCGCTGCTGCCAAGGAAGCCGATGAGGAAGCCGATATGACGCAAGCGGTGGAAGGTCTCGACGATGACGACGAGTTCGACGAAAGCGACTTGGCTGGAGAAGAGCTCGACGACGAAGAAGAGGATGATAACGAGGAAGAGTAATTTCCTCCGCTAGATTATGAAACATAGGCTGCTGGAATCGATAGGTTCCAGCAGCCTATGTGTTTAAATGTGGAATTCTGTACAGGTTTTGAAAGTGCAGTTGACCCTACGCCGCGATTATCGTATGGTTATCGAGCGCATTTTTCGGGCCCATAGCTCAGTTGGCTAGAGCGCACGGCTGATAACCGTGAGGTCAAAAGTTCGAATCTTTTTGGGCCCACCATATCGCGCTGTGAAGATGCCCGCAAGGGCATCGTCAGTTTTTGGGGGTATAGCTCAGCTGGGAGAGCGCGGGCTTTGCAAGCCTGAGGTCAGGGGTTCGAACCCCCTTACCTCCACCAAATGTGTCAGGGTCGTCCATGTGACGGCCCTTTCTGCTTTTGTGTCAGGGTCGTCCATGTGACGGCCCTTTCTGCTTTTCAGGTGCGGAAGGGGAGGCAAGGGGCGAGAACCCGCGAGGGGTGGGGCGTCCGGTGGGCGCCCCGCGCCCGAGCGAAGCGGGGGTACCGGGGGTGTTTGCGGGAGTTATGGGTCGGCGCTGCGCATCAAGGCGGCGGGGAGCGCGGGCGCTGCACGGAGCGTCTGATGCGAGGCGGCGAGGAAAAGCTGCCTGAGAGGCAGATAGGGACGTGATTTCGGACTTTTGCGCACTGCCTCCGACGGAGGCTTCGCGGGCGCGGGCCGCTGACCTGCACTGATGCAGCGAGGGCATCTCCGACACCCCGCCAGAGACGCGGGAAACGGCGAAAACAGTGTACATAAGTCCGATATCCTGTCCCTATCTCCCTTCCGCGGGCAAATCTCTCCGCTCTCGTCCTGCCGCTCGGCGCGGACGGCCTTCGGTCTGTAACTTTCAGGTTACGCCACTCACTGCGTGCTTATGCCCTCCCGCAAGCGGTTACGCTTCCGCTGGCCCCCTCCCGCAAGCGGTTATGCCTCTGCTGACCAACCTGCCGCCCAACGGAAGCTCTTCGCTTTACGCCTGCCGGAACACGGCGTGGGTTCGCGCGATGAATTTTATAGATTGCCGATAATTAGTGGCTTATGCTCAAAGCAACTCTATATATTGTGTTTGACTTTGAGTTGTATACATTAGATGAAGGCAACTCTCACTATATATAGTGCTTTATCTGCGCAAATGAGTTATAATACTCGTTCATATGTTTATCGGATTACGATATCCGCGACAAGGAGGCCCGAACGGTGTCTGATACGAAGAATGAAAACGCATCAACGGACACGCCGCCGGTTGAGGTCGATACGAATGCACTTGCAACCCAGCTGATCATCGATAACTTCTCTCCAAGCAAGGTGCGCAAGCATAACCGCGAGTTAGCATTTTCGCTCATCGGTGGGGGATTGATGGCTGGAGGAGTCATTGTTCTTTGCATCGTCGGCGTGCTCAGCTGGATTGGCGCCGTTATTGCCATCCTGCTCGGCTTTGTCTTCGTGCTTCGCGGCACGCGCTATCAAGATTGGAAGACGTCGAAGACGTTCGTCGAGCGTCTGTTCGATCATAAGGCTGCGCGGCTCGAGCGCCCGCGTCTCGAGCACATGGTAAAAGGGCTCTATAACCGCTATGGCGTCTCGATGGACGACATCATCGGCGAGGGCATGCCCGAAGAGAACATCAAGGCGAACCTCGACGTGCTCTCGCCTGAAGACATTCGACTCCTCCAACCGGTGGTTTCGTTGCTCGACCATGACAAGCGCGACAATATTCTACGAGCTCTTCGGAGCATCGCGTTCAAATGGAACGTCTACAACTGCGATAGCCGTGCGAGCGGTGTGCTGATGAGCCAGCCAACGGCCATGAAGCCAGCGGTAAAACTACCGACTCGTCCGGCGACCGTCGCGGCTGTCAAGATCGAGCAGCCGATCGAGGATTTGCCCGTCGAGTACGTCTACGAGGCGGAAGCAGAAGAGGAAGACACGAAGATCGAGGCTGTTGCTGACGATGATGTTGAGGAAGTGGCTGCCTCGGAAGAAGCAACGGTGACAGCTGAAACCGCGGCCAAGACCACTGCGAATGCGACTCCGGTCAAGACGGCTGCTGCCAAGACCGCCCGGAAGAGCAGGGCGAAGTCTACTGGCAAGACCACGGGCAAAGCTACTAGCACCGCCAAGACCACGACCAATGCCACTGGTTCCGCCAATACCGTGACAAATGCCGCTGGCTCCGCAAAGACCGCAACCAAAAACGCAGCGGCCAAAGCTTCGGGGACGACCGCAACGGCTTCGAAGGCAGCCGATGCAGCCGCCGAGACGAACGGCGCGGAACCTGTCATCGAGGTCCAAGCGGAAAATGGCAGCGCGACGCCGAAACCGCGTACACGTCGGCGCGCGAAGAAGACGACGGATAAGCCGGTGCCGCCGCAGGGCGTCGTGGAAGAAGAACCCGAACAGAAGACCGATATCGCCTGATTGTCGCGTGCTGGTTGCTATAGGCTCACATGGATGCCGTCTGTGCTGCAGGCGGCATCTTTTTATTTGCGTCCCGCGCAGACCGCTATCGCATCTATGAATGTAAACTAAATTAATGAATTATATATACAATAAAGCGCTTTGCGATTACGATGTATCCCGTTGTTCTTTCACCTTGAATAATGTCCAACTCGAAGGAAACCATGGGTACTCAGGAACGTGTGCTTAAACAACTGGAAATGCGTCGCGGAGAGTTCGTCTCGGGTGCGCATATCGCCGATGAGCTCGGCGTCTCGCGTGCGGCGGTGAACAAGTCGGTCGAGGCGCTCCGTGCAGCTGGTTACCATGTTGATGGCGCAACGCATAAGGGTTATCGGCTCGCAGGTGATACCGACATCATTTCCAAAGCCGCTATTGAGAACCATCTTGGCAAGATAGGGCAGTGCCTCGCTCTCACGGTCTACGAAACGATCGGCTCGACGAATGATTGCATCAAGGAGAAGGCACTCGAGGGTGCCCCTGAGTTCACCACGGTAATCGCGGGCAATCAGACGTCTGGCCGCGGTAGGCGTGGGCGCGCGTTCTTCTCGCCGTCCAACACTGGCTTGTATATGAGTATCTTGATCCGTCCGCAGATGGACGTACGGGATTCGACGTTCGTCACCGCTGCAGCGGCGGTTGCGGTAGCCGAGGCGATTGCTGAGGTTTCAGGTAAAGAAACCGCTATCAAGTGGGTCAACGATGTGTACATGGAAGGCAAGAAGATCTGCGGTAT
>Ga0163159_1001325_pt1 | contig 24086 bp, 22 predicted proteins | sample BioMet9_FD_108702 | JGI IMG/M metagenome (GOLD analysis project Ga0163159, IMG submission 108702) | Microbial communities from bioreactor (seeded with sewage sludge) at Lawrence Berkeley National Lab, California, USA - Biofuel... | ecosystem: Engineered > Bioreactor > Anaerobic > Unclassified ... | reverse complement strand
TGTAAATTGTGGTCTTTGCATACTTCAATTTTACACGCACTCCCAGACTTTTTAAAGTCTGGGGGTATTTTTTTTTGCAACAAAAAAAGGCTGCGCACGTTTTTAACGTGCGACAGCCCCTTTTGTTTTATGAATCAACTGCCATGATTAGATGGCGCATTTTCAATTTTTTCAGCTATGGTTGCATACGTGTCTGTTTCGGCATCGAAAGCTTCTCTGCGACGATAATACCACCAAATGGCACCGTACACGATGACGACAATACCTGCCACAATGAGCAGCCTGCCGGAATATTCACGGAACCGCAATAAATCATGCCCCATCCAGACTTCTACGATAACCGGCGGTATCTTGCCAATCAAATTGGCAAACATGTGATCACGCTGCGAAATACGGCTCAATGCCCCCAGAGCGGTTACGAGTACATTAGGAGAATAAGGAATGGACCGAGCCATCATCATCGTCCTGATACAGCTATAGGAATCGAGCTTTTCTAACATATTATTGCGCTCGATGATGGCTTTTGCCTGTTTGCGGAACAATGTCCGAGTCAATAAAAAGCTGATTTCAATGCCTACGACTTCCCCTACCCAGGAAATCACAATTCCCGGCACCAAACCAAATATGATGCCATTAACCGTCAAGAAAGGAATAGATGGCAATCCCGTCACGTTGGCAAACACGATCATGAGTATACTGATCAGCACAGCAGCATACCCAAAAGAAGTTATATAACGGGTCAGTCCGTCTAAATCCCCCTGCATTACGAGTTGCCACATGGTACCATAAAAATCAGGCAGGATCAATTGAATCGAACCTAGTACCAAAACAGCCGCGCACAGGACGCAAAGCTTGACGGAAAGGCCCATCGTCTTTTCTTTCATAATTATAAGACCTCTATCTTGTATTCAATAAACATGTCACACTTTCTATTTATTATACCACGATATGCCTGATTTTCAAAAATTTTTGTGCATTAAATTTATTTACAAAAAAGCTGCCAGTACAAAACCGGCAGCCAAAGATATATAGTATAACTAACCATAATTTATTTGAACAACAATTTTAATACAACATCCACAATCGTTTCTGGATAATAGCCTGGCCTGTCTTCCACGTCAGCCACAGTATCAAAGAAGATGAAACGACGAGGAACAACACGCCCAACGCATGGGTCCACCAGGTAGGATACACTGTGGACAGCTTGAGGATCCCGTTTGTAAAAGCCATGCTGGGAAAGCTTGTCGCCCACCAGCTCATACGGAAAGGGGACCGCATCATGACCGATGCCACCTTGATCGCAATCGGAGGTAGGAGGAATATACCAGCACTGATAAACATGAGGGCAAAGTTATCAAAACCAAACGTGTCCGTATAAGTGATGAAGCCCATACCAAAGGGAGCCATCAAAATCATCAAGCTGGGTTGAGCCGCATCGGCTAAAGGCTTCCCTATGATGCTGCGTACCAGGAGCAACGCGATAACCGGAATACTGGTGACGATGCCAATAGCCACGCAGATGATGGAAATATCATGATAGCCGGGATTCATGAGGATATTGCCGGCTACAGGAATCGTAATCGGTCCCAAGACTGGCAGGAGCCATGCTGGAGTAACATTGCTGATCCGCTGCCGTTTGAGCAGCCAGTGGGTCAGTAAGGCCCAGCCGAAAAATAGTATCAATATCATGGCAATCCACCAGAACACACTGGCTACAGCATGATGATACGGGGCCAGGACGGCCGCTAAAAGAACTGTAGAAACCGTAAAGGTTCCGAAAAATGCTACATTGGTCGGGCTGTGCAGTTCTGCCCGCACCGTTTCAAAATCTAATGTCAGCTTGCGCATATACTGGAACAAAATCAATATATAGAGACAAATCGCTATAAAACCAAACGTTTCGCCAATAGCGGCAGGAAGTCCCCATAACTGATGTGCATAGCGCCAGCCAAAACATAGGCCGCAATACCCCATCGACGCTGCAAAGGTAGAAATCGACATGAAATGCACAAAACCGACTTCACGTATCATAGCCCGTTGTTCCATCGTCAATATACCTACATTCTGAGTCATATGAGCACCTTCTTTATTAGAATAATATCGTTCCGCGTCATTATTATGGCACACAAAAAGGCATGTATCAAGATACATGCCCCGGTTTACCATATAGTCAATTTCAGTGCCAGCCATCAACTTTTTAGATGATAGCTAATACTTATTCGCACTATTTATATTATAACTTAATCTTTTTCCTTTGTTGTATACATTCTATAGCCTGTGTTAAGTCTTGGCGGTCATAAAACACCCGTTCCAAACATAGACCTTGAGCTGGTGCCGTCGCCCCCAGGAGAGTACGATCGCCCCCTGCCAATATCTGGGTCAGCCGTGATGGTGTCATGCGATGCAAGCCTAAATCGACGAAACTGCCGACCATGTTACGCACCATATGATAGAGAAAGCCATTGCCGAGCACATCGATGCGCAGAATGGGACCGTCACAATTGAAGCTGATAGCATACATCGTCTTGACCGGATTCATGGGAGTCGTATTCTGTCCTTCAAATGCTGAGAAATCATGGGTTCCCAATAATTCTGCCGCACCGTCCTGCATGGCCTGTAAATCCAGACGTTTGCGGATGAACCAGGCATAGCGCAGCATAAAGGGATCCGTCACGGCATTATTTACGATAGTATAGCGATATAGCTTGCCTACATTATCATGACGCACACTAAACCGTTCCGCCATTACCCGCGCATCGAGGACAACGATTTCCGGCGGCAGATATGCCTTGATAGCATACGGTATCTTATCGGTGGGAATAGAACCGGCGCCGTAAAAGTTGACCACTTGCCCTCTGGCATGGACGCCGGCATCGGTCCGAGCTGCACCATAGATTGTAATGCGGCTGTTAAAAATCTTCGCCAAAGCCTGTTCCAGATACCACTGGATGGAAGAAGCGTTTGTCTGCCTCTGGAAACCGTGAAAATCCGTTCCATCATAAGCGACGGTAAGGCAAATGTTCTGTTTTCCCGTCGTATCGATCATGCAAGCCACCGCATCCAGGCAAGGACAGCCGTAATGATGATGACACCAGCCATGGCGACGCCATCCCGATAGGTGTAAGACAAATCAGTCATGCGGGTCCGGTTCATGCCGCCGCGATAGCACCGTGCTTCCATGGCCGTCGCCAAATCATCGGCCCGACGGAAAGCGCTTACAAACAACGGCACCAGCAACGGAATCATATTGCGCCCCCGCTGGATCAAGCTGCCGCTCGTAAAATTGGCGCCTCTGGCAGTCTGCGCCTTCATAATCCGATCCGTTTCCTCCAACAATGTCGGGATGAATCGTAAAGCGATGGTCATCATCATGGCCAGTTCATGAGCGGGCACGCCGAAACGGCGGAACGGATTGAGCAGATGTTCTATACCATCGGTCAATACGATGGGCGATGTCGTATACGTCAACAGCGAAGAAAATACGATGAGGAATACGAGCCGCGCCGTCATGAGACCGCCGCGGGCCAAGCCTTCATCGGTAATGTGGAAAAAGCTGCATTCCCAGACGATATTGCCTGGCGTCGTAAAGATATGGATGCCCATGGTAAACACGATGATGATCCACAAAGGCTTCAATGACTTAAGGATCAATTTAAACGGCAGCCGCGATAAGAGCAGGCTAAAGATGACAAAAACACCGACGATAACATTCGCTTCAAACGAATCTGCAAAAAATATGGCTACGATGAAAATCATGGTTGCCACAAGTTTCGCTCTGGGGTCGAGCTTATGCAGGAATGAATGACCAGGGAAGTACTGCCCCAGCGTAATATCAGTGAGCATGGCTGTCCCCCCTTATTCCGTCATAGACATATTGTACTGCTTCGTCAACAGTACGCACTTTATCACAAATAGACAAGCCGCGCCCCTTGAGATATTGCAAGACTTCCGTCACCGGCGGTACACCTACACCAGCTTGACGCAGCATATCTTGTCTAGTCTCAAATATATCGAGCGGCGGTCCATCGAGGATGATACGGCTGTCAGCCAGGACGATGAGCCTGTCGGCCATACGAGAAATATCATCCATGTTGTGCGATACTAATATGACCGTGATTCCCTTATCCTTGTGCCATTTCAAGATGCCAGAAAATATTTCTTCCCGTCCTCTGGGATCCAATCCAGCCGAAGGTTCATCCAGGATAAGATAATCCGGATGCATAGCGATAACGCCGGCAATAGCTACACGGCGCATCTGGCCGCCGCTGAGGCGGAATGGCGAGCGTTCGGCAAACGTGTCGTAATCCAGGCCAACAAACTCCATGGCCTCTTTGACCCGTTCGGCAATAACTTCTTCAGACAGTCCTAAATTATGGGGTCCGAAGGCGATATCTTTGGCAATCGTTTCTTCAAAAAGCTGATGTTCCGGATATTGGAACACCATACCTACTTTATGGCGCATAGCCATGACTTCTTTACTTTTCTGAGCCACGTCGACGCCGTCCACCATTACAGTACCCGTCGTCGGTCGCAGCAGCCCGTTCAGATGTTGTATCAGCGTCGATTTTCCCGATCCCGTATGGCCGATGATGCCGACGAATTCGCCCGTACGGATTTCCAGGTTAACATCTCGCAGCGCTGTTTTTTCAAACGGAGTCCCTATACCATAGGTATAGGACACGTCAGTTAATGTAATTGACATAATGCGTCCCCTAATTCTTCCTTTGTGATGATATGTTCCGGCAGGACTACGCCTTTCCGGGTAAGTTCATAGGCAATTTCTGCTGATACGGGAACATCCAGGCCTATGGCCTTTAATTCCCGCACATGTGTAAAAATATCCTTGGGCGTACCGTCCATGGAAAGATTCCCCTTGTCGATGACGACGACGCGGTCTGCTGTCACAGCTTCTTCCATGAAATGCGTTATCAATATAATTGTAATTCCTTCGTCATTCAATTGATGAAGTGTATCCATGACTTCCTTCCGGCCCATAGGATCGAGCATGGCCGTCGGTTCATCCAGGACGATACAGTCCGACTGCATGGCCAAGATACCGGCAATAGCGATACGTTGTTTCTGACCGCCGCTGAGCAGGTGCGGGCCATGATGGGCAAATTGGGTCATGCCGACGCGTTCCAAGGCAGCATCGACGCGACGCCGGATTTCTTCTTTAGGTACACCGAGATTTTCCGGCCCGAAAGCAACATCTTCTTCTACTACGGCCGCTACGATTTGATTATCCGGATTTTGGAATACCATGCCGACCTTCTGGCGAATATTCCATACCGACTCCGGATCATCAGTCCGCATGCCGCATACTTCACACGTCCCCTCCGTCGGGGAAAGCAGTACGTTGAAATGCTTGGCCAGGGTCGATTTTCCCGATCCATTTGTCCCGATGACGGCCACAAATTCCCCTTTCTGGATTTCCAGGGAAATATCGCGGACTGCATACACTTGCTTGCCATCTTCATCTACATACGCATGACTCATGTGATTCAATCTGATCATAGGTATTGTCATTACCTTATTCTCCTCAAACAATGATGATATTTATACCGCCCATATTATACATTTTTTTCAGTATATTGTCTAATCTATGTGACTTTTACATCAATTCAAGATGATGCGCCCGATTTGGAATACGGCAAATGTCACGATCCAGGCAACGCCAATCTGGAAGCATGCCGAAAACGCAGTCCAGCGCCAACTGTTCGATTCTGAGTGGATTGTAGCCAGCGTGGCCGCGCAAGGTATATACAATAGGGAAAACAGCATCATGCAATAGGCATTCAATGCCGTAAAACCACTCTGGCCCATAGTGACCGCCAAAGCCGATACGGCTGCCGTCGAATTAATGTTCAAACCATCATATAACACGGCAAAGCTCGATACGACGACTTCTTTGGCAGAAATACCTGCCAGCAGCGATACTGTAATCTGCCAATAGCCCAAGCCGACCGGTGCGAATATGGGCACGAGCAGCTGCCCCAGCCAAGCGCCGAAGCTATTGGCCATATCGCCGGAATAGCCATCCGGACCAAAATTCAGGATGAACCACATGACGATAGATGCCGCAAAGATAATCGTACCAGCACGGCTCAAATAATCCTTTACTTTTTCCCAGACATAGATGCCAATAGTATGGCTGCTGGGCCGTTTATATTCCGGCAGTTCTATGAGAAGGGCGTTTTCCTGATGGCTGCGGTCGATGATATTCATGGCAAACAAGGCAATGAGTGCCACCAGGATACCGATGACATACAGTGAATATGCCGTAATCATGGAATGCTGCGGGAAAAACATCCCCGAAAACAATATATATATGGGCAGACGAGCGCTGCATGACATAAAAGGTGTCACGAGCATCGTCTTGTAGCGATCATGTTTATTTTCCAGAGCCCGCGAAGCCATGACAGCCGGCACGGAACAACCAAATCCTAAAATCATAGGGATAAAAGCACGTCCCGACAGGCCGAGGCGTCCCATGATATCATCCATGATGAACGCGACCCGCGGCATATAGCCGCTGTCTTCCAGGAATGCCAGTGAGAGAAACAATATACAGATATTCGGCAGGAACGTGAGGATGCCGCCTACACCGGCAATGATGCCATCCACGACGAGGGACGTCAGCATTTCCCCGGCATCGATGGATTCTAGCCCCATCTTAGCCAAACCGGACAGCATATCGATACCCTGTTCGAAGAAAGTTTTCAAATAATCACCGATAAAAAATGTCAGAAAGAACACGACGCCCATAATTAGTAAGAAAATAGGAATACTGAACCAGCGATTCGTCAATATCTTGTCAGCGTAATCCGTCGCCGCTACCTTTTCTACTCGGTTGACGACGACTTCACCAATGATTTCCTCAATAAAATCATACTTTTGATTGATGATTTCTGTTTCATAGCTGCGGTCGACTAACGTATCTTCATCATGTATAGGAAAGCGTTTCATAACATCCGCGTCCTGATCAAGCAATTTCAGGGCCACCCAGCGATGGTTCCCCAAGTCAGGATAACGGACACGCAAGTGATTTTTAATCTGATCGATTTTATCTTCCAAAAAATCGCTGTACACCATGGCAAATTCGCTATGATGATTATGCTTATGCATGGACTTATCCGAATGATTATGGATGAGTCGGTCCGGATGGACATGGTCCTTATGATGGATAACTGCATGCATGAGGACGCTGAGTCCGCGCCGTTTCAACGCCGATACAGGAATGACCGGTATGCCGAGCATTTCCGGAAGGCGGTGCAAATCGATTTCCATGCCGCGCTTTTCCACGATGTCCATCATGTTCAAAGCCATGACGACAGGCTTGCCTAATTCCAAGAGCTGAAGCGTCAGATACAAGTTCCGTTCCAGTGCCGACGCATCGACGACATCGACGATGACGTCCACTTCATCGCTCAGGATAAAATTACGGGATACTTGTTCTTCCATCGTATAAGAAGTCAGGCTATACGTCCCGGGCAAATCTACCAAATGGATGGAAACGCCGTGGTTCATCACGAATCCTTCCACCTTTTCGACCGTAACGCCTGGCCAATTAGCCACCTTTAAATTAGCTCCTGTATAGGCATTGAACAATGTCGTCTTGCCACAATTAGGATTACCTATAAAAGCGACGGTCAGCGTCTTTGGTGCAGAATCTGCACCGTTTTCAGTTTGTTGCTGCACTTCACACCCTGTAACAGGCTCCTCTTCTTGCTGCGTCATCAAATCAGCTCCTTACCTGTATATTGGCCGAAATTCCTTTGCCTATGGCCAACCTCGTACCGCGCACCTTGATGATCAACGTGCCGGCACTCTTATTATTCATGACGACGACGGGCGTACCTTTGGTCATACCCAACGCTTCAAGCCGCTTTTCAATCTTCAGCGGCAAAGAAAGAGCCTCGATAGTATAACTGCGGCCAACCATACCCGTGTCTAATGTACTCAATGTATGTTCCATAGGTCATCCTCTTCTATCAAAAATTTATCTTGTCTTTTCCCTGCCATATACATTGTCACCGACAGTCCCGCGCACCGAAAACAAGGCCAGATATAATACAGCTGTAATCGATTGGACAGCCAGAGCTGCCGTATCCAAGCCAAAATTCGTCGTTAAAAAGGACGCATAGTAACAGACAAAAGGTATCAGGAATAAAGCACCATGATAATTCAAGTCATGACAGCGGCGCACGCCCAGGGATAACTGAGTCCAAAGAAAAGGGACATTGAATATGATAAGTAGAGCGCAAAACAACATGATATAAGTCGAATCCTCAATGTACAGAGCTTCATACAGACGTCCCAGCAATATCACCGTCATGATGAATTGGCAAATCATGAGCAAAATACTCCGTGCTGCAAAAGCTTTGCGGCCCAACCGGCCTTTCATGACAAAATATTTATCCTTCAAATCATGGAAATCACGAAAATTAATTAAGCTGTCCCGACTGACGCGGGAAACAGGCATGACGATACCCTTGCGAACTCTGTCAGATTGCGATTTTTTACCTTCGTTTTTCATTTTTTTCTTATGGTCCGCCATATTTCTACCTCCCATTAAACTATGATAGATTTTCATTCCTAAACAATGTTACCATATTCCCTGCTGTTACTCAATCAGATATTCGGCAAAATATAGCAGTATAAATGATGAAAATATGGTATACTAAATATAACAAAATCAGGTAGCGGCTACAGAAACGATGCCGCCAAAGGAGAATGCTATGAACAAACACTTTTACGAAAACACGACAGGTACGGAAGGGCTATTCACATTTAACTTTTTCTGCGAAGCGCTCATCGGCAGCATGCAGACTATGTCACATTTGATGGAACACGAAAAAATCGAACCGCCGTACCAACTCACAGAACTACAGGAAGAACTTGCCAACATCGGCATTGGCCTCATGGAAGACTACCAGAAAAAAGTTCTCGACATGGACCGCGTCAAAGGCCAGATGATCAGCATCACCACCATGGCGTATGATGTCGAAGAAAACCTCGTTCCCCTACTCCGCAAGAGCAGCGACCAAATCAGGTATTATTATTATGTTTTCGTCCAAGGGACGAAGCTGCTCTATCCCTGCCTCATGGAAAAACTCGTTGAAGATCTGCCCGAAGGCGCTGACATCAGCGACTTAGTAGACAAAAAAGACTGAGGCCAATAAAAAAGACAGTATATCCGGAAGCATGATGACTTCATCCGGGTATACTGTCTTTTTGCTATCCCAGCACGAAGAAATGAATAAATGATACGATAGCAATGACAAAGCGATAATAGGCAAACGAGGCCAATGATGATTTATTCAGGAATTTTAGGAACCAGAGCACGGATATGTAGGCTACGACGAAGGCCACGACAAAACCGATGGCAATCATGACCAAATCATTACCGTTCAAATTGCTCAGACTCTTGAGCAAGTCATATATACAGGCCACGAACATGATGGGAACTGCAATGATAAAAGAAAAATCAGCAGCGGCCTTACGACTCAGGCCAAAGAACAAACCACCGGCAATAGTCGAACCGGAACGGGAAAATCCCGGCCATAAAGCCAACACCTGGCAAAATCCGACGAGGAACGCCTGTACGATAGTCAACCGTTCTACATCAGTGCAGACCGTACGTATCTTCGCCCGTTCTGCTGCCAGCATGAAAATGCCGCCTACAATCAAGCCAATGATAACAGTCCCTGGGGAAAACAAATAAGTCTTGATGGCATGATGGGCAATATAGCCGATGCCCATGACTGGCACGATACCTACAGCAACATGAGCCAACGTCAGACCCGTATCATTGCGAGTCCAATTTTCGCGGCGGAACAAATCCCAGCAGCGGTACTGCCGCGCCATACGCAGAAATGTTTCCTTGTAGATGACGAGGACCGACAAAATAGCCCCTAACTGGATAAACACTTCGAAGACACTGGCCCGGGGACCGTCAAATCCCAGCCAATCGCCGACGAGGATCATGTGGCCCGTAGAAGATACAGGCAAATATTCCGTAACCCCTTCGACGATACCGAGGATCACGGCTATAATATAATCATTCATAATTTGTAAACTCCTTCACTATGTCGTTTTTAATACACTGTATAAGTATACCACGCCACCTGCCATAAAAAAAGTATTTACAATAAAAATGTAATGTTCCTATCATTTCGGCAAATCAGAGCATTAAAAGAGCCGGACACGCGGTCCGGCTCTCAGAAATCATGAAATTAGTCCAACGAAATAACGTGATTTGTATCTTCAATAGTAAACTTGGCATACTTCGGATCGCCATGATCTTCAAAATACAAGGTATGTCCGTCCAAACATCCCCGCCAACTTACGATCAACGGACATTCACGGCTCAATTTCCGAAGCATTTCAATAGGATCCAAATTCAAGATCGGTGCAAACAGGAATCCAACATTATCGATCATTACTACACGTGCATTTAACCGGTGAATTGCTTTGGAAACAAGTGAAATAGCTCGTTCCGGACGATCGGCCCGGGGAACTTCCAAAAATTCATCATCAAACAATTCTTTTGCTTCTGCAATCTTCCATCCGTCCTGATAGGTCAAATCTCGAATCAGTTTGCTTTTGCCGGATCCCGCGCCACCCGTAATGATCAACAATTTTTCTTCTTCCTGCGCGATGTACTTCCACCGTTTCAAAACATCTGCCTCTGTAACCATAGGAATCACCTTCATCTGCTGTATTATTATCTTACTCTATTATACTGGAATTTACCCGCGTAAGTAAAGCGTTTTGTGAATTTAAATTACTTCGACTGTACTATTTCTTTACAAACGCCCCGATTTCACTCTAAACCATAGCGTTTTTTAGGATTTTGCAAATCCTTGATGGGTCTGGCCGTCAAGATGATATCGTCGATGAAATGACCGTTATGTTTGATGATAAAGGCCAGAGACACCCCTTTTTGCCACAGGCTGTCATAATAAAACGCATCGACATACTGCGATCCTTCCGGCCCGCGTTCAATCCGGTCCGGCATGCCATATACGCTAAGCAGTGAGGATACGTGATGGCCCAGCGTAATCCCCCGGGACGTATAGGAATTGTTCGTCAAGATGAATACGCGCTGGACCTTGGATTGTTTATCGACTTCAAGACCGTAATCGCCATAGAGCCAGAATTTCCTATCATCCTTCGGGATGAAACGTTCCCACATGTTATATTTATTAGCTTCAAAAGTCGTATCTACACCATAACCCATGAGCGTAAAATCCCGTTCCAAAAGGCCTGGTTTCTGCGGTACAGCCATATCAGCCGTGACATACGGCGCTCGGCAAGGCATGAGAGCAATGCGCTCCACCTTACGTTCATGGACGGCAAAGACGATCATTTCTTTTTTATTAGGTTTGACATACACGAAATAATACACGTTGGCATTGGCATCACGCAATATATTATCGGGCCTGCCGTATTGACGCAGCAGCACTTCCTCCGTATTGTCAAGGCGGATATTGAGCCCCGTCTGCAGCAGCTCACCGCTCTTGGAAACATAGATATCTTCCACACCGGCTGGTACGGCTTTGCCGATGATGCCTTCCTGAGTCAGCACATCGGGCATTTCATTGCGCAGCATGACGCGCACCTTCTTATCCGTCCCATCATACTGCAGCGTCGTATAATGGTCAGTCACACTGCGGCTGTCCGGTCGGCCATATAATGCCCGTACCGTTTCTTCACTGTCACCGCTGTGGACGCCGCCAATAGTAAACGCGCTTTCCTGCAACGGCGGAATGATGATCAAAGCCTCATCCTTCGTAAGGACAGGCACAGCCCTAGGCGCGGGTTCTACTGCCGGTTGAGCTTTATCCGTGCCTTTGACCACGGCAGGCTTATCCAGGTCCTTTTTCAAATCGATGCGCTTCCCCAAATCTGCAACTGGCACCTTCACTGCTTTCGGAGCAGCCTTGGCATCAGTTTTCTTATCCCCAGCAGCTGGCTTAGCAGCAACATCTTTCATTGGCAATAAGGGACCAGATTCCTTTTCTATAGGCAATCGCACGGGAATGGCCGGTTGTTCAGTATCATCGGCTGCAGAAATGACGGCTACATTGCAGGCAAACAACATTGCCCCCGCCAGGAGCCACAATTGCTTCATTTTGCTTACTCTTCCTTTCTGCCGCAGACTGCTGCTTTGGCAAAAAACACCCTTTGAAAACACTATGCGCTCAAAGGGTGTCTATATTTCTAGCTACTTCTGCTCTGGCCGCGTCAATGGGAATAACAGCACGTCACGAATGGAAGCACTGTTCGTCAACAACATGACGAGGCGGTCAATACCGATGCCCAAGCCACCAGTCGGCGGCAGGCCGTATTCCAGGGCCCGTACAAAATCTTCATCCATCTGATGCGCTTCATCATCGCCCAGAGCCCGTTCCTTCATCTGCTGGACAAACCGTTCCCGCTGATCGATAGGATCATTTAATTCAGAGAAGCCGTTTGCCAGTTCCCGACCATAAATAAAAGCTTCAAAACGATAGGTCAACAGCGGGTTCTGCCGATTCTGTTTCGTCAGCGGTGAGATTTCCAGCGGATGGCCCGTGATGATCGTCGGTTCCATGAGATTTTCTTCGACGAACGCTTCAAAGCAAGCGTTGATGATTTTACCGATGCCGCAATGTTCCGTATATTCTACGTGCAGCTTATCCGCTATGGCCCGAGCTTCTTCAACTGTAGTAACCTTCGAAAAATCTTCACTCGTATATTTTTGTACCGCTTCAATCATGGTCATACGATTCCACGGCGGTGTCAAATCGATTTTTTGATCCAAATAGGTAATCTTCGGCGTACCGTAAAGCATTTTTGCCAAATCACATACCAACTCTTCCGTAATGCGGATGACATCTTCCAAATCGCCATAAGCCTGGTATAATTCCACTGTCGTGAATTCCGGGTTATGTCTCGTATCGATGCCTTCATTGCGGAAGCAACGGTTCATTTCATATACTCGTTCCAGCCCACCTACGATGAGGCGCTTCAAATGAAGTTCCGGTGCAATACGCAGGAATATATCCATATCGAGGGCATTGTGGTGAGTCTTAAACGGACGAGCAGCGGCACCGCCGGCAATGGTGTGCAGCATCGGCGTTTCTACTTCCAGGAATCCCCGCGAATCGAGATACTGGCGGATGCCTTTGATAATCTTGGAACGCTTGATGAACGTATCCTTTACGCCGGGATTGACGATAAGATCCAAATAACGCTGACGATAGCGCGTTTCCGTATCGGTCAGGCCGTGCCATTTTTCTGGCAGGGGACGGAGCGACTTAGACAACAATTTCCAGTCGTCTACGCGTACGGTCGTTTCGCCTGTATGGGTCGTAAACACAGTTCCTTCGACACCGACGATATCGCCGATATCCAGCAATTTGAAAATATTGTACGATTCTTCGCCCAAAATATCTTTACGGAAATACAATTGTATTTCGCCGGTGATATCACGGAGGACACAAAAAGCAGTCTTACCATGACGGCGGATTGCCATCAAACGGCCAGCTACACGGACTTTACTTTCACTTTTTTCTAAATCTTCAGCGTTTTCCTTGACTTCCTGTGCATGATGATCCCATTCGAATTTTTCACCGAAAGGATAAATGCCTGCTTCCTGCAAGGATTTCATTTTATCACGACGTATCTTCATCTGGTCGTTCAATTGTTCTTCTGCAATAACTGGTTCAGTTTGCTTTTCCGACATGGTAATTCCTCCTGACCTAAATTCTATTCTGCATCCGGCGGTAAAATCCGGTATTTTAATTCACCAGCCGGAGCTTTGACGACAACAACTTCGGGATTAGCTGCGTCTACAGTATGTCCTAATATAGCCCGTCCCACCGGGGATTCATTGGAAATACGATTATTGAACGGATCTGCTTCAGCCGTACCGACGACCGTATAGGCAAACCGTTCCCCTGTTTCTACATCTTCCAATAACACGCGGGCACCGAGCGTGACCTTTTTGCTGTTGTCATCAGCTTCTTCGATGATTTTGGCAGTGCGGATCTTATTTTCTAATTCGACGATCCGGCCTTCAATGAATGCTTGTTCGTTCTTAGCATCATCGTATTCGGAGTTTTCGCTCAAGTCACCTAGTTCGATAGCGACCTTGATTCGTTTAGCGACTTCGATACGGCGGACAGATTTTAATTCTGCTAATTCATCCTGTAAGGCTTTCAAGCCTGCAGCGGTTAAAAGTGTTTCATTAGTCATATTGACAAACGCTCCTTTATCCATGGTTAAAAAACAGACAGAAAGAGTGTCAAGAAGCCCTGGCACCATCTGTCCGGAGTATTAAATTACAAGTACATTTAATTATATTCTCAATGCGTCTTTCTGTCAATCATTCTCACGCACACGTATTACAACTGTTCCTCAAAAATTTCACGGAACGCCGCGGCGCTGGACGTCTGATTGAAACGGGACCGCAGCTGGGCCGACTTCGGCAGACCTTTCGTGTACCAAGCCGCGTGAGAACGCATCTCCAGTACGGCCAGATGTTCACCCTTGTAAGCGACGAGTGCATCAAAGTGGCGCAGCAGCTGTGTAAATCGCTCCGCCAGCGTCGGTAATGGCAGCTCCCGGCCTGTCCGTAAAAATTCCCGGATACTCGGAAAGACCCAGGGATTCCCCTGCGCTCCCCGGCCGATCATGACCGCCTGGCAGCCCGTCTCGCGAAACATGCGCAATGCCGACGGACCATCTGTAATATCGCCATTGCCGATGACCGGAATCGACACAGAATCAACGACAGTTTTTATTTTAGCCAAATCTGCCTGGCCCGTGTAAAATTGCTCCCGCGTCCGTCCGTGGATTGTAATTGCAGCGGCACCAGCCTGTTCAACTCTACGGGCCACCTCCGGCGCTGTAAATGATCTATCGTTCCATCCCGTACGCATCTTTACCGTTACAGGAAGTGAAACAGCACGGACTACAGCACGGACGATGGCCTCTGCCCGTTCCGGATCCCTCAGCAAGGCCGACCCTTCATTATTGCGCACCACCTTGTTGACAGGACACCCCATGTTGATATCGACGATATCCGCGCCGGCCAGTTCGATTTGACAGGCAGCTTTGGCCATAGTCAATGGATCAGAGCCGAAAATCTGCATCGACAAAGGATGCTCCCGCTTATCAATCTGCAACATGGCAAAGGTCTTCTGATTACGATACAGAAGACCTTTGTCACTAACCATTTCCGTACAAACCAGGGCCGCACCGTACGAACGGGCGATGACCCGATAGGGCAAATCACAGACACCTGCCATAGGCGCCAGAATAATCGGCGCTTCCAGCCGCACCGCACCAATACAAAACGGCTCAGCGATTCCGTTCATAAATAATCCGCAATCCTTCCAATGTCAGCATCGGTTCTACCAAATCTATGCTCTTGGCAGCCGGTGCGATGATGACCGCCAGGCCACCCGTTGCCACGACCTTGGCATTGCTGCCCAATTCCTGTTTCATGCGCGACACGATGCCGTCTACCTGGCCAACAAAGCCGTAGTAGACACCGGCTTGCATACTCTGTACAGTATTGCGACAAATGACCTTATCCGTACTGCGAACTTCGATACGCGGCAATTTAGCCGTCCGCTGTACGAGCGCTTCCGTCGAGATACCGATGCCCGGCGCAATGGAGCCGCCCAGGTAATCGCCACTGGCAGAAATAGCACAGAACGTCGTAGCCGTCCCAAAATCGATGACGATGACTGGACCGCCGTACTTCGTATAGGCCGCTACGGCATTGACGATGCGGTCAGCGCCAACTTCGCGGGGATTGTCGTATTTGATATCCATACCGGTTTTGACACCCGGTCCAATCACCAACGGCACCATACCAAAATATCGCTGACACATCCGTTCTAATGTCGGCATAACTGGCGGCACAACAGAAGAAATGATGATAGCATCAATTTTGCTGGCATCCACTCCGTTCATGATAAATAGATTCCGAAACAGGACGCCATATTCATCGGTCGTCCGCAGACGATTCGTCGAAACGCGCCAATGGTCCAACAATTTTTTGCCATCATAGACACCAAGTACGATATTCGTATTTCCTACATCAATAACTAATAGCATAGCTTTTCTCCTATCGATCATGATTAAGTATTTACGTACCTTATCATAGCAGAGATTCAAAAAAAAAAACAGACTCTAAGGCAAATCTACACCGGATTTTTTTAACGCGCCATATATTTTCTGTCCCAGTACGACTGCCGCCACAACCTTGATTAAATCAAAGGGGATAAATGGGACGACGCAAACGGCCACCCCCTGGATCAGCGTCATCGGTTTCTGCAGCAGCCAGGCAAAGGAAGCCATGAAACCGGCCAAGCCGATAACATACGCCGCTATGAGAGACACTACGGCAATAAGCAGTGCCCAAGGGAGCCGCCGTTCCCGGCAGTAGCCGCATATCCAGGCCTGCACAATAAATCCAACCAAAAAACCGCCTGTAGGGTTGATGAACGTGGCTAAACCCGAGTGGCCCATAGAGAATACGGGAACGCCAAACGCGCCCAGCAAGAGCCAAATAACGACGCTGAGCGGGCCGTATTTTGGGCCCATGACCAATCCCGCCAACACGATGGCAAACACCTGCAGCGTATGCGGCACGACACCGATAGGGAAAGAAAACTGAGATATGACAGATAATAGCGTAGCAAACAATGCCGCCCCCGCCATGTTCCGAATGGACATAAATAACTCCTCCTGTATTAAAACATTGGAATAGAATACGCCATTCATCATATCAACGAGATGATTATTTGTCAACTTTTTTTTAAATATTATGTTTACAATTAATTTGTAGGTTCGACAGCAACAGGCCGCACCTTGACATCCCCAGCCAAGACGGTTTCAATACCAGTTTCAGTTTCGACCAACAAATGGCCGCTGTCATTTAAATCGATAGCTTTACCTGTAAATGCTCTGTCCGGCATGGTCACTTCGACATCCTGACCCAACGTAACGGAAAGTATCTTCCATTCAGCAAGTATCTTATCAAAACCGGATGTGCAGGCGATTGCATAGTACTGCTCCAACTGGAACAGTACTTCCTGGAACAGGGCTTTGCGGCTCACAGGTACATTTTCTATGAGGAAGCTTGTGGAGATCTTCTTCAAATCCTTCGACAAATCCCGTTTAGCCAATCCTGTATTGATGCCGATACCCATGACGACATAATTGATATGTTCCATAGAAGCGCTCAACTCTGTCAGGATGCCGACTATCTTGCGCCCTTTTACCAAAATGTCGTTAGGCCACTTTATACCGCTTTCTATCAGCCCCACCTTATGGAATGCCTTAGTCAATGCTACGGCGGCCAGCAGCGTCATTTTAGACGCCTCCATGGGCATGAAAGGCGGTCTCAGTATCAGAGAAAACCAGATTCCCTTGGCAAACGGTGAATACCAGCCGCGGCTCAGCCGACCCCGGCCGCCGGATTGTTCCTCAGCCAGTACAATGGTCCCTTCCCTGGCACCATCTTCAGCTAATTTTTTGGCCACATTATTTGTCGAATCCACCTTTTCAAAATATTGGACATCGCAGCCAAAAACCTGTGTCTTCAATCCATCGTAGACGCGTTCCGGCGGCAGCAACTCCGGCGCTTCTATGAGGCAATAACCGCGTTTCGTATAAGATTCGATAACATAGCCGCGCTGGCGCAGCACCTGGATGTGCTTCCATACAGCCGTGCGGGTAATGCCGCATTCTTCCGAGATTTTCTGCCCAGAAATAAATTGATGCTGATTCCTCAATAAAAAATCCAATACATCCTGTCTCACAAAGGTACCTCCCGTATGTTAAAAATAATAGGATATGCTGATTCTTGTTATTTTATTTTAGCACATGTACGTTAACAATGGATAGGCATAGTTCTGGCCATATGATAATAAAAAAGGCTATAACAACTATTATGCAATACATAGTCGTTATAGCTAAAAAGATACTAATCCCCAATTAATCTATTTTTCTTTTTTGCACCCGCTTGAAAACACTGTCCGGCTTGAATACATCGTCAGGCATGCACTCCCGCAAAGACTGCATGAAAACATACGGTGATTTCGGTGCTTCTGATTGAGTCCATACAACTACAGCTTCGGTATATCCATGGCTGAAGAAATCGATGAAAAACCGCGTTCTTAAGCTCTCATCCTCATCGTAGCCCAGCCATAGCATCAGACGCCTTCTTATTTCATTGTAAAATAATATTTTTCCTTCCTGCACAGTCAACACTTTAAGATAAAAATCTGAATGGTCTTTTATCAAATTCAACTGATTTAACAATACCTTGCCAAAATCAATTTGTTCTTCCCACGGATCATTTTCGAATATCTGATCCTCGTGCTCGAATATCCAGCCAATAAGACCCTTTTTATCCGTAAAATGATTATAAAAAGTCCGCCGCGACAGTTGACAGTTTTTGACTATATCTTCTACGCCTATCCGTTCCAAATCCTGTCCCATCTCGAGCAGCTGAATCATAGATTCTGCCAGTACCTGTTTCGTCGTCTTAATATAAATCATGAATATATTCCCCTTTCAGTTACGCTGGAATTTCATCTACCAACTGAGCCATTTCGTGTTCATTCAAGACATGATGGTAATATTCTCCCTGAGCTAAATCACAATGATGACTCTTCAAAAAGGCAGCTGTTCCTTCCGATTTTACCCCCTCGGCAATGGTCTGGATATGCAGTTTCTTCGCTATGGACAAAATGCCGCCAACGATACTGCCGACTGCGTCTTCTTTTTCTATCCGACTGATGACCTGTGATGACAATTTGACCCGATCTATCGGCAGCTGGCTCAGTGCCAACAGCGAAGAGTTGCCAACGCCGAAATCGCCCATAGTAATACAGAATCCAGCATCGCGCAATGTCTGCAGCGACTGCAGCACTTGATTATCTTCCATGACCGGGATATCCCCTTTGATTTCCAGGATAATCCATTTCGGATCGACCAGGTTTGCCTTGGGAATAGCACAGATACGTTTAACACAATCGGTATCGGCCAAATCCAGCGGCGATATAGTGACGGATACGGGAATCATTTTCGTCCCTCCATCTACATAACGGCTGATATTTTGGCATACGCGCTGCAGTACGTATAAATCCAGTTGGTCGATGAACCGGTGTTCCTCTAACAGCGGTATATATTCATCAGGCATATAGACGCCGCCATGCATTTTAGGCCACCGCGTCACAGCTTCACAGCCCACGATTTTTTTCGTTGCTACATTTACCAGCGGCTGATACTGTACTTGGAATTCACCTAATGAAATAGCCCGTTTGAACGCCAGCAACAAAGAACTCTGCTGCTGACAGCGCTGAGCCATGGCTTCATCAAATACGGCAACCCCTGTTCCCGCCGATTTTGTGCCATTTTCGCTGGCTATCGCCGCACACTCAATCATCTTTTCTGTCGGTATGAACTGGCTTTGCACAGCATAGATACCACACTGGAAGGCTTGATTATAAAAAGATTCGATATCCGGGAAGGCTTCCCGTTCCGTCTGGATCCGCTGCATAACATCTTCTACCGATTCACCAGCTATACAGCAAACAAACTGATTTTCATAGACGTGGCAGCTCTGATCTTTATACTGGGTAATACGCCGCAAATAATCAGCGAACCGGCTCAGGCACACGTCGCCCCGCTGCTTGCCATATACGGCTCTGATTCGATAGTAATCGGTCATTTTAAAATAGACGATGTAATAAGAACTGCTGTCCGGTGCAGCCGAAAGCATGGCATCCATCTTTTTACAAAACCCGTCAACATTCAGCAATCCAGTGACAGTATCGTATTCCGAAAGTTCAACCAAGCTGTCGAGCATACGGTTGAACGCGACGGATATATCATTGACAACGAGCATGCGCTGGGCTGAATCGCCATCGGCGACTTTATCCATGATGTTCACCAAATACTTGAGCAGGCCCTGTACCGCTTTATACGGTCTGGTAACGGCATCATCTGACAAGGACAATGTGACCTGATACAGGTTTCCTGTTTCCAACTTTTGTGACAATTCATTGCTTTCTAATATTTTTTTTAATAACACATCGAGCAAATGAATCAGTTTCTGATAGTTCGGTAACACCAGAGAGTGATCCAGATAGGCATTTTCTGGTGAATAAATAATCTCTTGCAGGTACGACGTCAATAATTTGACTTGATCTACGTTATCTTTGCTGGTTGCCCTATAATACATAGTGTACACATCCTTTTCTTAACAGCCTGGACTCTTGTCCGGTTTTTTATTTTTTTTGTGATTGCCCTGCCAGCTTACCTATAGAAAAACAGCAAACCAAACAGACAAAACACTAATTACCATTTTGATTCATGTATATACATGCCATACTTCTGTAATGAAAAAGTATAAGCCCATTCTTTTAAGGAAAAGCGATTCCGATGCTCTATCAGTGCATTCCGCCAACCTGGTTTAAATGAATACACGTATAGTTCACAGGTTTTGCTATTGACTCCCATTACTTTGTCTAACCTACACAAATGGATTACCTGGCTTTTATCGAAGTAAATTTGTGGTATTTGGCCATCAATGGCATCCGTCATGTGCGGTTCCATTGAAGCTTCCAGATACCGGAATGTCTCGGGCAATTTCAATATCATACCTAACGTTACTGCCTGATAGCTAAGGAAACGGACATGCTCCGCCGTTTCATATAATCCTTCCCGGCGCAATGTGGCAATAGTAAGCGCTTCTTCATCCTTGTTCGTAATCTTTTGTGCATAAGCTCTAGCCACTTGAATCTGTGCCAGTATTTCTTGAGCCATTTGCTTTGAAATCGCCTTATACATAGTAAACCACTCCCACCCGAATGTTGCCCTCGACAACATCGTATATGTATCAAGATAAGAAATGGAACATTACTGCCGCCGTGTCTACTCGCCAGCAGCAATGCCCCATTACGATATATGGGAATGCAGATTACAAGTTCGTTTTGAGATATGGTTAGAGTAGGGTTATAAACCTGTCATCTGCATGTTCGTATTGAAATTATGGTAATTCCTGAATATAAATTATGTTGATAGTATAATATGATAGAATAATTGCAATTAAGATGCTCCTGAAGAACCAGCACTTCAGGAGCATCTTACTATATCAGTCTTTTTGCTCCGTCATGCTTTTTATGCTACGCTGGTCACATTTTTAAACTTATCCTCTTCCTTCGATGACACGTACCCGATCGATTGCATTAGGTGCCTGCGATACACGGTCCACACGAATCCGGTCTAATTCAGGCTTGAATTCTTTAAGCAGTCTGCCATCGATAGCGTTACCTTTGGCCATAGCCCGATAGAGCATGGCTGCAAATTCATAACGGGTCATGGTACGATCACCCTTGAACTGTCCATCAGGATAGCCTTCGATGATGCCGTTGCCAGCCAACTTAGCTACATATTCATATGCCCAATGATTTTCTGGTACATCTGGGAATAGTTTCGTTTTGGCTGGATCAATAGCTCCCATCAGAGATGTAACCATATCTTTCAGCTGTTGTACCTGATTTCGCAAGTCGATGATTTCCTTAGCCATAGCTACGCGAGACGTCGAAACATGGTTGCCTTGTCCCAATTTAAAGGAAACTCCGGCATTGATCATATTTTCACCATTGCCAACGGTTCCGCCGATACTGAACATCGTGTCTTCGTTAGGACGATAGAATGCTCCTACTGATCCAGCATTGGCACCCTTGTAGTGGCCATAACCGGCAGCGAAGTCCCATTTTTCATCGGGATCGAAATCGAGCGGATGCAGCGCTGCCAAGGCTGCCGCACCGGCACCGACCTTGTTGACGCGGCTATCCAAATTACTCAATGAATTACCCAAATGATTAACAGCCACGTCAGTTTGATAAAGCTGGCTGCCATTGACGGCATCGGTGGACGTAGACGAGATATTGCCGGCTTTCAGGTTCGTCACCTTCGTGCCGCCCATATCGATACCCGTATTATTGATTGTTACCGTATCACCCGCCTTGACTGTCGTCGCATTTACCGTCGTGGCATTTACCGTTTCAGTCGTAATATTCTTGATGCCCGACAGGTTATCCGACAGCTTCACAACCAGTTTGGCATTGTCGCCATCCTGCGATGCTTCGACGCCGATATTGCCCGTCGTGAGGCTCGTGCCCTTCGCTGTTTCGCCGACGATAGAGACATTCTTGTCCAGCTTGACTGCAGCACTGCCTGTATCGCCGCTGTACTTCATGCCATCATCTGTCGTAGCGATTTCATGGGTCGTCTTGTCCTTGTCTTCATAGACGACGCGGGTCAGGGTATCGCCGTCCTTGCCATTGACGCCAGCCTGGCCAGCGATGACATGGACATCGGCAGTAGTACTCGCACCATCGGCTCCCTTGGCACCGGTCAGGCCGATATGGCCTTCGACACCCTTGTCTCCGGACTTAGCAGAAATGGTCACCCCATTGGATCCATCCTTGCCGTTGACGCCGACAGAACCGTCTTTACCGGTCGTGCCGCCTACGTTGATATTATCCGTCAGGCCCAGCGTGTAATTGATACCGCCATCCTTATTGGTACCCTGAGCGATGGTAATGTTGCCATCCTTATTATCTACCGTCGTGTGCTGCTTGCTTGCCTGTTCGGCCACATCGGAAACGATCTTCAGCTGATCTTCCGTTGCCGCTCTGCCGCTGACTGCCGTCGTTACACCCGGCAACCAAGTCGTATTCGTAAGACCGGTGACGGTGCCTTCCGTACCATCTACAGTTACCTTGCCAGCTTTCACGGTCGCATTGGTGCCATCGATGGCGACTGCATTATCTCCCGTTCCGGCTGTAATCGTACCCTTCGTGCCGTCGATGGAAACCTGCTTAGCCTGGTCTGTTCCCAACGTAATAGACGGATTCAGGTTGACATGATACGTCGTCGAACCATCTTTATTCGTTTCAGACGTGACGTTCGTATTTGTACCATCGGCAACCTTCGTCGTCGCTTTAGCTGTTTCTTCCTTCAGTTGGCTCACATTGACTGCATCCGTATCTTTGACGCCCTTAGCCACATTAGTAATCGTATTGCCGCCGTTGTCGAGGCCGTTCTTAGTCAGGCTCACGTCATTGTCTCCGTTTTCAACGGTAACGCCCTTGTTATTGATGGTCGTTCCCAACTGACCGTTTTCATCGACATAGGTCGTACTCGTCAGGCCCTTCAGGTCCTTGGCCAGTTTGACATTGAGTGTACCCGTGCCATCGGAAACAACACCGATGTTGTTATCGGTAAGTTTCGTCGTATCCGTAATGCCACCCTTGATATTGAGCTGGCTGTTCAGCTTCAAGGCAATGACATCACCTGTATCGCCGCCGTACTTCATGCCGTCGTCCAGAGTTGCTACCTGATGTTCCGTGCCGCCTTTGTCTTCATAGACTACGCGCGTCATGGTTGTTCCATTGGCTCCGTTCACGCCGGGCTTGCCATCCTTCACGGTGATGTCCGCACTGGCTCCATCCTTGCCGTCAGCACCTTTCGCACCGGTCAGGCCGATATGGCCTACGCCGTTCTTGCCGCTGATGGACACAGCATCCTTGCCATCTTTGCCGGAAATGCCTACCTTGCCGTCGACACCGGCCGTGCCGCTAGGTCCTGTGATAGATACGCCGTCTTTACCCGGTGTGCCATCAGCACCGTCCTTGCCAACCTTCACACTGTTAGCGTTGATGTCATTGTCCATGAGGACATTGATGGTCGTATTGCCATCCTTATCCTGGCTGACCTGCGTCTTCAGGTTCTTGCCTGAGTAAGCCGCATCTTCTTTATTACCGGCTCCTAGGACATTGACTAAGCTACCTAGCTTATTCGTAACAACCGCGCCGCTATTGGCCCCAAACTTTAGACCTTTATTAACTACACTGTCTGTTAAACCGCTCAAATCCACGTCGTATGTCGTATTATCGTTACGCGTAAACGTTTCCGTCGTACCATTCAGGACACCTGATTTCGTATACGTATCCTTCAAGCCATTGATAGTCGCCTGTGTCCCATCACCGTTGGTCAGCGTAACG
>Ga0163159_1001324_pt1 | contig 24092 bp, 21 predicted proteins | sample BioMet9_FD_108702 | JGI IMG/M metagenome (GOLD analysis project Ga0163159, IMG submission 108702) | Microbial communities from bioreactor (seeded with sewage sludge) at Lawrence Berkeley National Lab, California, USA - Biofuel... | ecosystem: Engineered > Bioreactor > Anaerobic > Unclassified ... | reverse complement strand
ATACAATATTGTAGCTGCCTTCCTTGTTGTAACGTCTGTCAATCAAATCAAAGAACAGCCGAGTGTTTTCTTTGTCAAACTCACAATGGCCCACCTCATCAATAATTAAGCAAGATGGGCGTACTAAACCATTCAGTACCCGGGCAGTTTTACCAGCCTGTCGGGCCATAATAAAACGATCACGGAGTTCTGTCATTTTGATGAAATATGTCTTCAATCCATGATGGCAGCATTCATACCCCAGTGCCTGAGCCAAATGTGTCTTTCCTGTGCCGGCAGGACCAATAAAAGCCAGGTTCTTATGGGCATAGATAGCGGATAATGTTTGTAATTTTCTTAACCGGTCGGCATTTTTGCCACGGATGACAGAAAAATCAAAATTCTCGAAAGTCTTTGGATTCTTCAGGGGTAACCGGCTTAACCTCAAAAGGGTGCGGACAGTCGTCTGTTGCTTTTTTTCCTGTAAATGTTTAAAGACCAGTTTAACTGCGGTTGCTGCTTCTTCAGAAAATTCCAATTCTTCTGCTAAAGACGCAAATTCAGCCGAGGAAAAGTCTAACCGTAAAATATGGCAGCTCTGTTCAATGCTTTCAAAAAGGCTATCATTCATTTTTTGTGTCCTCCTTATCAAAATTAAATTTATCAAAAGACAAGGACGACACCGGTTCTGAAAGCATAACGATGTGGCTTTGCACAGGCGCCGTCGGGAATTCTTCTGGTTGCTGAGCAGCGACATACTGATCCGTACAGAATCGGTCCTGTTTGTTCCATGTTACAGGATGGGTGGTCAAAAGATGTTGCAAATCCGCTGAATAAATGTATAGCATATCATCGTCACGCTTAATCCTAGCAGTAGTTCCGGTATAACTGAATGGTACTCCGAAACGACGGTTCTCATAGTTAATGAACCCATCAAACGAGATTCGGCGCTCCGGGCAAAGGTAAAACTGCATATCCTGTGCATTCGGAAGCACAGAGGCACGTTTGCTGCAAAGTGCATCGTGGATCTGCTCTGGCACGCCATCAACAGCCGCATGGTAGGTGGTGTTTTGTACATTGCACCAAGCTAATGCAGCACGATTTAAATCGGTTACGTTCCAAAAGGTCCGATCAATCAGAAAGTTGTCTTTTACAAAACGTATCAGTCGTTCCACTTTTCCCTTGGTAAAGGGATGGCGGGGCTTGCACAGCTTGGTTTGAAAGCCAATCGTTTTCATAAAAGATTCATAATCTTTTTGCCAAATAGGCTGACCGGACCAATCCCGTTTAATCACCACGCTTTTCATGTTATCCGTCAGGATATAAGCAGGTACTCCCATATATTGGAAAGCATGGATCATACCAATGAACAGGTTTTCTTGTTTCGCATTAGGAAAGAACTCAATATATCGCTGCCCACAGTGATGGCAAATCATGGCAAAACAGGCAGCACGTAATGTCCGTCCATAATTAGTGGTGACATTTGTGAATCCCCAATCCATTTGGTACGCTTCACCAGGTTCCGTGACAAAGCGTCTACCACGGTTACCCTGAGGCATACTCTGTTGTCGTTTTGCAGGAATTAAGGATTTATGATTGGTAATATACCGTTTTATGGTCGTCAAACTACCCATGTATCCTTCTTGCTGCAGTCGTTGGAAACAAATAGAAGAATTGCTGATACCATTGGTCAAAAGGGTATTGAGTACAGCTGCATACCCGTTAAGTAGCAGATGGGTAGGACTGTGTCCACATAAGCCATGTGGCTTAAATGCGAATCCATTCTTTTTCCATGCACGTAGCTTAGCACGGGAAATACCAGTTTTCCGTTGTAACTCGGCAAGATTTACTGTTTCTAATTGAAAATCTTGTCCTTGCGTTTCTTTCATTTCATCCAATGCTTGTGATACAATAGTATCCAAGCCATTACATAATATTTTCTCCATAGGGCTCCTTTTGCTGAGTTGTTGGCCAACACCAGTTTAAAGGATTTATAGAGAATATGTAATGGTTTTTTATGATGGACTAAAATTGGCGATTTCTGATGGACTCGTTTTGGCTAATTCTGCCGGACTCTAACACAAAAATGGCTCCAACCATAAGCCATCCTATCATTTTGTAATCTGCATGTTTATATAATAATGGTACCTGTATCGTATTTGTAAAAACGGATATAATCAATGTCATCAAAACAGTCGTCTTCGCATCATACAATAACATCAGAAAGGGAGAAGAAATAATTGATAACCCAAAACCAGTTATCGATTGTACAAAAGATGCTGTAAATAGTAAAAACATTGCCAATGTGTGATTCAAGAATGTAGTAACGAAAACCTCATCCATAATGATAACTCCTGTAAAAAAAATTACATTGCTGATATTATAAACATGAATAAAAAATCCCTTGACTTGTATTGTAACATCTATACTAGTCAAGGGACAATAAGTATACCATTTATTGCGTAAATATAATCTATACAATTCCTACCCAATGCCAATACGACATCGTAAAAATAATGATCATGATTAACCCAATAATAGCATTAGTGACTCCCACAAAAATAAAATCTTTCGTTGTAAAAGTTCCTGACCCAAAGGCAATCATCGTATTGGGCGTATTGACGACCAGAATCGTAAGCCCCGTAGCAATTAAAATAATCAATGGAATCCCTATCAAAGAGAGGTCTGTTCTACTACTTTCTTGTATATAAGCAATAGCAATGGGAATGTACGTAGCGCATAATGCAGTTGCTGAGCTAAAACCCAGATGCATCACTATGCCAATAATAGATAAAACCAATGTCGCAGCAAGGACTCCCATTGAACTTAGGCCAATCATACCAAATATAGTATTAGCAAGCCAAATAGCCGCTTTCGTCCTTAACAATAAAAGACCTAAAGCAATTCCAGTAGCAAAAAGCATCAACGTTCCCCAAGGCAATCGTTTTTGTACTGTATTCCAATCAATAACTCCAATACCAGGAAACATGAAAATAATTATCGCAACCAAAGTAATAGCTGTTAAATTCAATTTAAATAACACACCATTCGCTGCCCAACAAAATATAGTCAGTAGAGTAAGTACCAATAAACGTTTTTGCTCATCTGTCCATTCTCCCAACTCATCATACATTTTTTGGATAGCAGCCTGTCCACCAGGAACTTCGTTTACTTCTGGTTTAAATCTCCAATTTAACACAAAATATAATGCGATAGTCATAATAATAGTATATGGATAAAACCAGAGTAACCACTGCATCCATCCAACACTAATGCCCGTCGCATTTTCGACGAAAGATGCCACTAATGGGTTCATACTACCACCACTAAGCAATCCAAAAGCACTCGTATTACCCATAATCGCCATGCCTACACCAAGATAAGAGGCTAATCTACTATTCAATGGCTGATCAAAAACTCCGATAATTCCAACTATTATTGGCACCATTGCTGCCGTACGAGCCGCTATAGGCGGTATAAAAAATGCAAGTACCGCCATAGCAATCATCGTACCCAATAATACCCCTTTCGTTGTACGAAAGCGAGATACAATCCATAATGCGATTCGCCTATCCAATCCTGTGATATTCATAGATAGTGCGATAATCAAACCTCCCATCATGAACCATACCATCTCTTCAACCCAACCAGAAAAGGCCATCTTAAATGCTCCACTCAATCCTATCAATTTCCCCGGAATCATCGGATCTGGAGAGAATCCAATCAAAAATGTAATTAATGCACATATAATAAACGCTGATAAGGCATAGGAAACACATTCTGTAACCCAGACAATTACAGCAAAAGCCACAATAGCTAATGATTTATGGCCTGCAACTGATAATCCATCAAAAGGTATCATCATAATAATAAATAAAACATAGAATGCAACCACTAACCACAGTAATTTTTTTTTATCGTCAGGTTGCTCTTTGTTCGTTTCATGATTTTGTAAACTAACCATTGGCAATACCTCAATAATAAATAACGGAATATGCTAATATAAATTAAAAAAGTGCAAATACCAAGTAAAGTCACATAGTTGCCTGAGTATTTGCACTTAATATATTATGCTTAAATTAGACCAATAATTGGCCACCAAACAAACAAGGCAAACAATAATGCCAAAACTATTAAAATAGCTAATGGAATAGCCCCCATGATATGATCTTTTACTGTATACCTTCCATAACTATAAAAAATCATATTCGGTGCGCTATTAAAGGGCAGGAAGAATGCGCCGCCTGCGGCAGCTAACGATGTTATCAGTCCAACGGCGTACGGATCATACCCTTTAAGTGCTGCCAAAGATACAGCAACAGGTATCATAATCATAACCATAGCATTCATACCTGAAAAAGCAATATGCATGAACACAATTGAAGTAATCAAAATCACTAAAAACGGAATATACTCTAAGTTTGCTAAAAATGGGGACGCTACAAATGCCTGATTAATTAACCATTTAAATCCACCAGTTTTATTAACTACATTCCCCAGACTCATTGCAAATCCCAGCCACAACACCATTGCCCAAGGCATTTTATCTTGCATTTCTTTCCATGATACAGCCCCAAATTTCGGAAAAAGCAATGCACACGCCATAATAAAACCTACTTTATCAGCCGGTATCTGATGCCATATCTGTGTTGCCCATAAAACAAGCGCACAAAGCATAATCACTAACGTAGCTTTCTCTGCATGAGTCATAGGACCCATTTCTTCTAATTCTTGCTTTGCGTAGGTCATATCTATTGTCTTTGATTCCGGAGGAAACATCTTATAAATTATAAGAGGTAACAACAATAGCACCGGTAAAATAGGTACAAACGAAGCTATAAACCAATCGCTCCAATTAACTGTTTGTCCAGTAATTTCAGCAATTAAAGAAACTGATATAATATTGGCCCCAGTAGCAGTCAAGAACATACAGGTATTAGTAGTATTCGTATACATATTGGCTAACATTAGCGTATGGTCACCTTTACGTTCCCCAGGTTTAATACCCATTTTTTCACATATACCTTCTACAATGCCTGCCATAATAGCACCACGAGCTGTGTTAGATGGAGTAAATGGAGCTAAGAGATTGTTTGCAAAAGTGGTTGCATACATTACTCGTAAAATGTTTGAACCAACTTTTGATAAGAGGAAAAAAGCACCGCGTCTACCCAATCCAGTATATGAAATAGTCGCCCCTAACAAACAAGCAAAAGTGACCATCCACCAAGAAAGATTAAAGCCCGATACGGCTTCTGCACCTGCTGCTTTCGTTAGTAGTAAGAAAGTAACGGCAATTAAAGAAGTCAATAATTCTGGAATAGGACGGATAATCCACAGACCAATAGCCCAGAAAAACACCAATAATGCAATTTTGCCATTTTGGGCCAATCCTTCCATAGGCATTAAATATGTTATCGCCAAGAGAACTGTATATACTACAGCTATAATCCCTTTTTTCATAAGAGACACTCCTTCACGCGTAATAACTAACGACTAGACTATAAATATTCATATTTATTTTTCAGGAATATCAAAAATTTTCCCTGGGTTAAGTACATTATTAGGATCTAACGCTTTCTTAATGGTCACCATAATATTTAACACGTCCGGATCTGTAAATTTCTTCATCAAATGTTTCCGTTTGAATCCGATACCGTGTTCTCCAGATACCCTGCCGCCTATTTTATAAATAAGGTCGAACAACTCATCCTGTGCCCCTGGAATTTTGGCATCCCATTCTTCAAAGCTCATGTCAGGATTCTTAAGAATATTAACATGGAAATTCCCATCACCAGCATGGCCTGCCATTCGAATAATCAGTCCATGTTCCTTGGCAATGCTAAATATGCCATTGACCAATTCCGGTTCTTTATCAACTGGCACCACAGTATCATTTTTATCAACAGTCAGCGTAATTGAACGAATGGCTTCGGCAAAGTTCTTACGGGCCCGCCATATCTTATTGTAATCAGCTACCAACACATCAATAGCGCCCTGTTCGCGACATACTTCATCGAGTGTAATAGCCTTTTCATCTAAATCATCTTCACTAGAACCTTCTACTTCAATAATCATGTAATGGCCGTCACCTTGCAGTTTTTCACCTAGATAATCTTCAATGGTGTGTACGGAAATATTATCAATATATTCAACACAGGTAGGAGTAATACCACTTTTTATGATTTTATTAACGAGCCCAATAGCATGTTCTACATCTTTAAATATGGCTAAAACATCAATTCGGAACTGTGGCTTGGGTAACAATTTTATTGTCGCCTTGGTGATAATACCCAGCGTACCTTCTGATCCAATAATCAATTGATCCAAGCAGTAACCTGTTGATTGTTTATGTAAACGAGCCCCTAAAGTGACAATTTCACCTGTCGGCATAACAACTTCTATAGAATAAATCTGATTCCGCGTTGTACCATATTTGACGGCTCTATTACCACCAGCATTAGTGGCGATATTACCACCGATAAAACAAGAATCCCCACTGCAGGGATCGCCTGCATAAAAAAGTCCTTTAGCTTCAACAGCAGCCTGTAAATCAGATGTCCGTACGCCTGGTTCAACAACGGTATATAAAGCATCTTCATTAATTTCTAATATCTTGTTCATTTTTTCTGTTGATAGAACTAGTCCACCATATACTGGCACTGCCCCACAAGACAGACCACTGCCGCCTCCCCGAGGAACGACAGAAAAATGGTGTTCATTCGCCAGTTTCATAATCTGAGAGATCTGTTCCGCTGTCGTCGGATAAGCCACTGCTTCTGGCATATGTTCAATAACGGGATAGGTTACTTCATCATGTGAGTAAGGTTGTAACAAATCAGGATCTGTTAATACATTTTTTGCTCCTACAATATTTTGAATTTTTCCCAAAATTTCTGCATTAATCTTTTGATATTCCATTGCTAGAACTCCTTTCGTTTATACAACATAGGTAATTATTTTTGTCCTTCATCTAACATAGAACCCTTAGACAAAAACTTTTGATGCCAAGAAAGTGCTTCGCCTAAAAGAATCGGTTCATGTCCACGTTCTTTTTTCCCTAAAGCTCTGTTTAAGTAGTCTGTCAATTGGCCTCTATACTTTGGATGAGCACAATTTGCAATAATGGCTCTTGCTCTTTCAACGGGACAAAGCCCTCTTAAATCCGCAATCCCCTGTTCCGTACACAAAATTTGAACATCATGTTCCGTATGATCTATATGGGAACATAAAGGTACTATAGAACTGATTTTTCCATTTTTTGCAATGGAACTGGTACAAAAAATAGTAAGATACGCATTCCTAGCAAAATCACCAGAACCTCCTATTCCATTCATTACTTTAGAGCCACAAATATGCGTAGAATTTACATTGCCATAAATATCAAATTCAATAGCCGTATTCATAGATATAACGCCTAATCGCCGAATTATTTCTGGATTATTGGCAATTTCCTGAGGGCGAAGAATAATCATCTTACGGTACTGATCGATATTCGAATAAAAATGTTGCAGGCATTCTGGAGATGCCGATATACAAGTTCCTGATACGATATTCACCTTTCCTGCATCAATCAGGCTAAACATTCCATCTTGTATTACTTCTGTATAGATAGACAAATCAGAAAACGGGCTTTTTACTAACCCACTGATAACGGCATTAGAAACTGAACCGACACCTGATTGCAATGGCAATAAATTTTCAGGTAATCTCCCCTTATTCACCTCCTGTTTTAAAAAATCTATTAAATGTATACTCATAGCTCGTGCATCTTCATCGATCGGCTTTAAAAATCGTGGTGCGTCGGGAATATCACAGGGAACGATAGCTTTTATTTTATCCCAGCCACAAGGAATAAAGGTGGTTCCAATACGGTCCTCTGCATGGACAATAGGAATAGGTTGCCGTATGGGTGGATCCGCAGGTTCGTAAATATCATGCATTCCTTCCAATGCTAAGGGCTGAGAAATATTGATTTCAACAATAACCTGTTCAGCTTGTGCCACATACGTCGGTGAATTGCCAACCGAGGTTGAGGGAATCAAATTGCCATCTTCGGTAATAGCAACTGCTTCAAAAAACATCCAATTCAAAGAACCAAAGAAACCACTTCGCACTTGTTGAGCCATGTGGCTTAAATGCATATCTTCATATAATGATTCACCGTTATTAATAGCTTCCCTTAATTTTTTATTATCTTGATATGGATACCGCCGGTGTACTCCATGAACCTTTGCCAGCTCACCATCAATAACATCTCCCGTCGCAGCACCCGACCATATATCTACTTGAAAATGTTCCTTGGCAATTCTACGGGCTAATGCAAGCGGTACCGCTTTGGGATATCCCGCAGGACTAAAACCAGAAATAGCAATCTTATCATTGGGCTGAATTAATGCCGCTGCTTGTTCCGCCGTGACAATTTTATCGTAATATTTAGGATTTCGAATTCTTTCTAAGATATCAATCATGATTTTCTCCTGATTATACTTGATACATTATGATGAGCAGAAACGCCGTATTAATGTAATTGTTCAGCACAATGGTATCCTGCATTAAATGCATTGTAATTCATATCCAAAAACTTAGGTTGCATATTATCTTTCAAAGATTTCATACAGGAATCGGTTAAAACCATACCGGATAATTGCGCAAAGGCACCGAACATGACAACATTTGCAACTACACCTGTGCCAAATTTTTCTTCCGCTATACGTGTTGCTGGTATCCTATAAACATTTTTCAACGATTCTGGAACTAAATCTACCAAAGAATCATCGATAATAATTATGCATTTTTCATGGTCCACATCGGTAATATATTTATCCAGAGCTGGTTGAGACATTGCTATCAACACATCCGGCTGTAAGGCTTCAATATAATCTATCTCGGTGTCAGAAATTACAACTTCTGTTTTACATGCTCCGCCCCGTGCTTCCGGTCCGTAACTTTGTGTTTGGGCAACAGGCTTACCTTCATATTTTCCTACAGCTACTGCAATGAGGATGCCCATAGAAATAACACCTTGACCACCAAAACCGGCTATTCTTAATTCTTGTCGCATTCTCATCCCTCCTTAATTACACTGATTGCAAAATCAGGACAAACACGTTCACAACTTCTACAGACAACACACTCTATTTCATTTGCTTCTGGCATATGATATCCTTTGCTGGTCCGAGTTTTTCCAGGACTGAGAACATGTTTAGGACATTCTGCAACGCACAAATTACATCCCTTACATGCTTGCGGATCAATTATAATCTTGACCATAATTTATTCCTCCCCAACTGTCATAGGTTTAAATACTTCTTTGTCATCTCGTTCTAAGATAATTCCTATATGGAATTCATTACCTTGGATTGGTTGATTGGGGTTTATCACTGCCCGACGTTTCAGTTCATTATAGAGGAACGTCGGATCTCCAGAACCAAAAATATTGCGACCCGCTTGAGTCGGGCATTGTGTAATAACTTCAATATAGGAAAATCCTTTATGTTGAATTGCCTGTTCAATACATTTTTGCAATTGTGCAGGATACGCTGTCGTTTGACGTGCCACAAAAGTAGCACCTGCAGCACTAGCTAACACACATGCATCAAAAGGGCTTTCCGGGTTACCATAAGGTGTTGTCTTGGTCGTAACATGATGTGGAGTCGTGGGCGCAACTTGTCCTCCCGTCATGCCATAAATATAATTATTAATCATGACCACTGTAATATCTATATTCCTACGAGCCGCATGAATAAAATGATTACCGCCAATCCCCAGACAATCTCCATCACCACTGAAAACGACAACATGTTTATTAGGTTGTGCCATTTTCAAACCTGTTGCAACAGGTATCGCTCTCCCATGAAGCGTATGTAAAACATCGGAGTTAATAAATACGGGAATCCATGAAGAACATCCAATACCAGATACAAAACTAAAATTTTCTAGTCCCATCTTATCAGCTACCCGAACCATTGCATTCAATATAGTTCCATTACCACATCCAGGACAAAACAGTGTCGGTAATGATGATTTTCTTAAATATTTTTCTCCTAAGGAATTCATATCACAATACCTCCTGTATTACTTTTAGTATTTCATCCGGGGAATGTAATTCTCCACCAATCTTAGGAACAGAAATGGTTTGTTTCTTTGTGACTCGTGCTACTTCGTTAACAATTTTCCCCATATTCATTTCTGGAACAATGAATGTCCGTACGTGTTGGGACAATGCTGCAAGTTCTTTTTCGGGGAAGGGGAACAATGTTTTCATTTTAACCCATCCAACTTTTTGTCCTAATTTACGTGCTTCTTTCATAGCTCTTAATGCAGGTCGTGACGTACTGCCATAAGATACAAGTACTACTTCGGCATCTTCTGTTTCACGTAGTTCAATATCCGTAATTAAATCAATATTATCTTTAATTTTTGCACAAAGTCGCTGTACTAATGCTGCACTTTTTCCCGGAATATGACCTACACGATTGCCATAACCATCATGAAGTTGTCCATCCACTACTATATGATGACCCATACCGAAATTCGCTCGATACGGTATCCAACGTTTTGTTTTATCAGCATCAAACGGCACGTATTCTACACCATCTAACGGCAATTGTCGATTAACGATGTCTACTTTAACTGGAATTTCAACACGTTCTCTTGTATGCCCAATAATCGCATCACTGAGCACAATAACCGGAGTCAAAAACAATTCTGATAAATTAAATGCGCGAATTGTCAAATCTAATGCTTCTTGCGCCGACGAGGGAGTTAATACTATTGCTTCATAATCACCATGCGTTCCATATCTTGCCTGATATACATCTTGTTGCGCTGACGATGTAGGTTGACCTGTACTAGGTCCACCACGCATGACGTCTAAAATAACACATGGTGTTTCACTTACTACTGCATACCCGATTCCTTCCTGCATTAAGCTAAATCCCGGACCAGATGTAGCTGTCATCGCCTTTAATCCTCCCCAAGATGCGCCTATGAGAGCATTAATAGAAGCTAATTCATCTTCCATCTGTAAAAAAGTTCCCTTTTCCTGTGGAAGTCTATTAGCCATTATTTCTGCCACTTCACTAGCTGGAGTAATTGGATATCCCGCAAATAAACGACAACCTGCTAATATAGCACCTTCTACACAGGCTTCATTACCATGAATAATTCGAACATTATTTGAGTCCATTTTGTGCCTCCTTTTTATTTTTGTTCGTTATCCGAATGATTAGTCCGATATTCGACCTATTTTTATATTTTAGGCGGTATTATATCATTGATTTATGCTTGATATTCGGAATACGAATTCATTGTTCGGATTTATTATACATCTTATATCCATTTTAATCAACCCTGAAATTGATTATGTCAATGATAACAATCAATTAAATATATATATAACAGAATGACTCGGCTTGAATACAAACCTTGAATGCTATAAAATATAAACATATGAAATAAGTTCCACATCAAATCGCAGGAAATATTGGAGGAATCAATTATGCCTGATGCAAAAAGCAGGGTACAAGCCGTATCCAAAGTATTTGATATGATAGAGGCTCTAGCAAACTGCCAAGAAGGAGAACTGAGCCTTGCAGAATTAGCAGACGCATTACATTGGAATAGAACAACCGTATATAGATTCATACAAACATTAATAGATATAGAATATGTTCAATACACGCCTAAAACCGAGAAATATCATTTAACATTTAAAATTGTCGGACTGGCCAATCGCATGGTCAATCAATTAGACATACGAAAAATATCGCATTCCTACATGGTTGAATTAGCTGATACTTGGCAACTCAATGTACACTTGGGATTAATAGACGGCAATGATATCGTTTTTATCGAACACATTGATTATGATCAGTTACTCGGAACAAAATTTAATATCGGAAGGAGATCTCCTGTACATGCAACCGCTATCGGAAAAGTAATTCTTTCTACATGGAATCCTAAGAGAATTGAAGCCTTTTTAAAAAATTATCAATTTACCCGCTGTACTCCAAAAACAATAGTAAATAAAGATTTATTTGTTTCTGAAACATTTAAAATTTCACAAACAGGTTATGCTCAAGACCAAGGCGAATGTAACTATGATGTATACTGTATCGCTGCTCCTATCAAAAATGTACACGGCGAGGCTATTGCCGGAATCAGTTTATCTGGTTCTGAATCACAAATCCACAACCATTCTATTAACGAACTGGGAGAGTCCATAAAAGTAGCAGCACGTAAAATTTCTGCCAACTTAGGCCATAATGAAGGATAAAATAAAACTGGTGTGTAGATAACACAAATATCTACACACCAGTTTTATTTCGTTATGAATAATTCAAATTATTATTACCCTTCATCCGCATGGTTCTTATCCAGATTCTGGAATAATGTAAATTCGCCCCGGAAAAACAGGGGCACAGAGCCGACGGGACCGTTACGGTGCTTGGCGATAATGACTTCGGCGATGTCCTTGTTTTCGCTTTCAGGGTTATAATACCCTTCCCGATACAGGAAGGAGACGATATCCGCATCCTGTTCAAGGGCACCGGATTCACGCAAGTCACTAAGCATGGGCTTTTTCTCTTGCCGGCTTTCTACACTACGGCTGAGCTGCGACAGGGCAATGAGCGGAACCTTCAATTCTCGGGCCAGGCCTTTGAGTGAACGGGAAATTTCTGAGATTTCCTGCTGCCGATTTTCTGAACGCCGGCCCTGCATGAGTTGCAAATAGTCGACAACAATGAGGTCCAGACCATGTTCAGCTTTGAGCCGACGGGCTTTAGAGCTCATTTCTGCCACTGTGATACCCGGCGTATCATCGATGTAAATATTGGACTGATACAATTTATCACAGGCATCAGTCAGACGGCTCCATTCGTCATCGCTGTTCAATTGGCCTGTGCGCAATTTTTGTGAATCTATGCGCGAAATCTGGCAAAGCAGCCGCTGCACCAACTGTTCCTTGGACATTTCCAAGGAAAAGAAGGCAACGGTCTTTTTTTGGCGCACGCCGACATTTTGAGCAATATTCAAAGTAAATGCCGTTTTACCCATACTGGGACGGGCGGCTATCAAGATCAAATCCGATGGCTGTAGACCGGAAGTGAGCTTGTCAAAATCGCGGAATCCTGTGGGCAGTCCCGTAAGACCGGCTTTATTTTCATATAGCTTCGTGATTTTATCAAGCGTCGTTTCGACGACTTCACCAACTGCAGAAAAATCGCTCTTATTAGCATTTTCTGACAGGTGCAAAATCTGTCGTTCCGCATCATTAAGCAAATCTTCAGGCTCTTCTTCGCCGGAGAATGCGTGTGCTGTAATATCGGCGCACGTGGAAATCAGGTTGCGTGACAAAGCTTTCTGGGCAACGATACGGGCATGATAATCAATATTGGCCGCCGTAGCTACCATATTGGGCAGACTAAGGACATACTCCACGCCACCGACGGCATCCAATTTATTCAATCGGCGCAGTTCTTCTGTCAAGGTGATGACATCAATTTCCACATTTTCCCGATATAGGTTAGTCATTGCTTCAAACAGCACCCTGTGGGCTTCCCGATAAAAATCATCGGCACTTAATTTTTCCATTGCCGAAACGACGGCATCCCGTTCGATGAGCATTGCACCCAGGACGGCTTGTTCCGCTTCTACATTTTGAGGAGGAATACGTTGTTCCATAGTTTTATTTCCTATCCAGACAGTAATGGCCGCCTTACAGCGGCCATACTTCTATCCATAATATACAAAAGCAATACCATCAATTACTTGGCGTGGCCATCATCAGGTCCAACACTTCCTGAATCTGTTCTACCGGATGCAATACTAAATCCAGATGGTGTTCTGGGATATCCTGGAGATTTTCTTTCGGTAAAATCATCCCTGCCATGCCTGCTTGACGCGCTCCATAGGCTTTTTCGAACACACCACCTACAGGCTTTACCATACCCTGCACCGATATTTCCCCGGTCAGAGCCATATCCTGCCGTACAGGAACCTGCATGATAGCCGATACGAGAGCCGTCACGATGGCGCATCCCGCTGACGGGCCGTCAATATTGCCGCCGCCGATGAAATTGACATTCACATCGTAATCAGACAATTCCTTACCCGTCACCTGACGAACGACTGCCGCCGCATTGAACATGGAATCTTTCGCCATGGACCCAGCCGTATCATTGAACCGATAATAGCCCTTTCCCGCCGTCTTGGCAGAAAAAGCGACCGCTTCGATTTCAATGATGGACCCCAGGTAACCAGCAACACCGAGGCCAAATACTTTACCTACCGCCGGCGTAGCCGACGCTTTTTGCGTCACATAAGGTACGAGACGGCTGATTTGGGCTACGCGATGGACGTGTTCCTTACGGATGGAAACGCCTTCCTTGCGGCCTGCCCTGAAAACGGCCAGGCCATACGCATCAGCCAGTATATTGACAGCTTTACGGCCTTCAATTGTAAATTCACTGATCAATTCCGCCACGCCGTCTTCTAATTCCACTTCCAAAGTAGCCGCCGCATCGACGACAATTTGCTGGATGTCTGTTGGAACCAAAGGTTCAAAATAGATTTCGGCACAACGCGAGCGGATGGCTGGATTAATTTCCGACGGATGGCGTGTCGTCGCTCCGATGAGGATGAAATCTGCCGGCGCTCCTTCAGCAAATAGTTTGTGGATGTATTTCGGTACCTGCGGATCCGATTCATCATAGTACGCAGATTCGAATTTAACCTTTTTATCTTCCAGCACCTTCAGCAATTTATTGAGCAGTGCTGGGTCCATTTCGCCGATTTCATCGATGAACAGGATACCGCCATGTGCTTCCGTCACGAGACCAGGTTTGGGCTCTGGTATGCCCGTTTCGGCCAAATCTCTCTTAGCACCTTGGTATATAGGATCATGAACAGAACCGATGAGCGGGTTTGTCATATCGCGAGAATCCCAACGCAGGGTCGTCCCATCTGTTTCAATGAACGGCGCATCAGGACCGAATGGCGTAAACGGCAATTGCTTTGCTTCGTCCAATACAATCCGGGCAGCTGTCGTCTTACCCACACCTGGCGGCCCATATAGCAGCAAATGCTGAGGATATACGGACGCCAATTTACTTTGCATGGCTTCTACTGCCCGTTCCTGACCGACGATAGCGTTGAGCTTCTTAGGCCGAACCTTTTCCATGATGGATTCCGTCAGCTGGACTTTATCTAATGCTTGTAATTCCTGCATTTTCTTACGAGTTTGCGGCGTTTCAATATCATTTAACTCTTCTTTGATGATCTGCATCTTGATTTCTTGCACGTACTCTTGCTGCTTTTCTTCCATCCGCTGGGAAATTTTCTTTTCCAGCCGTTCTTCTACAGCCTGCCGGGCCAACATTTCAGCCAGAACAATTTCCAACTCGTTCAATACAGTAACGACTTGATCATCATCAGGAATCGTATCGTACGATGCATCTTCATACACCAGTCGCTGCAAGCCAACCAGCCGCTGCCGCGGGTCTTCCGAATGAACATATGTAAGGGCTGAGTATTTACTGGCTCGCAGAACCATTTTTTCGGGCCCGATGAGTCCGGTAAATGCGCCATAGAGTACGTTGACCTGCCGGCGCAATTCTTCTTCCGCCGTCGGTTCCAAATATTTATGTCGTTGCAGCAGTTTATCCAATAGCTCTTTCATATACCCCCCGTATTAGCCTTCCACTACGTGGATTTGAATGACGCTGGTAATTTCCGGATGGACCCGGATGATGACTTCGTGCGTTCCCAGAGTCTTGATAGGTTCCTTGATTTCTACTTTTTTCTTGTCGATGTCGAGCTGATATTGTTCTTTAGCAGCATCACTGATATTTTTTCCGGTGATGGCACCAAAAATTTTACCACCTTCACCGACTTTTACCGGTATGGTCAATTCCACCTTTTTAAGTTGGCTGGCCAGGATGACCGCTTCATCCGATGCGACTTGCGCTTTATGCTTTGCTGCTGCCTGCTTCTGCTTGGCATCATTGATATTTTCGCTCGTACCCGGCGAAGCTAATTTACGGGGCAGCAGATAATTGCGGCCGTAACCTTCCGATACTTCTATGATTTCGCCTTTTTTACCTAATTTTCTGACATCTTGCAATAAGATAACTTTCATAGTATCATCTCCCTATTTCAATTTATACATCCAATATATAGACATCCATCTACTGATGGATCATATTCTTTTATTTACCAGAAGCCGCAACAGGTCCGCCGATTTTATGGAATGCATCGATGACCATCTGTCGCGCCTCATCCATGGTCACGCCCTTGAGCTGTGCCCCGGCAACAGTCCTATGGCCGCCGCCACCTAAGCTTTCCATGACCAGTTGTACGTTGATTTCACCCTTCGAGCGGGCACTGACACCAATACCGCCATCAGGCAGATTATACAACGTAAAACCAGCATTGACATTATCGATATTGATGAGCAGATCCGCCAACTGCGCCGCCACGATTTGGGCATTGGTCACTTCACCGGAACAAGCGGTCATAGCAATGCCGCCATCGAGGATTTTCGCATTGGCCAATAAACTCGATTTCAATTTGACTGTTTCAAAATCACTGCTGAACAATTCCCGCACGATTTGCGGATCTGCACCGCTGCGCCGCAGATACGCCGCCGCATCAAACGTGCGCACGCCTGTCTGCAAGGCAAAGTTCTTCGTATCGACGACGATACCAGCATACAATGCTGTCGCTTCTATTTTGTGCAGTTCTACCTTATCTTCATAGTACCGCAACAGTTCCGTCACCAATTCGCTCGTCGACGAACTAGACGGTTCAGTATAAACCAAGAGCGGCTGCTTAATAAAATCAGAACTACGGCGATGATGATCGATGACGACGCGCCGGGCTGTCTTTTCCAGCAGCTTCGGTGCTACGGTCATATCCGGTCGATGCGTATCCACTACAAAAAGCAACGTCTGGTCGTTACACATCAGTTCCGCTTCTTCCGCTGATATAAATAAATCTGCCAGTTCCGGAACGCTGCGTATCTGATTTTCAATGCGCTTGATAGCCACACTCTGGCTGCCAATGACGACATACCCTTTTTTCCCAGTCACTTTGGCCATGTGGGCGATACCTACAGCAGCACCTACACTGTCGTAATCCTCCCTTTCATGCCCCATGACGAGGACCAGTTCGCTGTCTTCCACGAGTTCTTTAATGGCCTGCGCTACGACACGGGCCCGCACACGCGTATTCTTTTCGACAGCCGGTGTCTTACCGCCATAAAAATGGACAGACCCATCGTCTTCGTACACGACGACCTGATCGCCGCCGCGGCCTAAGGCCAGGTCCAGGCCCGCCCGAGCCTTATCGGCTAAATCGCTGAAGCTGGATTGTCCCGATTCGATGATTTCCTTGGGGAATGAGGCCACGCCCATACTGATGGTGACGGGAATGCGGTTGACCGTGTGGATAGCACGGATTTTATCAAAGAAAGAAAAATTATTGTTTCTCAGTATATCCAGCGTGTCCCTGCTCATGCAGCAAAAATAATTTTCATCGCTGTACGAACGGACAAATCCACCGGCCATGCTCAATTCGTCGAGAAGGCAGTTATTGACATCAGCCCACAAAGTAGCACGCTGTACTTCAGTCAATCCCTTGGCCACTTCTTCCAGATTATCGATTTCAATATCGCAAAAGACAGGCATAGCTGCCAGGCAGGCTAATTTCTGTTTTTCTGTATCGGTTATATCTTCAAAATACAATATGAGGTAATTCTCTTCTTTTTCGTCATCGGTCTGTAAATATTTATAAACGACACGATAATAAGAACCATTGATATGTTCAAAGAATGTCCCGAATTTACCCCAGAACTTATCTACATTCAGATTCGGCATGACCGATTCCAAGCGCTGTTTATCGTCAAAATCACCAATCCAGTCGCGAAAAACGCTGTTAGCCCAACACAGGCTGGACTGCGGATCGATGATGGCAATACCGATAGGCAGGTTTTGTACGGCATAGTTCGAAGCCTGATCGACACTCTTGGAAATGGCATCCAACAACTGATTGATTTCCTGGTTGCGTTCGCGTATAGTTTTACGCGTAATCAAATAAATGCCACCGAGCAATATCAATGCCAGCAGTGCTACGACCCAGTTATATACGGCAATAATAGCCAGAAGAAAAGCTATGACAATCCAAAAAGGTTGTTCATACCGTTTCGATAAAATGTCCCTAAACATGAACTAAGCCTCCTGTGTACTACACTGTACCCCGTTTCTGCCGATATTTCAAGAGCATGTCAATCACACCTGCCAGAAAAACGGCCAGTTGGAATGCCGGTACGAGCAATAGCATCATGACAATCAGCACCTGGACAGCTGTGCGCAACTTCATCCTGCGGTGAATAAGGTACAAGATAAAAGCAATGCCCTGGATGCTGATAAAAAAGACGGACAGTTCTTCCAGATTCAGACCGACTATGTTGAGCCAGTAGATGTCCCTGGTGGTGCCCCAATATTTCATGACAACAGCTAACACATATAAGTATAGCATACTACGGGATATTTCCCAATATCGAATCGGCAGGAATGGACGGACAGAATACCCCAAACGCGTCAGGATGACCTGAGCAATTTTGATATTCAAATAGGACAAGATGGACAAAGCCATGCAGAATAGCAACGGAATGAGCGATGGCATCATCTGCATCATTTGATCCACCTGTTCCTGGGCCTGAGCCAGCTCTACGGCCGACATCGTCCCGGCACTGCGATATCCTTCCATCATGGCATCGGCCATGAGCTGGAATTGACTCGTCATGAATTGCCAAAAATTAAAATCCATAAATAGGTACATACAGCCAAGGAAGACGACACAAGCCAGACCCAAAGCGGCTGTCACTCCCGTCAGCATTTTAGCCGGCGGCCAGTTTTTCCGGAATCCCGTTCCTAAAGCCAAGCCGACACAGCCAAAAGTAACAAACTGCATCAACGCCGCCAGCGGGTCGATGAACATGCCCATAAGCAGACCTACGACAATCCCCATCATGACAGTCCAACGCAGGCCATAGCGCATATAAATGATGGCCATGGGAATAGGTAGGATAAAATATCCCACAAGTGAGAAAAACGGCACGTACGTACTCATGACGGACAACACCAGCATGATGCCGGCAAAACAACCCGCTGTTGTCATGGGAGTAAAACGCTTTTGATCCATCAATGTCCTCCTTTATAGACGGAATGACAGCGGAGGTGCATCGCCTCCGCTGTTAGGTATTCTTTCAAATCAAATTATCAGACTTCCATGATGATCGGCAGAATCATGGGACGCCGTCTTGTCTTTTCAAACAGATACCGGCTCAGTGTATCCCGGACCTGAGATTTGATGACAGCCCATTCCCGAATCTTGCCAGCTTCACATTTTTCTAATACGGCTACGACCCTGTCATGAGCTTCATTCATCAACACTTCCGAATCGCGGACGTATACGAATCCCCGGGAAACGATATCCGGACCAGCCAAAGCATGACTTGTTCCTTTGGCTAACGTCATGACGACGATGACCATCCCTTCCTTCGCGAGCTGCTGACGATCGCGAATGACGATGTTGCCTACGTCGCCGACACCTAATCCATCGACGAATACACGGCCCGCATTGACGCGGCCTGCTTTATGACCGGAACGGTTCGTAAATTCAAATATCTGCCCATTATCACCGATAAGGACATTTTCCTTCTTGACCCCCATGCTGACAGCAATGTCGCCATGGGTTTTCATCATGCGGAATTCGCCGTGGACCGGTATAAAAAACTTCGGCCGGACCAGATTCAGCATGATTTTCAATTCTTCCTGGCTGGCATGGCCTGAGACGTGGATTTTTTTATCCTTGCCATGGATGACATTGGCACCCAATTTCATCAGATTATCAATAGTCCGTCCTACGCTCGTTTCATTGCCTGGGATAGGAGATGCTGAGATGACGACCGTATCGCCCGGCATGATGCTGACATTGCGATGGTTATTCGATGCCATGCGGCTGAGGCCAGCCATAGGTTCGCCCTGGCTGCCCGTCGTCACGATGAGTACCTGGTCATCAGGATAGCGGCTCAATTCGTCCGCTTCGATGAGGATGCCTTCGGGAATGTCGAGGTAACCCAGCTCTGTAGCAATTTGTACATTGTTGACCATGCTCCGCCCTAGTACAGCTACTTTCCTCTTAAACTGGACCGCCGTATTGACGGCTTGCTGGATACGTGAAATATTAGATGCGAACGTAGCCAGGATGATACGCCCCTTGGCATCCTGGAATGCTTTACGGAACGCGCCGCCGACGATCATTTCCGATTCCGTATAGCCCGGCCGTTCCGCATTGGTACTGTCTGACATGAGCAGCAATACGCCACGATGTCCTAGTTCGGCAAACTTATGCACATCCATGAGCAGTCCGTCAATAGGCGTCTGGTCAATCTTAAAGTCCCCTGTATGGACGACAGTTCCGACTGGCGTCTTAAAATAAATAGCACTGGCATCAGGGATGGAATGATTCGTATGGATAAACCCGACTTTCATGCAACCAATCTGGATTTCATCACCATGATGGACTTCATTGAGCGTATAGTTCGTAATATGATTTTCCTTGAGTTTACCTTCGATGAGACCCAACACGAGCTTAGGCGCATATACGGGCACATTCACTTCATTGAGCAAATATGCCAAGCTGCCGATATGATCTTCATGGCCATGAGTAATGACGACTGCCCGTACCTTATCTTTGTTTTCGATGAGATAACTCATGTCCGGAATGACCAAATCGATGCCAAACATATCATCGTCAGGGAAAGAAAGCCCTGCGTCGAGTACGATGATATCGTTACCATACTGGAAAACAGTCATATTCTTACCAATTTCCCCAAGTCCCCCTAATGGGATTACCAATAATTTTTCTTTTGCCAAAATAGATACCTCCTATTGTTTTATTTCCGTTCTTACTGCTGCGTCAAATCCTCAATTCAAGATCACGCTATGCAGTTATCATCATGATAAATAAAATCAAGGATGTCGTCTCAGCACACATTCATCCCTGATGACCGACCTTTGCCCGGATCCGTCCCGCCTTGCCGTTCGCAAGGCTGTGTTGCTTTACCATACCGGAATTTTCAAACTGATTTATTTATTATCCTTACTCTTTTTACTATTTTCCACTGCTTTATCCTTGACGTCCTTCGGTACGGATAAATCCGCATCAGCTGCCAAGGCCTTGCAATCGATACTCATCTGGAGCGTACTGCTATTGGCCAGCGTCTTGACCATTGCCTTCGTACTAGCTGTGACATCCACCTGATCCACGCCCGCAGTGACAATGCTCTGCATCTGCTTGGTCAAATTTCCTTCGACATGGGTAATCCGTTGACTGGCAGGATCCACAGCCACGATCATGGATACATCGCCCGCCTGTTGAAGTGCTTTGAGAACATTGGCAATCGTATTGACCTGATCTTTCGTCATGCCTTTTTTCGTCCAATCCTTCTTGTCATTATCTGTATATAAACGAGAAGAATCAAAGACAACCTTGTAGTGGTCCTGGCCGTCATTTTCTACGGATTTGACACCGGCCAGCAGATTGTGCTGTTTCTGCATAGAGCGAACCACTGGTTCACTGCTGTCAAGCTTTTGCGTATCTTTGCGCCACTGGGTTTTGCCGTCTTTCTGGACACTCGTATACGTGACCATCTGATTTCCGACCTGTTCGGCATAGACAGTCACATCTTGCCCCTGACGGTTCAATGCACTGACTGTCGTCACACTCTTAAGCTGAAACGGTTCTGCTTTTAACTGCGTCACGGTCACACCGGTCATTTTGCCAATGGGTGTGCCTAGGTCCAAATGCATCGTATAATCGCCCGTAGGCTGTGCTATCATCGTTTCCACTGCTTGCTTATACATATCGGCAGGGCCAGCAGCTAAACAGGAACCCGCCATGAAAACGGCAGCGGCTATCGTACAAACACTGCGCTTAAAATGAAAGCCAAACATAGATATCTCCCCCTATAATTGCAGACTCTCTTTAGAGTCCTGCCTTTTTATATAATCCATAAAAATGATGAATGGGCCCATGTCCTTTACCTATCGGTTCCGCATGAGCAATACCTTCAAAAACGAATTGCTTGGCCTGCTGCACGGCTTCGACCAAAGCAAAGCCCTTAGCCAGATTAGAGGCAATAGCACTGGATAAGGAACAGCCCGTACCATGAGTACTAGTACTGTCGATATGACGCCCTTTAAAATAATGGAACTGGGAGCCGTCATACAATACATCCGTTGCATCTTCGATGCGGTGTCCACCTTTGACCAGGACAGCCTTTGCCCCCATGGCCGAAATCCGGCGACAGGCTTCTTCCATATCCGCATAATCTTTGATTTCCATCTGAGCCAAAACCTCAGCTTCAGGAATATTCGGCGTAAGCACATCAGCCAATGGTACTAATATGGTACGCAGGCTCTGCTCCGCTTCCGGCACGAGCAGGCGGTGACCGCTGGTAGCTACCATAACCGGATCGATGACGAGATATGGTGGTGCATAGCGGCGCATCCGTTCACCAATAATTTCTATCGTTTCAGGCACACTGACCATGCCGATTTTGACGGCATCGACCGTAATATCGTCAAATACTGCGTCGATTTGCGAAGCAATCAATTGCGGCGTCACGTCCATATAATCGATTACGCCCTGCGTATTCTGAGACACGACAGCCGTAATGACATTCATACCGTAACAGCCGTGGGCACAAAAAGTCTTTAAATCAGCCTGGGCACCGGCCCCACCAGACGGATCCGTTCCCGCAATAGACAAGATATGTTTCATTACCATATCAGTTTATACCCTCCTCAATATCAAATCCGCCCCGTCTGGACGAACGAATAAAATCATCGAACCCTGACCGACCGTACCAGCCGAACTATCATAATCGAGCAGCACCAGCGAGCCTGCTTTAAAATCCAAAGATAACCCGGTCCATTGCTTGAGCCAGCGGCTCAAATACGGTTCATGGCCTACCAACAGCACGACATCAGATGTTTCCTGTGCCAGAATATCCGTATATACAGTCTGGATATCCCCCGAAGCAATGGCTTCATGGCTGGATAGTTTTTCAGCTCGGATAGCCCGGCTCATAGTGACCGCTGTTTCCCTGGCCCGGAGAAGCGGGCTGGACCAAACCGCTGTCGTTCCCAAAGGCCACAGTTTTTTGGCAAGATTTGCCATGGTCATCACTTGTTGAATTCCTTTTTCATTTAATCTACGATCGGCATCGGCCATTCCATCGGCAGCTGCCTCCGCTTTACCATGACGCATCAAACATACATACATGATTCTACTCCCCCTTGAAAACACCCTGGCCTATTTCATTCCGCAACATGCTCCAAGCCCGTAGCCACCAGAGTAAAGACATGGGAGTCGGCCAGGGAATACCACATGACTTTGCCCTCACGCCGGAACTGGACCAGGCGGGCATCCCGCAATATGCGCAACTGATGTGATACGGCAGACTGCCCCATATCCAAGCTATCTGCAATTTCACACACGCACATTTCCCCTGCCATCAACGCATGGAGGATACGCAGCCTCGTAGGATCTCCCAAGACTTTAAATACAGCCGCCAAGGGCTGAATATATTCCTTGGGAATGACCGGTTGTTGCGGCAGACAATCTTCACCAACAGTTAACCCGCAGTATTTTCCATGTTCGTGTTCGTGATTTATCATCCATCCGACTCCTGACACTTATTTTTCTGACATTGCTTATAATATATTAGCCGCCGTCCGTTTATTATCATATTATTATACCATAAAATTGAATGACAAAAAATAAATTTTTATCTTAATTTCTTATCTTTTTTTCTTATCCGTCTTTAGTTTTAATGTAAAATGAAGGTTCTTTCCAGCCATGGGCTGGCAAATCAAAAAAAAACTGGTATACTTAACAATGTACGAAAGATTATGCAAAAAGCAATCTGGTAATATGTCAAGTACTGAAAACAAAGTAATTTAAAAGAATTACCTAAAAATGGGTGCACTAAATAAAACTTTCTCTTCAAATTTCAAAAAAGAAAGTATGTTCGCCTT
>Ga0163159_1001317_pt1 | contig 24259 bp, 20 predicted proteins | sample BioMet9_FD_108702 | JGI IMG/M metagenome (GOLD analysis project Ga0163159, IMG submission 108702) | Microbial communities from bioreactor (seeded with sewage sludge) at Lawrence Berkeley National Lab, California, USA - Biofuel... | ecosystem: Engineered > Bioreactor > Anaerobic > Unclassified ... | reverse complement strand
GCTTATTATCATGTCACTACCGATCTTTCAAAGGTGCCCGATATTGATAAAATGGCGGACGAAGACCTCGTTTCGCTCTTCAGCCAGAATGACGCCCGCCAGCTGATCCATATCACCTACGGCCCCATCCTGAGCGCCAAAAATCCCGATGGATCCTTCCGTTTCCGCGACAGACTGTACAAATTGTGGCGCGACGAAAAGGAACTTTATACAGATAATATAGATAAACATGTGAGTCGCCATCTCGAGCTGCTTTACAAGCACAAAAACGCCTGGCCGAGATAGAAGGCGCCGTCAAAATAAAACGCGCCGCCGGACCGTGCCTGATCCGGCGGCGCGTTTTAATACGTAATATTATCGGCTTTGCGCAGCGGCGCGGCGCATGCTAGAATGAAACAACCAACCGCTGCAAAGGAGATTGCGTATGAAGAAAATTCTCGTTCTGCTATTTTTGCTGGTCCTGGCCGCGCCGGTCTTCGCCAAACCTGTTACCAGCGAGTACCGCGGCGACGGATTTGACGTCAAGAAATTGGGGTCGGTGCTGGTGATGCCGATCAGCTATGACCTTCTCACGCCTCAGCCGGAGCCCTTCTTTGACGAGACGGTCAGCCAGAAGTGGCGTGACAATACCGCCCAGATGCAGGTGCCTTTTCTTGTGAAAACACCGGCTGATATAGTTTCGCGCGATAATTTCGTAAAAGGCGCGGCGCCGCAGGGTCTGAGCGGACAGCAGACGGCGGACAGGGCGCGGCAGCTAGCCGGAGAGTACGTGAACGCAGTGCTTACGGCCAGCGTCACCCAAGCCGGCGTGAACGTCATCCACCATCCGGAGGAAGTCACTTGGAGGACGCGCTACGTCAAGCGCGACGTATGGGTCTACGATCACTGGGAGCAACATGAATTTCCAGTAGAGTATCAGGACGTAAAGCCGGCCTGGGATGAAACTGCCACGACCGGCGCCGTGAAGCTGGAACTGCGCGATCCAAAAAGTCCCGAAAAGACGCTGCTCTACGGCATTGCGGCGTCAGAAGAAAACGAAGGCGGTTTTTTTACTCCGGCGCCCACGATTACAAAGCACATCTGTAATTTACTTGAATACGCAGTTAAAACAATGGTAAAGAAAAAATAACATCAAAATATGCTGTGTGTTCCGTGGCAGATACAGGCAGAGGAACACATTTTTCTATTCGGATTATTATTTCTACACCATTGTTTATATGGTTTGTACTGAGTAACATGGACGAGGCGTTTTAATTTAGAGCTAAAGCTTCGCTGAAATCTCCTGCGCTATGCATGCTAATTCGGGACCTGTTTTGATCGCGTCATAGTCTGTGAAACGGAACGAGGGGGCCGTGAGGCTGATGGCGGCGACTGGTTTGCCGTGCCTGTTGACGATGGCGGCGCCCACGCAGCGGATGTTCTCTTCGTTCTCCTGATTCTCCTCGGCGTAGCCCAGAGTACGGAACCTGGCCAGCATTGCCTTGAGCTTGTCGCGCGCCACCACTGTACGTTTGGTGCGGGCTTTAAGCTCCGTGTGGCTAAGGTAATCCGCCACCTCTTCGTCCGTCAGCCTGGAGAGGATGGCGCGGCCCGCGGCTGTGCAATAGAGCGGCAGCTCGGTGCCGAGCCGCGACCAGCGCAGCACCACCGTCTGGGGGCTGTCGAAACGGGCGGCGTACTGGGCGCGTCCGTGTTCGTAGACTGAGAGGTGCAAGGTCTCGCGCGTTTTGTCGCGCAGGGCTTCAAGCAGCGGCTGCGCAATGTCCACGACGCCGGATTTGTAGTTGTAGGCGCTGCTCCAGAGCAATACGGTGGGGCCGATGCGATAGCGCCCGTCCTCCGTCTTCAGCAGCACGTTTTCGTCGCAGAGAGAGTTGAGTATCCTGTGCACCGTGGCTTTCGGCATGTCCAGAGCGTTTGATATTTCCGTGACGCCGCCTGGTTTGTCCGCCTCGGAGATGTATTTGAGCAGATCCAGAGCTTTTTTAAGCACGCCTGTTGCAGTATTTTCCATTCCACGGACTCCTCCACGAAACTTTCGCCAAAATATTCCAGAAAAATTAAAAATTGACTTTGACATAGTATAGAAATTGAGTTAGAATTTGTCCATTAACTTCTTGGAACGCTGTTTCATTATACGGAACAAACGCAAAAATTGCAAGAATACAAGAATATCCTAAAAAATTAAATAGCAGCTGACATATACAGGTTTTTTCAAATTTTACCCAGACTACGGGAGGAATAATATTTTGAAAAGATACGTAACTTTTGGCGAACTGATGCTGAGACTCTCTCCTCCGGGGCATGAACTGCTTTTACAGAATGCCAGCCTGAACGCCACGTTTGGAGGAGCAGAAGCGAACGTGGCCGTGTCGCTCGCCAACTACGGGGAGAACGTCTCCTTCGTCACGGCTCTGCCTGAGAACGCGGTGGCTGACGCGGCCCTGCGCGAGCTGCGCGGTTTCGGCGTGGACACGTCGTTTATCAGGCGCAGCGGCGAACGGGTCGGCATCTACTATGCGGAGCCGGGAGCTTGCATGAGGCCCTCCAAGGTCATCTATGACCGCGCCCATTCCTCCATTTGCGAAATTTCCGCTGCCGACTTCGACTGGCAGAAGATTTTCAAGGGAGCACACTGGTTCCACACGACAGGCATCACGCCCGCCATCTCGGCCGGCACCGCGGCGGCTACGCTCGAGGCCATGAAGGCGGCCAGGGCCTGCGGGCTCAAGGTTTCCTGCGACCTCAATTACAGAAAGAAGCTCTGGAAGTGGGGCAAGACACCTAAAGAGGTCATGTCCGAGATCGCTGGGTTCGTGGACGTGCTGATCGCAAACGAAGAGGATTGCCAGAAATGCCTTGGCATCGAACTCGATGTGGACGTCACCTCCGGCAAGCTCGATGTCTCCAAATACAAGCTGCTGGCGGAGAAGATCATGAAGCAGTTCCCCAACGTCTCAGCGCTGGCAGTGAGCCTGCGTGAGAGCCACAGCGCCGACTGGAACGACTGGTCCATTGTGATGGCCACGAAGGACAGTTTCTACGTGAGCAAGAAATACGAGATACATGACATCGTCGACCGCATCGGCGGCGGTGATTCTTTCGGCTCCGGCCTCATCTGGGGCCTCAACAACCTCGAAGGTCCGCAGGCCGCCGTTGAGTTTGCGGCTGCCGCCTCCGCGCTTAAACATACGATTTACGGCGATTACAACAGGGTCACACTTGAAGACGTGATGGCCCTGGCCGGCGGCGACGCTTCCGGCCGCGTGCAGAGATAGGGAGGTCTGTAAGTTGAACGAAATTCTTGCGAAACTTGGCAGGATCGGTCTCATCCCGGTTGTCAAGCTTGATTCACCGGAACAGGCGCTGCCGCTTGGCAAAGCGCTGCTGGTCGGCCATCTGCCGGTGGCGGAAATAACCTTCCGCACGGACGCTGCCGAGGAAGCCATCAAAATCCTCTCAAAAGAGCTGCCTGAGCTTATCACCGGCGCCGGCACCGTCACCGCCACGGAACAGGTGGACAAGGCCCTGGCCGCCGGCGCGCGCTATGTGGTGACGCCTGGTTTCAACCCAAAAGTCGTGGCTTACTGTCAGGAAAAGGGCGTGCCGGTGACGCCGGGCGTCAACTCGCCGAGCCAGATCGAGCAGGCGCTCGAAATGGGCCTCGAAGTGGTCAAGTTCTTCCCCGCCGGAGCTTCTGGCGGCGTGCCGATGCTCAAGGCCTTCGCAGGCCCTTACGGCGGCAGGATCTCCTTCATCCCCACGGGCGGCGTCAACGCGGCCAACCTGGTCGATTACCTCTCCTGCGACAACGTCTTCGCGGTCGGCGGCAGCTGGATGGTGCCTGGCGACGCCATCAGAAACGGTGATTACGCAAAGGTCGCGGCGCTCTGCAAAGAGGCCAGGATGCTCTCTCTGGGTTTCTCGCTGCTGCATGTTGGCGTCAACCCCGAAGAGGGGGAAGATCCCATGCAGGTCGGTCAGCTGATGTCCGCCCTGTTCGGCATGCCGTTCAAGGAGGGCGCCAGCTCCGCCTTCGTGGGCAAATCGTTTGAGATGATGAAAAAGGCCGGCCGCGGCAGACACGGGCATATCGCCCTCGAGACACTCTCAGTCGAACGGGCGCTTGAGTGGTTCTCCGGGTTCGGTATCAAACCAGTGGAAGAAACCGTTAAGATGAAGGGTTCCCATATCTCGGTGGCCTACCTGGACCGAGATATCATGGGCTTCGCGGTCCATCTCAACAGAAAGTAGGGGCACATTTTATACAGGAAATTTTAATATAAATAATTGGCGTCAGTAATTTACGGTACATATTGACAACGTATTTAACGCAGTTTATAATCGATATATCAATTTTCCGGAACTATGTTCCAATATATGGAACAACTTTGGCTCTGATATTGTTGCGTAATTAGATGACGCCAGCGGTAATAATCGGCACGGTTGGCTTTTGATTCTAGAGAGGGGCGGAACGAATGCTCGGACTTGGTCTTCAGAGACTCTGCTACAGCTTTATCTGGCGTCAGACTGATATTTGTTCCGTTTCTTTCAGCAAAGCGGAAATGCACCAGGCGGCTAAGGCCTAAGATCACATTTGCCATGAAGATGACGTTCAGGTGGTACGGCGAGAAGAACGACAATATCCCGCTCAGATTCATAAAGCAGATCCCTGGCTGTACGGGGCTCATGGGCTTCATCGACAAGGCCGCGGGCGACCTCTGGAGCGTTGCTGAGATCAAAGAGTACGTGGACCGCGTGCACGAAGCCGGGCTTGAGGCCGAGGTCATCGAGAGCGTCAACGTGCACGAGGACATCAAGCTCGGTCTGCCCTCGCGCGAAAAGTATATCGAAAACTACCTCAAGACAATCGAAAACCTTGCCAGTTGCGGTGTCAAAGTGATAGTCTACAACTTCATGCCGGTCTTCGACTGGCTGCGCACGGACCTCGCTCATCCAATCGCCGAGGACGGCTCCAGCTCGCTTTATTACGACGAGGCTGAGCTCGCCGGCATGACGCCGCTTCAGATCGTCGAGAACACGGCCAGAAACTCCAGGGGCTTCACGCTGCCCGGCTGGGAGCCGGAGCGGCTCAAGGAACTTGCGCGCGTGCTGGACCTTTACAAGAACGTTGGTCCCGACGATCTGCGCGCGAATTACAAATATTTCCTCGAAAAAATCATCCCGACCTGTGAAAAATGCGGCGTGCGCATGGCTGTTCACCCGGACGATCCGGCCTGGTCCGTCTTCGGCCTGCCGCGCATCGCCCGCTCGCAGGAGGACTTCGACAAAATTACCGGTCTGGTGGACAGCCCCGCAAACTCGGTCTGTCTCTGCACCGGGTCGCTGGGGTCAAACCCGGATAACGACGTGCCGGCCGCCATCAGACATTTCGGCAAAATGAACCGTATCGGCTGCGCCCACGTCCGCAATGTAAAATATCTCGGCTGGCACAAGTTCCGCGAGGCTTCGCATCTCTCGCGCGACGGTTCTCTCGACATGTATGAGATCATGAAAGCCATCTACGAAACGGCGCCGGACACCTACATCCGTCCGGACCACGGCCGCATGATCTGGGATGAGCAGGGCCGTCCTGGCTACGGGCTCTACGACAGGGCACTCGGCATTGCCTACCTCAACGGACTCTGGGAAGCAATCGACAAAGGAAGCAGATAAGATGATACTGGACAAGTTCAGCCTCAAAGGCAAAACAGCCATCGTCACAGGAGCCCGCACAGGGCTCGGCCGCGGCATGGCCGAAGCTCTGGCCGAGGCCGGAGCGGACGTGGCCGGAGTCGGCCCGCGGCCGATGCCGGAGACCAAAGCTGCGGTCGAGGCGCTGGGCCGCAAATTCATGGAGATAAACGCGGACCTTACAGAGCCAAAGCAGCCCCTATTTGACGAAATAGTCTTGCGCACGGTCAAAGAGCTCGGCGGCGTCGATATCCTCGTGAACAACGCGGGCATCATCCGCCGCTGCGACGCCATCGACTTCTCCGAAAAAGACTGGGACGAAGTGCTCAACATAAACCTCAAAAGTCTCTTCTTCCTGAGCCAGACAGCCGCGAAACAGATGATAAAGCAGGGCCGCGGCGGCAAAATAATAAACGTGGCCTCGATGCTCTCGTTTCAGGGCGGCATCCGCGTGCCGTCGTACACGGCCAGCAAGAGCGGCGTCCTGGGCCTTACGAGGCTGCTGGCCAACGAATGGGCCAGGTTCAATATCAACGTCAACGCCATCGCGCCCGGCTACTTCGCGACCGACAACACCCAGGCCCTGCGCTGCGACGAAAAACGCAGTGCGGAAATACTTGGCCGCATCCCGGCCGGACGCTGGGGGATGCCTGAGGATCTGGGCGGCGCCGCTGTCTTTCTGGCGTCGGCGGCCTCCGACTATGTCAATGGTTTCACGGTCGCTGTGGACGGCGGCTGGCTGGCCAGATAGGGGCGTTGCAAATGAGAGTCAAATACGACGAAATGAAGGAACTTTTCGCGAAAATCCTCGTCAAATACGGCTTTTCGCAGAAAAAAGCTGAGCAAGCCGCCGCCATGTTCACTGACAACAGCTGCGACGGCGTGCCTTCGCACGGGCTCAACCGCTTTCCGCGCTTCGTCTCCTACCTTGCGGCCGGACATGTGGACCCGCAGGTGGAGCCGGTGCTGGAGGATTCCTTCGGCGCCTTCGAGCGCTGGAACGGCGGCCTCGGAGTCGGCTGCACAAACGCGGCCGCCGGCATCGACCGTGCCATGGAGCTCGCTGAGAAGTACGGCATCGGCTGCGTGGCCATGCGCAACACAAACCACTGGATGCGCGGCGGCTCCTACGGATTGCGGGCCGCTAGGGCCGGCTTCATGGCCATCTGCTGGACGAATACGACGGTCAACATGCCCTCCTGGGGAGCGAAAGCCGACAACGTGGGCAACAACCCGCTCGTGATGGCCTTCCCGCACGGGGACGCGCCCTTTGTGATGGACGGCGCCCTCGCGCAGTATTCCTACGGAGCGCTGGAAAAGTACAAGATGGAGGGCAAACAGCTGCCTTTCCCTGGCGGTTACGACGCCAGAGGCGAAGTCACCTGCGACCCGGCCGCGATCCTCGAAACCTGGCGCGTGCTGCCGATCGGCTTTTGGAAGGGTTCCGGCTACTCGCTGCTGCTCGACGCCATCGGCGCGGCCCTTTCGAAGGGCAATACGACGGGCGACGTCAGGAGATTGGGCGAAGAAATAGGCCTCACGCAGGTCTTTATCGCCTTCGACGTGGAAAAGACAGTGGGTCGCAGTTATCTTGATGCCATGGCCGCAAAGCTGCTCGCGGACTTCCGTTCCGTGGAGCCGGCCAGAGCGGGAGAGCCCTTCTTCTATCCGGGCGAGCGCGCGGCAACAACGCGAAAAGACAACCTGGAACACGGAATTCCCGTCAACGAAGAGATCTGGCGTCAGATGCAGGCTGAAGCGGCAAAACGGTAAGGAAAGATAAAACGCGTCTTCCGCTCAGCGGAACGCTTTTATAACCGCAATACATTCCTCACAGAGGAGAAAGGGAGTCATCGCAATGAAGAAGTTCAGCACAATGTTCCTCGCGGCAGCCCTCGCGCTCGCCATCGCAGTTCCTGCCATGGCCGCGCCGCTCAAGCTCGTCGTCGCTCACAACCAGACCTCGCTTGAGTCCCCCTATCAGTACGGCATGGTTAAGTTCAAACAGGTCGTTGAAAAGCTCTCCAAGGGCCAGATCACGGTCGATGTACACGCCGGCACCATCGGCACCAACGAGGACGAGCTCGTCGAAAAGCTCAAGCTTGGCGCGGCCGACATGGTCGTCGCCTCCCCCGGGTTTATGACTAAAATAGGCATTCCTGAAGTCGATATGTTCTCCCTGCTTTATCTCTTCAACGGCTTCAAGCACTGGAGCAAGGCCGTTGACGGCAAGCCGGGACAGGAATTCGCGAAGATCATCAACACCAAGTCCAACAACACCTTCCGCATCGCGGCCTACTGGTCCGCTGGCGTTCGCAACTACTACGGCAAGAAGCCCATTCACGCCGTCGCCGACCTTAAGGGCATGAAGATCCGCACCCAGATGTCCGGCGCCGCGGCCGAGTTCTGGAAGAAGACCGGCGCTATCCCCACGCAGGTGGCCTGGGGCGAGCTCTATCAGGCTCTGCAGCAGGGCATCGTCGACTGCGCCGAGAACGACTACACGGACTTCGCGCTGCTTGACCACCACAAGACGCCCAACGGCAAGTACACCACCGAGACCGAGCACGATTACACCACGCGCCTCGTGCTCATGAACGGCAAGAAGTGGGATTCCCTCACGCCTGAGCAGCAGAAGTGGATCACCGAGGCCGTAAAGGCCGCTACTGTCGAAGAGCGCAAGGTCGTGATCGCCTCCCTCGCCAAGTACAAGAAGAAGGTCATCGCCGACGGCGGCGTCGTCAACAAGATTAACAAGGCTCCGTTCATCGCCATCGCCACGCCTATCCAGGATGAACTCGCCAAAAAGCTCAACCTTACGCCGCTTCTCCAGGAGATACGCGCGCTCGGCAAATAAAACCGCGCGAGAACAGTCATAAGCAAATCAGCGGGAGTCTCCGCGCCTGCGGGGACTCCCTTCAACAAAAGGAAATTCAAGGAGCTGGACACAGTGAAAAAATTTGTGGAGAAAATACTCCATATCCAGGAAGCGCTGGGTACGATTCTGCTCTCAGTCTTTTTCCTCGCCATTCTTCTTCAGATCGCCGCCCGCTATCTCAAAATATCCCTCATGTGGACGGAGGAGCTGGCTAATTACTCCTTCATCTGGGCCGTCTTCATGGGCGCCTCGTCGATGGTCTACTACAAGGCGCATTTCTGCTTCACGTTCTTCAAGGACCGCTTCAAGGGCGCCAAAGGCAGGATCTACGACATCTTCGTATCGCTGGCGATGCTCTTCTTCACGCTGCCGATGTGCTACTACGGCTGCGACATCGTCAAGGAATTCTGGAACTACAACTGGATCAGCCTGCCGCAGGTCAAAATGGGCTACACCTGGCTCTGCGTGCCGATCATGGGCTTCACGATGTCGCTCTATCTGATCTGCCAGATAATCGACGACGTTCAGGCCGCGAAAAAGGGAGGCGCCCAATAATGCTTGCTGCATTTCTGGTGGCAATGTTCATACTGCTGATCTTCCTAGGCATTCCCATTGCGTTTGTGATCGGCATTGTCTCGCTCTCCGGCATCATGTCGATGCCCTTTACGCCCAACATCACCGTCTACATGAAGATGTTCTACGGGCTTAACTCCTTCGTGCTGCTGGCTATTCCGCTCTTCATCCTGGCGGCCAACCTCATGAACGAAGGCATGATTACGCAGATGCTCGTCGAGTTCTGCATTGCGGCCGTTGGCAACATCCGCGGCGGTCTGGCCCACGCGAACGTGCTGGTCTCCATGATCTTCGCAGGCGTCTCCGGCGCTTCCCAGGCAGACACGGCCGGCGTCGGCAAGATGCTGATACCAGCCATGATAGACTCTGGCTACGATAAGGAGAGCACCGTCGGTGTCACAGCGGCCTCCTCGACCATCGGCGTCATCATCCCTCCCAGCATCCCGATGGTCGTCTACGCGGGGCTCACGAACGCCTCCGTGGCGGCGCTCTTCATGGGCGGGCTGATTCCTGGTATTCTCGTGGGAATTGGGCAGATGGGCATCGTGGCCTGGTACGCAAGCCCCAAACGCCGCAACTTCCCGGTCTATGAGAGGGCGAGCCGCAAAGAGGTCTGGCGTCTCTTCAAAAAGTCCTTCGCGGCCCTGCTGGCGCCAGTCATCATCGTGGGCGGCATCAGCACCGGCTGGTACACGCCTACCGAGGCCGCGGCCTTTGCCTCCATCTACGCCATGCTCATCAGCCTCTTCTACTACAAGACGCTGAAACTCAAGAACCTGCCGAGGATCCTGCGCGACACGCTCAAGCTCAGCTCACTCTCGCTGATAGCTCTGGCCACTGCCAGCGCCATGGGTGAACTGCTTGGCTACTACAAGGTGTCCGAGACGGTGGCGAACTTCTTCAGCACCTACGTCTCCAACCCGTACCTGTTCCTGGCGCTCGTGATTGCGTTCTTCCTTTTCGTGGGAACCTTTATGGACGCCATTCCGGCCATGATCCTTTTCATTCCGGTCATTCTGCCGGTCGCCGTCAAGCTTGGCATCTCGCCGATCCACCTCGGCATCATCGTGGTCATGACGCTGGCCATCGGTCTGGTGACTCCGCCCTACGGCCTCTGTCTTCTGATAGCGAGCTCGATTGCGGACCTCTCGATAGAGAAGTCTCTGCGCGGCGTGCTGCCCTACATCTCGGCCGACATGCTGGTGGTGATCATCATCACGCTGATTCCGGCCGTAGCGCTCTTCTTCCCGAAGCTGCTGGGGCTGATGTAGAAAATACTGCAGTGTGTTCAGCAAAAGGCGCAGGAGCCGGTGCACAGGCTCCTGCGCCTTTTTGTCGTTCAGATGCCGGAAGCTACGCCTGCACGATCACCGAAACGCCGTCCGGGATCACAGTTACCTTCGCGCGCCGGCCCTTTGCCTGCACTGCCATTGCGAATGCTTCCTCCAACGTGGCCGTGCAGGTCAGCTTCATGCCGCGCAGCAGCTCCGCGGCGGCGCGGTCTGCCACGAAGATCACGCGGTGCTTTGCCAGCATCCTTGCCAGAATCTGGACCTCCCACTGGTCCGGCGCAGTTTCGTCCTGCGGCACTTTGAGGATGCCGTCGAGCAGGCTTTGAGCGTCGCGGCAGTCGGCCAGAGCCTGGTAAAAACCTTCGCCGCCGGCGCCGTCCGCGCAGGAGGCGCAGGTTATCAGCACAGCGCCGGGCGCGGCCGCCGCCTCTGCAGCCGTAAGCCCTTTTACCGACTGGTAGACGTTCTGGTCCAGCGGGTAGCCGCCGTTTGAGGTTATCACGATGTCTGCCAGTCTGGCCGGACGCACGGAGGCGAAGCGGGCCAGATATTCGCAGCCCTTTTCGTGGGCCGCGCAGGGATCGCCCGCGAAGGCGGCGACGGCCTCCTTCTTCTCGTTGATGAGCACGTTGGCGATGAAGGCCAGGCGCGCCATTTGGGCGGCCGCAACCATGTCGCGGTGCAGGGGGTTGCCAGCCAGCACGCCGGTGCGGGCGTGCGCGTCGGCGATGAAGCCGGCGCAGTGGTTGCCGAGCACCGTGGTGCGGCCGCAGATGCCAGGCAGCACGCTCTTTCTGCCGCCAGAAAAACCTGCGAAGAAGTGCGGCTCGATGAAGCCCTCGGAGACGAGCAGGTCAGCCTCCGCGGCAGTTTTATTGATGACAAGTTTCGCGCCCGAGGGCAGAGTGCCTATTTCAACGAGGCTGGCCGCGTCCAGACAGTCGTGAACGATGATCTTCTCGCGTCCGACAATTTCCTCTCCAAACTTGGCGGTCAGCTCTGCCCTGGTCGTGCCTCTGTGGCAGCCGGTGGCGACCAGCAGCGCGACGTCGATTTGCGGATTACCGCGCCGCAGCTCCGCCAGCAGGTGGGGAATGATATGCCTGCTGGGCACCGGCCGCGTGTGGTCGCTGCAGATGACCACGGCTGTTTTTTTGCCCTGGGCCATCTCCGCAAGTCCCGGCGAACCTATTGGATGCGCCAGCGCGTCCAGCACCAGCTGGTCCTGCGTGACGCCGTCCGGCACCGGCACCTGTTTTGAGCGCAGGATCTCGGCATCCGTGCCGGCCGGGATCTCAAATTCAAGATGAGTTTTTGCGTAGGGAATGGCTATTTTCACTGCTAAGACCTCCAAAGCTGCGTTTATGAGATCACTTTGCCCGGGTTCAGGATGTTTTTGGGGTCGAAGACCGCCTTGATACCCCTCATGAGTTCGACCTGCGTGCCGCCGAGGCGCTGCCTCAGATAGCCCTTTTTGGCCCAGCCGATGCCGTGTTCGCCTGAGATCTGGCCGCCCAGCTCTTTTGCCTTGCCGTAGAACTTTTCGAAGGCCTGCGAGAGAACTAGCCGCCATTCTGCGTCCGGCAGCCGGTCGCGGCAGACGTAGACGTGGAGGTTGCCGTCGCCCGCGTGGCCGAAGCTCGGTATCCTTACGCCCAGCTCTTTCGCGACCACGTGCGTGTATTTGATGAATTCGGCGATGCTGCTTCTCGGCACCACCACGTCGCACTCGTCCATCTCGGTGGTGGAGGCCTTGATGGCCTCGAGGAAGGAGCCGCGCGCGCCCCAGACCGAGGTCTTGCGCTCCTCGGTATCCACCAGGAAGACGTCGAGGGCCCCTTCGCCGAGCAGGAATTCCGCAGTCTGCCGGTACTGCTCCTGCACCTGGTTCTCGGAGCTGCCGTCGAACGTCAGCAGCAGATAGGCGGGGCTGCCTGAGTCGGGAAATTTCTTGCCGAGGTAGTCCTCGGAGAATTTGAGCGTCTCCTTCGCCATATATTCGATGGCGGTCGGCCGCGCCTGCGAGCAGATGATCTTAGGCACGCACTCGATGGCAGCCTCCATGGAGTCGAAGGGAACCAGCAGGCTGAGGGAGCATTTCGGTAGCGGCAGCAGTTTTAAGACCGCCTCCGTGATGACGGCCAGGGTGCCCTCGGAGCCGATGATGAGGTCCTTGAGCGCGTAGCCGGAGCTGTTCTTGACGACCTTGCCGCCCAGCGTGACGACCTCGCCGCTTGCAAGCACCACCGTGAGGCCCAGCACGTAATCCCTTGTGACGCCGTACTTGACGGCTCTCATGCCGCCGGCGTTGGTGCTGATGTTGCCGCCGATGGTGGCGGATTTTTCGCCCGGGTCGGGCGGGTAGAAGAACCCTGCCGCCTCGACATAGGCCTGCAGCTCCATCAGCAGCATACCAGGCTGCACGGTGAGGGTGAGGTTCTGCTCGTCGAGTTCGATGACCTTCGTCATGGAGCTGGTGTCGACCATAATACCACCCTCGACCGCCACGGCGGCGCCGACCAGACCGGTGCCGGAGCCGCGCACGACCACGGGGATCTCCTTTTCATAAGCGTACTTCATAATTGCGGAAACTTCCCCGGTCGAAAGGACCTGGATCAGAACGTCGGGATAGTGAGAGACACCGCCAAGTTCGTCGTGGCTGAAGTCTTCGTTGATGTCACCGCCGGAGTGGAACCTGTCCGCGTTTACGAGCGAACGCAGATAGGAGTTGTCTGCTTCATTTATCTTATGATACGGCATGCTTTTTCGCCTCCCTGCAAATGTCGGTGAGTTTTGGCACGATCTCGTAAAGGTCTCCCACCACCGCGTAGTGGGCGATGTCGAAGATCTGCGCGTGAGGGTCAGAGTTGACGGCCACGATGCAGTCGGAGCCCTTCATGCCGGCTGCGAACTGCACCTTGCCGGAGACTCCCAGCGTGATGATGAGCTTTGCGTGGACCGTGCGCCCCGAGAGGCCGATCTGATGCCTGGGATCGAACCAGGCGGCCTCTGCCAGAGGCCGCGAGCAGGCCAGCTGCGCGCCCAAAAGTTCCGCAAGCACCGCGGCCAGGGCCGTGTCCTCCTGTTTCTTGAAGCCGCGGCCGCAGGCCACGATCACGTCCGCTTCGGAGATGTCGACCGTCTGCTCCTTCCGTTTTGTGGAGATGATCTTTACGAGTGTCTCCAGCCTCTCGGGCGGCACAGACATGCGCTCGACGGAGCCGCATGGCGTCTGTTCTCGTTCGGGAGCTGCGAAGACCTTGTAGCGCACGGTGCAGAACTGCGGTCTGTTGTTCGGGGTCACGATCTGCGCCATGATATTGCCGCCGAAAGCGGGCCGGATCTGCACGAGGTCCGTGTTCTCCTTCATCAGCAGCTTCGTGCAGTCGGCCGTGAGGCCGGTGCGGAAACGGGCCGCCACGCGCGGAGCCAGAGTGCGGCCCAGATTGGTCGCGCCCACCAGCACCGAAGAGGGGCGCACTTTGCGGATAAAATCTTCAAATACGTTCGCATAGGGTTCGATCAGAAATTCCGCCAGCTGCGGATAGTCGTAGACGAAGACCTTGTCCACTCCGTAATGGAGCAGCGTTTGCGCCGCTTCATCCAGGCCGCTGCCGGCCAGCAGAGCGTAGACGGGTTGTTTTGTGACGGAAGCCAGCTCGCGCGCCTTGCCGATTAATTCAAAAGTGACGTTGTGGAGCGTTGGTCCATTGTGGTCAGCGTAGACCGCGACGCCGTTCCAGAGAGATTTATCCACGTACGGCGCCGCGACAGGGTCCTCTTCCTTCGTGATGAGCCCGGCGGGGCCGTTTTTGACGCAGAGGCCGCACATTTTGCAGCCGGCCGTGAAGAACAGTGCTCCGTCCTTCTCTTCCAGTCCCGCAAAGGGGCAGGCGGTGAGTGCTTTGGAGATGTTTTCCCTGTTTAAAAATTCCTTGTGAACGACCAGATGAGCCATTGTGAGCGCCTTCCCTCAGATAAACTTTTTCTGCTTAAGAAGATCGCCGACGGCCGCCGCGAGTTCCGCGGAGGTGCCTGTCAGGACCTGTCGGTCCTTGTTCTTGTCGGGCGGAAAGATGCGTTCCACGTTGGTCGCGGAGCCGGGCAGTCCGTAGTGACGCGGGTCGCGGTCCTCCAGATCGGCCAGAGTAAGCGTCGTGACGGAATTTTCGCCTGCTGCCAGGCTGCGTCGGTAAGAGGGCAGCCGCGGCGTGTTGACGCCGGCGTCCGTGCAGACAAGACAGGGCAGCGGCACCAGCGCCGTCACGATGCGGTCGTCCAGGTTCTGCGTGACGACGAGGCTGTGTCCGTCTGCCATCTCGATGGAGATGGCGTTGCCGATGTTGGGCACGCCCAGCTCCTCGGCCAGCTCGGAGCCGACCTGTGCCGTGTCTCCGTCAGTAGTCTGCTTGCCGCAGAGGAGCAGGTCCCAGGGCGCCATTTTGCGCACCGCCTGTGAAAGCGCATAGGAGGTGGCGAGGCAGTCGGCACCTCCGAAAGCGTGGTCGCTCAGCAGCACACCTGAATCAACGCCCATCCAGACCGTCTCCAGCAGCGCGGCTTTGGCCTGGGGCGGCCCCATCGAAAGCGCGCGCACCGTACCGCCGTACCTCTCTCTCAGCGAAAGGGCCGTCTCGATCGCGAACAGATCGTAGGGGTTCAGCTTGGAGCTGACTCCCTCCCGTTTAAGTATACCGGTGACCGGGTCCACCTCGACAGCAGAACTGCCAGGCACCTGCTTGACGCAAACAAGAATCTCCATGAACGAGCCCCCTTGCGGCTGTGTTTTTTCAGAAAAAAATAGTTTAAGCAACCATAGTATAACGCAACTTGCGAGCAAAAGAATCAGCCGCCGTCCCAACAGCGAAGCGGCGGCAATGTTGCGTCTGTTTCGCAGGCCTTGTACGGCCGCGCAGCAGACGATTTCTTATATCGCTCCGTGCAGAAGTTTCCTGCCAAGAAGCGTTTTGTTTTGAGTTCTGCAGGGAATAGTCGTCACAGCCCTTTATCCGCTTGCGTAGAAGATTTTAAAAACCAGGGTGCAGTGCGGTTCTAAAGCATTTGCGTCAGGCAAGCGGAGAACTGAGAACAGCTGTGACATTCTCAGTGAATCGCTCAGTTTCTCCACAAAATTTCAATTTGCATCATTTTTGACACAGTAACAGTAACGAAGAGGGGAAAGAGCCTCCTTGCGGCATTTTATCGTTATTGCGTAGACTCAGATTAGCTTCCGCGGCCTGCCTACCGGGTTGTGCTTCTCTCCCGTGATGATCTCCATCGCGTGGATAGCCGCCCGTTCGTAGTAGGGCGTCAGGGTCGCGCGGAAGGGGTGTTCTCCGCGCCAGAAGGGGAATTCGTTGAGCACTTCCAGGGCGGCGGCGCGTGACGGCTGTTCCGCGTCTATGCCCGGAAACTGAGGCAGGTCGCTGTGATACCAGTTCTCGTCGAGAGGCAGTGATTTGACCTCTTCTGCTGCCGTGAGCTCTTCGTCGTTGTCCGAACCTCCGCTGATGACGTTAACGGCGCTGTCGCCGCCCCATTCTTCCTCTTCGCCGTTGCCTGCCGCCTCTTCCTCGTAGGTGGCGCGGGATTCCGTCGTGAGCAGGTTTATGAGCGCTTCCTTATCTACGCCGCGCAGCTTAAGCAGCAAAAAGGGGTCGTCGTCGAAGACTTCGCCCAGGATCAGCAGTACGGCGATGATGTGTTTGCAGGGAGTGGCATCGTCCGGACAGGAGCATTTGAAGCGTCGGATTTCGCTTTTGAGCGGGAACAGAGGCACGCCGGCTTCGGCGAAGGCGCCTTCTATTTCCTCCGGCATTTCGCCGGCCAGCAGTTTGGCAGCGAAGGAGGCCCGCTCGCGGAAGCGGAAGCGCAACAGTTCGCGCGCCTCGTCGCTGATGGTGGCGAAACCCAGCTTGATGAGATAGGGTTTTTGGCGCGAGCCCTGAACGGAGGCGGAGACCAGCCCCGCCTCAATTTCGATGCCGAGCACCTGGCCCTTGCGCGCGTAGCTGCGCCCGCGCACGATGCGCGTTGCGTCGATGCAGCCCGTGATTATCTCCATCCAGCGGCGCGACCACCAGTTGGAACCCACGGCTCGTCCGCGTCTGGTGCGCAGTTTGATGCCGCCGCGCGCGGCCAGAGGTTTTCTATATTCCCATTTATGCCACTGTTTTTCCATTATTTAAGGTCCTCCACGGCGTCGCGGCCGAGCGAGAAGAGCTCGTGCAGTTCGTCGTCCGAGAGTTCGGTGAGCCACTGCTCGCCTGCGCTGACGACGGAGTCCGCGACGTGTTTCTTGGATTCGATGAGAGCTTCAATTTTCTCTTCAAGCGTTCCCTTGCAGCAGAAATAGTGTACCTGCACGCTGCTGGTCTGACCGATCCTGTAGGCACGGTCCACGGCCTGCTGCTCGACGGCTGGATTCCACCATCTGTCGAACATCACCACATGATTGGCGCCGGTTAGGTTGAGGCCGGTGCCGCCGGCTTTCAGCGAGAGCACGAAGAAGGGAGGTGCATCTTTGGATTCCTGGAAGCGCTGCACCATCTCGTCGCGTTTTTCGCGCGGCACGCCGCCGTGCAAAAAGAGCGTCTCGCGGCCGAAGGTCTCCTGCAGGAACTTTTTAAGCAGTGCGCCCATTTCCGCGTACTGTGTGAAGATCAGCGTCCTGTCGCCGGCGGAGAGCATTTCTTCGGCGATCTCGGCCAGACGCGCGAGCTTGCCGGAACGTCCTTCGATCTCCGAGTTGTCCTTGAGATAGAGCGCCGGATGGTCGCAGATCTGCTTGAGCGAGGTAATGGCCGACAGCACCAGCCCTTTGCGCTTGATGCCTTCCGCTTCGGCGATGTCGTCGTCCAGGCTGCTGAGCACGGCGCTGTAGAGGGAGGCCTGTTCCTTTACGAGCGGACAGAACTCCTGCGATTCGATCTTCTCCGGCAGATCGCTGATGATCTCTTTATCCGTCTTGAGACGGCGCAGGATAAAGGGACCCGTTATTTTCTTTATTTTCTCCATCGCCTTGACGTCGCCGGTCTGGATCGGGCGCAGGAATTCGCGCGAGAAGCGCGTTTTGTTCGGCAGCAGGCCCGGAACCAGGAATTCCATGAGGGACCACATGTCGCCCACGTGGTTTTCGACCGGCGTGCCTGTGAGGGCGAAGCGCCAGTCGGCCTCAAGGCCGCGTGCTGCTTTGGCCTGACGCGTATCCGGATTTTTGATGTTCTGGGCTTCGTCGAGGATGACTCCGGCCCAGCGAACGCCGCAGAAAAGGGTATTGTCCCTGTGCAGCAGCGCGTAGGAAGAGAGCACGATCGCATGCGCGGCCGCTTCGCCGGCGAATTCGCCGCCCTTTAAACGCTTGGCTCCGTGGTGGATCATGACAGGCAGCCCCGGCGTGAATTTTTCCGCCTCGCGCCGCCAGTTCTCGATCACGGAGGTTGGGCAGACAAGCAGTACGGGGCGTTTTTCGCCGCCGTTGCGCAGCTGCCTCACGAGGGCCAGGGCCTGAATCGTCTTGCCGAGGCCCATGTCGTCGGCCAGACAGGCGCCTAGGCCCAGCTTGGCGAATTCAGCGAGCCAGGAGTAGCCATGCCGCTGGTAAGGGCGCAGAGAACCGGAGAAACCCTGCGGCTGCGGCAGGTCTTCGGCTTTTTTGGCGCCGGTAAGCATGGCCCTCACGTCGTCCAACCAGGCCGAGCCGGTGATGGACGAAACAGGCAGGTCGCCGCGGCTTTCGCTGAAAGAGGAAACGAGCGCTTCGCGGCGGTCGATCTTCGCAGGCAGCTTTTTGATGCCGTCGATGACCTTCTCCAGTTCGTCGCGATAGAGCAGCACCCAGCGCCCGCGTATGTTTGCGAGAGGAGTCTTTAGTTCCGCGAGGGTCTTGAGTTCCTCCTCGGTAAGCACGTCGTCGCCGAGAGAGACGGACCAGTCTACGTCAAGCAGATCGTCCAGCGCAAGCTGACCGCCGGCCTGAAACGCCGCCGCGTCGTGTACGGAACCGTGCACGGCGAGCCTGGGCCTGTCGGAGAGAGATCCCCATGAAGCCGGCAGCTGTACCTGGATGCCCTGGTCAAGGATGCTTGGCACATGGTCGCGCAAAAATTCGAAGAGTTCATCAAGTTTGAGTTCGCAGTCAACCGGGCAGGCCTTGTCGAGGCTGCGCGCGACGGCTGGCACGAAGGAGGCCAGATGTCCCAGCATCGCCAGCATATAGCGGCGCGGGTTGACTCCGATATGGGCGAACCAGGCCCTTTCGGCTGGTCCCGGCGCCCAGACGCGCGAGGCCGGAATGATAAGGCTGGGGTCCTGTACGGACTGGATGTGCCACGAGAGAGTCCAAACGTCCTTCTTGTCATCCACCGGCTCCTCGAGCCGCATGAAAAGCCGCCAGGGCTGGCTGGTGACAGTCTCGAGCGCACCAGACCAGGAACGGATCTGCGGATAGAGCAGCTCCATGGACTCGCCCCAACGGTCGAGCGGAGCGGAAGGCCATGTGAGAGAACGCAGCCAGACTTCGTGCGGGTTATCAGGATCCACCTTGCGGCCGTGCGCGCCGAGCGCGTTCTGGGCGTCGCGCACCACGCCGTCCAGGAAGGTTTCAAAAACGGCTCTGGCGGTCTCGGCGCGTCCGCGCAGCGGAACGCCGGCGGCGAGAGCGAAGCCGAGCAGCACAGGCGGCGCCGCCTCTATATAAGCCTTGTATTCGTCCTGATATTTGGCGAGCAGCAGCGGTTTCCAGACGGAATAATAGCCGTCCTCGCGAGCCTCCATGTCCGGCACGAAGGAACCGCGGGCCGCGTAAAGAGCGGCGAACTCCAGCGCCCTGGCCATGTATTTGACGTCGTCCGCAAGCAGCACGCCGGGCATCGCGAGTCTTTCGCCCTCGCTGCGCGAAAAGGCCGCGCAGAAATCGGACATGTCCTCCCGCGAAATTGGCAGGGCCTCGATTTCATAAGTTCTCAGCTGCGCCTCGCCCTGTTGTGCCGGCAGATCGCCCAGCAGCCGCGACGAAGGCAGGGGAACGCCGCCGCGCGAAGGCAGCGCGGCGTAAGCTGTGACAGACTGTTTGACTGAGTGTTTCTTAGCGTTTTTGAGTCCGGAATTTTTGAGCGTCTCGATAATTTCACCGACGGCGGCGCTCCATGGCAGAACACGGGTCCCCGACGCGGCTTTTTCTAAATCAGCCGCGTCGAAGGATCGTTCCGCCCAGAGATAAAATTCTTTGTCAGCGTAACCGGCGTGAAGTATGAGCATGGTCTATTCGAAGCAGCTGCCTCCGATGAACTCCCTGATGATAGAGAGATTGGGCACGTCGTCAGAGGGTATGATCGGCACGTAGTCTAGCATTGAAAGCAGGCGCTGAGCCTCGCCGTAGACAGGCGAAGCCTCCGACACCGAGTTCAGCAGCGGCAGCACATAACCCTTGAGCACGCAGAGCTCATAGGCCAGCGAGGTGTTGAAAAGCGTGTCTGCGTTCTCCTGATAGGGGAAGATATGCTGATGGGAACCGCGCACCACCGAAGGCCACTGCAGCAGCGTCGTTTCCGGAGAATGGCCGCGCGTCCTGTAGTCGCGCACCATGCGTCTCAGCAGCCTCGTGTCCGTGGTGCCGACACGGTTGTGCAGATCTAGCGTGGTGCCGGTCAGGGGACAGATGAAGATGCGGTACTTGTTCTTCGCGTCAATGCTGGCCGAAAGCTCGTCGTTGAGTCCGTGGATGCCCTCAATCACCAGGCGCTGTCCAGGTCTCAGCTGCAGCCTGTAGCCTTTTGTGCGCTTGCCGTTGATAAAATCGAACTTCGGCACATCCACCGCCTTGCCGGCCAGCAGATCGGAGAGGTGTTCGTTGATAAGGTCCAGATCTAGCGCTTCCAGAGCGTCAAAGTCGAGATTGCCGTCCTTGTCGCGCGGGGTGCGTTCGCGGTCCACAAAATAGTTGTCCAGCTCCAGAGTCTCCGAATCGATGCCGGAGGTCAGCAGCTGTACGCGCAGACGGCGTGAGGAAGTTGTCTTGCCGGAGCTCGAAGGACCGGCAAGGCAGAGCAGCCGCACCTCGGGACGCGATTCGATGTATTCTGAAAGCTGACTCAGCACCTTGGTGTGCAGAGCCTCGCAGACCATAATGAGGTCGCGCGAACGGCCTGCCGCCACCAGCGCGTGGATCTTGTCCATTGTGGAGATGTTGAGATGCGCAAGCCAGTGGGAGTAATCCTCAAAAAGCTTGAACGTTTTGGCTGACACCTTGCACTTGATTGGTTTTGTATGGTCCGTGAAGGACGGCCCTGAGAGAAAGACGCCGCCCTCGTAAAGGCGCAGGTCGAACACGGAAATAAGCGCCGCCGTATCCGCCAGAGCGCCGCCGAAAAAGTCATAGATGCCTTCGCAGCGGTAAAGCACCACGGGATCGTTGTTGGCCCAGCGGATCAGCTGCTCCTTGACGTTGTAATTCTGCGCCTTCATGATCTTGCGCGCCTCGTCTATGGAAAAAACCTCGCGCGTGAAAGGCGCGCCTTCCTTTACCATGCGGTCCATCTCGTCGCGGATGTTCTTAAGCTGTTCCTCGGTGACGGGACCGTCGGGCGACTCGTAGTAATAGGAATAATTCATCGACTGGCGCAGATGCAGCCTGATGCCGCAAATGCGCGTGGCCGCCGAGGTGAGCATGAATTCCAGCGTGCGCTGGTAGACCTCGCGTCCCTCGATGCTGTTCGTCGTTATATATTCAACGTCCGAATCCATCGCTATCTGCCACGAAAGAGGCCGCTGCACGTGATTCACGCGGCAGGCCACCACCTGTGCATCCTTGCCGTTGTGGCCGGATCTGGCCAGCACCTCGCGCGCGGTGAGCGGGAACTCGCTTTTAAACGCGGAACCGTCGGAAAACGTAATATTGACGCTCATATAAACATCTCCCTTAAGATACAGACGTAGACGAAAGAATTGTATTTTTAAAATAAATAAAAACGTGGCTCACACAATCCACATCTTGGCATTCTATCACAAATCAAAAAGATTATCTACAAGGACAGAGAAAAATTTACCGAAACTGAGCAGAGAACAAAAAAAAAGCGGGAACCCCCGTGGGTTGCCCGCTTTGCTTGTAATTGGAGAAGAACTGTCTGCGCTATCCCTGCGTTTTGTCCTGTTTGATGGCCTGCAGGCCTTCCTTCACCAGGAGCAGGGCCAGAATTATCAGCACCAAGGAGACAGCCGAGAGCAGATAGTTCGGCGACGGTTTGACAGCGAATTCCTCGTAGATGCCGATGATGAGCGCGAAAACGCTCGTGCAGATCATGAACCAGAACGGGATCATGAGGAAGCGGCCGCGCTTTTTGAGGCCGCGGATGACCCAGACGCCGATGGCAAGCAGCGCGATAGCCGCAACGAGCTGGTTGGAGGCGCCGAAGACCGGCCAGATGACCGCCCAGGCCGCCACGACCTTGCCGGCTGCGTTGGTCGTTTTGACGTAGACCAGGCAGAGCGCGAGGATGATGGGCACCAGAGAGGCCGGGAAGAGACCGACCTTTTTGTTCGTAAGCTCCTGGATCTGATAGCGGCAGAGTCTGTTGGACGTGTCGAGCGAGGTGAGCAGGAACGTATTGACGGCGATCATGCCGAGGCGGACGCCTAGTTTTTCATTGATGCCGATGATGGCCGCGAATTTGCCGAAGCCGGCCGCAAAGGTGCCAACCGGTCCGCTTTCAGCCATGTGTCCGGCTACCATAAAGGTACCGACCGCAATGACCGCCACGACGCCTTCCAGAAGCATGGCGCCGTAACCGATGGGCAGGGCGTCCGTTTCACGCGTGATCTGCTTGGCCGTGGTACCGCTGCCGACCAAGGAGTGGAAGCCGGAGATGGCGCCGCAGGCTACCATGGTGAAGAGGCAGGGCCAGAGGGCCTTGCTCGTAAGGCCAAGATAGGTGACGTTGGAGGCAAAGGCCGGCACTTCGCCGCTGTTGAGGCTGGAGCCGAGGACCATGCCAATCGCGCCGATGATGACTGAGAAATAGAGGAAGAAGGAAGCGAGATAGTCGCGCGGCTGGAGCAGGAGCCATACCGGCAGCGTGGAAGCCGCAAGCACGTAGACGCCAAGGAAGATGTTCCAGAAGCCGGCGTCATGCGTGAAGACCGCCTTGACACAGGCCCAGTCGCCTCCGTAGACAGAGCAGAAGGCGACGATGATGAGCATCACGACCGTGACGGCCTTGAAGTTGACGTGGAAGTGATAGATGCAGAGGCCGGCCACCACCGCGATCGCGATGTAAAGGCAGCTGACGAAGGCCACCACCGGGTCTGCCACAAAGGTGAGCGTTGTCATGGCGATAAAGACGGCTACGACAAGTATCAGAGTAAGGATAGTGAAGCAGAGGAAAAGCTTTTTGCCGGTCTCGCCGATCCACTTTTCGATAATGACGCCGACAGAGTTGCCGTCATGGCGGATGGAAGCTACCAGCGCGCCCATATCGTGAGGACCGCCGAGGAAGACGCAGCCGACCATGCACCAGATCAGCGTGGGGACCCAGCCGAAAATACTGGACGCAAGGATCGGTCCCGTAATGGGACCCGCGCCGGCGATGGATGAGAAGTGATGTCCTAGCAGGATCGCCGGATGGGTGGGAACATAGTCCATATTGTCGTTAAGACGCACAGCCGGCGTTGGTTTGCTGTCATCCAGCTTGTAAACGCCTGCCATAAAGGCGCCGTAGAACTTGTAGCCGGCGAAAAGAATCGCCATGCACACGATGAAGATTACCGCAAACATTTTGTGAAGCACCTCCAGAAGATAAATTAATATATGATATCAGTATCTGTCTGACGACAGATTCAGATCCCCGTTTTTTGGGCCGCCTGATTGGCGAGATACGCCAGATCCTGGGTCTCTGTCTTCGCTTCGCTGCCCAGCGTATACATGTGCGTCTCAACGAATCCGCGAAAACCCAGCCAGATGGAACGCCTCTTTGAGAAGGAACCGCCCTCGCGCTGCAGAAACACGAACCGCTGCGTCATCACATCGCGCTTTGGCCTGGTCTCCTTCAGCAGCCGTTCGAAATCCTCCGGCTGATACTTCCATATAATGTAGTCATCTGCGTAATAGCGGGCCACCTCACCCAGCAGGCTGTCCTTGACCATTGAAAGCCGCCGATAGAGGCCGCTGGCCGCGCCGTCGGTCCATGGCTCGAAGCGCCACTCGTCCCATATTTCTGCGGCGCTGCCAAGTATGGACAAGTCGGTCACATTAAACACATCCCTTGTCATCGGATGATTAGTTTTATATTATACACTGAAGTAACCAACGCGCAAAAAGTTGATTATTAGTTATGCATTTAAAATTACTTAACTATGCAAGGCATTTCAGCATAAAATATTAATAGTGAATAAGTCTCTGATAATTTGACCAATCCAACTTAAGATTCTGAAAGCCAAATGCAAGTGAAATATCACGCTTATGCCGGAAGAAGCCAGAACGGTTCGGTGGATAATTCCGCGGTTTTTACGCAGCGAAGCGGCCCGTTTTGCTTCAAAACCGCAGTCAGGGGACTTGCGTTTGTGGAAATCTTACTGTATAATTCACTCACTTATCCTCAGAGATCCGGCTCAGACATCCGGGTCTCTTTTGATGTGGAGCGCAGATAAAGCGAAAACTAAGCCCCATGAGGGCGTTGAAACAGAAACATGAACACAAGCAAATCAGGGAGGAAAGCACAATGGCAAAGGAAAAATACGTAAGAAACAAGCCGCACCTGAACATCGGCACGATCGGACACATCGACCACGGCAAGACGACCCTCACGGCAGCCATCACGAAGACGCTGGC
>Ga0163159_1001315_pt1 | contig 24260 bp, 17 predicted proteins | sample BioMet9_FD_108702 | JGI IMG/M metagenome (GOLD analysis project Ga0163159, IMG submission 108702) | Microbial communities from bioreactor (seeded with sewage sludge) at Lawrence Berkeley National Lab, California, USA - Biofuel... | ecosystem: Engineered > Bioreactor > Anaerobic > Unclassified ... | reverse complement strand
AGCCGGACGAATCTATTCTGAAAGATACCGAAACGCCGAAAATGCTCCGTCGGCTTTTTTCCTCACTTGTCTTTCTGCTTCTGTTAATGTATCTCTCCATGGGGCACATGATGTGGGGCTGGCCGCTGCCGCCCTTTCTCAGCAATAACCACGCAGGAATGGGCATTGCCGAGCTCCTGCTTGCAGGCATCATCATGGTCATCAACCAGAAGTTTTTTATAAGCGGCTTCCGCGGCGCGGTTCACGGAGCCCCCAATATGGATACACTTGTGGCAATGGGTTCCTTTGTCTCCTACTGCTGGAGTGTTTATGTCCTGTTCGCGATGACCAGGGCACAGGCCGACGGCGCTGTTTCGGACGTCATGATGTACATGAACGACTTCTATTTTGAGTCGGCCGCCATGATCCTGGTCCTGATCACCGTCGGGAAAACGCTGGAGTCCTACTCCAAAGGACGTACGACGGATGCGCTGAAAAGTCTGATGAAGCTGGCACCCAGAACGGCTTTCATCGACGATCACGGCACCGAGCGGGAAGTGCCGGTTGAAACGGTACAGACCGGCGACATTTTCATCGTACGGCCGGGCGGAAGTATTCCCGTTGACGGAATCGTCACGGAAGGAACGAGTGCCGTCAATGAATCCGCCCTGACAGGCGAAAGCATTCCGGTCGACAAGGCCGCCGGAGACCGTGTATCGGCCGCGACCATCAACCAGTCCGGTTTTCTCAAATGCCGCGCGACACGTGTCGGCGAAGACACGACGCTGTCTCAGATCATCCGGATGGTCAGTGACGCGGCGGCCACAAAAGCTCCGATCGCACGGATCGCCGACCGGGTATCCGGTATTTTTGTCCCTGCCGTACTCATTCTGTCAGCCATTACCCTTGTGATCTGGCTTCTCGTCGGAAGCGGAGCCGGTTTCGCCCTTGCGCGTGCAATTTCCGTTCTCGTCGTCAGCTGTCCGTGCGCGCTCGGTCTCGCGACACCAGTGGCCATTATGGTCGGCAACGGCGTCGGCGCGAAGAACGGCATTCTCTTCAAGACTGCCGCGTCACTTGAAACCGCCGGCAGGACACAGATCGTCGCACTCGATAAAACCGGTACAATTACAAACGGAACTCCACAGGTAACCGATCTTCTGCCTGCTGACGGAATAACACCGGACGAGCTGCTTAAAACAGCCGCCGCGCTGGAGCGCAATAGCGAGCATCCTCTTGCCGGCGCCATCCTGCAGGAAGCCAGGAGGCAGGGCCTTGTTCCGGATGAGGTCACCGATTTTCAGGCGCTGCCGGGAAGCGGCGTCACCGCACGTTTAAACGGCACTGTGCTCCTCGGCGGAAACCGGAAATTCATCGAAGGCCGGACACCGCTTACCGCAGATATGACAGAAGCGGCAGCCACTCTTGCCCGCCAGGGCCGGACACCGCTCTTCTTTCTTCGTGACGGCCGTTATATCGGCACGATCGCGGCGGCCGATACCATCAAGGAAGAAAGCCGGCAGGCCGTTCAGGAGCTGCGCGGCATGGGCATTCACGTCGTCATGCTGACCGGCGACAATGAAGAAACCGCCAAATCCATCGGATCTCTCGCCGGCGTCGACGAAATCATATCCGACGTCCTCCCGGACGGCAAGGAAAGCGTTATCCGCTCCCTGCAGCGCAAAGGCAAGGTCGCCATGGTCGGAGACGGGATCAACGACGCGCCGGCGCTCGCGAGAGCTGACACCGGCATCGCGATCGGCGCGGGGACGGACGTCGCAATCGACACGGCAGACATCGTCCTCATGAAGAGCCGCCTTACCGATGTTCCGGCAGCAATCCGACTGAGCCGCGCCGCGCTCCGCAATATCCACGAAAACCTCGGCTGGGCTTTTATATACAATATTCTGCTGATCCCTGTCGCCGCGGGCGTCTTCATCAGCCACGGCGGCTTAACGATGAACCCGATGCTCGGCGCGGCCTGCATGAGCCTTTCCAGCGTATGTGTCGTTACAAACGCGCTGCGGCTCAACTTGTTCCGGCTTTTCGACGCGTCGAAGGATAAACCAATCAAAGCAAACCCAAAAAAGGAGAAAAAAGCTATGACAAAAACAATCGAAATCAAAGGTATGATGTGCGGCCACTGCGAAGCAACCGTAAAGAAAGCGCTTGAAAACATCGACGGTGTCGAATCCGCAGATGTAAGCTACGAAAACGGCACCGCCATTGTTACGCTGAGTAAAGATATTCCCGATGATGCTTTTAAAAAGGCAATCACGGAAAAAGATTATGAATTTGTTTCGGTAAGGCAGTAGTCACGACCTCGCTTCTTTGATCAGCCTGGCCGCTTCTTCCTTCTTTAAAACCTTGCCGTACGACACAACCTTGCCATCGACGACGAGAGCCGGCGTCGTCATAACCCCATAGGAAGCGATCTGCCCGAAATCTCTAACATGGTCGATCACATCATCCATCCCCAGCTCAGCGAGTGCCTCCTTGGCAGCCTCCTCGAGCGCGTTGCATTTCGAGCAGCCGGAGCCCAGAATCTTGATGCCCTTCTCACTTTTCTGAGTCTCCGCTTCCTTCATGTTCTCCGTACTGCAGTTGCAGTCACAGCAGCAGCTTTCCGGCTCCTCTTTCTTCTTACCAAACAGTCCCATTGTCTTTCCTCCAGTCTTTTATACAAATAAATATTGAAACGCATTGAAAAAATATCCGACAAGAATGATGCCTGCCGTACAGATACAGATAAAAAGCCCCAGAAGCTTCGGCTTTACCGCCTTGCGCAGCATGATCATGGACGGAAGGCTCAACGTCGTCACGCCCATCATGAACGAAAGCACGGTACCAAGCATCGCGCCTTTGTAAAGCAGCGCCTCCGCGATCGGGATCGTACCGAAAATATCCGCGTACATCGGAACACCTACCAGCGTCGCGAGAATAACCCCGAACGGACTGCTGCTTCCAAGCACCTTCTCCACCAGACTCTCCGGAATCCAGTTGTGAATCACGGCTCCGATGCCGACACCCACCAGGATATACGGAAATACCTTGCGGAATGTATTGCTGACCTGATCACGCGCGTAGATCAGGCGCTCCTTCTGCGAAAGTGTCGGAGACGCAATATCTACACTGCTGGCATTCCGGATGAAATCCTCAACGTATTGCTCCATATGCATTTTCTCGATAATCGTTCCGCCGGTCACGGCAACAATAAGGCCGAAGATAACATACGCGACAGCGATCTTCGTGCCGAAAATACTCATCAGCAGGACGAGGCTTCCCAGATCCACCATCGGAGAGGAAATCAGGAATGAAAATGTAACTCCGAGCGGCAGGCCCGCGCTTGTAAAGCCGATAAAAAGCGGGATCGACGAGCACGAGCAGAACGGTGTCACCGTTCCTAAAAGTGCCGCGGCACAATTTGCCCCCACACCATGGAACCGGCCCATGATCTTCTTGCTGCGCTCCGGCGGGAAATAGCTCTGAATATAAGAAATAATGAAAATCAGAAAACACAGCAGAAATGAAATCTTGATTACATCATACAGAAAAAACTGTATACTGCCGCCTATTTTACCGTTAATGTCCATTCCAAGTGTCTGCAGCAGACTGCCGATCAGCGCGTTTAGCCATTTCAGTCCCAGAACCTGGTTCTGTATAAAATTCCAGACCATCAGTGTTCACACTCTTTCTTGTTTGTATTTTTACAGCAGGAAAGCGATTTGATATACTCCTGGAATTCACTGAATGTATCGCAGTTCAGGGAATAGTGCGACCACTTGCCGACACGATGCGTGTTTACCAGTCCGCACTCGCAGAGCACCTTCATGTGATGGGAAAGCGTCGGCTGTGTAATCTGGAACCGTTCCAGAAGCTTGCACGCGCACTTCTCTCCATCTGAAAGCATCTGCACAATCTGAATGCGGTTCGGGTCACCGAGCGCCTTGCAGATCAACGCGATTTCACGTTCTTCCATTCTTATCCTCACATTCCGGATCCTTGCATCCGATGCCATTACATAGACAGGCATCTATCTGACGCTGATACTATATCATACAGATAGATGCCTGTCAATATATATATATACTTTCTATATGCTTACTTGATTTTTAAATATCCCCACTCCGGCGCCGTTCTCACGCCAAGTCCGATATACACGGTATCCGCCGCGTCTTTATCGACTGTATACAGCAGATGCACTTCTTTTGTCTCGCCTGCCTTCATATTCATGAAATGATACAGCTTGCTGTCCCGCGGATGGTCCGTCTGATCGAAGTAAAACGGCTTCGCGTCACAGGAAAGAAACGCCGCCTTGTACAGGCTGTCCTGATCGATCCGAAAGGTACCGTCCTCCTGTCTTTCAAGAACAGTCAGCGCGTCTCCGACAAAGACGTCCGTAACATCCTCACCCGTCGGATTATCTATGGAAAGCACCAGCTCCACACATTGAACCTCAGCCATCTCCGTCTTCGTCTTCAGCCCGTTGTCTTCCCAGTACTGAATCTGCCGCTGCCGCGCTTTAAATGTCCTGTCCGCATTCAGAAAATCTCCGATCGTCCTGCCTTCCCCTTCGCCCTCCAGCAGAAACGCATTCTCGTCGAGACCCTCCGGCACCTTATCACTAACTGTCACACCTTCAATCGTACAGGAAAGCGGCACCACCGCCCCCGCGCTGTCTGATCCCCAGACAGACGAAAGCGTATCGCCGGCTGATACCATATCATCCTCTGCAACAATAAGACAATCCTCGGACGCGCCTTGGGAGTCCGCATTTTCACTGCCGGAAAAAGCCGCAGCTGCGCCTTCTGTTCCGGATATCTCCTCATACGTAATGCCCGCGGCAATCTTCTTCAGCTCCTCAACCGAAATATCATCTGCCGCGAAAATCTCGATCACCTGCCCGTCCTCCTCGTGGAAAAGCAGCAGCACGTGATTGTAACTGACACCCTTTCGTGTCAGAATATCAGCTTTGACATCACCGATCATAAGATGCTCCGTTTCACTCACGTATGGAACAGACAATTCTGCGTTCTGATTTGCCGAAAGCACTGAAAATCCGTGTTTATGGTCATTGTCTTTCACCGGCTGATACTTGTTTTCCACGCAGATGCTGCATTCGGCATAACCGGCCGGCACATAGCCGGCTGAAATTCTGATCGGACGGATCCCATTCACATCGGACGCGGCTTCGAAGGTATACGTATACGAGCCTGTATTTTCATTCTTCGAAGCCCGGACTGTATAATAGCTTACCGCCGCGTATACGCTCATCGCCGCAAGTGCCGCAAGCGCCGCCGCGAGAAGCAGCAGCCTGACGGACGGTCTCCGGTGCTTTCTTTCTGTTCCCAGTATCCGTCGTTTCTCTTCCTGGTATTTCTTTGAAAAAACATGCTCTTCGCCTTCTTCCATGAAAGCCAGGGCATCCTCCTCACCCATAAGCATGAGCTCATCCTTCATGTCCGGTACCTCCAGTCTTTTTCCGAAACGTATCACGCGCCCGCTGAAACCGCTTCTTGGCAGCCTCCTCACTGATTTCCAGAATAGCCGAAATCTCGCAGTAGCTCAGTTCATAAAAGCACCGGAACCGGATAATCTCCCGGTCCTGCTCTGACATTTCTGCCAGTATCTGACGAATGTACTCCCGGTTTTCCGCGCTGTCCGCAGGAAGCATTTCAGCCGTTTCGCTGCTGCTTTCCGCCTCTTCCTCCGGAGAATATTTTACCCGTTTATTCTTCCTGTACTGGTCGATCGCCGTCTGTCTGACCGCATTCACCATCATGCACCTCGTCTTATCATCTTCTGGTTTTCCGAAACAGGACAGATAAGGAATTACCTTCAGGAATGCTTCCTGAACCGCGTCCTCCGCCTGCGCCGTGTTCCGCAGGATCGAAAACGCGACACGGTACAGCTTCTGTTCATACAGAGCATATAGCCCGGAAAGAAGCTCCCTTTTCTGCCTGTCCAGTTTTTCGTACGTTCTTGGCATATCGGCTGTCCTTTCTGTAAGTACCTACAATCATTATAACGTACGGCGAAGCCAAAAAGGGACAAAATAAAACCGCCGTTCCGCGGCCTGTATTGCAGCACCCGCGGAACGGCAGTTTCCGATCCGATCTTCCTGTGTCTTTATTTCTTTTCAGGTTCCTTCTTCGCGCAGTCCGGACAGAGGCCGATAAAAAGCAGGCGGTGCCGTTCTGTTTCAAAGCCCGGCATGGACTTTGAGATATCATTGTACATCTCGTTATAAGAAATCGGCGTATCAAACACCTTGCCGCAAGCGCGGCAGAGGAAATGATAGTGATTGTCCGTCCTGCAGTCGTAATGATCCGGATTGTCCGGCATGGTAAGCCGCCGGACCTCCCCGCGTTTTGTCAGAAGACTTAAGTTCCGGTAGACCGTACCGCGGCTTATATGCGGATCCTGTGCCCGCGCTTTCTCATAAACCTCGTCCGCTGTCGGATGACCAAAATTGTCCTTCATAATGCCCGCGATCAATGTCCTCTGCTGACTGTTTCTGGTCTGTACCACATTGATTGCCCCCTGTTCAGTCCTTCGGCGTCGTCGCCGTATTCAGCTCATCGTTGGAAAGCTTTGAAAGCTCAATCACCTTCGAAAGATCGAGTCCCATCGCCTGCGCCGCCCGTTCGCCGTATTCCTTGTCCGCGAGATAGCAGTGGACCGCGTGACGGTATTTGATATTCCCGGTAACCGGCGCTATATCGGCCGCTGTATTGGAAATCAGAATCGCCTTCTTATCCTCTGTCATTACACGCCACAAGTCTCCGCCTGCGCGGAAGCAGTCGTCGCTCGGATCATCCTTCGGATCGTAATTCCACATCGCCCCGTCCAGTTCAAGAGGCGGCTCCATGACCTCAGGCTGTGACGTCCAGACACCTGCGCTGTTCGGTGAATAAGCCGGAGCCCCGCCGTAGTTTCCGTCTGTCCGCATCGCGCCGTCGCGGTGGTAATCCGCGACACCGCCCTTGACACCCTTGGCCTGGTTGACCGGAATCAGATTATGATTGACGCCGAGACGGTACCGCTGCGCGTCGCCGTATACAAAAAGCCTGCCCTGCAGGAATTTGTCCGGTGAGAAGCCGATGCCCGGCACCACGTGCGCCGGTGTAAACGCCGCCTGCTCCACTTCCGCAAAGTAATTGTCCGGCCAGCGGTTCAGTTCAAGTTCACCGACCTCAATCAGCGGGAACTCCGCGTGGCGCCAGATCTTCGTGATGTCAAAAGGATTCTCGTAATGATTCTTCGCCTGCTCCTCCGTCATGATCTGGACGTACATCGTCCATTTCGGGTAATCGCCCTTTGCGATCGCGGTATAAAGGTCACGTCCTGCGCTTTCACGGTCCATGCCGTTGAGCTTCATCGCCTCTTCATTGCTCAGGTTCCTGATGCCCTGCTGTGTCTTAAAGTGGAATTTACACCAGACGCGCTCATTCTTGTCGTTATAGAAGGAGAATGTATGCTCGCCGAACAGATGCATGTGGCGGAACCCGTCCGGAATCCCGCGGTCCGACATGACTACCGTGATCTGGTGGAAGCACTCCGGCAGCAGCGTCCAGAAGTCCCAGTTGTTCTGGGCCGAACGCATGCCTGTGTACGGATCCCGCTTGACGGCACGGTTCAGGTCGGGGAAGTTGTGGACATCACGGATAAAAAACGTCGGCGTATTGTTCCCGACAAGATCCCAGTTGCCTTCCTCTGTATAAAACTTCATAGCTACGCCGCGGATATCGCGCTCCGCGTCGGCGGCGCCCCGTTCGCCGGCAACCGTTGAAAACCGCATGAATACGTCGGTCTTCTTCCCGATTTCGGAAAAGATCTTTGCCTTCGTGTATTTTGTAATATCGTGCGTCACTGTGAAATTTCCGTACGCGCCCCAGCCCTTCGCGTGCATGCGGCGCTCCGGTATTACTTCACGGTCAAAATGCGCCAGCTTCTCCATGAGCCATACGTCCTGCATCATGACAGGGCCGCGCGGACCGGCGGTAATCGAGTTCTCGTTGTCGGCTACCGGTGCTCCGACCTCATTCGTCAGTTTCTTGTAATCTTCGTACATAGATAATCTCCTTTCCGTTTAGAATTCTATTGAATTTCTTATTAATATTAAGTCCTATTATTAATATAGTCCTTCTGCTGGTGCTTGTCAACAGGAAAATCCGGTTCCGGTTGCTATCCCCTTGCGGCAGTGATATCATGGAGAAAAGGCCGCTTCCGCGGCAGAAACACCGGAGCATATAAAAAATTGGATCTGCTGAATGGAAATCTCAAGAAAATATACTGGAAATATTTAAGCGCTTCCTTCGGGAGCGCTCTTATCATGTCCATCTATTCCCTCGTGGACGCAATCGTAATCGGCCGCTATGAGGGACCGGAGGGGACGGCCGCCGTCGTTACATTCAGCCCCATGTGGAGCATGCTGTTCGCGTTCGGACTGCTGATGGGAATCGGCGGCTCCGTTCTGATGGCACAGAAGCGCGGCGAAGGCAGAAAAGTAGACGGAGACCGCTGCTTCACCGCTGCCATGCTGGCCTCCGTCGTCATATCCGCCCTGCTTTTTCTCACTTTTTTCTTCTTTTCAAAACAGCTTCTGACCGCATTCGGAGCGCGCGGCCACGTACTGGAGCTTGCGCTGAAATACGCATACTGGATTACACTCGCGGCGCCATTTTTTGTGATCGGCCAGGTACTGCTGTCGTTTGTCCGGAATGACAACCGGCCCTTTTATACAATGACAGCCGCTGTTTCCGGCGGTGTTTTCAATATTTTCGGTGATATTTTCTTCGTTTTCAACTGCAATATGGGAATCAGCGGCGCCGGACTCGCGACAGCAATCGGAGCAGTCATCACGTTTATCGTCCTCGTGCTGCACCTTTTTTCAAAGAAGAACACACTTCGCTTTCTGAAGCCGAAAGAAATCCATTGGAGATATACCATCCGATCCATTACCGTAATGGGCGGCAGTAATTTTATCATCGATCTCGCGATGGGTTTTATGGCCGCGCTGTACAACAACCAGATTCTGGTTTATGCAGGCACCGCCGCTCTCGCCGTTTACGGCGTCATCAATACGCTGTCGGTTCTGATCCAGACGTTCGGATACGCGGTCGGCGAGGCTTCGCAGGCGATCATGTCCGTCAACTACGGAGCCGGACGGTTCGACCGGATCAGCAGAACCTTCCGCTACGCTTCCGTCACATCCCTGCTGCTCGGCTTTCTCTGCGCCCTGCCGGGCGAATGTGTCCCGAATGTGCTCATTGAGCTGTTTATGAAAACAACACCCGATGTTCTCCTGATCGCACCGGGTATTCTGCGTAAATATATGATTTCCTACATCCTGCTGATTTTCAATGTGAACGCAGGCTACTACTTTCAATCTATTAAAAAACCTGTCGTCTCCATATGGATTTCCCTGCTGCGCGGCATTCTTATCGGCGCCGTTTTCATCTATCTTCTGCCTGTCCTGTTCGGCGGCAGTTCGATCTGGTACGTCGCGCCGCTTACAGAGCTGCTGGTTTTCTTTTATATTCTGAAGAGCCTAAGGAAGGAATCCGCCGGTGTCTGATTTCGGCCGTCATGGCACCGCCGATCACCAGTACAGCCCCTGCAATCTGAAGCGGGCTCATGCTCTCCCCCAGAAAGACAGCCGCGAAGACGAGTGCGGACAATGGCTCCAGATAACCGCATACGGCGACCGTCTGAACCGGCAGATAGCCGATGGATGAGAAATACAGATAGCACCCGAGACCGGTATTCACGAGGCCGAGCAGCAGAATCGGCAGATAGCTGCCGCCTGGTATCACGATAGCAACGCCGTGGCGCGTAACGGCATAGACAACTGACAGCAGACATGCCGACAGCAGCTGGAGCGCCGAATTTTCCAGTCCTCCCACGCCCTTTGCTTTTTTATTAAGAACGATCATGACCGCGTACAGAACCGCTGCCATGAAGCCGCAGAACAGTCCGGCCGCACTGCTGCCCGATGAAATCTGGTGCCCGTTCACAAGGAAAACACCGAGGAGCACCGCCGCGAAGCCGGCCAGCTTTGTCCTTGTCAGCTTTTCCGCGAAAAGGACAGGGGAAAGTGCCATCACGATAACGGGACCGCAGTAATACGCAAGCGTCGCCATGCCGACGCCGATCAGCCGGTACGCTTCGAAGAGAAAGATCCAGCTTACACCCATCGCCGCGCCGGAGGCCGCGATATACAGGAAATCCTTCCGCCGCAGAGAAAATGTCCGATGCTTCTGTGTCAGGAAAAGCAGTGCAGACAGCATCACGCCTCCGATCATCGTACGAAGCATAACGATATCATAGCTTTCCAGCGCGATATAGGAAGCCACAATGCCGTTCGTTCCAAAAAGCATCAATGACAGTATGTATTTGCCGAATGATTTATTCAAAATTCTACACCTCAATGATCGCCGGAGTATGCTTCGTATACGGCAGCAGCTTATGAAGGATATCGTCCGTCTTAACCTTCATGTATCCGGTCGTTGTACCGTCGCTGCAGCCGTACCATTCCTCCGAAAGCACATCCTTGTCTATGACAATCTGTATGTCACGGTCCTCGTCCAGCAGTGCGGAAAATACGGTGGCCGCACCGACTGTCGTTCCCGCAATTGACTGCAGAAGCTCCGCCGGTGCGAATGACGGCCGCGAAACGTTCATCGCCGCCGCGAAATCCTTTGTGCTGAAAGGCTTGTCACCGACTGTAATAAAAAGATAGAATACCGTTTTGTGCCGGTTTGTCAGGAATAACGTCTTGACCGTTTTCATATCCAGCTTTTCGTCAATCGCCCTGCAGTCTTCCATTGTAATGGCTTCCTCGGTATCTACGCGTTTGTATGGAATGTTTAGATCCGCCAGTGCTTTGTAAACCCGTTTCTGAAGCTCGCTTGAGCAGCTTTCCGGAGCTGTGGTTACCGGCTCGCTTACGTGAATCATTGAAAAAGACCTCTTTTCTGTCACTGTATTTAGAATACCATGGACATGGTGATTACAAAAGCGAATGTTCCTCATGTCTGGCATTCCATTTTCAGATACTCACGCAAAAGGAATGCCCCGGCTTTCCGTTCCAGAACGGTAAACCGGGGCAAAATGGCTTTATCGTGAGAATTGCCTTCTGTTCCTTATTTCATCAAAGCTTCGGGCCTGCGTCTACAAGTGATCTGCCGGCCTCGCTGCTCTCATACTTCTTGAAATTCTTGATAAAGCGTCCCGCGAGATCCTTAGCCTTTGCGTCCCATTCCGAAGCATCCGCATATGTGTCGCGCGGATCAAGGATTTTGGTATCTACACCGGCAAGCTCTGTCGGCACCTCAAGATCAAAATACGGAATCTTCTTCGTCGGTGCGGAAGCGATGGCACCGTTCAGGATCGCGTCGATAATGCCGCGGGTATCACGGATGGAGATACGCTTGCCGCTGCCGTTCCAGCCGGTATTGACAAGATATGCCACCGCGCCGTTCTTCTCCATCTTCTTCACAAGCTCCTCTGCGTATTTCGTCGGAGGCAGCTCCAGGAACGCCTGGCCGAAGCATGCGGAGAAGGTTGGTGTCGGCTCGGTGATGCCGCGCTCGGTTCCGGCCAGCTTTGCTGTAAATCCGGAAAGGAAATAGTACTTTGCCTGCTCCGGTGTCAGGATGGAAACCGGAGGCAGTACGCCGAAAGCGTCGGCTGAAAGGAAGATGACCTTCTTCGCCGCGGGTGCTGATGAAATCGGGCGTACAATGTTCTTGATATGATTGATCGGATAGGAAACACGAGTATTCTCCGTGACACTCTTGTCGGCAAAATCAATCTTGCCGGCCGCGTCGACCGTTACATTCTCGAGAAGCGCGTCACGCCTGATCGCGTTGTAAATATCCGGCTCGGAATCCTTGTCCAGGTCGATGACCTTGGCATAGCAGCCGCCTTCGAAGTTAAACACACCGCTGTCGTCCCATCCATGCTCGTCATCGCCGATCAGAAGGCGCTTCGGATCAGTGGAAAGCGTTGTCTTGCCGGTACCGGAAAGGCCGAAGAAGATAGCTGTATTCTTGCCGTCCAGATCGGTGTTCGCGGAGCAGTGCATGGAAGCAATGCCCTGCAGCGGCAGATAATAGTTCATCATGGAGAACATGCCCTTCTTCATCTCGCCGCCGTACCACGTATTCGCAATAACCTGCTCACGGCTTGTAATGTTGAAGAGAACGGCCGTCTCCGAATGAAGTCCGAGCTCCTTGAAGTTCGTTACCTTCGCTTTGGAGGCATTGTATACAACAAAATCAGGCTTGAATTCCGCCAGCTCCTTCTCGTCCGGCATAATAAACATGTTCTCTACAAAATGAGCCTGCCATGCGACTTCCATAATGAAGCGCACCGACATTCTTGTATCCTTGTTCGCTCCGCAGAAGGCATCGACAACATAAAGCTTCTTGCCGGAAAGCTCATCCTGCGCGATCTTCTTGACAGCAGCCCAGGTTTCCTCGGAAGCCGGGTGATTGTCATTCTTGTATGAATCCGATGTCCACCACACGGTATCTTTGGAATTCTTGTCCATGACAATGTACTTGTCCTGCGGAGACCGTCCTGTATAAACACCGGTCATGACATTAACCGCGCCCAGCTCACTCTCCTGGCCCTTTTCATAGCCTTCCAGCGCGGGATTCATTTCATCCTTGTACAGCTCTTCAAACGAAGGATTGTGGATCACCTCCGTCACACCATTAATTCCATACTGCTTCAGATCGTTCTTGTCCATTTCCGTTCCTCTCTTTCATCAGAAAAATCCTGCCATTATAATTACCCCATATTTTCATGATTATACTATACATATCCCAGGATGTAAAATGTATTATTGATATGTATTCATGTCAAATCCGTATGGCAGGCAAAGTTCCGACGTCAGGGATTCAGATAAGCATACGATCCGTCCTGCACCTTTACGGAAGCCTGAACCGGGGTCTGGCTCACCAGCGTCCCGTCCTCCGAATATACATACTTGATCACTGCCACCTTCTGACCGCTCTGGCCTACAGTGATCTTCCCGCCGGTCGTTACAAAAAGAAGATACTGTTTTTTCGTTTTATCGTACGAGAACCGCCAGCTCTGATTCGTCGGAATCACGCTGCCCATTGCTGCCTTGACAGCCTTCGTAAACGACATATCCGCGTTCTTCGCGGTATCGCCTGCCTCGGAATCCACCCTGCTCGTACCGTTTGACAGATACTCCCGGAGCGACTGGGAGGAATGGCTGCTTGTAATCGTACGTTTTATGGTATCAAGACTGCCCAGCAATGTTTTTGCAAAGCCCTCCGCCTTGTTTTCGCTGTGCCTGCTGCAGGTCAGCGTAATCGTATGGTCCGCGTTGACCGTCAGAAGTGTCGTTCCGCCGGATGGACAAAGTCCCTTATATTCCGCGCCGGACGTAACAACCTGCGCTCCTATATCCGTCATAACCTTATCCATAAGCTCGGCGTCGGTTTTTTTTGTATCCGCGAGCTCGTTGTCGACACGGGCAATCTGAAAGCTTTCGGCAGCATTGTCCATATTGGTCAGACACGTCGCAATCCGACCCTTTTCTGCATATTTTACAAACTGCGGCGACAAAATAGCCACAAGCACCGCCATGATCGCAATTACAACGATCAGCTCGATCAGTGAAAAACCGGAACGTGATATTTTATTATCCAATTTAGGCCCCCTGAATATGATTTGCCTTTACCGATAAAACTATATCACGCATTCCGTAATAAAAGCGTAAACGCATATTCCGTTCACTGCTGCACTGCCATCCAGACAAGATTTGAGCAAACCAGCCGGCGGTACTCGGCGCTTGCGCGCACGTCATCGATCGGGCGGACATCCTTGCGGACGGCCTCACTGATCGATTTCCGGTCTGTACGGCCTTCGTCCAGCACCTTCTTCGTCTCCGGTCCCGGAAGCACGGTCGGGCCTACCGAGCCAAACGCGGCACGGTATCCCGTTTCCTCCGAATACAGGACAGCCGCGGAAGCAATCGCTATTGTCAGGGCGGCACGCGCGCCGACCTTATAATAGTCCCCCTTCCAGCCATCTTTCGGAACCGGAATCGCAATCTCCGTTATCAGACCGTCTGCCGGCAGTGAAATTCTGCGCGGTCCGAGAAAAAACTCTGCAATCGGGATGCTTCCCTTTCCCTGCGCGGTCTGATACTGAATAACCGCTTCAGCGGCCAGAAGTGCCGGTGCGCTGTCCGCAGCCGGAGAAGCATTGGCCAGATTTCCTGCCAGCGACGCGCGCACACGGATCTGCGCGGAGCCGACCGAACCGCACGCTTTTGCAAGCGCAGGAAATACAGTCCGCACCACTTCGTTTAACGCTATTTTCTTATGCTCTGTCAGCGCGCCTATGCGGAGCACTCCGCCGTCCTGCCGGATATAGTCCAGCGACGGCCGGAGCTGATTGATATCGATCAGCTTCTGGTAAACGGGAGAGCCGTCGCGAAGCGCCGGCACAACATCGGTTCCGCCGCAGATCCAGCGGTAATCCGGATGATCGTGCTTGAATGACAGCGCCTTTTCGAGAGAATCCGCAATATAAACGTCGTCTATTCTCATGATCTGCTGCCTCCTTTTTCCGCCGCGAGCTCGACCGCCTGCTGTATTTTCACATAACCGGTGCAGCGGCAGAGATTTCCGGACAAAGCCTCTTTGATTTCATCCGCCGTCGGATGCGGATTCGCGAGCAGCAGTCCCTTTGCCGACATGATCATGCCCGGGGTACAGTAACCGCACTGGATCGCGCCTGCCTCCAGAAATGCCTGCTGTACCGCGTCTAGCTCGCCGTCCTTCGCAAGTCCCTCGATCGTGACGATATCTGCCCCGTCAGCCTGGTAAGCAAGCATCAGACAGGAATGAACGGCTTCTCCGTTCAGCAGGATCGTACAAGCCCCGCATTCTCCCTGGCCGCATGCCTCTTTTGTTCCGGTAAGGTGAAAGCGGCCGCGGATAACGTCCAGCAGTCTTTCATTCGCGGCTACATCCAGTTCGACCTTTTCATGATTCAGTACAAACGATATATGTTTCATATCAGTCCGCCGCCCCCTCTCTCTCTGCTTCTTTTTCCGCAATCGCCATAAGCACCGTTTCCTGATCGCACGGCAGATCGCAAAAGCGTATCCCGACCGCGTCATAGATAGCCGCCGCGATAGCAGCCGTGCCCGGTACGGATGTCGGTTCCCCGATGCCGCGGGCGCCGAACGGACCGTCCTCCTCCGGATCCTCTACCGGAAGAATCGTTATTTTCGGTGCTTCCGATATGGTCGGCAGCATGTATGTCTGAAAGTTCTTCGTCAATGGAAAACCATCCTGCTTCGTCCTGTACTTTTCATACAGAGCATTGCCCTGGCTCATGACGATTCCGCCTTCACACTGTCCCTCATATCCCAGCTTGTTGATGATTTTACCGGAAGCCGGCGCCGTCACTGTTTCCACTACTTTTGTCTGCCCTGTCAGCGTATCCACTTCCACGGCAGAAACCTGTGCCAGCTGTGATGTCATATAGTGAAGTCCGAATTCAATCTCGATGTCCGGGTTGCGGAACGAAGCCCCGCCGTTCTGCGTACAATCGTCCGGTCCCAGCATCACCGCCAGCTGCTGATACGTATAGCCGTTAACTTTGCCGTCCTCAAACGACAGATCTTCCTTTCTGATTCCAAGGACATCCGCCATCGCCTTCTTCAGCTTCTCAGCCGCGATAAGCACGGCTCTTCCTGTAATATACGTTGTCCGTGAGGCTGTAATCGGCCCGGAATCCAGTTCCGCGTCCGTATCGCCGCAGACATAGTCAATCCTGTCATACGGGATCTTAAGGCTCTCTGACGCTATCATGCAGAGTGTCGTAATACAGCCCTGTCCCATATCCTCGTTTCCAAATTTCACGGTCAGGCTGCCGTCCTCATGAAGTACAAGCTCAGCGTGGGACGCATCGACCGGAATAACACTACCGATACCGATACCCTGCTGACAGAGCGCCATGCCGACGCCGCGCCGGATCCAGGGATGTTCCGCGCCCTTTTTCCATTCTTCCCGGTGCTGCCATAAATCGGAGCTTTCCGCTGTATCGAGCGCTTTTTCCGAATAAAAGGAAGGGCTGATCTTCTGTCCGTATGCCGTTCTTTCACCGGCCTTCGCCGCATTTATTTTCCGGATTTCATACGGTGAAATGCCGGCCTTTTCCGCCAGAATATTCATCTGGCTTTCAATCGCGAAATTCACCTGATTGTTTCCAAAACCGCGCATCGCTGTCGTATACGCATTGTTCGTTACAACATTACGGCCTTCCGCCTCAAAATTCGGCACCTTATAGACACCGCAGACATTCTCCAGCATGGAACAGAGAATCGCCGTGCTGTACGCGTCGTACGCGCCGGACGTCGTCTCTACAAAAACCTTCTGTGCGATCAGTTTTCCGGATTTATCGACGCCGGTCTTCATGGTGATCTTCGCCGGAATCCGCTTGGGTCCGAGCAGAAACGATTCTTCACGGTTTAATACAATTTTGACCGGTTTCCCGCAGGCAAGCGCGCAGGCGCAGATGGCACCCTGCAGGATCAGATCGTCTTTTCCGCCGAACCCGCCTCCGAGCGGATGAGAATGTACATGAACCTTTTCAAGCGGGATACCGAGCAGCTCCGACAGCTGTCTTCTCGCCCGGATTCCGTACTGGGTCGGCGTCCACAGCTCGACGCCGCCATCCTCAAGCGGCCTTGCCACACCGGCTTCGCACTCCAGAAACGCGTGCTCGATATAAGGAGACGTATACGTATTCTCCAGAATAATATCCGATTGTTCAAACCCTTCCCCGACATCACCCTTCTTATGGGAGAGCGCACAGCGGATATTGCCGGGGCACTGTTCATGAATCACAACAGCTCCCGGTGCCAGAGCCTCTTCCGGTGTCAGATAGAAAGGCAGCACCTCATAATCCGCTTTTACAAGCGGAACCGCCTTTTCTGCCTCCTCTGCCGTCTCTGCGACAACGACCGCGATAAAATCACCGAGATAGCGGACGTGATCCTTGCAGATCGACGGCTGGTCGACCGAGCACAGTCCGTGCAGATTTGTACCCTTTACATCCGCAGCGGTCACAACCTTTACAACACCCGGCATCGCCTCTGCTTCCTGACAGTCGATTCCTTTCAGATACGCGTGCGGAACAGGCGGCAGAACCAGCCTGCCGTATAGCATCCCGTCAAAAAACAGATCACCCATATACTTCAGGCTTCCTTCTGCTTTCTGCGGTCCGTCCTTCCGTATGACCTCTTTCCCTAAAATTCCATAATCCGCCATGCAAAAGCCTCCAGTTTAACTTTCAGATAACCTCAAGTGCAACGTTTTTCCATCATGCAAAATTTTTTGATGAGTATCTTTTATTTTTAGATCAATCATACTATTTTTTTCGGCGTATTTCAATAGGCGCTGTGTCAGATCAGTTCTTTAAATTTCCGGACAAACGGCTTTTTCATGAGCGACACGAGCAGCGAATAAGCAAGCAGCGCCACAGCCAGATACCCGAAATACTGCGGCGGAAGCTGCTGCGGCCCGCGTCCGAAGCCCACGAAAAGCGCCAGCGATGTACTCACCAGTATGCCTGCCCCGCTCATCAGGAAAACAGGCAGGGACGCGCGGCTTTGAACAAACGGAATCCTGCGCGTCCGGAGCGAGTGAATCACAAATGTCTGGGTCCACTGCGATTCCACGAACCAGCCGGCCTGAAAAAGGGCCGCAAACGCCAGTTTTCCGTCAGATGTCTGACCGGAATAGCTGCCGCCGAGCATAGCAGGACATATTACAAAAAACATGACAATATATGTCGTAATATCAAAGATGGAGCTGACCGGCCCGAACCACATCATGAAGCTGCTGATCGACCCCGCATTCCATTTCCGCGGCATTTTCAGATAGTCCTCGTCGACATTGTCAAACGGCAGTGCAAGACAGGAGATATCGTAGATCAGATTCAGAATCAGGAGCTGAACCGGCAGCATCGGGAGAAACGGCAGAAAGATACTGGCCGCCAGAATCGAAAACATGTTTCCGAAATTGCTGCTGGCCGTAATCTTGATGTACTTCATGGTATTCGCGTACGTCCGTCTTCCTTCGATAATACCCTGCTCCAGCACATTCAGGTCCTTTTCCGTCAGGATGATATCGGCGGATTCCTTTGCGATATCAACCGCCGTATCGACAGAGACGCCGACATCCGCGGATTTCATCGCCGTAGCATCATTGATTCCGTCACCCATGAAACCGACCGTATGGTGCTTCCGGAGAACGGCTACAACCCGGTCCTTCTGATCCGGACTCAGCTTTGCAAAGACATTCGCGCCCTCCGCGGCTTTCTCCAGTTCCTCATCCGACATACGCTTAAGCTCCGGTCCCAGCAGGATTGTACTGCTTTCAAGGCCGACTTCCCCGCAGATATGCCGTGTGACAGCCTCATTGTCGCCCGTCAGAATTTTTACTGAAACGCCGTATTCATACAGCTTCTCAATCGCCTCTGCGGCTGACGCCTTCGGCGGATCCAGAAACGCCAGGTATCCGATCAGCACCATATCGTTCTCTCCGATCGGCAGTTCGCTTCCGTCCGGAGATGACAGCGTCTTGTGGGCGATGCCGAGCACCCGGAAGCCCTTATTGTTGAAATCGTTCGCTTTTTCCAGTATGAGGCGCTTAAGAGCATCCGTCACCGGCTCGACATTCCCCTCGTATTCGGCGTATGAGCAGACATCCAGCATCTCCTCGATCGCGCCCTTTGTGATCAGCTGCCTCTTGCCGTTCGCGTCCTCTACCACAACGCTCATACGGCGCCGGTTGAAATCGAACGGGATTTCATCCACCTTCTGATAGTCCCGGCACAAGGGCTTGATTTCTTCCTCATCCGCGTGCCGGATAATCGCAAGGTCCATCAGATTCGAAAGGCCCGTCTGAAAATAACTGTTTAAAAAAGCATGACGGAGTACCCTGGAATCCTCTTCCCCGTGAATATTGCAGTGGTACTCCAGCGCGATGCGGTCCTCCGTCAGTGTGCCTGTCTTGTCGGTGCACAGAATATCCATCGCGCCGAGATTTTGAATTGCGCCAAGGTTCTTGATGATAACCTTTTTCCTTGACATGATAACGGCACCCTTTGCCAGATTCGCCGAAACAATCATCGGCAGCATTTCCGGCGTCAGGCCGACCGCGACGGAAAGTGCGAAAAGCAGCGCGTTCAGCCACCGGTCGCTGCCGGACTTGAACAGTCCGTTCACGAGAAAAACAGCCGGCGCCATGACCAGGATAAAGCGAATCAGCATCCATGAAACGCGATTGATGCCAATGTCAAAGCTGGTAGCCTCCCGCTTGCCCGTCAGCCTTTCGGCGATTGCCCCAAAGACCGTCTCCCTGCCTGTCACAATGACAATGCCCTCGGCGGAACCGCTGATTACATTGCTGCCCATAAAAACAAGATCGCGGCATTCGAGCGGCGACTCCGGGAGCGGCTTCTTCTGATCGGAGTATTTCTCGACAGGCTCACTTTCCCCCGTCAGCGCGGACTGATTGATAAACAAGTCCTTCGCGGAGATCAGCTTCATGTCAGCCGGTATCATATCGCCCGACGCGAGGAACACGTGATCTCCCACCGCCAGTTAATCCATCGGTATTTCACGCCGTTTCCCGTTCCGGAGGACGGCCGCCGTACTGCGGACCATCGCCTGAAGCTTTTCCGCGGACTTCTCCGAACGGGATTCCTGGAAAAAGGTCATCAGCCCGCTGATAAATACCATCGTCACGACCATGATAACGGTCATATAATTCCGCTCATCCGGAGGCGGAATGAGAATGTCCGTAAAAAGCGAAATGCCCGTCAGGACAAAAAGCACGACGGTAAAAGGGTTCACAAAAGCGCGGAAAAGCCGCTTTGGCAGGCTGTCCCGCTTCTTTCTTTCAATTTCATTGCTTCCAAAACGTTCCCGGTGTTCGTACGCTTCCTCGTCTGAAAGGCCGTTCCCGTTCAGGCTGTATTTGCTGTAAATCTGTCCGGTATTTAATCCTGATGCCGCAAACAGGCGGTCTGCCGCCTTGTTCTTCCCGAGTGTTTTTCTTTCTGTCATCATGACGCTGGCTCCTTCAAAAAAGGTTCGTAAGGAGTGGCGGAGGCATAAAAATAGCGCATCCGCGGAACTTACAACTGTCCCACAGATACGCATTGCATGCTATCCGCTGCCGCTTTCAAGCGGCCCGGCCCCACACCCGTCAAGGCATCGCCTGCTCAGTTTGTACTGTTGTTTCGCATTCCTACAGAACCGGCATGTAAAGCAGTGCAAAGAGATAATATCTTTATACCATATATGGCAATGCGTGTCAATCATGTACGTGCGGGGCCGCGCTGTCACGCGGTTTTAATAAGCTCTGCCAGCGTTTTGTATAGCTTGTACGGATCGACCGGCTTCGTTATATAGCCGTCCATTCCGGCCTGTTCTGCTTCCCGGATGTTCTCGTTGAAGGCATCCGCCGTCATGGCGATAATCGGCACCGTACGGGCATCGGGCCGGTTCAGGCCGCGGATGGCCCCTGATGCTTCATAGCCTCCCATGACAGGCATGCGGATATCCATCAGAACAGCGTCATAGTAATTCACCGCGGAAACCGAGAAATGTCTTACGCCCTCCTCACCGTTCCCGGCAATATCGACAAGTATCCCTTTTTCCGAAAGAAGCGCCTCCGCGATCTCCTGATTCAGCGGATGGTCTTCACAGAGCAGCACGTGCTTTCCTCTGAGTGCCGCAAACGTGTCCGCATCATCTTCCGGCAGTACGCCGGGAGCTTCATTTACTGCTTCAATATAATCGCAGTCCAGTGTAAAAACAAATTCCGTGCCTTCTCCGGGCCAGCTTTTCACGGAAATCGTGCCTCCCATGGCATCGATTATTTTTTTTACAATGGACAGGCCCAGACCCGTACCGTGCATCTCAGACAGGTCATCGTGATGCTCCTGCGTAAATGGCTCGAAAAGCACTTTCTGGAAATTCTCGCTCATGCCGATCCCTCTGTCCCGGATCGAAACTGTGATGCGGTCCTTATTCTCCAATGTAATTGTTTCGTCCATCGCAATACAGATTTCTCCGCTCTCCGGCGAATATTTCACAGCGTTGGAAAGCAGGTTGAAATAAATCTGGTTCATACGGAGAATATCCATTTCAGGAACAATATTTCCAACCGGATGAACCACAATTTTCAGTTTTTGATTCTTTCCGTCGCAGAGCGGCTTTATTACCGCGTCCAGATAGCTCTGAAACCGGTTCAGATAATATGGCTCCGGATGCAGCTCTATCTTTCCGCTTTCCGCCTTTGACATATCCAGGATTTCATTCACAAGTCCAAGAAGGAATTTGGACGAGGTGTCGATTTTTTCCAGACATTCCGCCGTTTGTTCCGGATTCTGCTGCCGGCCGGCAATATGCGTCATGCCGATGATTCCGTTGAGCGGTGTCCGGATATCATGACTCATTCTGGACAGGAACTCCGACTTCGCCCTGTTGGCCTCCTCCGCCTCCAGTTTTGCTTCCGCAAGCGCGAGGTTTCTGCGTTTTCTGGATCTTGCCGAAAAAAGCAGCACAGCCAGCAGACAGATCAGAATACTGAAAGCACCGATGGCAGCCGCCATCTGGACCGGATACCGGCGTATCAGCACGCGCGGCGTAAGCTTTTCCGTCTGTACGGCATTGCTGCTGAGTATACTCTGCAGCTCGTTTGAAGAAAGATGCTGGAGGGATTTTGAGAGAATGCCGAGCAGGACCGGATTCGATTCTTTTGTCACGCCAAGGCCGATGCTTTGTGTGATATTATCGACCGGCCTGTAGCTTAAGCTGTCATACGGACTCTTCGCACGGTAATAATTTGCCTGATAGTAATTCAGGAAGGTGCAGTCGGCATCGCCGTTTGCCACAGCTTCGATACACTCATCAGACGTGAGATATCTGACCGATGTGAGTTCCGGGTATTCCATCCGGACTTCATTGGCAAGATAGCCGCTCTCTGCGACCGCGACCGTCCCGTATGCCGCGTCGGAGCCTCTGGTCACACGCATGACAGAGCCGGAAATATACGGCTGCGTCACGAGGAGATCGTGGCTGTTTGCCCACAGATAATCATAGCTTACAGCCATGACCGTATCAACGGTGCCGCCGCTTATTTCATCATAAATCGCCTGTGTGGAGGATGACTGTACAAAGCGGAAGGTAATGCCGGTATCCCTTCCGACCGCGCGGATGACTTCCGGCGTGATGCCTGCCGCCTCTCCGTTCACCTCATACTCAAACGGCGCCCAGTTCGTTTCGTACGGGACGATTACAACCGGTTTCGAAGCCAGATACTCCTGCTCCTCCTGTGTGAAGCTGGCGCTCCGCATAGCCGTATCTCCGAAAACCGAGCGGTAAAGGTCCTCGTTAAAGGTGGGATTATAGCTGAACAGACGCGTCATCGCGGTGTCCAGCTCGCTTTTTAATTCCGGAACCCTTTTACTCGTGACAATATATACAGGAGACGGCGCACACATGGCGAGAATCACATGGCCCTCCGGCGTCTCCAGAAAATTCGTCTGCACCGCCGCGTCGATTTTTCCGTCATCCAGTGCCGCGAACATTTCAGAGCCGCTTGTGAATCCCTGCTCTTCAAAGGAAAAACCCATCTTCCGGCCGTATTCCCGTATGGAGTCAATGACCGTGCTGCCCTTCTCAAAGCCAACTGTCATCCCGTCAAAAGCCGTAAAATCATCATAGTTCATGCTGGTATCGCTTCGTCCGACAAGACAGCACATCTCCGTACCCATCGATTCACTGGAATAATCAAAATACTGAAGGCGATCATCGGTTTTTGAAACATCCATCAAAATATCGATATCCCCGTCCTTTGCCTTCTGCAGACATTCGCTCCAGGATGCCTCCACATATTCATAATTCCAGTCCGCGTATTCCGCGACCGCCTGAAGATACTCCTTTTCAAACGTGACTGTCTTGTTGTCGCCGCCGGATAAAGAAGGCGTATCGGAATCCGAAATTCCGACCCGGACGGTGCGGCGGACAGGTTCCGTGTTTTCAGCAGCTGCAGGTATAGCGGGCATGAAAGTAAATGTAAAAAGACACACCGCGGCAAGCAGAGCGGTCAGCCATCGTGTCAGTACTTTTCTATGCAAAATGTTTCAGCCTCCTTATACCAGGTTCCCGCAAATAATCCATATTGTTTCCGTCGGATCAGCACACCTGCTCCTCTTCAAAGGACAGTTGAAGAAGCGTCAGATTCATCAGGTATTTACGCAGCTGTTCCTCGTGACTCGTAAAGCCGGCAGTAAACCGTAATACTTCCGGCAGCTCTTCGAACGAAACAGGAAGCATTTCGCAGAGATCTCACTGCTGGCTGAACCGCCGAACACCGGAATTCCCGTTCCGCAGCATATCGGCCAGGGTACGGCAGAGCTTTTCCGGATCAACCGGCTTTGTCAGATATCCGTTCATTCCGGCTTCGTGAGCGCGTACCATATCCTCCTCAAACGCGTCCGCCGTCATCGCGACAATCGGAACCGTTTCAGCATCGGGACGCGAAAGTGCCCGTATCTTTTCCGCCGCGGCATAACCGTCGAGAACCGGCATGCGGATATCCATAAGAATAAGATCATACCATCCTGTCATCGAATCCGCAAACTTCTGCACACCTTCACTGCCGTTAACCGCGCGGTCCGTTCCGGCACCTTTTTCCCTGAGCAGAATCGTAACAATCTCCGCATTCAGATCGTTGTCCTCGCACAGCAGTATCTTTTTCCCGCTTAACGAAATAACCCCGCCTGTTTCCGCCCGCTTGCGGATTTCTTCATTTTCCGCCGCGGCAAGCGGCAGGTTCACAACGAAGCGGGTGCCGTGATTCAGTCTGCTCTCGACATAAATCGTACCGCCCATCAGGTCAACGATACGCTTTACGATAGAAAGTCCCAGTCCTGTACCGGTTACGCTGCGATTCTCCAGCCGGTGCTCCTGGGAAAAGGGCTCGAACACCTCCGGCAGGAATTCCGGACTGATGCCGATACCATTGTCTTCAACCGTTATGCGTCTGGTAAAGCCATTCTCCGCAGGATCGGTCCTTTCTACCGAAACACGCACGGTTCCTCCCTCCGGCGTATACTTGATTGCATTAGAAATCAGGTTCAGCAGGATTTTCTGGAGCTTCAGCCTGTCAACCCAGAGCGTTTCGTCCGGATCGTCCGGGATT
>Ga0163159_1001314_pt1 | contig 24270 bp, 15 predicted proteins | sample BioMet9_FD_108702 | JGI IMG/M metagenome (GOLD analysis project Ga0163159, IMG submission 108702) | Microbial communities from bioreactor (seeded with sewage sludge) at Lawrence Berkeley National Lab, California, USA - Biofuel... | ecosystem: Engineered > Bioreactor > Anaerobic > Unclassified ... | reverse complement strand
GACTGCTTATTATAGTGCGCTCTTTTTTTATGGCAATGTGTAGTTGATTCTTATGAAAGTAAAAAAGCAAAAAAACAGGACTGCCGCAACAGTGAAAAAATCACTACATGCGACAGCCCCTTTGTAATAAAATTTTGAAATTTCTTTATTTGATGAGGGTAGAAGGATCAGGAGACTGCTTGACGCTGTCAGCAATTGTCTGAGCCATTTCATCCAGCAATACTTCTTCACTATCTTTGAGAGAAGACTTGATATCCATGGGGGTGCCCAAAAGTTCGCAGTTCTTGAAGTTGTTGACATATTCAACTATTGCTTTTTGAGCTACTGAAGCCCAGCTATGGCAACCAATAACAGCAATCTTACGGTTCTGGTAAATGAGGGTCTTTAAATCATGGAGGAACGATTCCATAGGCAGGAACAGATTTAAATTATAGGTCGGAGAAGCGATGACCAAATGACTGTATTTCCAAGCTTCTGATGTGACATAAGAAGGATGCGTCTTAGCTACATCGTACATCCGGATATCTTGTACGCCTAATTCGCTCAATTTATGTGCAAGGACGCATACAGCCCGTTCCGTATCGCCATAAATGGACGAGAATGCGATGACGACGCCATTCTTTTCTGGTACATACTTAGCCCAATGAAGATGTTTTTCAATAATCATGTTGATGGTTTCCGGTGTGCGGAACAAGAGTCCATGAATAGGTGCAATAAGTTCGATAGGCAGCTTAGATGCCTTTTTCAGGACATTCATGACCTGAGGGCCAAATTTACCGACGATATTGACATAATAGCGACGAGCTTCATCCAAATAAGCACCTTCAAAATCGACCTGATCAGCAAATACATTGCCGCAAACACCGAACATGCCAAAAGCATCGGCACTGAATAATACTTTTTCTGACAATTCATACGTCATGATGACTTCTGGCCAATGTACCATCGGCGCTTTGATGAACTGCAACGTATGATGCCCCAATGCCAACTGGTCCCCTTCTTTGATAGGAACATAATTTTCCGGCATGGGATGACGATAGAATTGTTCAAATAATTTGAAGGTCTGAGGCTGTGATACAATCTTGACCTGAGGATATTTTTCGATAAGCGCGACGAGTGATCCAGCATGGTCCGGTTCCATATGATTGATGACCAAATAATCCAACTGACGGCCCTTCAATAAATACTGTACATCTTCAATGAATTCATCACGCACAGATTTATCCATCGCATCGAGAACAACCGTCTTATCATCGTCGATAAAATACGAATTATAAGAAACTCCATTGGGAATCGGGAAAATGTGTTCAAATAATGCCGTCCGAAAATCATTACATCCCATCCAATAAATACCCTTCTTAATCTCTTCTACACAATGCATACAAATGACCTCCTAACAAATGTTAAAACGTTTTACAACCCTTTACCTATGTAATATCATACTCACTTTTTACCGGTTTGGCAAATTATTTTAAAAAATTTTGGTGAACTAATCGCCTCACCGAGTCGTCTTGGTATTTCCCTTATCAGCTGTCTTGTCGCTGTTTCCCGTATCGGTAGTTTTCTTGCTTGTATCTTGTTTCTTCGTATCGGCCTTATCCGTCTTTTTCACTGTCGGCGGCGGCGTGGAGCCGATATCTTCCGATTGGTCGACGAGACGATTGATCAATTGTTTGACAGCATCGCGGTCTTCTGCTGTAAGTCCGTCCATTTCATTTAGCATATCTTTAGCCTGTGATGCCAGTCGCTGGGCTTCTGAACGGGCACTGCTGCGGCTATAGCTGCCTGACTGATAGCCTCGGCTTAAATCCCTAAGAGAATTGGAAATTTCTACGGCCCTGTTCTTTAACCGTAAAGCGGCAGTTTCGCTGTCCCGTTTTCTCTTACCTGCTTCTTCCTGGATCTTCTGGTCTTCTTCCTTGCTTTCTTTCAATTCCTGCTGTTGTTGCTGCGTTACCTTGGCCAGACTTGCGTCCGTAATATGGGTGCCTACATAATATTCATACCCCATGTAACCAAAAATAGCAATGGGCACCAATAAGAGCAAGATTTCCATACGACGCATACTAGCCGCCTGGTTCCAACTGATGACATTTTTGCGCCGATGTTCCATATACAAAACGAACAACACTATGGCTATAACGATAAATAAGGCAACATAAATCCATAGTTTATGCCAAACAGTTGCAGTCAGCCGAATCTTATTGTTACCGCTTTGGTTCAAGCCCCAAAGATACGTACTGCCCTGATCGTCCGGTTTTGAACTGTTGCTGACGACGCGGGTCCCTGATGGAAACGATATGACGTATTCCAATTCTGAATCATTTTCATCCATGGGTATGCCTAGCCGCAAGGATTTCAAACTATTGGAATTATATGTATAGTCGATATAATAGGTCGAACAAAAAATACCATCATAGGTCTTATGGACGACCCTGTCGACAGAACTTTGATCCGACGATTCCTTGGTAATCGTACGCATGGCACGGAAGCCGCTGCCATTACCGTTGTCATAATCCATGACAGTATAATTTCGCTGCTGAAATGAATCGGCATCGCTTTTGAGTTGTTTCTGCCCGTCCCGCGTATCCGATACCTTCAAGACATCCTGAGTTTCACTGCCATCGTCGTGAATAATGGTCTGGGCCCTAAATCCAGAAAGCATGACAAATGCCAGCATCAATACGGCCGTCACCACTATTTTCGAAAATAATTTCATTGACGATTTCCTCACTTTCGATATTCCGTAATTTCCCCAATCATGTGGAACCTGCCTTCATTACTGGCTGGGCTGCGTTTCTTGTTTAGGCGGGACCATGCGCGGTTCCCCAATGACAGCCTTTTTTGCAGATTGAGAAATACTCTTATTCTCTTCATGTTGGGCTACGGCTGCCACATCGGCATTGGCACTGCATAATTCTAAAGGCATACCATTGACAAATATACCTTCGATGACACCTTCTCCTTTTTTCATGCGGATACTGGCTATGACGCTGTCCGTAGTAGCGATATCATAAATGCCATCGGCCAACTTAGGATCCATGTGATAGCGGTCAAATCCGACGCGGAACTGAATCTGGTCAGCTTCGACAGTTACGACAGCAGCCTTCATATAATCTTCCCCGACAGGCGGCTTTTCCGCAGATGCACCGTTAATTTCCATGACACCTTTAGCATCACGGGAAATGCGGACATATACAGTAGAACCTGGCACCGGCTTCGTGTCATCGAGCCAAGTGGTCATATCTTGCGGGAAGATGACATTTATATAATCCGTGCCAAATGAAGAATGGGCCAGCCGTGGTACACATTGCCACTGGTAGGGAATCCCGTCGACCTGGATATTATGCCATCGCCAGCCTATATAAAACAGACCACCCAATTGTAACAGGATTGTGAGGAGTATGACACTCCATTTAATTTTGCCGCTCGGGGAGAATGTCAATTTTCCCATGCTCATTTCTTATTCCCCTCCTCCTTGGCCCAGGGTGACCGGGTAAAATTCTTTTCTCGCTTATCAGCAGGCGTCGTCGTTGCCCAGGGAGACTTCACTACCCGTTCCTGCGTACGCTGCGGCCGTTCTGCCTTACGACGTGACGGGCCAAATTCTTGTCTGTGGAATGACAATGTGACCTCCGGCCTATTGAATACAGGCGGTTCAAAAGAAGGCAGCCGTACCGGTTTGGGAACGACAGTCTGTTGTACCGGCGGTTGTGGGACAGGTACTATTTCTTCGCTAGGCTGATTCGTAGACGGTATAACCGGCGGTGCCACATGTACCTGCTTTTTTCCCACAGGGGGCACAAAATCAGGTTCTTCAACTTCAGTCTGAAGCCATTCCGGCCGTTCCCGCTTTGCTTCTGCGGGCGGAGCCGTCACTGGCGCGCGGCGTTCCCGCCGTACAGCCGTAACTGTTTGATGGGACCGACGATTATGCCGACCTGATTTTCTTAGTTCCGCCGCCTGCCGTGATCGGACATAGCGGTTCAATTGCAACAAAGCTAATCCCAAAATGACTACGGCTACCAAAAAGACGATATATGATAGGCCGGAACCGATGAATTGGACCGCACCTAAAGCAAAGAACAAGATGATACCCCAATCGAGGTGATAGAAGCTGCTGTCGCGCAGTCCCTTGGCAATTTCAAAAATACCTAAAGCACAGAGACAGACGGCAGAAAGGCTGGTCATAAATGAAGGTTGCATAGCACTGCGGGAAAAGAAGGCATCCACGATGAGCACTACGGGAATAACCATGTATACTGTTGGCGACCACAAACGTTTCCGCAGCCACTTGACATACAAGTACACCAAAACAAGCACACCGGCCAGCGCTGCTACACCAGTCAGCCAGTGCACACTTTCAATCCGGGTCAAACGGATCCAATTGATGGAAACACAGGCACCGAGCAAAGCTCCAGCCAAGGCGATGCGGCCGAGCCAGCGTAATGCCCTGCCCCAGGAAGCCTTTGACGGCACAGCATAGCCAGCCAGAATAACCACCGCCGCCAGCAAGGAAAACAGAAGCAGTGGCACATATTCTATACTCTGTACGGCTATCCAAAATGCGCCAAATATGGTGACGACATAAGCCCAGCAATAGATTTCCAACCGCCGTGGTGATTGTTTCAGAAATAACATGGCAGGGGCCGCCATAAGAACCAACAACCAAATCAACGAGGTACCGCCCCATACATTGACAGCGCCCGGCGTTGTACCCCAGAACAAAATAATCATCAAATAGGCAATGATCGTACACAGCGATTGCAAAAGATATGCCGCTGGCAGGACGAAGAGAGAACAGATGAGTAAGTAAGACGAAATATGCCAACCCGTATAAAATGCCTGCTCTACCAAGGCTAATGAAATAAATACGGCAGCACAATGGAATAGACCGATTCCCTCGCCCATGAAGCTTCCCTGACGTTCCTGAAAGATGGACACGCAGATTCCCGCCTGGGAAACGATGAGCAGCAGTACGGAAATAGCCATTTTAATGTAGACATCGACATGATACCAGCCATACGCCACAGCCCATATGGCCGCCACGACCAGCAAAGCCAGGCCGATAACCGAACAAACGGCATACAGCGGCAGTGATACCTTCATTTTTTTTGGATGGCTGCCGCTCATTTTAGAGCGAATGTGTTTTTGGCCTTCTGCGGTAATCCAGCCTTTTGAGGTCCATTCGGCAATCTCCCGTTCGAGCCACGATTGATTGTTCTTCGTCATTTTATATTGCCCCCTACTAAATAGGTTAATCATTTATATCCAGATATTTTCTGTGTCTATATCAGTATATCACAAAAGGCTTTGCTCCTGAAATATATAATCAAGAACAAAGCCTTTTGATTTCGTAATATTATTTGACAATGAGTGCCGGGCATGTAGAATGACTGACGATATAACTGCTGACGCTGCCCATGAATAAGCCTTTCAACGGTCCCAAACCACGGCTGCCCATGACGATCAGGTCGGCATTATATTTTTTAGCGACCGATAAGATGGCCGGTCCCGGTGAGCCTACTTCAAACACGCTCTTTACTGCCACGTCCTGTGGAATCGCCTTGGCAAATTCATCCAAAACAGATTTCCCCGCTTCTTCCATGTCCAATGCGACCTGTTCGGTCACATAACCGCTGGCATTAGGAATCTGATCAAAATTTGAAATAACCGATACGATATTCGCTACATATACGAGCGTAATCGCAGCTCCCACACTGGAAGCAATAACAACGGCATGTTCCAAGGCCCGCTTCGAGTTAGCTGAACCATCCGTAGGCACTATAATGTTCTCATATTTTTTCATAATGAATCCCTCCAATCCATAATCACCCATCTACTTAATATATTCTCTGTCGTGACATCATATTCCTGCTACAGTTTTGTAAAAACTTAAAGTTTATCTATTCTTTGACGACTTGAACATACATCCGTTTCTGTGCGCTGTCTGCATCCTGTTCGATATACACGCCATGGATTTCCGGTTCAAAACCAGGAAACAGATTGATTTCTTTCTCCCAGTAACGGAAATATTGCTGCGCCGTGTCACTCCATCGTTCTCCCGGCGCTACGCATAATATGCCAGGGGGATAAGGCAGAGCCCCTTCAGCAGCGATGCGGCCGCTGATGTCCCGCAACGGCAGTAATTCTGTTTCATTGCCCACCAGCTTCCAATTAGCTTGTTGCGGACTCATAGCATAAATTGGCAGGTACTGGCAACGGAACAAATCGTGCTGCAAACGATTGACCTGCCAGCACTTCGAAAAATCATGCATTTCCTGGCATAACTGGCGAATCGTATAGCCATCATAGCGCGGCCGCTGCTTCTGCACTATGCGCGGCAATACCGCTTTGAGCGGCATGTCTTCACGGACATAACGTTCAAACCGCTTGAGGAGCGTAATCATCGTATTCATCTTGCTGACCGAATCAGCCGGTGTCAGGAGATACAAAATCGAATACAAATCACTTTTTTCCGGCATGAAACCATTTTCCCGACAGAATTCTGACACGATACCAGCCGGTATGCCAAAGTCTTCAAATTCCCAGCTCCCCTGCCGGATTCCGTCAGTATACAACAATATCTTACAGGGGTCGACAAAGTACTGATTATTGCCATACTGATCAAAAGAATGCCAAGCCTCGCCGCTGCGAAATTGAAAGTAAGCTATATCCGTTGCCATATCCACAGTGGCACCATCCTGCCATGGTTTGCCGTGGACGACCGGCGGGACGAAAGGATGCAACATCGTACAATCTTTAAAAATCTGCTTGCGTACTTCAATTCCCAACTGAACTGTATCCTGCCAAATCCGCTTTCCTGCCGCTCCTTCGTGAATCTTGGCATTGACATCGAGAGAAGCAAACAGTGGATAAAACGGGCTGGTCGAAGCATGAATCATGAACGCATTATTGAAACGTTTATGCGGACAATAGCGGGCCTGTCCCTGTAAATGACCGTCCTTTTTGTGTATCTGAGAGCCCTGGGAAAAACCACACAACTGCTTGTGGACGGACTGGGTCACCATGATGCCCGGATCATCCGGACCCAATTCGAGGAGCAGCGGACTGCAGTCTTTCATCATCGGTATAAATTGTTCATACCCTACCCAGGCCGAATCGAATAGGATATAGTCACAAAGTTTTCCAATGCGCTGGACTATCTGACGGGCATTATAAATGGTACCATCATACGTCCCCAGCTGGATGACGGCCAAACGGAAGGGCCGCGGCTCCTGGACCCGTTCCGGAACCACGTCGGCAATGCGCGAACGGATATACTCTTCGTTCAGGCAATGGTCGTCGATACCGCCAATAAAGCCATAGGGATTACGGCCTGTTTCCAAGTATACCGGTGTAGCTCCCGCCATAATCAGTGCCCCGTAGTAGACAGACTTATGGTTATTGCGGTCAAACAATACCAAATCATGAGGCCGCAATAAGGCTGTCGTCACAATTTCATTAGAGGTCGATGTCCCATTCAGCACGAAATATGTCTTATCGGCATTGAACACGTGTGCCGCATGTTGCTGCGCCTCAAAGGGAACGCCTTCGTGAATCAATAAATCACCCATGCGCACGTCGGAACTGCTCATATCCGCTCGGAATACATTCTGGCCAAAAAAATCATAAAAATATCGTCCTGCCGGCGTACGGCAAAAAAAAGCCCCAGCCTGATGGCCCGGCGTCGCCATGGACAAGCTGCGGTCATCAAGGTATTGTGCCATTTCGCCAAAAAATGGCGGCAGTACACTCTTCTCATAAGCCGAGGCAGCCCGTTCGATATCCTTGCTGACAGCAATCTTATCAAAAGATGCATCTAGCGGGATATAGTGGACTTGCTGGGAATCCAATCCGGATGGTTCCCCATCAATAACAAAAACAGGTATGCCAAATTGGGTAGCCTCAATACGCTCCACAAAGGAAATATCCCGTCTGGTCAAAACAACGGCTGCCGTATCCGTAAAATCCGTGTTAGAAACATGGACGGTTTTGCGTCGTCCGAATACAGCAAAATATATTTCCGATGTATCGGTATATGCAATCTTTAAATGTTTCACATCCTGTTCCCTCCCAAATAACCCCAGATAATCAATTCGTCCGATAATCAAAATACAGTACATGTTATTTTAGTACATATAGGAAAAAAAATAAACAGTAACACTAAAAATTTACGAAATACATATAAACATGTACTCAAAAAAAAATGCCGGGCTCCAAGAGCCCGGCCGCTAATCTGACTTAACCAAACACAAAAAAGCGAAGATAAATATACAAGTGCGCTACCAAAACGGATACGACCATCAAAGGAAAGGCCATCTTCATATACCCCATGAATGTAATTTCATAGCCTTCCCGACCGGCAATAGCTGCAATGATCAAATTCGGCGATGCGCCAATAATAGTACCGTTCCCACCGAAGCAAGCACCCATAGCCAGAGCCCACCACATGTATTCGGCATCGATTCCCATCATCGCCTGCATTTGTTGGATGAGCGGTATCATCGTTGCTGTAAACGGAATATTATCTATAAATGCCGATGCAATAGCTGACAGCCAGATAATCAAACTCGTCGAAGCCAGCGTATCCCCATTGGTCAACGTCAGTGCTTCCTGTGCCAAGGCATGGATAACCCCCGCTTTATCGATGCCGCCAACCAGAACAAACAGTCCCAGGAAGAAAAACAGCGTATCCCATTGTACATAAGACATGGCTTCCACCGCATCTGTACGGCTGATAATCATGAGTATCGTCGCACCGGATATAGCAATTGCGGCCGTCTGGATTCCCAAAAAGCTGTGCAGTACAAATCCCAGAATCGTAAAAGTCATGACAATGAGCGATTGATGCATAAGCTTAAAATCTTTGATTTCACTTTGTGGACGCAACGCTTTTATCCGTTCCGGCGAAATATGCTTAGCTACTAAATCCTTGCGGTAAATAATCAATAGCAGTGGCACGACAACCATCATCGTCATGACGACGCCAGGCGCCAAATGCAGGAAAAATAGGTTGAACGACAAGCCTGTCGCACTCCCTATCATGACGTTAGGTGGATTCCCAACCATGAGCGCCGTCCCGCCAATATTGGAAATAAAGATTTCCATAATCAAGAACGGATAAGGCTGGATTTCCAACTGGCGAGCCAGTGAAATCGTCATCGGGGCCAACAGCAAAACAGCCGTGACCGAATCGAACAGTGAAGAAGAAACAGCCGTAATGATGGACAATAATACGAGTAATGTCGGCGGACGGCCATGAGTGACCTTTGCGGCCCATATCGCCATGGCTTCAAAAATGCCACAACGGCGGATGACACCAATCATCATCATCATGCCGACCAACAAACCCAGCGTATTGAAGTCAATATACCTGCCGATAGCTTCTTCCTGTGACAGATACCCGCAAAAAATCATAAACAGGCCACCAGCCAATGAAATATAGGTACGTGGAATTTTTTCCAACATGATACCTACGTACGTTGCGACAAAAATGAATACGGCCAAATAGAACATGACTGCAACACCCCTTTACAAAATTCCCCCCGATTTAAAAATAAACCTTCCGGTTTTCCGGAAGGTTTATCGTTCCTGGTGATCCACCCGAGATTCGAACTCGGGACACCCTGATTAAAAGTCAGGTGCTCTGCCAACTGAGCTAGTGGATCATGGCTGGCAGGGGTAGCTGGATTCGAACCAGCGCATAGCGGAGTCAAAGTCCGGTGCCTTACCACTTGGCTATACCCCTAATGGGGCGAGTATAGGGACTCGAACCCTAGCATAACGGAGCCACAATCCGCCGTGTTAACCACTTCACCATACCCGCCATATAATACGCTGCCGACGGCCAATCAAAATCAGTCATCGGTAACGTATAATATTCTATCATTACTTTTCGTTCATGTCAATACACAATTTTCATTTTTGTGGATGTAAATAATCATCACTCAAAAAGCCGTCTTTGAGGCGCCCGGCAAATTCAGCTGTAGCCGTAAATAACACATCGCTAGAACTGTTCAGAGCCGTTTCACAGGAATCCTGAAGCACACTGATAATGAACCCGACGCCAACGACCTGCATGGAAATATCATTGCCAATGCCAAAGGACGCACAAGCTACAGGAATCAATAGGAGTGAACCACCGGCAACACCGGACGCACCGCAAGCGCCAATAGTCGCTACAATGGACAGCAGGAATGCTGTCGGTAAATCCACGGCAATACCCAATGTATAGGCTGCGGCCAGTGACAGCGTAGCAATAGTTATCGCCGCACCAGCCATGTTGACAGTAGCCCCCAACGGAATCGATACGGTATACGTATTGTAATCCAAGCCCAATTTACGGCAAAGATTCAAATTCACGGGGATATTAGCTGCAGAGCTTCTCGTAAAAAACGCATATAAACCGCTTTCCCGCAAAGTCATCCATACTAAAGGATAGGGATTGCGGTGCAGATTCATATACACGATAAGCGGATTCATGACCAAGGCAACGAAGAAAAACGCCCCTAAGAGGACCGCTAATAAATGGATATAACTCAACAATGAACTCAGGCCATGTTGACCAATAGAATCTGCTACCAGTCCCAATATGCCAAGGGGAGCAAATCGGATGACCCATTGTACTAGCTGTGTAATGGCATTAGCTGCATCCTCCAGCATCTTTTTCGTCGATTCACCAGCTGGCCGCAGCGCAATGCCGATGACGATTGCCCAAGCCAGGATACCGATATAATTTGCCGTAATCAAGGCGTTGACCGGATTATCGACAACATTATTGATGAGTGTACTAATGACCGAAATAATGCCGCTAGGTGGATTGATTTGCGATTGAGCCGCCTGCAGATGCAGTGTAGACGGGAACATAAAGGAAGCAAACACAGCTACGAGTGAAGCAAAAAAGGTTCCGATGATATATAAGACAATAATCGGCTTCATCTTAGCATTGCCGTCTTCCCGTTTTGTCGCCATGGCATTCATGACGAGAAAGAATACGAGGATAGGTGCTACCCCTTTTAATGCCTTAACGAATAAACTCCCCAAAATAGCAACACCCGGTATGGCCGCGGGTAAAAAAACCGCAATGAGGATACCGATGACCAAGCCGACAAAAATTTGCTTAATCAGGGCAACTTCCGATAATTTTTTTATAATAGTATGCATTTATAGCGACGCCTTTCTTGGTAAATAATTTTAGATGAGCCGAGGTTCAGGTAAAAGGACAATTATTGTTTCGAATACAATAATTCCTTGACAAAATTCGGCAGTACGAACGTGCTTCGTTGAATACCCGCATTATAGTACCGCGTAGTAAATGTCTGCGGACGATTCGGCTGCCATGTCAATGGATCGTATTTTTTCGACCCCATGGTGAAGCAGTGCATGCCACTGGGATATAAAGGAATGAACGTAGTATACAGACGTGGAATCGGGAATATAGCAGCAACCGATTTCCAGATCTTACGGATCAGCGGCTGATGCATGAACGGAGATTCCGTCTGCTGCACGAATAATCCATCTTCTTTGAGTGCCTTAAATGTATTTTTATAAAACTCATACGTGAACAAGCCTTCACCCGGTCCAATGGGATCAGAGCAGTCTACGATGATGACATCATAGAAATTCGTAGCTTCTGCCATAAAGCCGATGCCGTCGCCCACTTTGACGGTAAGTTTTGGATTCTTTTCCAACATGGCCTTGGAGATTTCCGGGAAATACTTCTTCGACAATTCGATGACCTGACCATCGATTTCGACCATGGTTACATGTTCCACTTCAGGATGACGGACCGCTTCCCGCGCAGCACCACCATCACCACCGCCAATGATCAGAACATTTTTAGGATTGGGATGAAGAAATAATGGCACATGGGCAATCATTTCATGGTACATGAATTCATCCTTAATAGATGTCTGGAACACGCCATCCAGGACGAGCATCCTGCCAAATTCTTTGGAATCAGCAACTTCAATTTTCTGAAATTCCGACTGGCCTTTATACAAAACCTCGGAAACCTCTGCCGACAAGTCAAGATATTCTGACTGATGTTCCGTCACATATTCTTTCATATCGTAAATCCTCCTTATAAAAAAAATGGTACACTTGTACAGTGTACCATATTTAAACGAAAAAATCGATAATGAGCAAATATTAAAAGCAAATATACAATGTCTGAATTTCTAAGGGCTGCCAGCCTATCATTCTAAGAATATATAGCGGGCAACGACGATAACTGCCAGGATGAACATGATGGGATGTAATTCCTTGCCTTTTCCTGTCAGTACCTTAATCAAGGGATATAATACCAAACCAGCAGAAACACCATTGGCGATACTATACGTAAACGGCATGAGCGTAATGACCATAAATGCAGGGAAGCCTTCGGAAAAATCCCCGAAATCGATTGATTTGATCTGTTCCATCATGAATACTCCGACGATAATCAGTATGGGAGATGTGGCAACTTCGGGAATGAGTCCTATAAGCGGCGCAAACAAAAGTGACAATATAAAACAGATTCCGCAGGTGATGGCCGTCAAACCCGTCCTGCCGCCGGCACTGACGCCTGCCGCGCTTTCGACAAAGGCTGTAATCGTGCTGGCACCGAGGACAGCACCGAGGCTTACGCCACACGCATCGGTCAGGAACGCCTTGCCCAGGCCTGGGAATTTACCCGATTCCGGATCTAATATATGCGCCCGCGTAGCCGTACCGATCAGCGTACCCATGGAGTCGAACAATTCGACAAATGTAAATGTGAAAATGATCGTGATCAGGCCCATGCTCAAGGCATCGCCGACATTCAACTGAAAGAACGCATTGTTGGCAAAACTGGGGACAGCTACGAACGACAGGTGATCCGGCAGTTTACTCACACCGGTCACATAGGACAAAACGGTCGTACCAAATATGCCGATGAGCATACCGCCCTTGACATTGCGGGCAATGAGCAGGCCCGTAAAGACAAGACCGAACAAGGCCAGTAAATGTTCCGGATTATTCAGGGCCCCCATTTCCATGATGGTTTCTTCTGCACCAGGCGTAAAATTGCCATGTGCAGCCAGTGCTTTATCGAGCGATGTTGGAACTAACGACAGCCGGATAGACATAAGACCTGATAATTTCATACCGATGACTGAAATAAATAAGCCTATCCCGACTGTAATGGCACTTTTCATCGATGTAGGGATACCTTCGACAATCATTTGCCGCACGCTCGTCACTGTCAAGATGATAAATACGATACCTGAAATAAAGACAGCGCCTAGTGCAGTCTGCCAGGGAACCTGCATCCCGATGACGACCGTAAATGTGTAGAAGGCCAGCATCCCTACGCCTGGTGCCAGGCAAATAGGATAATTGACAAACAAGCCCATGGCAATCGTCACCAGCCCGCCACCGATAGCCGTCGCAATCAGCACGGCATCCTTACTCATACCGGCAATGCTTAGCAGATTCGGTGCCAGAAACAGGATGTATGCCATAGTCATGAATGTCGTCAGCCCGGCCAGGATTTCATCCTTGACCGTCGTATGGCGTTCACTTAAGGCAAATAATTTTTCTAGCATGATACACCTCTCCTCATAAACAAAATATAATATACTATTCAAAAAAATTACTTACATTGTAAATTTTCAATAGCTAAAAGTCAATATATATATTTTTCAGCAATATTGCCGAAAATGCCTAAATTATGTATAATCAATGTAAACTCGCGTACGATGCAATTTCCTATAAAATTTGTTATCTGTACTCGTTACAGTTCTGTGTAATTATGATAGAATATAAGTATCAGATATAATTATATATAGAACATATTTATTTAATTCAATACATGATTTCATAATATAACAGAAAGGCCGAATTGATGTATCATCGGCAAGGTGAATTACTATGTCTAATTTATTACATATAGGTATCGACATCGGTTCTACGACCGTTAAAATAGCCGTACTTGATGACAGCCGGCAATGTTTACATGCCTGCTACGTCCGTCATTATACGGATATTAGACAAAAGGTGTGGGATTTGCTGCAAACAGCCTACGAAATGTTCGGAAACAGACAGGTAACCATCGCCATAACTGGTTCCGGCGGCATTGCGCTAGCCGAATATTTACATATTACATTTGTACAAGAAGTCATCGCTGGGACAAAAGCGGTGCGTGCCTTCTATCCTCAGGCTGATGTCATCATCGAACTGGGCGGCGAAGACGCTAAGATTACGTATCTGACCGGCGGCAATGAACACCGCATGAACGGTAACTGTGCCGGCGGTACAGGCGCATTCATCGACCAGATGGCAACGCTGCTGCACACCGATGCCGAAGGTCTGAACGCCCTAGCTGAAAAATCGGATACGCTGTATCCCATTGCGGCACGTTGCGGCGTATTTGCCAAAACCGACGTACAGGCCCTCATGAATGATGGTGCCAGCAAAGAAAACGTCTCGGCCTCGGTCCTGCAATCCATCGTCTTACAGACCATTACTGGACTGGCGTGCGGCCGCCCCATTCACGGTTCCGTATGCTTCCTCGGCGGGCCGCTGACTTTCCTGCCGCAGCTGCGCCGGCAATTTGCCCAGACCTTACATCTGAGCGAAGACCAAGTCATCGCTCCCGAAAATGCTCAAGTATACGTCGCCATCGGCGCGGCTTTGGGCAGCATGGATGGCGAACCAGTCTCCTTCATGAATGTCATGGGGCAGTTGAAAAATGTAGACGAATCATCTCTGCAAAAATCAGACCGTATCGATCCTCTATTCAAGGACCAGGCAGAACTGATGGAATTCCGGCAGCGCCACAGCGAACATACCGTGCCGTCGGCTCCGTTAGAATCGTACAGCGGACCTTGTTATTTGGGTATAGATGCTGGCTCGACGACGATAAAAGCGGTGTTATTGAGCGAAGATAAAAAAATATTGTTTTCCCATTACCAAAACAATGAAGGCAGCCCATTGCAGGCCGCCAAAAAAATCATTTCACATATTTATCAGAATTTACCAGCTGGCGCTTTCATCGCCCGTTCCGGTATTACCGGTTACGGTGAAGCCCTGTTGAAAGAAGCTTTGCAAATCGACATGGGCGAAGTCGAAACCATAGCCCATTATCAGGCAGCGGCCCATTTCTGCCCCGATGTAGATTTCATCCTCGATATCGGCGGCCAGGATATGAAATGCAGCCATTTGCGCGATGGCCATATCGATGATATCCTGCTGAACGAAGCTTGTTCTTCTGGCTGCGGTTCCTTCCTGGATACCTTCGCCAAATCCCTGAACCTGTCCATCAGTGAATTTGCCCATGCTGCTTTGCTGGCTACCCACCCCATAGACCTCGGTTCCCGCTGCACGGTATTCATGAATTCAAAAGTCAAGCAGGCTCAAAAAGAAGGCGCTACTATGGCGGATATCTCTGCTGGGTTATCCTATTCCGTCATCAAGAATGCCTTATACAAGGTCATTAAAGTCAAAGATCCAGCCCGTTTGGGACAACATATTGTCGTGCAAGGCGGTACGTTTTATAATGATGCCGTCCTGCGGGCCTTCGAAAAGCTCTTAGGCCGCCAAGTCATCCGCCCGGCCATTGCCGGATTAATGGGAGCCTTTGGCATGGGTCTCATCGCCCGTACGGCCTACCATGAAATGCAAGCGCCGTCGGCACTCCTCGACAAGGATACCTTGAGCCAGTTGACAGTCGCTACTTCGATTCGCCACTGCGGTCGCTGCACAAATAATTGTCTGCTTACGGTCAACACGTTCAACGACGGCCGTTCCTATATTACGGGAAACCGCTGCGAACGAGGTGCTGGCGATAATGCGCATCACCATGTGCCGCTGCCAAATATGTACACGTATAAATACAACCGACTGTTCAAGCACTATAAGCCATTGGAGCATGCTCCCCGCGGTACCGTCGGTATTCCCCGGGTGCTGAACATATTCGAGGACTATCCGTTCTGGTTCACGTTCTTTACGGCACTGGGCTATAGCGTAGTTCTGTCGGATGCTTCTACAAAGCAGCTGTTCCAGAAGGCAATGGATACAGTTCCATCTGACTCTGCTTGTTATCCGGCGAAACTCGTCCATGGCCATATCGAAAATCTACTGGAAAAACGCGTAGACCGCATCTTCTATCCCTGCATCCAGAATGGTCCGCAGGAAGGAAGTAAGGACAACACGTTCCAATGCCCCATGGTCATGAGTTATCCGGAAGTAATCCGCAACAATATGGCCGAACGGCTGTCTGATTCCAATACGCCCTATCTCTGCCCATTCCTGCCGTTATACGATAAAAAGAGGCTCGTTCCCCGTCTGCAGGAAGAACTTTCCATGTGGAATATCGGCAAAGAAGAAATCCAAAAAGCCGTAGATGCCGCTTGGGCAGAAGAAAATAAATATAAGCAGGACTATTATGCCATCACGAAAAAAACGCTGGAGCTCCTGAAGCAGAAGAACCAGCGGGCCATCGTGTTATGCGGTCGTCCCTATCATATCGATCCGGAAATCAATCACGGTATCCCTGAGCTCATCAACAGCCTGGGCCTGGCCGTCCTGACCGAAGACGGCATTGCCCCGCTCGGCCATATCGATAAAGGCCTGCGCGTCGTCGACCAATGGTCCTATCACTCCCGCCTGTACCGTGCCGCACAATATGTGTCCTTACAGCCGAATCTGGAACTGGTCGAACTCAATTCGTTCGGCTGCGGCCTCGACGCCATCGTAGCCGACCAGGTACAAGAAATACTAGCCAGCGGCCACAAGATCCACACATTGCTGAAAATCGACGAAGGTTCGAACCTGGGTGCCGTGCGCATCCGCCTGCGTTCGCTGTTATTCGTCATGAACCATCGCCAGGCAAAAGCCGAAAAGCCCATTCCGTATGCTTACAAAAAAGCGATTTTTACAAAAGAACGTCAGCATACCGATGTCATCCTGGCACCGGAAATGACGCCGATTCATTTTCCACTGTTCAAAGCCGCCTTCCAGCATGAAGGATACCGGCTGGAATTACTGCCCCATCAAGACCAAAAAGCAATCGATACGGGACTAGCCTACATCCATAACGACGCCTGCTACCCGGCCATCATGTCGCTGGGACAAATCATAACGGCCCTACAATCTGGAAAATATGATTTGAAGCATACATCAGTCATCATTTCTCAGACTGGTGGCTGCTGCCGGGCAACGAATTATATCGGCATGCTGCGCAAAGCCCTGGCTGATGCCAATCTGGGCGATATTCCCATCATTTCATTGAACCGCAAGGGTCTCAACAAACAACCAGGTTTCCAACCCCATCTGGGTTTCTGGAACCGTCTCCTCATGGGTATCGTCTACGGCGACGCCCTCATGCAGGCATTGTATCGCATGCGGCCCTATGAAAAAGTAAAAGGAACTGCCGAAGCATTGTTACAAAAATGGCAGGATAAGTGTCTGGCCGACTTGGAAAAAGCTGATTTCTCCACGTTCAAGAAGAACATCCATGACATGCTGGCCGAATTCGATGCCATCCCCTTGAATGATGTCGAAAAGCCGCGCATTGGCATCGTCGGAGAAATCTATGTAAAATTCCATCCCATTGCCAATAACCATATCGTACGCATGATTGAAGAAGAAGGCGGCGAAATCATCGCCTCCGGTCTGGCTGATTTCGTATTGTATGGGTTGCTGGACAGCCAATTCCGCCATCGTTATCTTTCTGGTTCCTGGCTCTCTGCCACAGCCAGCAAAGTGCTGGTCCGCTTGCTGGAATGGTATCGCAAGCCCTATCAGGAAGCGGTCATGAACAGTCGCCATTTCGACAGACTGGCATCTATTTACGAAATTGCCAACGATGCCAAGAAGTATCTCTCCTTGGGACACGTTGCCGGTGAAGGCTGGTTCCTCACAGGTGACATGATAGACCTGATCAAGCGCGGTGCCAAAAATATCGTCTGCCTGCAGCCGTTCGCCTGCCTGCCCAACCATGTAACTGGCAAGGGCATGATCAAGACGTTGAAAGCTGCTTTTGCCGACACGAACATCGTCGCTATCGATTATGATCCCGGTGCCAGCTCGGTCAATCAGACGAATCGCTTAAAGCTGATGCTGGAAACGACATTTGACAGTATCAGAGAAACGCAAAAGGCCAATGAAAAGAATCCTCTGCCTTTTTTTAGTGATAAAAATATTGCCGCAGCCTTGAACGCTGAAAAATAACGGCGCTGCCATCACAGAAATAAATAAAATCCCCTGACGAACTAAGTTCAATGTGAACACAGTTCGTCAGGGGATTTTTATTATTTCCGTCCGAAAAGATGGAAACAGACAATCTATTTTTTGAACTTCAGCGGTACTGTCGATACGACGACATCGAGGAAATTCAACATGCGGATACGCAACAGCCAACCGCTCTGGTTATGAAGGAGACGGTGCCATAATTTTTTAGGCTCGAACTCCGGAATCAGGACCGTAATGACATCATGAGGCCCATTGTGGCGGCGCAGGCGGATGATGAAGCGGATGAGCGGATCCGTCAACTGTCTATACGGTGATGGGATGAGCACCATTTCAATGGATGGTTCCAATTCCGCCCACAGGCGCTTGACCTTCTCGCCCTTTGCTTCGTCCGTGCAAACATGGACAGCGTATATCTTGTAGTTGCTGATGATTTTAGCATAGCGAATGGCCCGGGCCACGGCTTGTGTCGGCGAAGCTACGGGGATGACGATGATATTGTGCCCAGGTTCAGTGCTCATGACTTCTTTATAGGCATCTTTTGTCAAGACGAGTTGTTCCCGCACATCGTCGTAATGGTGATGTACTTTTTTATACATGAACACCAGCGTAGGAATAAGCAAAACAACGATCCAGGCACCGTAAATAAATTTCGTCAGGAGGACGATAATGACGACCAGCGCCGTAACGATAGCACCGGTACCGTTAATGAAAGCATAGAGTTTCCAGTTCTTCTCCCGGGTTTGATTCCAATGGACGACCATGGCCGTCTGCGCGATAGTAAACGACAAAAATACACCGACAGCATACAAGGATATCAGATGTTCGACATTCCCCTGGAAAACGACGATGAGAAACGCCGCTGCCAGTGTCAGCAGGATGATACCATTGGAGAAGCTGAGGCGTTCACCACGATTGCCCAGGTAACGCGGCACATAGCCGTCACGCGCCATGAAGGACAACAATGGCGGCAGGCCATTGAAAGCCGTATTGGCGGCCAAATATAAAATGACCATCGTCATGATTTGGACGAAATAGAACATGATGCTGTGGCCAAATACTTCTTCTACCAAAATGGACATCAATGTGAATCCATCCATAGGCAAGAGATGAAAATAGATGACCAAGTAACCGATGCCGCCCAGCATGAACGCCAATATGGACGCCATGATGACCGTCGTTACCATGGCATTGTGTTCCTGAGGCGCTTTGAACAGCGGCACGCCATCAGCGATGGCTTCAACGCCGGTCATGGAACTACAGCCATTAGCAAAGGCCCGCAACAAGATGATGATAGTAAAAGCACTGAGCGGCTCTGCCGATTGCACAGCTACGACCTGAGAAGGCGTCTGCAGCACTATAATTTGGTATAGACCACCCAAAATAGTGGCAAACATACAACCCAGGAATATATACGTAGGCCAGACGAACACCGTCGATGCTTCCTGGACACCGCGTAGATTGAATATCATGAGTATACCCACGAGCACGAATACATCCAGGTATATATGATACGGCGCCAAGACGGGAAATGCACTGGTAATGGCCGCCGTCCCAGAAGAAATAGATACGGCCACCGTCAAGATATAATCCGAAAACAACGCGGCGCCAGCCACTAAGGCCGGGTATTCTCCCAAGTACTTCATGGCGATAGCATAAGAGCCACCGCCGCCAGGATTGGCTTTGATGACCTGAGAGTAGGAAAGGGCCACAATGCCCAACAAAATAATAATGGCGATGACAACGGCCCCGAAATAAGAATACAATCCCAAGGCAGGCATGGCCGCCAACACGATGGCTATCTGTTCTGGCCCGTACCCGACAGAAGACAAGGCATCAGACGAAAATATAGGCAAAGCCTTCCATTTGGGGATGCGTTCATTTTCAACCTGACCACTATCCAGAGGTTTGCCGATAAGCCAGCGATAAAACGTCCTAAGCATAATATATAACACTCCTTTTAAGGTATACACAACGTCATTATATTATAATTACCTTTCCTGATAAAAGTCAATACTTGCCGTCGTCTATATCAAAAGAGCCGTCACTTATTTTCCCATAATACGTCTACTGCGGTCATGGCCATGGCCTTGGCACCGACCAGAGCCTGCTGCCGTGCGAATTCACTGCCGGCAGCAGCCGCAAAATCCGGCGTATGGGCTGCAATACCTGTCCCAATGCATATTTCAGGCTGGCTCGTCCGTATAGCCTGGCTGACATTGCCCACATCGGTGGATCCACTGGCATAATCATCAGGCTTACGGATAAATTTTTCGCCCAGGGCCGTAAAGTTTTCGGCAAAATAGTCATCCATGCGGACATCGTTGACCATATTTTTGCAGAAGGCTTCATAATGTACCATTTCTACTTCAGCTCCCCATTGCTGAGCTGTTTCTCTGGCCAGCTGCTTGATCTGCGGCAGCATGACCTCAGACAGATAGTCCGCATCAAGGGCTCGGATCGTAGCCCGTAATACGGCCTTGCCGGGAATGATGTTGGGTGCTGTCCCACCTTCGGCTATCATCAAGCCCAAGATATAAGGTTTGGTGAATGTCCGCTGCAAGGCCCGCAGCTTACCGTAGAAATCGACCAGCGCATCCAAGGCATTGATGCCATGATATACCGGATCGGCGACGTGGGCTTCTTTGCCGATGAACGTGAAGCGAAGGGGATGCGTCGCATAAGATGTGCCGCCAATGGCCGTTTCATCGGATGGATGGATGATGAGGGTTGCCTGCAAGCCGTCAAACACGCCGGCATCGGTCATATAAACCTTGCTGCCCGCCGTTTCTTCTGCTGGGCAGCCATATATGTGTACCGTCGCCTGGTCAGGCACGGTGCGGCCAAAGGCCAGGGCTGCACCGACACTCATAGCTGCGATGATATTATGGCCGCAGCCATGGCCGATACCCGGCAATGCATCATATTCAGCCAGAAACCCCATCTGGAACGGTCCTTCGCCGTACAGCCCATGAAAAGCCGTAGGAAATACATCAGCTACGATGTCTTCGACCATACACCCCTGTTCCTGAAGCAAATTGCGCAAAAATGCGGCAGATAATGTTTCTTCTGTCCCCAATTCGGGATGAGCGTGTAAATAATCCGCAATTTCGTAAATGACCGGCTGCAGTTCGTCTACACGCTGGCAGACGGCCTGTTTCATAGCTTGCTTATCCAATATACTCATATTCCTGCCTCTTTTCCATCTATGATCAATTCCGCTGTTCCATCGACATGACCAGCTAGATAAGCTGGCACTCCCAGAGGCAGCCAGCCGTTCTGGCGACCGTGGCCGATTGGCAAGCCGCCTATGGCCGGTTTATTCCATTTATGGACATAATAGCGGATAACCTGTTCGACTGTAAAATCATAGGCTGCTTCTTTAGAAGAGCCACAGCGGCTAAATTGACCGAACAATATTCCTTCTACCTGAGAAATCAAGCCGGACTGCTCCAACTGCAGAAACAACCGGTCCAAGGCATAAGGCTCTTCACTTACTTCTTCTAAAAACAATAGACAACCACTGCCCTCCAAGGCATAGGGTGTACCTGCGAGAGATGTGACGAGAGAGAGATTACCACCTATGAGGATACCATGGGCAGTCCCAGCCAGCAAACTATGCAGCTGCCATCGCCGGGGCAATGGAAACGGACCAGCTGCTATAGGTTGGGCAAGGCCCCGAATGAATTGCGCTATCGTATAGGCCGTGGGATGACGCAGAAATGACGTCGCCATGGGCCCGTGGATTGTCGCTAAATGGCAGCGCTGCCGCAGTACAGCATGCAATGCCGTAATATCGCTGAATCCGATGAACAGCTTAGGATGAGCCGCAATCTGGCCGTAATCGAGCAGCGGCAGCAAACGAGCCGCCCCATAGCCGCCTCGCAGGCAGAGTATAGCATGTATATGATCATCGGCAAAAAATGCGTTTACATCGGCTGCCCGCAATTCATCACTGCCCGCCAAATAGCCCCAGCTCTCCTTGACAGACTGTCCCAGGACCACCGTATAGCCTAATCCTTGCAAAAAATCACAAATCGGCCGTATTTCATCAGTCATGAGCGGTGCTGACGGTGCGATGATGCCTATGGTATCACCACATTTTAGTCCCACTCCTAATCTATTTCGTTCCATCATATCTCCTATGGTTTACAGCTCTTTTTCTCTATTCTACATAAGCTTCTTTAAAATCGACCGTCCCCAGAGTTGACCAAGCATAGCCTTTGACATAAGGCTGTACGACATAAGGCTGGGTCGTAAAATATACCGGAATGATGACGTAATCATCAAACAAAATCTGTTCTGCCTTGTGCATGGCTTCCATACGCACTTTGTCATCGACAGTCGTCTTAGCGGCAGTGACATAGGCATTGTAGGCTTTATTATGATATTGGGCATCGTTTTCCTCATCAAAAAACACATCGATAAAGGTCATGGGGTCGGCGTAGTCACCGATCCAGGAAGCACGTGCCACTTGGAAGTCACCCTTGCTGCGCGTAGCCATGAATACCTTCGTTTCCTGATTCATAAGAGATACATCGACTCCCAGATTTTCTTTCCACATGGCCTGCATGGATTCGGCAATGGCTTTGTTCATTTCACTCGTATTGAACAGGAGCGTAACCGACGGCAGCGGATGGGCTTCATTATACCCTGCCTGCTGTAATGCTTCTTTAGCCTGTACGCTGTCTTCCGTCATGAGATTTCCCCCTTCTTCGCGGAAATCACGGCCCGTCGCCGGGTCTGTCATACCTGGAGATACCCAGGCGTACGCAGCCTGTTTCTCGCCGCGGACGATATGCTGTACCAACGATTGCCTCTGTATGGACAAAGCAAAGGCCTTGCGCACCAATTTGTCATCAAAAGGCGGCTTGGTAACATTGAACACGTAGTAATAAATACCCAGGAACGGCGCTGTCTTGTATAGCCCCATCTGTTCCAACCGCGTTTGATCGGCTGGTGGTGGTTCGACCATCATATTGGCCTGATGGCTTTCTACAAGGGTGAGTCTCGTCGATTGGGAATCGCTAATAGGAAATTCCATATGGGACATCCGGACATGGTCAGCATCCCAATATTGAGGGTTCTTTTCAAAGGTAATTTCGCTGGAATGAATCCATTTCTTGATGACAAAAGGTCCACAACCAATCATCCCCTCGGCATCGGCTGCCCACGTATCAGGCTTCTCTTCGACCAGTCGGCGCGGTACGGGATAATAACAGTGAAACGCCGTCAGATTCAAAAAGTAAGCCGTAGGATTCTTGAGCGTTACGCGCAAGGTGCGGTCATCTACTGCCGTAACCCCCATGTCGTCTGCCGCCGCTTCGCCTTTGGAAAATGCTTCGGCATTGACGATGGGAAACATCATATAGGCATTTTCTGAAGCTGTTGCCGAATCGGCAACGCGTTTCCATGAATATTCAAAATCAGCAGCCGTAATGGGCGTACCATCACTCCAACGAATACCGGGACGCAAGTGGAAGACATAGGTCTTGCCATCTGGAGAGATATCCCAACGTTCTGCCAAGGCCGGCTGCGGTACATTATCCCGATCCAAGCGGGTCAATCCTTCAAACAGATGCAGTTCAGGAATACTTTCCGCCAAAGCTGTCGTCTTGGCTGGGTCCAGGCTGGCTGGCTCCGCTTCGAGGACGAACGATACCGAATCGAGTTTCGTCACTGCCGAACAGCCGGCACATAAGAGGAGCAGCAACACAGACACTAGACACAGCAATGTATGCAGACATTTCATAGTGCTTCACCTGCCTTCACGTGGTGGCATGCCGTGAACCGTTCCGGCTCAATCTCACGCCAAACAGGGACTTCCTGACGGCATAATGCATCTGCCCAAGGACAGCGCGTATGAAACACGCAACCTGATGGTGGATCTAGCGGACTCGGCACTTCGCCCGCCACAGGCTGGCTATGAGGCGCATGCGGATTAGGACGGGGAATAGCAGCAATCAAGATTTTTGTATACGGGTGCAGCGGTCGGTGATATACGGCGTCGCCCGGTCCCAATTCGACGAGGCGGCCCAGATACATGACGCCGAT
>Ga0163159_1001312_pt1 | contig 24276 bp, 16 predicted proteins | sample BioMet9_FD_108702 | JGI IMG/M metagenome (GOLD analysis project Ga0163159, IMG submission 108702) | Microbial communities from bioreactor (seeded with sewage sludge) at Lawrence Berkeley National Lab, California, USA - Biofuel... | ecosystem: Engineered > Bioreactor > Anaerobic > Unclassified ... | reverse complement strand
GAAAAAAGATTGAAGGGAGCATTCACTTGCCATGAAATATTACAAGGGCTGCAACAACTAAACTTCTATAAAATACCGGGGGAAGGCTACGTACCAACCTACACCCGGAACGACTTTACCGATACACTTCATAAAGCATTTGGATTCAACACCGATTTCCAATTCATTTCTACTCAAGAAATGCGTACCCTCATAAAAAAAACAAAAAACCAGAAAACATTACTCACTTAACATAAAAAATAAAATCCCCCGAACTCAGCATATATACTGGGCTCAGAGGGATTTTTTCTTCTAAAAAGTGTCAAAGACAGGAGTATATCATAGTCGCCCCCACCCGTAAAACGGGTGGCTCAGGGATAAAGGCTATAAGCCGTTATTACGAAAGCCAGCGTCTCAAGGCGCTGGCTTTCACTGCGTTCAACCCACTGTGCAGGGAACTCGTTGCTCTCCCTAAAGGGAGCTTCCCATCTTATTTTTCTGGTGGCTTGAATGGATTCCCATATTCTTTTACGCTTAACTTGTCTTGCATAATATCTGACCGCTCTTGTTCTTAAATATATTTCTTTATCGTTTTTTCACTTAATCCTACGTACTCACATAATAACCTGTGGACCAGAAAAAACGATTCCGAAACTTTTTCAACAGCAGGTCATTCCTTACTACTCCCAATTTTTACCATTCCAATGCAATTTGAATAATACATTCTGCTTACAAGCTTCTTGAACCGGCAGTAAAAATGCTTGCAGTCGTTCTAACACCTCAGCAAATGATACTGAAGTATCACTATTGATGCGCCGCAAAAAGGCTTTCCATAGCCGTTCCTTGCCTTTTAAGTAGTCAGGTTCATAAATGCTGATACTAAATTCAGTGCCACGTCGTTGAAAAGTTCTAATTAATGCTTGCTGTAATATGAAACCATCGAATTGATGGGTCTGACTAAGATATAGAATGTCATAAAAATCTTTATACCGGCTGTTTCGTATACCAAGAGAAATCATTGCTTCATATTTTTCTGCAATAACAGTTTCAATAGGGTATCCCAATAGCTTCGGCGTATCTAAATCTAGTAGCGAAGGATATTCAACTTCTTGTGGTTCTGGATAGATGATATCTGAAAAGCCAATATCCATCTGCAAACGAACCCTAGCCTTACCAAGATATGCCGTTACGACGAAACGCACACCATGATAATCGTCATCTTCAGCAATATCCTCAATAAGAATTGAATCTGAATCGAAATAAAGTGCATCATCAGCTTCTATTTGACACACAGTATCCATAATTTGATGGATATTGTCCTGTGAATTATGAATCTGTCTTGCTAACATATCAATATCTCTAGTGACGCGGGCCTTATTGGCAAGCAAAGTATAAAGCAGTGCTCCCCCCTTTAGAATAAATCGACTCCGATATTCTGAAATAGATAATCGATATAATAACCGCTCTATACCATATAATATAAGTAATTCATCAAAAGTCTTGCCGGAAGATTTACGTAGATTTTTCAACTTTTCTTTTACACTTACATCATTCATCCGATATAGACCTCCACATATTGGCTAATATATTTATACACGCGCAGTTGACGAGAATACCTGATAAGTTTATCCACATCACGATTTTTCTTATCCTTCATATAGCTCTTAAAAATTCCAATAGCTGTATCTAGACCAGTACGTGAAAGGTAGCGAAACATGTCACAAACCACACGTTCCCGATCATAGATACGAATTAGATAATTTTCCACCGTTATAACATCTAATCCCAACTCCATCGTCTTATCGCTAGTAAAGAATATTTCTACGACAGGATAATCTGGTTTTGCAAGGCGACGAGTGCCATTGCTCGGTAATGTAATTTGAACAGCTCGTGGAATAACCGAAGTCAAGCCATAAAAGCTTGCGGCAGTAAATACGCTCATAATTGCTTGCGGGTAAAATTGTTGTATTAATACCATATCATTATCCGGTTCATCTATATCACAAAATGCATAGATACCCTTTTGAACTCGTTCCAGCCTATGTGATTCTATCATTTTACGAAATCGATAATTTGTCATATGTTGAAGTAAATCTTTCCTATGCCATATCTTCGATTGCTTTACAGTCAGTGTATTCATACTCCCCCTCCTCTTATAATATATTTGTAAGCAAGATTTCCGCCTTGCCTACACAGAAAAACTTCTAATATGGAACTCCTGATGCTTTTCCCCTGATTTCTAAAACCATTATATCATAAAAGGCCAATAAAATACATATTAAAAATTACATGTATTTTATTGGCCTTTCAAGGCATAATTCACCAAAAAGCCACAAACGCGATGGTTGTCGCATTTGTGGCTTTTGAATTTCTTATTCCCACTCTATAGTTGCTGGTGGTTTACTGGTGATATCGTATACGATGCGATTGACTCCTGGGACTTCGTTGACGATGCGGCGGGATATGGTATCCAGTACTTCATAGGGGATACGGGCCCAGTCACTGGTCATGCCGTCTGTGCTGAGTACGGCGCGGAGTGCAATGGTGTAGCAGTAGGTGCGGCCGTCGCCCATGACTCCGACGGAGCGGATGTTGGGCAGGCAGGCGAAATACTGCCAGATTTTGCGGTCCAGGCCAGCTTTAGCTATTTCATCGCGGAAGATGGCATCGGCTTCACGGGTAATGGCCAGTTTATCCGGCGTGACTTCTCCCAGGACGCGGATTGCCAGACCCGGGCCGGGGAAGGGTTGACGCCATACGAGGTTGGCCGGAATGCCCAATTCTTCACCGACAGCGCGGACTTCGTCTTTAAACAGCTCCCGCAGCGGTTCGATGAGCGTCAGGTCCATGTCTTCGGGCAAACCACCGACATTATGATGGCTCTTAATGGTGGCACTCGTACCGGTGCCGCCACTTTCTACGACGTCGGGATAAATCGTACCTTGGACGAGGTAATCGACATGGCCCAGCTTTTTAGATTCTCCATCGAAGACATTGATGAATTCAGCGCCTATGATCTTACGCTTCTGCTCCGGATCGGAAACGCCTTGGAGCTTGCCTAGGAAACGGTCGGCTGCATTGACGCGGACAAAATTCATATCAAACGTTTCTTTGAATACTTTTTCGACCTGGTCGCCTTCATCCTTGCGCAGCAAACCGTGATCGACGAAAATGCAGGTCAACTGTTTGCCCACAGCTTTATGGACGAGGACAGCAGCTACAGATGAATCGACACCGCCCGACAGGGCACACAGGACTTTTTTATCACCAACAGCTTTTTTGATCGCCGCAATTTTCGTTTCGGCAAAGGATTTCATGGACCAATCGCCTTTGAGACCGCAGATGGAAAACAGGAACGTCGCCATCATCTTCTTGCCAAACGGGGTATGTTCTACTTCAGGATGGAACTGGACGCCATAAAATTTGCGGCTGTCATCACACATAGCCGCTACCGGGCATTCGCCTGTATGGGCCATGGTCGTAAAACCAGCCGGCGGTTCCGACACAAAATCGGTATGGCTCATCCAGCAGATGTCTTCCGCTTGAAGACCTTCAAACAGAGTACAATCTGTCTGGAGCTGGATTTCCGTCTTGCCATATTCATGGACATCGGCGTTCGTGACAGTACCTCCCAGAGTCTGGGCCATAAACTGATGACCATAGCAGATACCGAGTACGGGAATACCCATATCAAAAATACCAGCCGGGGCCGACGGGGCCTGGTCAGCATATACGCTTGCCGGTCCACCTGACAAAATAATCGCGGCAGGCTGTTTAGCCTTTATCTTTTCCAACGTATACGTGTAGGGAACGATTTCACAGTACACACTGCATTCTCTGACACGCCGAGCAATCAACTGGCTGTATTGGGCGCCAAAATCAATCACTAATACCAATTCATGTACTTCCTGGCTCATGTGGGCAGTTCCTCCTCCAATGGATAACTTCAATATAAGATTACATTTAAATATACCATAGAATGCTGACATTTTCAATAAAAACAGCCATCCGGACTAAAGCAGATGGCTGTTCTGAGACACATTTCCTTATTCAGTTGCAACGGGACTATTTCCGCCATATTCAGCATATAATTCTTCCAGGATATCCCTACGAGTGACGATGCCGACAATCCGTTTGTCCTTCACGATAGGCAAGACTTTTAAATGTTCCGCCACCATGACACCGGCAATTTGTTCGACATCTGCTTCTGGTGCTGCAATAATAACATTCTTGGTCATCATTTCCTTGGCAGTCGAAGCCAATAATTTCTTGAACCCTTTATCGTATTCACTGATACCGTTATAGTAGATGCTGGCTCCCAGTAGATTTACGTAATGCGGGACATGAGGCTTTATCTTTTTGTACAGTAAATCTCCATCGGTAATGATACCGACCAGTATGTCTTCATCGTCTACTATCGGTATAGCTGTAATCTTATTTTTTACGAATAAGTCCACCAAGTCGTATACCGTCGTATCCGGACTGGCCGTTACTACATATTTTTCCATTATATCCGCTGCTGTACGTTCCTTCATGTCGACCACCTCTTTCAATAATTTGTATATCGCAATGTAATAAGGATACACATGTTCAGATTTGTATGCCTTATTATATATATTAAACAAAGAGTTGCAAAAATCCTGCTAAAACTTAAATTTTTTTTAATTATCTTACCAGTGATATGGTTCATGCCGCTGTATTTTGATGGCACGATATATCTGTTCCAGCAGGAGCAGGCGAATCATTTGATGGGTCAACGTAATCCTTCCAAAGGATATACAGGCATCGGCCCGGCGGCGCAGGACATCGGACAGACCAAAGGGCCCGCCGATAATAAATGAAATCTCACTGCAGCCGCGAAGGCCTATTTCGGCAAACCGGCTGGCCATTTCCTCGGAAGAAATCAACTTCCCCTGTACATCCAGGACGAATAGGAAGGACCCTTCTGGGACATGCTGCAGCATTTTTTCTCCTTCCCGGTCCAATACCTGCCGCTTTTCGGCATCGGATGGTCGGTCTGGCATCCGTTCTTCCGGCAAAGCCGTAATATCGAGCTGCCCGTACGGCCGGAGGCGTTTCAGGAATTCATTCATGCCGGCCGTCAGGTATGGTTCTTTGATCTTACCAATGGATATGATATGGTATTTCATTGGTCATCGTCCGTGCGTGGCGATTCCTGCAGCGTCACTTGTGCCGTATACTGCGAATTACCTCGCTGATACGTGATTTCTACCGTATCGCCTACGTTATGACTGGATACAGCATTTTGCAAATCAGCAAATGTCTTGATTTCCGCATCGCCTAATTTCACGATGATATCGCCGTGACGGATACCTGCTTGGTCGAGCGGACCCGACGGGACTACTTTGTACACATAAATACCGTCGACAGGAAGCTTTTCACCGAACCGGGCCGCTGTCTTCTGGTCCATGCCATAGACACCCAGATACGGGCGGACAACCTTGCCATTTTTGATCAACGATTCCAAGATGGGACGAGCGGTATTGATAGGAATGGCAAAACCTAATCCTTCTACGCCTTCTTTGGAAATCTTGGCGCTATTGATGCCGATGACCTGTCCATCAGCATTGACCAGAGCACCGCCGGAATTGCCAGGGTTGATGGCCGCATCAGTCTGGATCAGTTTCATCCCCTGACCTTCGACGCCGAGCGTACGGTTAAAAGCACTGATAACACCAACGGTAACACTGCCTTGGAATTCCAAACCAAGTGGGTTGCCGATAGCAATGGCCGGTTCCCCGACCTGCAATGAATCGCTGTCACCCAATTCAGCAACAGGCAGATTCTTTACATTGATTTTGACAACGGCCAAATCAGTCCTGGCATCGCGGCCAATGACGGTCCCTTCAGTACTTTGGCCATCAGCAAGGGACACGATGACAGATTTCGCATTTTCTACGACGTGGTTATTGGTGACGATATAGCCCTGTGCATCAAAGATGACACCGGAACCGACACCTTCACCTACTAACACCTTACGATTAAATATATCTCGGTTATAGACCTTGGTCGTAATCCCTACGACAGCGGGGCCGACCTTTTTGGCAGCTTGGACGGCCGGCGTATTACGCGCATCAGATACTTTGTCCGTGCTTGCTTTGGGCTGTTCCAGCTGATTGGTCTGTCCAGAATAGGACTGTGATTTTTGCGGTCCCAAAGAACCGTTGAGGAAATATCCACCCAGGATGCCAATGCCAATAAGTATAACAGCGGCAACAACGATGATTCCATGTCTTTTTGTCATATACCTCACTCCTTCGTATTAAAGCTAACCCTGCCTTTTTGGCAAGCCAATCTTAATAATATATCTTGTCCAATACTGATACCGGCTTGATTCAGCACGGTATGCATGGTTTGCCATGCTATGGACGGAGTATTATTTTTTTCACTGCGATGAGCCAGTAATACTTTCATTAGTCTCCGTCTGGGTATACGCGTCAGAAAATCGGCAGCGGTCTTATTGGATAAATGCCCCAGCCGGCTTAATATACGTGATTGAACAGAACGGGGATATGGACCATGACGCAATAATTCTTCATCATGATTGGATTCCAATATGAGGATATCCGATTCAGCAGCAGCTGCCTCTACATCAGGGCTGACATAACCTAAATCCGTCGCCAAGGTTATTTTGCAGCCACTGCTGTAAACAGTGTAACCTACAGGATAGGCCGCGTCATGAGATGTAGCAAACGGTACGACATCCATCGCCCCCAGGCAGACCTTGCGCGTCAGTCGGACGAAGCGGCGATCATACGGTTCTATGGCTTCGCCGATAGCCTGCCACGTTTCTCTAGTCGTATAAACGGGCATTGCGGAATGCTTCAACAGTACGGGCAGACCGGAAACATGGTCAGAATGTTCGTGAGTAATGAATACAGCATCCAAATCACTGACATCACAGCCGACATCGTGCAAACCGCGGCAAATCCGGCGATAACTAATGCCAGCATCGATAAGTATGCGCTTCGACCCGCATTGGATGAATGCCGCATTGCCCCGACTGCCGCTGGCCAACATACATACATTGGCGTCTTCACAGTCAACAATCGTCGATTCCATTACCCGGGAGGAGGTGTTGTCCGCCATAGTCTCAACGGGAACACTGTCAGATATACCTTGACGATTCTGGGCTACAGCACAGGCCAGTGCAAATAACTGCTGTTCGCTTTCACTCATGAGTTTCCCCCTGTATGATAGCTACGCCGCTGCTGGTCCCCAGCCGGTCAGCACCGGCGGTGATCATGGCTACAGCCGTTTCGTAATCCCGTATGCCGCCGGAAGCCTTGATACGGGCCCTTGGACCGACGACACGCCGCATGAGCTGCACGTCGCTGATGGTGGCTCCGCCATGGCCAAATCCAGTGGACGTCTTGACATACGTCGCACCTGCCGCTACAGCTACCTCGCAGGCCCGGATTTTTTCTGGCTCCGTAAGCAATCCCGTCTCCAGAATGACCTTGACCGGATGATGTTCTGCGGCCTGTACGACCTGGTGGATATCTTTTGTGACAGCATCCCAATCACCGGCTTTGACAGCACCGATGGCGATGACCATGTCGATTTCATCAGCTCCATGAGAGATAGCATACGCTGTTTCAGTAGCTTTTATGGCCGTCGCCATGGCTCCCAAAGGAAATCCAACGACACAAGACAACAAGACGGGTGTTCCCTGCAATGCTTCATGAGCGATATAGATTAACCCGGAATTAACGCAGACTGCCGCAAAATGATGTTCTATCGCTTCATGACAAAGCTGCTGTATATCCGCAGCCGTCGCCTCTGGTTTTAAATTTGTATGTTCAATATAGGTTGCTATATTCATATAGGTTCCTCCTTCAATGTACGTTAAATTATATTATATCATTTTTACAGAAAAAACCAGATATTATGTACATTCTTTATCAGATTTTTAATTATAAGGCACATTTTTGTGCCGCTATATTCAAAAACGACCTGCCTCTGTAGGGATAATCTCAAAGACCAAAAAATCTCCTCATGGAATACTCATACTGCTTCGGCCTTCCATGAGGAGATTATTTCTATTCAGATTAGGACTTCACACATATTTTGTTATAATATTTTTCCAGCACATCAAAGTCGGCATGATGGTTTCTAATATCGGACTTACTCGCTTCATCGGAATACTGTGCCGCTAACTCCTCAGCAAAGCATTGAAAATCAAAATTCTTATGCCTGTATCGCTTCAAGATGTCATAGTAGACCATCAGGATTTCACAGGGATTTTGAGGATTTTTTTTGTTCGTCAACACAGACCCCGCCGTCGATACCTCTTCACTTTCGGCTGACTGCGCCCCCCATATACATTCCAACTCGGCAAACACTGTGGCATCCATTTTCTCCTGGCGGCATTTAAAGGTATGTTTACTCGATTTATAATCGATAATCAATTTGCCTAATATTTGCTGATCCTCATATACCACATATTTTGCCATATAATTACGGTACATATTTTCTTCTATACGATATTTCGTACCAATTAATTTTTTTTCGAATTCTACAGCTTTTGCACGGATTTCTGGTTCGCCGATATAGGTCATATCAGTATTTCACCCCTTCCACCGTATCATAGGCCAACACATAGAAACGGAACAGATTCAATGCCATTTGTCCGGAATTCACTTTTCCTATACCGTTGACTGCCTCGACGACGTACTGATCCCGTGCAAGGATACGGATGCCTTGCAGCTGTGTCATATTACGCTGTAGGAGCACTGCCAAAGCCGTGAAAATTCCTTCATTTTGTGCTTCATATTTTTGAGATAAAACCAACGCATCATTTTGGTATATTTCCAGTTGCTTACCTGCCGTATTGACCTTTAATCGGAATTCTGTTACGGGTACCAGCGTTTTTGGGGGCAGTGTGATTTTGGGCAGAAATTTTTCCTTACCACACAGGTAGCCGCTAAACATGATGGCCAGATTTTTATCCATGAGCGGCGAGAGCCGTTGGATCTGGTAGCCTTTCATACACATATAGCAACCACCGCGGCCTTCACAAGGGCAAGCCCTCAGTTTATCGTAGGTCTGCAGCATCAATTGTTCCAACTCCATAAAAATCCGCTTTGTGTTGACATTACCGCTGCCATTTTTATCATAGAACAACATATATGTAGTAAGAGGTTTCATTCCTTCAAACGAAAAGAACTCATCGATGATCCAGCCGCTTTCTGATTCATCCAGGCCCAGCGTATCTTTGATAGTCCTATCGAGTGCCATGCACAGGCTGACGCGCATCCGCTCACTGACAACGGTATCATCAAAACCAAACAAAATGGCATTCCTGCCCATGGGATAGCGGATAATGAATTCTTTATCGCCGTCCCGGAAAGGGATCGATCCAAAAAGCGTATGGATTCCTTCGTTCACGAAGGCCATCGGCAGATTTTGTTCCAGCCATATACTGACGATATCCCCGCTATTGAATTTCGGATGGATATGATCCAGCTTAGGTACGATTTCTACGCCGCAGTCATACGCTGCATTTTGTTTGTCTTTCTTTATATTGTTTACCTCTTCACAATAAATAGTCCTATATGTACGGCAGTATCGACTCCCTATGACTGCTTCGTCATAATCCCCAGCCACGGTGAACCGGCAGTTTTGCTCACCCAGGAATTCTTCTCTATCGGGAACAAATTCTTTATAGGCTCGTTCCAGTTCCCTGCGGGCCAATTCGTAATCTTTGCCCTCATCCCCCTTACGGTGCTGAGGATTGACAGCGACAACTTCATCACGACGAAAGACATATTCGGGATACCAACCGCTGTCATAGCGGGTATTCAAAGGATGTTTCTGTAACTCCAAACAGGTCTGGAGGAACTCTCGCCGCTGCTCTGAAAAATCCACGCCGAGCACATGCCGGCAGCGCAGCAGATCCCGTTCGTCCCCACGAGTATCACATAGCAAAGCATAACCATGTTTTTGTTGAATCGATGGATTGTCAGCGTCAAAAGATGGCGGTGTTATAGTCCCTTCTATCATTTCTTTGGGATGGTGGAAATAATACATGTCATGATTGCTGTATTCGGAACACATGGTCACAATGAGGGCAAACCGGTTATTCCGTCGTCCGGCCCGGCCACCGCGCTGGGCATAGTTGGACGGCATCGGCGGGACACCCAGCAGATAAACCATACTCAGTCCGCCGATATCGATGCCCATCTCCAGCGTCGACGTCGCGACCAGGACATTCAACTCGCCACGACTGAATCCTTTTTCATACAGTGTCCGCTCCGCCGCTTTGACTTCCGACGTATGAGCATGGGAAAATAATAATTCACGCCTACGGATTTCCTCAAAGCTGTCATAGGTACAGTCAATGTTCTCAAACGTTACTTTTTGAGGATTCAACGTATAGTATCTGCCCGATTTTTGCAGCACGATATTTTTACGTACCAGAGTATCTACTACATCTTTAAAATGGGGGCACGCCGCGACAAAAGCTTTGTACTTTATGGCGTTTTTAGAAAAACTCAGCGCACTGGTATGCTCTTCTGAGAAACTGCTGTCTCGGTCATCCAAATAAAAGATATGTTGGAAATGGGTATTTCCCAGATAGAATTGAATGATGTTCCCCTTACCAAACTGAGGCTTACTGTCCACTATTTTCTCTAAGAGCAGGATATTTACGAATTTTCTTTCCCAATCACTTAGAAATGCCCGGTCATCTAAAAACTCTAAAGCTAGTGTTTTCATGGATTTTTCATCGGAAGGAAGAGAAATTTCCCGAGCAAACCAAAGGTCAAATTCACGTTTTACATCAGCGATTTGGGTATGCCAGTTATTTTTGGGAAATAAACGACCTATCTGAGCCAACATCAAAGGATATAAATCGCTGATGCTGCTACCAGGATTATCATGGCGAACCAGCGCCATGCATTCCAGGAAAAATTGGCTTAGAAACTGGTCATTCAACAATGCCGCATAGCGAGCCGCGCTTTCTCGGTTGTCGATAAATGCTAATATCTTTCGTTCTTCACCCTCTGTATGGAGCAGGCTTTCACGTATCAATTGGTATATGTCTTCCCTCTTTTTTGCATCACCCAAATATATCAGGACATCCCATTTATTTTTTATACCATCGGCAAAAAAAATCAGTTGTACCTTCCCCTGCGGATTATATTGTAACAACGCCCCCTTTTGAGTATAGGCAACGGTAACTGTTAAGCTATGCTCCGCTTCAATAGGAGCACCAGTATTAATCAGGACATACTGCGTATCAGGCATATATATGTTGCCACAGTCATATAAATACTTTCCTTCCAAATGCCCGACCATGAGATGATAATCCCGCTTATAAACCGAAAACACAGGACTGCCGCAGTCATCACAGACATCGGATCCACCAGTATGGTATCGACCGCAATGGATGCAACGCTTTAACATCCCGCTGATAGACCGCAGAAACAAGTGGACGCGAAAATCAAGGACAGGCTGCTCCGCCTGTTCATTTACCGTAAAAAGCTGCGTCAAATATTGCTTTAACGTATACTCGCTCCAATCCAAGCCCTCTGCCTGCAACTGTGACAAGCATTCACTGAGCGAATGACTGCTATTTTGCAAATATGCCCTCAGGATACGAGTCGCCTCATGTATTTTCAGCTTTTGATATTCCTGACTGCATTCAGCACGAACGGGTATATCCTCTTCGGCATATTCCGGTCTGATAAAAACATTGGCATCCACGCTGAACAAGGTATTGATATACGTATCTATATTATCGATGCCGATATATCCTTCCTGATGCTCCCCTTCCGTGTTGCGGCTCAGTGTGGCGCTGCAGCCGATCTGTACGAGGTCCCGGCGCGCTTGTTCCCGTAGCCGCAAGAGTAAATATTTGATATGAGCTCCTTTTGTTCCCCGATAAGTATGCAATTCATCGAGCACGACATACTTCAGCGTATGAATAGCTCCATCGAACATGCGGCGATTTCTGGGATTTGTCAGGAGTCGGTCGAGCATGACATAATTCGTAATCAGTATATCTGGTTTTTTCTCTATAATCTCCCTGCGGGACCGCAGTTCTCGTCTGATTTCCGGCTCGCCGCTAGTATATACATCTGGCGTATTGCCTGTGAAAATCCCGAAAGTAATGGGATGATCCTCGAATTCCGGCAATTTTTCCAGCGATTCTGCAATATCGTCGATGCGCCGTACCTGATCTTGGGCCAAGGCATTCATGGGATAGATGATGACCGCTTTGATGCCCTGTTGCCGATGAGCAAGGCAATAGTCGACAATGGGTATGAGGAACGACTCAGTCTTACCACTGCCCGTTCCCGTCGATACGACGGTACAGGCATCCTGGCGTATCGCCTGGATTGCTTTTTCCTGATGCATATATAGATTTCCATAGAAGCCAAACGCTGCCGGGAGCACTGCAGACAGGCCCTCGGCAGCGCAAAAATCGGCAAACAACCGGCCCTGCCTGAATTTTTTATTTAACGATAAAATGATTTCTTTGCGGAAATCAAAATCATTGGTTATAGCGTTGATTTCTTGGCTAGAGAGAGCATTTTTTCTCAGTTTCTCTACAAAATAGTGTCTGTACCTGTCAGAAACAGACAAACATAACTCCATCAAATTACTCATCGTTATGGTTCCTCCAAAATGGGTTGACAGTTGACATTGTAGGTCTTTACCAAACAGTGATTGAATTCTTTACTTTTTAATAATCCCTAGGATGGATCTGGGGGGCAACAAAACCTCACCGGGTCCTGTTTCTGTATGATTTTATTTTCATTGATTGCCTGGGACAACCATTCCTTAGCTTGTTTCTCTACGATATTCAGATCGGAACAAAGCTCTGCCAGACTGCGTTCCTGCCTGAGATAATCCACTAAAATCGGCAACACGGCCTGATAAATCAAATTCTTATCCTGTTTGGAATCCTCGGCTGGCTGAGAAAACAAATCCATTGGTTCCTGTATTGTTTCGTTCTCCTGACTCTGTCCCCATATCTCAAAATCCAATGTATCCAAATCAGGAATAGGCAGTGCTCCCGCCTGGAGCAACGCCGCATTACCACTGTAGGCCTTCGTATCCCAAACGTAGACTGGGACCCACTGATGTTTGAGACTGTCCATGGCCCCCGACCAAGTACCTCCCTTTTTATAGTCCGAAGCAATCACAAATGCCGCTTGTGCCAGAGCATAAACAAAATGGTTGCGGTTCATAGCGTTAGCTACGGTGAAATGCATATCCGGCCGCGCAGCAGAGAGCAGCAGCAACCGACCCGTTTCAATAGCTTCCCGTATTTCTTTTTTCTTTATTTTATTAATCATGGAATCCGCCAAAAATTCGACTACGCAGCCGCCCTGGGCCAGGCATTCCTGTTCAGAAATCGTATCGATTCCTTTGGCTCCGCCTGAGTAAATGACCTGATTGTGCTCCGCCGCCTTCTGAGCCAGTTGCTGCGTATATTGTATACCTGTTAAATCGATATTGCGCGAACCAACGACAGCGATACCCTGCCGTGATGCCAGAGATAAATCACCGCAATAGTAAAGCAACGGCGGTACAGCAATTCCTTTATGTCCAATAACAGTCAGGATACGCTGCGGATATGACATATCACTCTTGGTAACAACATGTATATTTTTTTGACTCAATTCATCCAATTCAAAGGCAATATTTGCGCCGCGCGACAATAGCGTCGTTATACGCTGTGCCTCTGCCGGCGGAATCTGTAGTTTTTCACAAATCTCACCTTCGCTCATACCAAATAAATTACCTGGCAATTTTATTTCACTATTGATAAGTCGTTTCCCCAATCCCCTCCATTGAGCGGGGGTAAAGGGTTTTGCTTCTTGATTCGTAACAGCCAGATTGGTACAAAGAAGAATCGTCGCCATCGCCGTATCCGATAAATTATCCATGATTCCTGCTCCTAACTATTTCCCGTATTAGCTAAGGCAAACGGATACACATTTCCTGATCCTCCGATAATCAATTTATAGGCACATACAGTCAACGTCCAGCGCGAATCGACCATGTCATCAATCAACAACACATTTCCCGGATGTACTTTTGTAACGCCAAAGGATTCATTTGCATTCATATATTGCCAATAGCTATTGTTCTGTTTTTTTTGCTCTTCAGTATTCTTGATTTTAGTTATACTATCACAATACGGTATTTTCAATCTCTTTGCAAGGGCAATTGCAAAATCTCTGACTAAGTTAGGACGGCGAAGTGAAGGGATAGCTGTAACCCAACTGATATTCCATACATGGCATTTTTCTTTCAATACTTCATAGGAGGCCTCAATCAATTCATCCGAAAATTTGTTATCCACATATTTATTCTTAGAAACTATTTGTCCCCAGCCATCATCGCCATAATTACTCAACACATACCCATCCTGATAATTATATTCATCGGGAATAGTATTGCTGCCATCCATACGTATGCCTTGGGGCCATTTCTTTCGCGCTTCAATGGCATGACCTTCATTCTTCAAAAAACGTTGAGCTTCAGCAATAACAGCAGGTGATACCGATATATCTATCTTTTCTTCAGGCAGGCAATTACTGCAATTGTCACATCGATGTGCCTGAGAATCATTAAGTGCTGCCGTAATAAAGTTCATGAAACAATCGCTGGATTGGATGAAATCATTCATCTGATGTAATTCTTGATGCCGCAGTTCAGTTATTTTTTTACTAGATCGATAATCAGGATTCCACTTTTTAGGAGATTTATAATAGTTGTGTTTGTCCTTATAAATATCGCCATTTACTGTTAAAAATTGCAATGCTTTATTCAATCTGTTGTCGCTCAAGTTTATTTTCTGCATTAATCGACCCTTAGATATACCGTCTTCGTTCATTAATGCTTTTACAACTTTATCCATTTCCTCCGCCGTAGGAAATGCTGTCCTGATAAAATATTCAGTAATGTGGTCGTCTTCACTACCTACAAGAAGTATGGCATATGCTTTCTTGATATTTCTTCCGGCACGGCCAATCTGCTGATAATAGGCAATGACATTGCCTGGCTTTTGAAAATGGATGACAAATCCAATATCAGGCTTATCTATTCCCATACCAAAAGCCACTGTTGCTACCAGTACTTTTATTTCATTACGATCAAATGAATTTTCTAAGTTCAGTCTCTCTTCCGCCGATAAGTTTGACGTATATACACAGGCTTTGATGTTATGGGCATTTAACCAACGCTCTACAATTTGGCAGTCCCTCTTTGTCAGGCAGTAAATTATGCCCGTACCTGGCAACTCATTGATATGCTGCAAAATCCAAGCCATCCGTTCTTCTTTCTTGTTTAAGTGGATTACTTGCAAATACAAGGATTCCCTCGCCAAATCTCCTCGTAAAACTAGCAATGTTTTCCCAAGTTGATCTTTGATATCATGAATGACTCTATCATTAGCCGTCGCGGTCGTAGCCAAGAGGGGTACATTAGGCGGGAGAAATTGAATAATCTTGACTATACGACGATAATCAGGCCGAAAATCATGTCCCCAATCTGAAATGCAGTGCGCTTCATCAACTACCAGCATACCTATGCTGCCTTTGATTTTCCTTAAAACATTGTCATTAAATTGTTGATTAGACAATCGTTCCGGAGCAATAAACAAAACATCCAATCGATTATTTATTAAATCCGATTCAATAGACTCCCAATCAGTTGTATTATTGGAATTGATAGTTTTAGCACACAGCCCCCATTTTTCGGCAGCAGTAATCTGGTTATTAATCAGCGATAACAACGGGCTGATAATAATTGTCAGACCACGACCTTGCTTACGTAATATTTTTGTCGCCAGAAAATAAATCAGACTCTTACCCCAGCCAGTTTTCTGTACCACTAAAGCACGTTTACCAGCTAAGACCGTATGGAGTGCTTCTAACTGACCCTCTCTAAATTCTGCTTGTTTACCATACATATCCCTCATATACGAATAAATTAACGTGTCCATACTGTTCTTTTTTGCCATAATCATGCATCTCCTATTACAAGACAAGAAACACCCTAAAAGCAGGCCTACACAACAATTACCATAGTTATGCCAATCAATAGAAACTTCATCATATTAGCTAAAAGGGATTCTGTAACCAATTCATTATAAGTATAGTGTACTATATATTCAATGAATAACACTAGTGAATACAAAGTTCAATACATCTTGGTTATCTAAAGCATTGGTCTATTAACAAACATAGCTAAGAATGGGCATAATCGTTCTGTAGTAATGTAATAATGCATTTCATACGGAAAAAAATACTATTATATACAATCAAATAAATCAACAACGCTGATTAGAAAGAATACACCCATACCGGGCGCAATTATAAAACAGCCGGCCCACATAGGACCGGCTGCTGACTGATGATTTTATTTATAAGAAACGATTTCTACCCCTTCTCGGCGGACAAGGTCTTGCAGATGCTGCAGTTCCCTTGCTGTAGGAGTACGGAATGATGCATCGTCGTAAGGCATGCCGAGCTGTGCGTATTTGTCGGCGCCGTAGCTGTGATATGGCAACAATTCCATGCGCGGCTTCTTTAGATTTTCTTTGACGAACCGTGCCGTAGCTATGATGTTCTCATCACTTCCGTTGACGCCCATAATCGTAGGCACGCGGATAATAATATCGCTGCGGCTCTGTCCCAGGCGAGCAATGTTTTGTAAAATGAGATGGTTATCCATACCCGTAAAGCGGTGATGTTCGGCTGTGTCCATGTGCTTGATATCGATGAACAGCAAGTCCATCAAATCCAATGTAGGCTGAAGTTCATCCAAATCAAAACAGGCACTCGTTTCCATGGCCTGATCGAAACCCATATCATAGACCTGCTGTGCTAATTCGTGTAGGAAGTCTTTTTGTAATGTACATTCGCCGCCCGAATAGGTCACGCCGCCACCTGAGTTACGGAAGAAGATAGATTGTTTTTCCAACCTATCCAAAATTTCCTGTACGGTATATTCCGTCACCGTATTTTTCCTGGCCTGCTCCAAACAAGCGTCAACGCATTTCCCGCAGCCATCGCATTTTTCCCGCTGGCTGGCATCTTGGAGATCCATGCCGACACCGTGCGGACAAACCTGGACACAGCGGCCACAGTGGACGCAGCGGGAGGCTATATACAGTATGCGATTGGCTGCGCTATATCCTTCCGGATTGGCACACCATCTGCAACGAAGGGGACAGCCGGCAAAAAAAACAATGGTGCGGATACCTTCGCCGTCATTGACGGAATAATTCTGTAGCTGTAGGATCCTTCCCTTAGAAGCTGTCATGTTCACTCCGGCGAATAATGGAGTCCTGCAGCGTCTTGGAAAGGTGGACGAACTGCGTGCTATACCCGGCTACGCGGACCAGGAGGTCTTTGTATTGTTCCGGATGGGCCTGGGCATCGCGCAGCGTTTCCGTGGACAGCGTATTGAACTGTACGTGGAATGCTCCCATGGAGAAGAACGACTGGATAATGGATGCCAAATTGCTGCGTCCCCGTTTCGTTTCGACCAGTTCATGGCTGAGACGCATGTTGAGCAGCGTACCACCCGAATGGATATCCTGGTTCATCTTGGCGACGGAGCGCATAGCTGCCAGCGGCGTCGATGTATCCGTACCAGCTACAGGCGAAACGCCTTCGGAGATGGGTTCCCGTGCTTTGCGGCCACAAGGCGTCGCACCGATGACTTTGCCCGTCGGGATGAAATTGGAAATCCCCATGAAAGCCGTCGTGAACGTACTGCCATAAATGTCCGTATACTGATGGGTCACTTCATAGTAATGGTTGGCAATTTTACGGGCAATATCGTCGACATAATCATCATCGTTGCCGTATTTAGGGGCGGACTGAGCCAATTTGCGCAATTCGTCATATCCTTCCCAGTCATGATCCAATGCGTCGAGCATCGTATCCATGGTGCAAACCTTATCTTCAAACACGAGTTTCTTGATTGCTGCCAGGCTATTGGCCGTCACAGCCAGACCGATGCCGGTCAGGACGGGCCCGATATTGTATTTAGCACCGCCATCGACGAGGTCTTTGCCTTTTTCGAGGCACGATTCCGATACGGCAGAGAAATACGGCCGGGGAATCATTTCCTTTTGCAGGCGCTGAGCCACGAGGGAAGCGATGACAGAAATATCGATGAGGTTATCAAACTGTTCAAAGAAAGCTTGTTCTACGTCTTCATAAGTTTTGAATTGGCGGTCTCCATGAACGGGCAATCCCATGAGTTCGCCTGTAAGACGGCTTTTGCCGCCATTGGTAGCATATTCCAAAGCACCGCAGAAATTGACGTTTACCGTACTCGTCCATTCAAAGGTTTTACGGAAATGAGGAACGACACAGCCGCAGTTATTCCAATCGCGAGCATCTTCCGTATCATAACCAAGATTCTTGAGCATCTGGTAACCCGTCTTGTCACTGTGGATAGCCGGGAACCCTGTGCCTTGGGCAACCAATTCCATGACGGCATCGACAAATTCCCTGGGACTGTCCTGGGAAATACGGACCGAGAGTCCTGGTTGATGCGTTTTTACTTCGGAAGTCGCTTTCAAGGCCAAAAAGCTCAATTCATTCGTCGCATCTTTACCATCGCGGTCACAACCACCGACGGTCAGGTTTTGGAACTGATTGTAGCCGGCAAAGAAATCTGCCGTATTCGCTGAAATGGTCCAAACCCATTCGGATAATTTCAACCAATAACATTCGATGAGTTCAAGAATGCCGTCATCATCATGAAGTCCTTCGTGGATATCATGTTCATAATAGGGATACATATATTGATCGAAGCGGCCGGGATTCAAGGACAGCGGGTTTTCCATCAAAATGCCGCCGAGCTGATAGAACCAAATCATCTGCAGTGCTTCCTGGAATGTCGTCGGCGGATAAGCGGGAATCTTTTTGCAGATTGTTGCAATTTGCAGTAATTCCGCTTTACGCACTTCGTCCACTTCAGAAGCTGCCATTTCTTCCGCTTTAGCAGCATAGCGAGCGGCGAGTTCCAGCATACCTTCACATACTAAGATAACCGAACGGTAGAAATCGAATTTGCTTAAATCTGCTGCCTTAGACAAGGACAGGTGTCCCAACTTTTCACGGCAGGTATCCATGATTCCCTGGAACCCTTTGACAAATAATACGTCTTCATAGTCCGGCGTGATTTCGCCTACAGACTGACGCCATTTCGAGTCGCAGTCTACGATACCTGTATCTACAGCTACTTTGGCCGTTTCTTTAGGTATCTGGGCCAGAAATGCTTCTTCCAGTGATTTGCCCTGCCAATATGGGAAAATATTGCGGCGCACGAAGTCCCGCTGGGCATCGGTCATTTCGTACGGATCCTGTACGCGGTTTGAGAAGTTATCCATTTCCTTATCTACCCAGGTCCAAGAAAATTCCGGTGTCAAAATACCGCATTTGCGGAATTCACCCACAGCACCTACAATGAGTTCGCCCGGGAAAATAGTAACGACGAGTTGTTCGCACACATCTTTAAAAGCTTGGGCACGACGAATTGCTTCCGGTTGTCCTTCTGTCTTTTTATACGATTCCGTCCAAATACGGGCCCGATCGTAGGAAATAGATGGCTTGTTATTTACATATTCATCCTTTGCTTTTTGAATCCGTTCTGTCAACATAGTATAACTCCTCCTCAATACTTCATTATATTTTGAAAAACGACAATATCTTTTGTATTATTACAATAGCAATGGCGTACGTTCGGGACAAAAGCTATCTTAGCGGGAGCTTTCAATGTCAGTTCCTGTTCATCTAAAACGAGAGTCAATGTCCCTTCTGTCACGACAATATATTCTTTGACAGCCGTGTGTTGTTCTGTCACATGATGAACGCCAGGAAGCAATTTGATGTAAAAATATTCGAATCCCGTAACCGGATCAAACGGAAATATGTCATATAGAATCATTTTTTTTCGTTCGCCATAGACCGGCTCAATGGATTTTTCTATATCTACGGCTTCATATGCCAGCACATCATGACTATCCAACAGACTGGATAATGACACTCGCAATCCCTTAGATATTTTCCATAACACGGATATAGTCGGTGACGAAGCACCACGTTCAATTTGACCGAGCATAGTCTTGCTAACGCCAGTCAATTCAGAGACGGCTTCAAGCGTCAATTCTCGCTCAAAACGGATTTTTTTCAGTACCTTTCCAATCTCTTGAACCGGGCCTTCTGGTTTGTCATCGCGCATACACATCCCCCTCTTTTTACATCTAATATAGCGTATAAAATGCAATATATTGTACTTGATATGTTTACTATATCATCGTAACGTAGGAATGTCAATTAAATATTAATCAATAATCATTTCAATTAAGATTTTTATAGCAATTATATTAATTAGTCCTTAAATTTATTTCACATCATGGTATAATGGAAAAAAAACTATGTTGAGACGCACTTTTAGTTTTTTATACAGGCAAAAGCGAGGTCATCTAAGTGGAAATCAACGACAGAGATATAAAGTGGATCATTCAATCAAACCCAGGAGATATTGCTTTATATCAAATCGACAACGGAATGAAAACTATTTATTTTTCTGGTGAAATTCCTGCGATTTCTGGTTTTTCAGAAGAAGAATATCAAAATCTTATCAGAGACGACGCCTCTAAAGCAGTTATTACGGAGGATCGGCCTTTGGTTTACGCGGCAATACAACAATGTATTGCCGGACAAGATGTAGAATGCACATATCGTATCCTTAATAAAAACAAGGGGTTCATATGGATTCATGCTAAAGCGCGTATGCTCGGTACGCGACAGAATCATCCGTTAATTATCGTCAACTTTATGAACACTCCGCAAGAAATGCGCATGTTGGATAGTTTTTTGAACAACGATAAGCGTAAAATTTATATTTGTGACGCCCAAACATTAGAAGTATACTATGCTAATAATACAGTAATGGCAGAACATCCTCATCAAAACTATATCGGTCAGCCTTGTTATCAATTTATCCGCCATTTAGATCACCAATGTGAAACTTGTATCCTAAAAGAAATGGAAGGAGACAATTTGTATAAAGAAGAATGGCTGGATGCAATGCAAAATCGTTACTATCGAGTCGATTGCAAGAAAATATCCTGGTATGGTCGTGCTGCACTTTTAATGCGTCTCGAAGATATTTCATCGGAAAAAAATTTGTATGTTTACCTCAAGGAAGAACAATCGACACTAAAACAAATAATCGACACCATTCCAGCAGGAATATGCCTGTTCCGCAAAGCTAATGGCATCATTACCCGTATAGTAGCTAATCCTTATATGTGCAACATAAAAAATGTCTCTGCCAATGAAATTACCGGAGAAACTTTCGATTACTTGTTCAAGCGTGTCCATCCCGATGATTGCGATAAAATGAAAAACAAGATTCTTCGTTTATTTTCTGACCAATCGTACGTCCGTGATACATATCGTACATTAAATGAATCAACAGGGCGATATATGTGGCTTCATATGGAAGGCCGTACGGTTAAACAGGAGGATGGCTCACAGATTGCATATATTGCTTATACTGATGTCACGCGGTTAAAAGAAACAGAACAAGCCCTACAAAACACTCAACAATTATATGAAATCGCTATTGGGGCTGCAAAATTGGTCGTACTGGAATACGATATTCCTTCTTTACGCATGAAGGCGCTAAATAATGGCTTTGATAAATATAAGTATAGTCGTACTAAAATAGGATATGTATTTGAAAACGTCCCCTATTCCATTGCCCAAATGATGGATGAAGAGAATGCCCAAAAATATATTACCATGTACGAAAATATCCGCGCTGGTGCACCGTCAGCTTCTTGCCAAATATGGTATAAAATAATGCCCTCCGAGGAAGCACGCTGTCAGCAGATTATTTATACAACAATATTCGATGAACAAGGCAAGCCTATACGGGCCTATGGAATTGGGCAAGATATTACGCCACAAAAACTAGCAGAAAAAAACTATCTTCGTTCATTAGAAGACTTCGCGAAGATAGCCCCCCAGCTCATTGCAGTATTTCACCTCAATCTGACACATAATTCTTGCCGTTGCACATATCAGGATGATCATTATGAAACACATTGGAATACTACCAAAACACTAGATTTCTTCTTTGACGGTATCACTTCATTTATATCAAACAAACAAGATCGCCAAATCCATGCAATGAAATTCAACAGATTCAACTTGATTAGCTGCTTTCGCAATGGACAGTTCAGGATCACTGGCGAATTCCAATATGACATAAAAAATAAAGCTCATTGGTTTGCTACTTATGCTAATCTTATGCAAAATCCTACAACTGGCGATATCGAAGCAGTCGTCAGCGCATTCGATACGACGGATAAGCGAAAAAATGAACAGATTATGCAGCGAGTCGTAAGCGAGTCCTTCGATTACATAGCCATCATCGATGTTGCAGACCGCACCATCCAATTTTATGAAATGAATCAGGAAAACTATGGTACAGTACCTAGAAAATATTCAAAATATGACGAAGATATTGCTTATGCGTTTCCGTTGATTTTAAAACCAGAAGAAGTTGAAACGTATCTGCAAGAAATACGACTCGATTCTATATTGCGTCATTTGGAAAAGAAATCGACTTTCAGCATTGCCTTTTCTATGCATGATGTACATGGAAAAAACAATTATCGTAAGCAACTGAATTACTGTTATCTCGATCATTCTCGGAGAGAAATCCTATTGACACGGATTGACGTGACGTCAATATATCAAGTCGAACAAGAACATCTCACAAAAATCCAAGAAGCCTTGGAAAGTGCACGTCAGGCTAATACAGCAAAATCAGATTTTTTATCAAACGTAAGTCATGATATCCGTACTCCTTTGAACGGAATACTTGGATTTACCGATTTAGCAATGAACCAAGATGTTAATAAAAAGACCTATGATTATTTGAAAAAAATAAAGACCTCTGGGGCAATGCTGCTGAATCTAATAAATGATACATTGGAAATCAGCAAAATTGAAAGTGGAAAAACAATTCTAAATTTAGAAATCATTGCCATACATGATTTGATTCAATCCATTGAAATACCCATAAAGGCGGCCGCCGATGAAAAGGATATAGAATTCATCGTAAGTATCGATACGTTGCCATTTGAATATATTCAAGCAGATCAACTAAATACACAGAAAATTTTACTCAATTTACTGTCAAATGCTATTAAATTTACTCCTCAAGGTGGTATGGTCCTATTATCCATTGAATATTTACAGCCCCCTTTCGATGGATGCAATCTAAAAATCAGTATTTGTGACACCGGAATCGGCATCAGTGATGATTTTCTCCCTAAGATTTTTGAGCCGTTTGCCCAAGAAAACGCCCCTGAATCTCATAATGCCGTAGGTACAGGACTAGGATTATCCATAGTAAAATCATTAATTGAACTGATGAAAGGAAAAATCGAAGTCACCAGTGAAAAAGGAGGCGGTACCGGTTTTACATTATTCCTTCCCTTTGAACCAGTGTACAATCCACCTAAAAAACATACTCACGAAGTAGAAGCAGCTCAATTGGCTGGAATTAAAATCTTATTATGCGAAGATAATATCCTAAATAGAGAGATTGCCACCACATTATTAGAAATCAAAGGTGTATATGTGACATCTGTCTCCAATGGAAAGGAAGGGGTGCAACGCTTTGCCTGTTCAAATCCCTTCGAATTCCAAGCAATATTGATGGACATTCGGATGCCCGTCATGGATGGATTGACAGCAGCACGAGAAATCCGAAAGCTAAATAGGCCTGATGCCACTTCAATTCCTATCATAGCTATGACAGCTAATGCCTTCGCAGAAGATATTCAACAATCCAAAGATGCCGGAATGAATGATCATCTAGCCAAACCGATTAATCCTGAAGAGTTATTCTATACGTTAGCTACTCATATATCAAAAAAGTAGTATGATGCCGCCAGACTGATACCAGAGTGCTCGTGTTGCCTTATCCCCGCTGCTTATCCTGCTGGGCCTCGGTAGTCGTACATTAATAGTACAGGGTGTATTCCACACTGGCCGCTATCGTCCCGGCATAAGCGACTCACTCCATTTTGCGCGTCCCTGCGGTCCTTCAAAATGGGTTCCCTGCTTATCCCATGGGTACCCTGAGTCGGATAGGAAGCCGCTGTATATAAAAATAGAGCATACACATTTGTGTATGCTCTATTTTAATCAGCGGCTTCCTATCCTCCCAGGGCGTTTCCACCCAAGTACTTTCGGCGTTTGCGGGCTT
>Ga0163159_1001308_pt1 | contig 24351 bp, 23 predicted proteins | sample BioMet9_FD_108702 | JGI IMG/M metagenome (GOLD analysis project Ga0163159, IMG submission 108702) | Microbial communities from bioreactor (seeded with sewage sludge) at Lawrence Berkeley National Lab, California, USA - Biofuel... | ecosystem: Engineered > Bioreactor > Anaerobic > Unclassified ... | reverse complement strand
CCGGAAGAGACGCAAGGCAGATAATAAAGCGCCCCTGCTGTGAAAATGACTTCAGGCAGGAGCAGCGGTTTTGCGAAAGGATCGTATTTCATTGAGCGGTTTTTCTAGCTGGCCTTGGCCATTAACTTCGCGATCGTCTGCTGGAGAATTTCGTAGGCTTCCTGCGGATCGTCGACATCCTTTACAGAGCGCTCGAGCGGACAGATGCCGTTGCCCTCACGGTTGCTGACGATGTCGATCTTGCGGCCGTATTCCGCTTTGATGCCGCGCGGAGTCAGGTAGTCGTAAGCGCTGACGCTCATGAGCTCGCCGTAGATGCGTCTGGCGCCGCCCAGAGTCAGCAGCATGGCCGCCGCTTTGCCGATTATTTTATCCACGACCACAGCGCCCCTGAGCAGTTCAGCGTTGGTCCTGAGCAGCTGGATGACCGGCTTCACGCCGCGCCCGTCGGCCGAGTGCACGATCCCGCCGTTCCTGATGACCACGAAGCTGACGTCTCCGCCCGCGATCATCCTGCGGGCTTCGGCCACGGCCTTTTCCTCGTCCGCGACCGGGATCGAGAGGCCCAGTCTGCGCGTTACAAAGGCCACGATGGCCGGGATCAGCACGAGCTGGAGCGCGATGCCTGGCAGCCCCTGTACGAAGGCGGCGGCCACGGAAAGCGCGCGCAGATGGCCGCTGTTGGCTGTGGCGAGAGCCGCGAAGATGAGCCCGTAGACGGCTCTGCCGCAGACCATGGAGATGAGGAGCGTTGGGTAGATGGACATACGCTTGTTTCTGAAGAGCAGGCCGCTCACGAGGCCGTAAGTCAAAAGCTCGCCGGCCATGATCGGCATCATCGGGAAGAACGGCGGCATGCCTGTCAGCAGCGAAGATACGAAGGGGATCACGGCGCCGCCGATGGCTCCGTAGAGCGGTCCGCAGAGAAAGCCGATCAGGAAGACCGGCAGGTGCATGGGCAGCAGCACGTTGCCAGGGACTCCGTATGCATGGGAAGTCACGAAGGGCAGAATAACGCCGACCGCGCCGAGCAGTCCGGCCAGGACAAGGTCATGGGTGTTGTTTTTCATTGCGATTCCTCCAAAATATTAATTGACAACAGTATAGCAGATTAAGATAAAGATACAGCGACCCGGTAGGTCTGGACCTGCCGCGTTTAGTCGATGGAGACGAGCTTGTACTTCCTGCCGCCCATGCCGAGCTCCCTGGCGTAGGAGAGCTGCCTCAGTCCGTGACGCGAGGTGATGCGCTCCCAAAGGTCGTGCTTCTGCTTGGCAGGCATCTTGAAGACCAAGTCGATAGAAGCCTGGTCTACAGCCACGATGTTCGTGGAGGCCAGGATGCCGATGTCGGGAATCACAGGCTCCGCGGCAGAGGTGCCGGCGCAGTCGCAGTCCACAGACATTCTTCTGAGCACGTTTATGAACGTAATGTGTTTGCCGAAGTGGTCGACGGTCGCCTTGGCAGATTCCGCCAGATTCTCCATGAAGGGGTCCTTGCTGAGCCATTTGTCGTAGCCGTCGCCTGGTTTTGCGCCGTGCACCTGGGCTTTGCCGATTTTACCGTCCGCGCAGCCGATCGCGATGTTCTTGATGGAGCCGCCGAAACCGCCCATCGCGTGACCCTTAAAGTGGGTCAGCACGATCATGGAATCATAGTTAAGAATATCCTTGCCCATGGAGACTTCCTTAAGGTGCCTGCCGCCCCTGACAGGCAGGCTCACAGTGCCGAACTCGTCCATGATATCCACTTTGCAGAAGGTCCAGCCATTTACCTTGAGCGTGTCGCGGTGGTCGGCCGTATTCTGCCTGCCGCCGCCGTAGAGCGTGTTCGTCTCCACTAAATTGCTGTTCGGCACGCTCTGCTGCAACGCCTTGACCATGTCGATGGGCAGGATGTTGGGGCCGTGCGGCTCGCCGGTGTGGATTTTAATAGCCACTTTACCCGTTATGCCGCCGTTGACTTTGCTGTAAATTTTGAGCAGTCCCGCCGGGCTGATGTCCTTCGTGAAATAGACTATCGCCGCGTCGTCCCTGCCGGCGGCAGGGGCCTGAGCCGCCCAGACTGCCGGCGAAACCGCGCATGTCAGCAGCACCGTCAGAAGACATAAAACACGCTTGAATCCCTTGGACATGGTTAATTCCCTCTTTCTTTGGCAAATTACCGACCAAGCGTAGTGCCTGGAGTGGACTCCAAGTCAAGCGCAAATAGAAAATATCGTTAAAATTGCCTGTTATAAGGAATAATTTTTTTGCAGCCGTTTGCCGCTTGACCTTGAGCCGACTCCAGCCTTTATACTGGACGCAATTGAATTTGGAGTTGATGGAATGTTTCTCTGGATGGCGATACTCTGGGGCGGCACCGCTCTTTCCGCCGCTTATATGTACTTCTTTTTCGTAAGGCTGCTGAGGTTCTTCGCGCCCCTTATGGCGCTGGGGCCGGCGCGGATCGCGGCCGGCGTCCTTGCACTGGTTTGCGCGGCAGCCGCCTACCCAATCTATTATCCGCGCGGCATCGTGCTGCTCTTCTTTATCTTCTCAGGCGCCGCCGCCGGTCTGATCAACCTGCTGGTGACGCGCTTTGCCGGCGGCTGGGCTTATCTTCACGTCTGGAGCTTCACCTATAGGAGCGGCCTCGCGGCGGTGCTGCTCACAGTCTGCATAGCCTGCTGCGGCTGCTGGAACGCGACTCACGCAGTCTTTCGCAACTACTCGCTGGAAACGGACAAGCCTCTGCCGGGCGGCTCGCTACGCGTAGTTTCGCTGCCCGACATCCACATGGGCACGGCCGTGGATGACAAAAGCCTGGCTGACTACTGCCGCAGAGTCGAGGCGCTGAAGCCCGACCTCGTAGTGGTGCCGGGCGACCTCTTCGACGAAGGCACGACGCGCGAGCAGATGCATTTTGCCTGCGAAACTCTGGGCGCCGTCAAAAGCAAATACGGCATATATTTCACAAGCGGCAACCACGACCTCGGCATCTACGGCCCTATGCGCGGCTTTACAACGGCAGAGATGCTGGCCGAACTTCAAAAGAGCGGCGTCAAAGACATCGACGAACAGCTCCTGCCGATGGACGGAGGTTTCGTTCTGGCCGGCCGCGCGGATTACTACGCCAGCGGCGGCGCCAGAAAAACGACGGCTGAACTGCTGAACGGCGCGGACAGATCCAAATTTATCCTGCTGCTCGACCATCAGCCGCGTGACCTCAAGGCCAACGCCGCAGCCGGCGCCGACCTGCAATTATCAGGCCACACGCACAAGGGCCAGCTCTGGCCTTTTGGCTATGTAGGCAGACTGTTCAATGAAATGGAATACGGATATAAGGAAATAGACAAATTCCAGATCATTGTTTCGGCCGGCGTCGGCTGCTGGGGCTTTCCCTTCAGGACCTCCGGCAGATCTGAGGTCGTTGTCGCGAACATCAGAAGCATAAGGTAAGCAGGCTGAAACCGCCTGAATTACGCGGTTTTCTGCATTTTGTTTGATGACGCGATGGACATGATAACGGCGGAGATTATGATCAGGCTGCCGGCGATCTCGCTGTGCGATGGTATTTGATGGATGTAGAGAGGCGTCAATATCAGCGCAAAGACTATTTCCATAGAACACAGGATGCTGGTCAGCGGCGCAGGGATCCGCGAAAGAGCGGCGAAGAGCAATCCGTAGCCGATCAGCGCAGTGACTGCGGCGGGATACTGCATGAAGAGGAAAATTTTGGGCGTCACGCAGGCCAGGTCGCCCCAACCAACCGTGAAGGTTTTGACGGTTGCCAGTATCAGCCCTCCAAACAGGTGAGCAAAGAAAAGCTGCGTGAGAGGTCCCAGCTCGTTGAGCTGCGACAGTTTTCTCGAAAGCAGCGACTGACCGGCCAGTCCTGTGACAGAGAGCAGCACCCAGGCTACGCCGGCGAGCGAAACGGGGCCGGCAGCCTTGTCGGTCATGAAGCCGACGTAAAGTCCCGCAAGTATCAGAAAGGCTGAGACAACTTGCAGCAGAGTGGGCTTCTCTCTGTTTATGATGGCGCTGCCTGCCATCGTCACAATGGGAAATATGTAGCTTATCATCAGCACCTGCGGCACCGTGAGATAAGTGCAGCCCATCATGTAGCCGACTGCGTTGAATACCACTACAAAGATGCCAAGCAGTATGCAGGCGGCCAGGGCCGCTTTGCTGCAGTGAAAGGAGCGACGCCCTTTTTTGTAAAAAAGCCACAATCCAGCCGCTATGGCCACGAAAAAGCCACGATAACAGACCACCGTGAGCTGGCTGACGCCTCCTTCGTCGATCAGCTTTGCAAACGAGCCGCTGCCGCTCCAGCAAAAAACGGCAACCAGCGCCATCAGGATGCCGGTTTTATAGCTTCTGGTCATTTTTTACAACCTCCATTTCCCTAAACGGCCTCATTATCACCCATAATCACGCTGCCGCCAATAGCGCGCCGTCGGCGCGGCGCGCGTTTCGCCTTACTTTGTAAGGCTCAAATCTTCGCGTGCTTTCGCAGTGAGTAAATAGCGCGTAGCGCAGCGGCATTATTAGTGTCAAAATAAATACACAAGGGAATGAAGCGCTCCCGCAGCGAGAGCTGGAACCGCCCCAGGGCTGACGGCTTCTGCATATTTTAGCGCGCGGTTTTGAGGGCCGCACGAATGGGGTGTTGAGAATGGACAAAAGCAGCAAAACAGCGAAACTGGCGCTTACATTCATCGTGCTGATGGGTGTCGTAAGCATGTTCTCCGATATGACGCACGAAAGCGCCAGGGGCATTATGGGCGCTTATTTGAGCCTGGCAGGGGCTTCCGCGGCCGCCATAGGATTTGTCTCCGGGCTCGGTGAAATGCTCGGTTATTCGCTGCGTCTGTTGTCCGGCGTACTGGCCGACAGGACGAAGAAATACTGGCCGCTCACAATTGCCGGCTATATAGTGGATGTTTTTTCCGTACCGGCGCTGGCTCTGGTGCCGCGCGGCGGGTGGATCTGGGCCTGCGCCCTCGTCATCGTCGAACGCACCGCCAAGGCCGTCAAGAAACCGGCTAAAGATACGCTGCTGTCGTTTGCAGCGGCGCAAAACGGGGTCGGCAAAAGCTTTGCTATCCAGGAGTTCCTCGACCAGCTGGGAGCCTTCCTGGGACCGACGCTGCTGTTTGTGGTGCTCTATTTCCGCCGCGGTGACGATGTCTTCGCCTCCTATTCCCTCTGCTTTGCCGTCCTGGCTGTACCTGCCTTTTTAACAATGGCGCTGCTGCTGGCCGCCAGAAAATATTTCCCCAATCCCGAGAACTTTGAGCCTGAACCACCCAAAGGTGCGGCTAAAATGCGTCTCGACGGTTCGTTTATGTTTTACACTATAGCGATCAGCTGTTTTGCTTTCGGTTTCGCAGATTTCACGCTCATCACCATGCACGCAGCCAGAAGCGGTCTCTTTCAGACCGACGAATTGCCGCTCATCTATGCCGGCGCCATGGCCGTTGATGCCGTCGCTGCGCTTGTGTTCGGCTGGCTCTATGACAAATACGGACTCGCGGTGCTGATGCTTTCGTCGCTGCTTGCGGCTCCGTTTGCCTTCTTCGCCTTCGGTGTGACGGCAAAATGGGCGATGCTGCTTGGCGCCGCGTTATGGGGTGTAGGCATGGGGGCTCAGGAGTCCATCCTCAAGGCCGCGGTCACCAGCATCGTGCCAAAACAGAACCGTTCCTCAGGCTTCGGCATCTCCCAAACTGCCTTCGGCATCGCCTGGTTCCTTGGCAGCTGGCTTATGGGCGCGCTCTACGACGCGTCGATGTCCTGGATGATAACTGTGTCCGTGGCTGCTCAGCTAGCCGCAGTGCCTTTTTTCTGGCTGTCGGCGAGAAAATTTAAAAAGGCGTAAAGTCTGCACATTCTGCTTCTGAACGGTTATTTTGATGTCTATTAAGGTTCTGTATCCCTAATGACTAAGAACTCATGAGAGAAACATACTTCCAGGCCTGAACTGTATTTATATTGTTCCTTGCTTCCTGTTGCTTTTCAGGTAAGATATATAAAGTTGGAACTACAGCTGCAAAACTCGATTGCTTTTGATGCGATCGCGGCGATGGCTTACCTAGTTCAGTGAGGGGATGACAGTCGGTAATGGACAACAAAATGAAAATCATTGAGATTCTGCCGGAACTGAACATAGGTGGCGTTGAACGTCATGTCATCGATCTCTCCAACGAGCTCGCCGAAAGAGGGCACAAGATTCTCGTGGTCTCCGCCGGAGGCAAGATGCAGCGTCAGCTGTCTGATAAAGTTGAGCACAGAACCCTCTCCGTGCAGAAGAAGAACCCATTTACAGGATACCTATGTGCCAGAAGAATTGCAGGTTGGGTCAGGAACGAAGGCTGGCAGATATTGCACGCGCATTCAAGGGTGCCTGCCTGGATAGCGGAATGGGCTTCGCATATGTCCGGAGTCCCATATCTCGTAACAGCCCATGTCGTCTTTGGCAACAAAAGCCCCTGGATCTATCGTCCTTACCGCGATGCCGCGAAGGTCATCTGTGTCAGCAAAGCCGTGCAGGACGGCATGAAGGACTGCTTTTACGATAATACTCAGGTGATAGTAAACGGTCTCGACGAACCGAAATACAAATGGACCAGACCACAGGAACCGCCTGTTAAGTTCCTCTTCGTAGGACGCCTTTCGCCGGTCAAGGGTCTTCAGGACGCGCTCAAAGCCATGCCTAAGGGGCTTGACTGGACGCTCGACGTACTTGGCGACGGCCCCATGAGGAAAGAACTCGAAGAACTATCAGCATCGCTCGGTTTGTCAGACAGAGTTAAATTCCACGGTTATTCCGATCAGGCCGACAAATACATGGCTGAGTCCTCCTGCCTGCTCTTCCCATCGTACACGGAAGGCATGCCTCTCACGCTGGCAAGGGCTGTGCAGATAGGCATCCCGGTGATAGCGTCAAATATTCCGCCGGTAGCGGAGATGGCTGGAAGCGAGGAAGGGCTACTAGAACCTGGAAAAATTGTAGATTGGAATAAAACGATAGCTGATTTCATAAAGACAGAAGGGGCGAGGGTATCGATGCCTATTGATAATGTTCCAACATTGAAAGACATGGTTGATGCCGACGAATATATTTATTACCAGTCTCTCGTAGAAAAACTGAAAAATGATGGCGCCTTTGTTAAGTGATGAGTAATGACATTGTTCATATAGTACTTACGCTGTGTGATCCCAACGGTACATATTCTCGTCATGTTGCCGTTACTATGGCGTCGATTATAACAAACACTAAAGACAGCATTGTCTTCTATATATTACATGACGATTCGTTAACTGAATATAACAGAAATATGTTGAAAAAAATGTCTGTGCCAGCAAGAGTACAGATTAGTTTTATCGATGTCGAAGGTATGTATAAAGCAGCTGCGTTAAAAATTAGTAAGCGAAATATAAATATTTCACGTGCCATGTATTATAGATTGTTTATTCAAGATGTCATAAATTGTCCTAAAATTATATATCTGGATTGTGACATTGTCGTTGAACTGGATATCGCTGAATTATGGAAGATAGATATTGGCAACGCTGCCGTTGCTGCAGTTAGAGATGTGGAAACGTATAATTTTATTAAGACAGGTAAAATGTCTTGGCGTTCTAAAATGATATATAAAATTATGGGTATAGATGTAAGTAAATATTTTAACGGCGGCGTTTTAATTATGAATCTTGATAAAATTCGAACAAACTATAGTTTTGCAAATGAAGTTATAAGATTTTACTCAAAATATGGTAATATTACGACATATGGCAATCAGGATTGTCTTAATTATGTTTTTGCCAACGATTGCGAGCTACTTGATGAAAAATATAACAATATGCGTGATACGGGAGCAAGCATTAACCATAATAATATTTGGCACATGGCAGGCGATGTGAAGCCTTGGAATGTCTACACAAGGTTAGGAGTTGATGATTTATATTGGCGATATTTATTAGAGACTCCGTATATTTCTGACGTTAATTCATTGATACATGCGATGTTAATAGATTTGTCGTCCCTTAAGTACACACATCTCCATTCTGAAGACTGTATGCGAAGATTAAAGAAACAATTAGCTGATAATATTTTTCGCGGACATATTTTTACAGTTCCGCGGATTTTGTTTTTGCTATGTGCGTCTTTATTTAAGAAATAGTCTGGAGGGTTCAAAGACGGATAGCATTTCTTGCATTAACTCGATTGGATGTGTTTTGCATGCTTAGTAAAAAGAAAGTTATTCTTGTAACAGGTGTGGCGGGTTTTGTGGGTTCACACTTGGCGAGGGCTCTTCTTCTAAGTAACCACTCATATGTGGTTATTGGTATAGATAATATGAACAACTATTATGACGTTTCCTTAAAGGAAGCAAGACTGCAAATTTTATATGAGGTTAATACCGTATCTTCGGAGATACGTTTCTTTTTTGAAAGGGCTGATTTGGCTGATAGACAAACAGTTGAGCGAATAGTCGTAAAGTATGCTCCTGACATTGTTGTTAATCTTGCTGCACAAGCAGGGATACGCTACTCTATAGTAAACCCTGATGTATATATACAATCCAACATAATAGGTTTTTATAATTTGCTGGAGGTATGCAGGCACTCTTATGACAAAGGGCGCAAAGGTATTGAGCATCTTATTTTTGCCTCATCATCGTCTGTCTATGGGTTAAACATGAAAGTCCCGTACTCCACAGATGATAAGACAGATCGGCCAGTAAGCCTTTATGCTGCAACGAAGAAGGCAGATGAGTTACTTGCTCATGTGTACTCAAAATTGTATGGCATCCCTACAACGGGGCTAAGACTTTTTACAGTTTATGGACCAATGGGGCGTCCTGATATGGCGTATTTTAGCTTTACAAATAAGATGGTCAAGGGAGAAAAAATACAGATATTTAACAACGGTGATATGTATCGCGATTTTACTTACATTGATGATATCATCGTTGGAATACTGGACGTCTTGGATAAAGGTCCCGTTGTCAATTATGATAAAATAAAATTTAATATATATAATATCGGTGGCCATCACCCTGAAAAACTTTCATACTTTGTTGAAGTACTAGAAAAAAGCTTAATTGAAGCACATATAATAAACAAGCCAACGGTCAAGGAATTCCTTCCAATGCAGCCAGGAGATGTATATCAGACCTATGCTGATATTGATGAAATGGTGAGGGCTTTTAATTTTCATCCGCAGGTTGGACTGGAAGAAGGATTAAGACGGTTTGTAGAATGGTATAAAGAATATTATATTAACTAATGGTATTATATCGCAACTTTTATCATATTAATTAATATTCTTGTGCTTATAGAGGTGATGTAGATGATTAGAGTTTTATTTTTACGCTTTTCTTCGTTGGGTGATATTATATTATCCAATTATTCAGCTATGAAACTGAAAAAAAAATACCCAGAATGGGAAGTTACATGGCTAGTTGATTCTCTTTATGCCGATATAGTAAAGGTACAACCATGGATAAATAAAGTTATGGAATGGAATAGGAAAAAGGATGGGAATCTCGGATTTGTAAATGCCATTCTGGAGACTAGACATCATAATTTTGATATTCTTTTAGATATGCATGATTCTGACAGAAGTAACCTGTTCTCTTTATGTTCTGGTATACCTGTTCGGTATTGTGCTCACAGTAAATATCCTTTTACACATACTACGTTTAACACAGAATATTTTTTTGATACAACTGAAAAAATATTCGATTGCCATAAATATCTTTATGCTCCGCATGTCATAACAAAAACAGTGTTAAAGACCTCATTGCCACGAGGACATACAGTTGCTCTTGCAATAGGCGCCAGTTATAGTATTAAGCGTTGGCCTGTGAAGATGTGTCGTAATTTTTGTGAGGCATTATTATCACAAGGAGAAACAGTTATACTTCTCGGTGCCGGGCATGAAGAAATTGCGTTGGCAAATGAAATCATGACAAATATCCATTCTGATAACGTTATTAATTTTGTTGGTAAATTATCGACACTGGAGCTTCTGGACGTAATAGATGCTTCGGATGTAACTGTTGCAGGAGACACTGGAATACTTCACATCGCCAGGGCGCTAGGTAAACCAGTCGTGGGGTTGTTTGGTCCTTCTGTTCTAGACGAGTTATATATGAAAAGTTTGACCAAATGTTATTATTGTACTTGTCCTGATCTTGGGTGTGAAAATTGGGATTGTAAAAAGCAATGTATGACGACTATTTCACCAGAGAATGTATTTGTAGGTGTTGAAAATATTTTAAGCGGGGTGCAATAATAAATGAGCTATATTGTAACCGGCGGAGCCGGGTTTATAGGCAGCTGCATAGTCAGGACCCTGAACGATATGGGCGTGGACGATATTATTATCGTTGACGATATTGCGTCTACTGAGAAGTGGAAGAACATCAGTAACAAACGCTTCACAGAGTATGTCCATAAAGACAGATTCATTGAAAAACTTCATACGTTAGAAGATGTTTCATGCATCATACACATGGGAGCCTGTTCTTCCACCACGGAGAATGACTTTGATTATCTTTACATCAATAATTTCGAATATACGGAAAAATTATGGAATTTCTGCGCCGAAAGGGAGATTCCCTTTTTGTACGCCAGCAGCGCTGCTACGTACGGAGACGGCTGTCTTGGATTCGGCGATTCGATGGACATCAGACAGTTGCTGCCTCTTAACGGTTATGGTTATTCCAAACAGCTGTTCGACCTCTGGGCCGAGAAGCAGGTAAAGCGTCCGCCGCAACATGTGGGCATGAAGTTTTTCAACGTGTATGGTCCGAACGAATACTGTAAGGGGGCCATGGCCAGCGTGATTTTCCACTCCTTTAATTCCATGAAAAAAAACGGCAGAATCCGTCTCTTCAAGTCTTATCACGCCGACTGTGCTAATGGAGAACAGAAACGTGATTTCCTTTACGTCAAAGACCTTTGCGAGGTCATTAAATTTTTCCTCAGGCATCATGAGATAAGCGGGCTCTTTAATCTGGGAACCGGACATGCCGAATCGTTCAACACGCTTGCAGCCTCCGTGTTCGACGCATTAGGACTGAAAACGGATATTGAGTATGTTGAAATGCCGGAAGCTCTGAAGGCCAAATATCAATATTTTACTCAGGCTGACATGCGAAAATTGAAAAATGCAGGCTATATGCAGCCGTTCCATGATCTGCGTTCTGGCGCGGCCGACTATGTCTGTAATTATCTTAACAGGGACTTCCAAATATATTAGGGCTTATTCCTATGACTGCTACAAGCGATAACAGCTGCAAACTGTATGGTAATGCCGCCGAGGCATGTTCAAAGCTTCAGTCGGTAAAAGTCGCCGTTCTTGGCGACTACATGCTCGATCAGTACATTTATGGCGCGGTTGAGCGCATCTCTCCGGAAGCGCCAGTCCCGGTTGTCAAGTATGCCAGTGAAAAACTGGTGCCTGGAGGGGCTGGTAATGTGGTTGCCAATCTTGCGGGCCTGGGTGTTTCTGTGTATGCGGCAGGCCGTGTCGGCGATGACGACTGCGGCCGCGAACTGCTAGGCCTGCCTCTCATGCAGCAGGCGGATACGTCCCTGATGCTTAGAAACGGGGACACGATCGTCAAGACCCGCGTTCTTGGCGGCGGTAGACAGCAGATCGTTCGCATCGACAGAGAGAAATTTCTGACTCCTGATGCCGGACAGATCAATGAGGTACTAGCCGGCCTGGATAAACTTATCTGCGGTGGCCTCAATGCGGTCATAATTTCCGACTATGGCAAGGGATTCTGTTCCGCCGAACTCTGTCGCAGGGCCATAGAACTCTGCCGCGGTAAAGGGGCTAAGGTGTTTGTCGACCCCAAATGCAAAGACTGGTCCAGATATTCAGGAGCTTTCCTCATCACGCCAAACCTTAAAGAATTTACCCAGGCTGTTGGGGAATCTGTGCCTAATGAAGATGACCCAATCGTTGAAAATGGCCGAAAACTTTTAATGCGATACGGTTTGGATAATCTGCTTGTTACCCGCTCAGATAAAGGCGCTACTCTGATGACAAAAACAGGCTTTGCGCATTGCCGTGCCGATTCCGTCGAAGTCTATGACGTTTCCGGCGCCGGTGATACGATGATCGCTACGGTAGCTGTGTTTTCGGCCGTAGGACTCCCGCTTGAAGAATGCGTTGCTATCGCCAATGCCGCTTCTCAGGTCGTCATCGGTAAAGTGGGAACCTGTCCCATTACGGCGGATGAACTTGAAGATGTTCTGCAAGCCAAAGAAACACCGCAAAAGCTCAAAACAGCCGTAAGCTATGAGGCCGCGAAAAAACTCTGTAAAAAATGGCGGGACTCTGGTCTGAAGACAGTCTTCACCAACGGTTGCTTCGACATCATTCATGCCGGACACGTTGATTCTCTGCGCAGAGCCAGGGCCCTGGGAGACAAACTGATAGTCGGTCTTAACTCAGACGGTTCCGTTCGCAAACTGAAGGGGGCAGAACGCCCTGTCAATCGGCAGGATGCCAGAGCAGAGGTGCTATCAGCACTCGAGTGTGTTGATCTTATCGTCATCTTTGACGAGGATACTCCGGAAAAGTTGCTTTCAATGCTAAAACCATGCGTCATTGCCAAGGGCGGAGACTACAAGCCAGAGGAAATAGCCGGCCGCGAATATGCCGACGAGATAGTGATCCTGCCTCTTGTGGCAGGGTATTCCACGACAGGTATTATTAAAAAGATAGGTGGACATGAGTAAGCGTTGGATTTTGCTTGACCGTGACGGCACCGTCATTGCGGAGAAGCATTATCTGCACGACCCTGCCGAGGTAGAAATACTGCCTGGAGTTGTGGAAGGCCTGCTAAAACTCCAGAAAGCCGGCTATAAGTTTGTTGTGCTCACAAATCAGTCAGGCATTGGCCGCGGCTATTACAGCAAAGAGGATATGGACGCCGTGCACCTGCGTATAGCAGGGCTTTTAGCTGCGCGCGGAGTCTTGGTATCCGGATTCTTTCATTGTCCTCATAGGCCGGATGAAAACTGCGGATGCAGAAAACCCAAAACTGGACTTGCTAAACAGGCTATGAAAAGCCTCGGTTTTTCGCTTGCGGAAGTATCCTGTGTGGCAGGCGATAAAAAATGTGACGTAGACTTCGCCAGTAACCTGGGAGTCCCGTCTGTTCTTGTGATGACCGGCTACGGCGCTGATGAATTCGCCAAAGGGGTTCGTGGGCTGTATAATGTAATAGACATGAAAGAAGCTGCTGAAATAATAATCGGGATGGATGGTGCACTGCGTGGCTAAAGGCAGAGATATATTCCTGCGTAATATAGAAGAACACAAACAGGTGCTGGATAAGACGCTTGCCTTGGCCGATGTGGTTGCGGCGGCTGCTGAGACTATGTCCAAAGCGCTGGCAGCGGGCGGCAGAGTGTTCTTCTGCGGCAACGGTGGTTCGGCGGCGGATGCGCAACATCTGGCGGCGGAACTATCCGGTCGCTACCTTATAGATCGCAGACCGCTTGACGGTGTTGCTCTTCATTGCAACACATCGGCAATGACGGCTATATCAAATGACTACTCGTTCTGCGATGTCTTTGCACGGCAGCTGGAGGCGCATGGGCGGAAAGGTGATGTTTTGGTAGCAATATCAACTAGCGGAAATAGCGCAAATATTATAAAAGCGATAGAGAAAGCTCAGAACATAGGTGTGGCTGTTATAGGAATGACTGGGGCCGACGGCGGCGAGATGAAAGATATAGTAAATGTCTTGATTAATGTTCCGTCGGATTCAACGCCGAGAATCCAGGAAATGCACATATTAGTAGGACATACAATGTGCGAAATTGTTGAAAGATCAATGTTAGTACGAGGAATATAATAATGCGTAATTATGTTTTATCTAGAGTAATTTGGTTAAAAGACTCGATAACTAATGCCTTAAATGGTGATGAAAATAGATTTAGGACCGCACAGTTGTTATATATAATTTCAGTGTGCTTTGCCTGCTATTTAGATGATACCCTGAGAAGGGTTATGTTTCTTGTCGCGTTATTTATCATTGATAAAACACAAAGAAGAGCCAGTGTTGTAAAAGAATGGCGGGGGCTGACAAAGATAACTGGCTGGTGTTTTATTGTGTTTGGGCTATGGATAATATTGGTGCCTCTTGTTTATGGCGATGAATCGCTCTTTGAACGTTTACGTGGTGTGCCTCGTCCACTGGAAATTGCATTATGGATTTGGGGCGCTTTTGTGTTTGCTAAGGATAAATATTTTAATCAAAAATTACTGCTAACAGGTGCTTGTGCCTGTATTTTTGGTGTAACTTTTCAGTTTATACAGCGTGTTTATTTAGGTTTTAGCCCTGAGACTCACGGGTGGATATTTGGCATGCCTGCAGTATGGAGTGCATTGTCAATTATATGTTTGTTGCCCTGGCTTGTTTATTTAATTTTACGTGCAGATAAAAGTTTCAACATTTTATTTTACGGAATGGTTTTAATAGGTGCTTTATTTGTGATATTAGTAACATATTCATCAACTATGTGGTTCTCTTTTTTATCTTTATTTGTAATTTTAGCATTTGTGCTATTATTAAATAATAAATATAGGCCTACTAAACAGGTTTATTGCATAATGTTGTTATTATTGTGTTTGATAATGATGTTGTTCGTGACATTTGAATTTTATGCGCCAAAAATCAATGATCGAATCTGCGATCGAATCTGCGTGGAACTAAATCAATTATCCTCGATAAACAAAAATTTTGATACGTTTACTACAAAAAGAGAGTTAATATGGATTGATGCTGTAAATATTATCAAACAACGTCCTGTATATGGGTATGGATGGATTGATTATAGTAATACTTATGCAATAAAAAGATGTGACAAACGTATTATAGATTCGCATCCGCATTCAAGCTATTTAGAAGCTGCATTCCATACTGGCATCCCGGGAATGTCGCTTTTCTTGCTTTCTCTTTTGTTGTTTAGTCTTATATGTATAAAAATAATATTCATTGAGCATACAAGAAATGTAATTGCATTCGCCGCCCTTTTGATGTTGGGCGCTTATGTTGTTGGCGGTTTTGCCGAATCGTTCTTCTTTCTTAGTAGAGGGCATGCGTTGCTTTTTTGGGTTCCTGTCAGTTTATTATTGACAAATAATAAGTGTGTGTTAGACAATGATTAGATCAATGGCCTATTGCGAACATGAGAGTACTCCATTATATTGATGAGAATCGCCTGTCGTGGGCGAAGGCGTGGATAAACTTGCTCGATGAACTCACTTGCAGTGGAGTCGATAATTTTGTCGTCTGTAAATCAGGTGGTACATTATCCAACCTTCTCATTGAATCAGGGATTCATTTTTGCACGTGTGACGTGCCAATAGCTTTTTTGCCGTTTACTGCCATGCAATTTAGGAAAATAGTCAATGCGGTAAGACCTGATATCATTCATTCCCGACTATCCTCTGCTGCTCGTATAGCAGGCTGGTGGGGTATGCATATGGGAGTACCTGTTATCTCCACGATTGATAAGTTCGCTAAAGGCTACTATTATAAAAAGGCATCTTTTCTTATCCCTTGTTCTACAGCAGTGCGTGATCATATGGCAGACCTTGGTTTCGATTTATCGAAGATGCGTGTAATACACAATTGTGTTAATGTTGCACTATATAAGCCAGAAATAGATGTTAGAAAGTTATTGCGTAAGAAATATAATATTTCTGCAAATATGAAGTTAATGCTGTCCGCAGGTTGGTTTTCAGAAGGAAAAGGTTTTGAGTTCGCGATACGAGCTTATGCCCTATGCTTGAATAAACACCCCGAGCTGGCCTCAATGAGCTCTTTTCACCTAGTCGGTAATGGTGCCGAACAGGCTAAGTATATCAATTTAATTAACGAACTTAATATGGGAAATAAAATATTTTTACATCCTTTTGTTGAGGATATACGTCCATGGTTATGGGCGGCAGATTTTTTTGTGCAGCCGTCTTTTCGTCCGGAAGGATTTAGCTTGATGTTGTTGGAAGCAATGGCTGCGGGAGTGCCTGCTATTGCGACGGGGATAGGTGGCACTCTTGATATTATTAAAAATGAAGAGAATGGCTGGCTGTGCGAACCGAAAGAATATGTCCATCTCGCTGATATTATAGCAACCGTAATTTGCAATCAACGATTGAAATTAGTTGCAGATAATGCATTATTATCCGTTTCTGATTTTGGTGTCAAAAATATAGCTGCAGAAACTGTGAATTTATATGAACAGTTTTTATAAAACAATAATATAGATGATTGCGATTTTGATTTCTGTAGAGATAAATGAGGTATATAAATGTCATTGTACAAAATAAAAAGAGAATTATTACGTCTTGTAAAAAATCTCGTTCGCGATTACCCTTGCTGTTTCACGGAAAGTTTCAGGGAAAGAATAATAGCTAGATGGAACCACTGGCAGTATTGTGATGAGACTATGCAGAAACATTTACATCATGGTTCTCTCCCGTTACTTAGGCATGGGCTTGTAAGATTAGATCTGGATTTTTTGAGTGGCTTTGGCGAGACAGTACATCCAGACGTTATTTTTGTTCCTGCTGGATGGCGTCATGAGGATTGGCGATATTTGATGACACTTACGCCTCTTCCCCATGGGGCAGAATATTTCGAGAATCCGGAATTTGTAGTCAGTCGCGATGGCATACACTGGCAGCTGCCGATGAATGGTAGATCGCCTGTTGTTTCGCCTCCAGATGTTTGGCTGGGGTTTAATTCTGATCCGTCGCTTGTGCTAGAAGGTTCAGTACTGTATTTATTTTACCGCGATATACGCGAATATAACGAGAATGATGTTGAGGTCAGAGTGTTGTTAACCAGTACATCTGACGGGATTAAGTGGGCTTCACCGGCGGTGATAATTTCTTTGCATCATTCAAGGAAATATCCGGCTCTGTTAATGTCGCCTTCGATATTAAAGATTGGCGATTGTTATTATATGTGGTATGTATCAGGTGATGGGTGTGATTTTTCTGTTTTCAGACGTAAGAGCAAGGACCTGTTGATTTGGGGACAGCCAGAAAAAACGTTGGTTAATGGACTTCGCGAGAGCGAATGGCCTTGGCATCTTGATATAGTGCAAAATGGCGCAGAGCTTATTGCTGTGCTTTGTACTTCACATAAGAATAATTTTAGACGTAAAAGCATCTATTTTGCTACTAGTTGTAACGGTGGAATCACTTGGATTGTGAAAAACATGCATCTAAGTCCAGGTGATTATGGATTTGGTGAAGCTAGTCTTTATCGTGGAGCCCTTGTAAATGATGCGTCTCAAGGGGCTTGGAAACTATATTATTCAGGACAAGATGATCAGAAACATTGGTATACGGTGTTGATGGATTTAGATATGGACAGTCTGGAAGTTAACAAATGAAAATAACATTATTGACAAAGCCGTTCTCTTCTGTCGATCGTTTAATGAAAGAAACTGAGCGGTTATTTAATTATTATAAATATAAGCTGAGTGGAAACAGGTATAGAGCTTGGACTTGTACCTTCAAAGAAGGCGGGCATCAGGATGTAACGACTGCTATTATTAAGGGGGCGTCTTATTTCCGAGAAGTTGAATTGTTTGTTAATCCATCAAGAAGAGAAGCCTTGGGGAGTGTGGTTTATGTGCCTTCCGGATGGCGTGCTCTCCGAGATGCGATAGATTTGAAGCGCGCCGGTTTAATTCCATATCTTATAGCTGGGCCTACCGTTTGTGATTTGCCGCATATGCATGGCTACATTCTTGCTGATCAGGCTATTGATTGTTGCCTTGTAGCCTCTGAATGGGTGAAAGAACTTTTTATTGCTGAGACAAGAGATATTTCAAATATGAATATATGCATCTGGGCTGCGGGAATCGATACCGATTATTGGCGTCCCTTAGAAGACAAGCCGCATAACTTCCGTTCCTTTACACATGTCTTGATTTACATAAAGAAAAGCGGAGTGAAGATGCTAGCAGCAGTCTCCGATCTGATGTCGTCGGCAGGTATCAAATATAGATTGCTTTATAATGAGGCTCACACTCCTGAAGACTATAAAACTGAGCTTGAAATGGCAGACTGTGTCGTAGTGCTTGGTGAGAGTGAAACTCAGGGGCTAGCAATTGCACAGGCATGGGCCATGGATATTCCCACGTTTGTCTATGATTCTGATGTTATTTCTGAATATCATAGGAATTTTATTTCGAAGACAAAGGTCAAGGCCAGTTGTGCGCCGTATCTATGTTGTGAGACTGGTAGATTCTGGAGAAATATAGATGATTTGAAAGAATGTCTGACATGCGCTGGTATTTACTATCCACGCAGATGGGTACTGGCTAATCAGACATATAAAATTGCTTTTGCTAAATTTCTTGAGATAGGCGGAATTAAAAATATAAAATGATTCGATATAAGGTACACAGAGAAATATTTAGATTGTATATGAATGTGATATTAGCATGTCCGTTCCCGTCTAAATATAAAAAATTTATCATTAGACGCTGGAAAGAACGTTTTTGTATGAACGGATATTTTGATAGTGTACACCCTCTTATAGAACGGCCGTTTTCTAAAGCAGCAAATGTGCTGGATTTGTCCTGTACATCGAGTTTTGGACAAACAGTACACCCGGATGTTTTGTATGTAAGGAAGTGGGGCAGAGGTTGTTGGAATTACTTTATGGCGGTATCTGGCTACCCATATTCAAATGATTTCTATGAGAATCCTGAATTTCTTGTAAGTAACAATGGTATCGACTGGGCGCTCCCAACTGGCGGGAAATCACCAGTAGTTGAATTCCCAACACATACTGATTATAGCTACAACTCAGATCCAGCCTTGTTGTATGATAAAGGTACTATGTGGCTTTTTAACAGAGAAGTCCGCAAGGTTGGCAAAAGATCCTATGTAAGTATTAGTCTCAAGTCTAGCAGCGATGGAATAGTATGGAGCGAAAGTGAGAAAATACTATCAGGCACAACACTTAATAAACATCCGTCTATATTGATGTCGCCATCTGTCTTATCTTTGCAGGGACGGTATGTGGTTTGGTATGTTGAGCAATCAGATAATGGATTCTCCATTTTCAGAAAGGAAAGTAATGATTTACGCAACTGGAACAAAACGGAGAGAGTTGTTGTCTATGGTACGGATGGGAAGGAGCCATGGCACATAGATGTAGCAAATGACGGTAAAAAATTATTGATGGCCATGTGTACAGCTGACGAGAATCATAGTATACTTCTGGCAAATAGTACAGATGGTGGCTTCATATGGAATATATTTGGGCAACCAATGACATACGAAAAATACGCTTTTGGCGGTAATAGCCTTTATAAACCGGCATTATGTAAAAATGAAAATGGGCAGTGGCTACTTTATTATTCAGCCACTACTGCTAATGGTGAATGGTTTACTGCTGTGATAAATATTCCTGTGTTGTAACTATGGTTATAACTCAAATGATGACTTGCTAGGTAAAATTTTCTCGAAAACGTCTCTTACCCGTTTGTATTCCTCTTCCGCATCCTCTTCATCCTCAATGCATACAACTTTTGCAGATTGAGTCAGTAAACATTCGATGAGGGATTTAATATCGGTTTTAACATCAAAATATGCTCTGTCTTTATGAAGAGGCGCCGGCGTAAAATCACCGCTCACAAGTTGCCAATATTTGAATAAATATTGGTTAAGGTCGTAAATGCTGCGAAATTTATATTTAGATGCTTCAACTAATTCCTTGTTATAGGCTTCCCAAACATTTTTGAATGTTGTTTTTAGAAATGCTTGCGCCGAGTGATTGTCTTTAAATCCGGGAAATTTTGACACAGTCAACATCCATAATAGATTTAACAAGGGTTTTAATTTGTATTTCAAGCTAAACCATTTTGATAAATTATTTATCATAACTCTGTTTTTATTAAATTTATCATTTATCAGCATTAAGTCATTTTCTACGCATGAAAAATACGTATCATTTCTGTCATGTTTTGCTTTTGTTAATATTGCTGCATCGCAAGGCAAATTATCTTTAAAAAAGAAAAGTTGTTCTGTTGGGGCAGTTATATACATATCATCATTAAAATATACAAACTTTTCTGCTAATCCATCTATTTTGTATATATTACTTTCTATAACAGTGGAATTGAATACTGGTAAAAACTGTCGATCTATAAAATCTGGATGTTTAACGAAATGTAATTTTGGACACGCCAAATTCAGCCATTTCGGATATTGTCCATTTGTTACAAAATGCACAGTCCTTACCCATGGTGTGAATTTTTCCACACCGCGAAACCAAAAAGGAAGTAAACCATGTTCACTATACCGAATAACGCCAATAGACTCGTTATCTCTCTGAATTGCCTCCGACTTATACTTTGCGAAATCATTTTGCCATCTGAGATCGGAATTATCAACCCATAGTACAACAAAATCTATTGCGTTATTCATCACAAAGCCCCCAAAAAATTAACTTAAAAGAGTCTTTATGCCCTGGTGAAAACTTACAAGCTTTCTCCTAATTTCTTTGCCGCTTCCAGGTATTTCTTCCCTTTTTCCTGGATGTCGCCGCGCTTGTATATCGCGGGGGCCAGCACCTGGCCGACAGACTTCCAGCCCAGGAAGCGGGAGGCATTTTTGAAAGAGATAGTGATGCCTTCCAGCATCTCCTCTTCCTCGTCGCCGCAGGCGGCCAGCAGAGCGGTGCGTTTGTGCGGCAGCGTGCGCTTGGCGCCGGGCATGTAGAAAGGCAGCAGTCTGTCCCAAACCGGTTTGATCTGAGTCGACCAGGAGTAGAAATAGAGCGGGGAAACAAAGACCACGACATCCGCAGCCTCTATGTCCGGATAGACCATGTCCATATCGTCGTTTTGAACGCAGGGCTTGCCTGTGCTCCAGCACTTGCGGCAGTCCATGCAACCCTTGAGCTTCATGGCTGCAAGGTGGACCTTGCGGACCTCGTAGCCTTTCGCCTGGGCCCCTTCTGCAAAAGCGTCTGCCATCGATTCAGTGTTGCCCCCGATTCTGGGGCTGCCGAGAAGCATTGTGACTATTTTTTTGTCTGCCATGCCAATTCCTCCTTAATGGTTAAGATGCCAGTTCCAGGCAGTGCGCACTATATCGTCAACGCATGGGATTTTGCACTGCCAGTTTAGTTCTTTTTGCGCTCTCAAAGGTGCCGCCACCAGTATAGGCGGATCTCCGGCTCTGCGCGGCGCCATGACGGCGTCGAATTTTCTGCCTGATACCCTTCTGACTGATTCTATCACTTCCAGCACGGAAAAACCTGTGCCGGTGCCAAGGTTGGCCTTGAGGCTGGGCCCGTCGTTTAAAAGGCGTTCCAAAGCCTTTACATGTGCGGAAGCCAGATCCGAGATGTGTATGTAATCGCGGACTGCGGTTCCGTCCGGCGTTTTGTAATCATCGCCGAATACCTTGATGTTTTCTCTTTTGCCAAGCGCAGCCTGGATGACAAGAGGGATCAGGTGCGTTTCCGGTTCGTGCAGTTCTCCGGTTTCGCCCTCCTCGTCGGCCCCTGAGGCGTTAAAGTAGCGGAGGGCGGCGTATTTTATTCCATAGGCACGCTCAAAATCGGCCAGCATCTGCTCGATGAAGAGTTTGCTCCAGCCGTACGGATTGATGGGCTTCTGCGGGTGATTCTCGTCTATGGGTGTGTATTGCGGGTCGCCGTAGGTGGCGGCGGTACTGGAGAAGATGATGTTGCGGCAGCCGTTTTTGACCATTTCGCGCAGGACGGAGAGAGTGCCGGCTGTGTTATTGCGGTAATACATGTCTGGTTTTTCCACCGATTCTCCTACATACGTAAAGCCGGCAAAGTGAAAGACGGCTACAGGGTTGTAAGTTTCAAAAATCTGTCCAAGCGCGTCTGAGTCAAGCACGTTCGCTTTGCAGAACGGTCCCCATTTAACGAGTTCCTTGTGTCCACGGCTCAGATCATCGACGGTGACTGGGACGTAGCCAGCCTTCGCTAATTCTTTGCAGCAGCGGCTGCCAACATAGCCTGCGCCGCCTGTGACAAGACAATATTTCTGCATGATTTCACCCTCCATATAGGCATGAGTATATCATTTTTTATTGCCGTTGATGATACAATTGCATTGACAATATTTTATGGGGGGAGGGCTTTCGATGTTTCTTTGCCGGGAGTTCAAATTTGACGCCGCGCACAACCTGGTTAATTACCACGGTAAATGCGAGAGGCTTCATGGACATACATACAGGCTTGCGGTCATGCTGGAGGGGCATCCGGACGACGAGGGCATGGTCTGCGATTTCGCCGAGGTCAAGAAAACGGTCAGTGAGCTTGTGCTCTCAAAGCTTGACCACGCTTATATCAACGATCTTATCAAACAGCCGACGGCCGAATATATTTCGCAGTGGATCTTTCGTCAGCTGGACGCGCCTTTGAAGCGTGACAATTGCCGGCTCTGCGAGGTTCGCTTGTGGGAGACGGAGGGTTCGTCCGTTATCTGCCGCAGGGAGGATGTGCAGGATGCGTGATGTCCAGAGTGAGCGCGATCAGAGAAATGTGACGATCGATAAGGTCGGTATCAGCAGCGTTTCGTGGCCGATCCAGGTGCTTGACCGCACCAACGGCACGCAGGATACGATAGCCAACGTGAGTCTGTCGGTCTGCCTGCCGCGCGATTACCGCGGCACTCATATGAGCCGTTTTGTGGAAGTCCTGAGCGCACAGGAGAAGCAGGTGACGTTCCACAACATGGACAATTTGCTGCGGATGCTCAAGGAACGCCTCAACGCTGACGAAGCCCACGCCGTGTTCGACTTCCCTTATTTCATTACGAAGTCGGCGCCGGTCAGCGGAGCCAGGGGACGCGTCCGTTACGATGTGAATTTCAGCGCTTCCATGAAGGGCGATGATTTCGACCTGATCACGGAACTGATCGCGCCGATTCAGACGCTGTGTCCCTGTTCGAAGGAAATTTCCGAGTACGGCGCGCACAATCAGCGGGCCCACGCGCGCATTGCCGCGCGCATGAACACGATGGTGTGGATCGAAGAGCTTGCGGAGATCGCGGATTCCTGTGCTTCCGCGCCAATCTACAGTCTGCTCAAGCGCGAGGACGAAAAATATGTCACAGAACATGCCTACAACAATCCCCATTTCGTGGAGGATTCCGTGCGTGATCTGGCCCTCGCGATGGAGCGGGATCAGCGTATAACCTGGTACCGCGTTTCAGTTACGAGCCACGAGAGCATCCACAACCACGACGCTTTTGCAAGCGTCGTGAGGAGCAAGTGATGCCGTCTGAAAAAAGGCTTCTGCGCCGCGCGGTGCTGGACGATTCCGGCCTTGAACGCGTAAAGGCGAGGCATCCGTGGCTGTTTCGCGGCAATCTGCGCCAGGTGCCGCACTGCAATCAGGGAGATCTGATCGCTTTTACGAACATGGCGGGAGAGATACAGGGATGGGGCCTCTGGAGCGACAGCGCGCTCTGTATCCGCGTCCTTTCGTTCGGCTCTCACGAGCCGGAACAGATGTCGCTGCTGCGCGAACGGCTTGAACGGGCCTGGAACTGGCGGCGCACCTGGTGCGCAGGCGAAGAGGCATTTCGCTGGGTGCACGGGGAGGGAGACGGATTGCCTGGTATCATCGCGGACCTTTACGGAGACGTGTTGGTGATGCAGGTTTCAGCCTATGGCTGGTACAGACATATAGACGAGGTTGCGAAGACGTTCCGCAAGGTTCGCAAACTCTCGGCCATCGTGCTGCGCAACGAGACCAAACACTTAGAACAGGAAGGGATCCCGCACGAGGTGCGCGCGCTGCTCGGCGAAATACCAAGCGAGCCGCTTAAAGTCAGGATCGGTTCGCTCTGTGAATACGTGGATGTTACGGCCGGACAGAAAACCGGCGCTTATCTCGATGTGCGGCGGGTGCCGTCGATGCTGGAACCTCTGTACAAGGATGCTCACGTCCTTGACTGTTTCAGCTATCAGGGACATTTTGGGCTCAGCGCGCTGGCTGGCGGCGCTGCCGAAGTCGTGGCCGTCGACCAGTCGGAGAGTGCTGTTGAAGTTGCGAAGAAGAACCTGGCGCTCAACAATTTGCCTGAGAAAATGCAATGGCGCTGCGGCAACGCTTTTGACATCATGAGAGAGATGGACGCTGCGAGAGAGAGGTTCGACCTGGTCATCATGGACCCGCCGCCATTTACGCCGGCCAAGGGACAGATCGCCTCGGCCCGTCGCGGCTACAAGGAGCTGGCGCTGCGCGCCATGAAACGCCTGCGCGACGGAGGCCATCTCGTCTTTCTCTCGTGCAGCCACGCTTTT
>Ga0163159_1001304_pt1 | contig 24449 bp, 22 predicted proteins | sample BioMet9_FD_108702 | JGI IMG/M metagenome (GOLD analysis project Ga0163159, IMG submission 108702) | Microbial communities from bioreactor (seeded with sewage sludge) at Lawrence Berkeley National Lab, California, USA - Biofuel... | ecosystem: Engineered > Bioreactor > Anaerobic > Unclassified ... | reverse complement strand
TAACATGGTCAGAAAGAGGTCGTAATACCGTATCAATACATTTCTTTGATTTTAATTCAATTCTAGGATTGAATCCAGGCTTATTTGATAAAAGAGACATAGGAAGGCATTTTTTTATTTTATATATAGGTTTCTAATGACCTCATTTATAAAAAATGAACGATTAGCGAAGTACTGACTTTTGATTACTTTTACTAACGTCCAATTCAATTTTTGAGGACATTTCCAAAGCTCATAAAACCCTGAAACTGCCGAAGTTAGTTAACTATATATATAATTTCCAGGCTCAATTAGCTTGACGTTTATGAAACCCATTATTCCTGAAGATGAGCGCTCTAAAGAACCTCTTGACACTGATAGGGTAATTTATCACCCGGACATGATAAGGGCTAACGAATGGGTCCTGAACGAATATGAAGCTCCGTATAGGGAACTATGTATTTTTGTTCCCTGTGCCAAAAGGAAACCCTATCACGAACGTCCCTCTCACAAAAAATTCGATCGAATAATCTTCGGGATTGCAAAACCTGAGGATGTACATATAGTAACCTTCGGAACCTGTGGAATTACTCCCAGGGAACTTGATACGCAGTACCCTTTCATGCATTACACATTTATGATGGGCAAATGTAACGTGACGAAAATCAAACGAGATTTTATAAAAATGGAAAGCGAAAGACTTGCCGCTTATCTTGAAAAGACAAGGGATAATTACAAACACAGAATAGCTTACTGTATCGGAGACTTTCGGACTGCAATGGAAAAAGCCGTAGAAATGGTTGACATAGAAGTTGACATCGTGCCAAGAGAATCAACTATCCAGACTATGCTCCAGCCAGATAAGCCTTTTATCTATAACAGCCTCTCAACCAGAGAATACCTTCAGGATTTTTCAGACGCAATTACAGATGCTCTTAAGCTCCCAAAGAGAAAAGTAGGACTTAAAGAGGATCTATCAATTGATGATGCTGATTGGTACCTCCTTTAAAATGAAATTTCTATTTTTCTCTTTCTCTTTCAATTTATATGTATCATAATGTTTTTTGACTGTATCTTTTTTTGTATCTGAGAAAAACATCTTCAGGTGCCAGATCTACATTTAATACGAGCAAGATTTTTCCAGCTTTTTCCAGCTTTTTCCAGCTTTTTCATACTTTGTTGTACGTAGTAATGGCGATTTTATTTTCATCATGTTGTTTATAGGAAGTGTATTTCTTTTCTTCACATCGGTCATCGATTAAGGAATTTTCTTGCCAGAAAGCATCGATGTTGCATTAGAAACCAACCTGCTGGACATCCTTCTTAAAAAAAGAAAGCCAAGAGATGAGAATTAAAATGAGAAATGGGGAAAGAAAAGGATGTTAAGATTCCTGCGTCGAGCGTGACAATACAGGACAGGATTCAAACTAAAGACATTAGAGCCATTTGATTTCATCGTCCTCATTTGAAGCTTTTTTTCTTGATACCCCTTTCCTTTTACCTTTTTTGCTTGAAAGGGCTTTTTCCTCTGGTTTCTCAGCGGGTTCTTCAATGTATTTTATAAGAGAATCGAGATTCTGTTTTATTTCATATTTATAACTTTTTGGAAGGTCGCCGTACTTTTCAACAGCTTTCAAAGTTTCCTCAAAATAGAACTTTGCAAGGGTCGGATCATTTTCAATGTAGACGGTCCCCATAATAAAATGCAGAGGGTAAAAGTTTTCATATTTTTCATTGAATTTTTGGTAAAAGTCCTGAATTTTTTCAAAATCATCCTTTTCCATAAGTTCCAGGACATAGGATTGAACAAGGTTAACATAATCCGGGCCATTTTCCAGTAAGAAATCAAATTTCTCATCGTTCTCCATTAAAAAGAAACCGGTTTCAAGATCTTCTGCAGTCCTGTCATTTTCAAAAATTTCGTCTGGCCCCAGTACTTCCAATAAGCTTTCATCTTCAAAAAGATCTTCCTCATTAAAGAAATCGTCGGTCATTTCTCTTTTCATGAGGAGCATATCAACCTGAGCTCCGGATACGCCCATTTTACTTGCAAATTTTTTGAATTGACTTTCGTATTTTTTCTCTTCATCCTCAGAAAAAAAGCCAAGCACATACGTAATCCACTTTATATAGGCCTGTTTGTCCTTCAGCCAGGACCTGTTGTCAATGACCCACAAAACGTAGTCAAGGACAAGGGTAAATTCATGGTCGGTAAGTGGGCTTTCCTCAAGAGGTTCAACCAGGCTATCTACAATTTTCTTTTCAAGAGGCCTTTCAAAAAAACTAATTGGCTTGTTGCGGTTTAGCTTGATATTCTTCAATGCCTTTATGAAATCTTTGTCCGTTACTTTCCGGTTTTCGTTGTGGTAGTATTCGGCAATTGAAAACTCGATTTCACTCAGATATTCGCTGTACTCGTATTCATTCGTGTAAATGCTTTTTAGTTCCTTTATCTCCGGAGTATCCGGCACGAGAAACTCGGAAAGGGATAATTCATCTTCACCAATTTTGCGGTCTTCATCATGATCCATATGACTGCTATCTGTTTGGGGATTTATAACAGTTTCCATGTGTTTTCAGAACTGAGAAGTCATGAATTTCGCCTTATTGTCCGTTTGACGCTTGTCTTTTTGTTCTGAACACATTTTTTAGTAGGTATATGAAATATCCTAAGTGAATATTGTTCATTAATTATAAGCAAATTTATATATACGATAAATAACAATTGTTAGATAACGTATGTTATATTACAGGATTCGATACGTCATCTAAAAAAAATGATGAAAAAACAAGACGTATTGGACCTTTTCGAACATATAGGGAAAACAGTTCAGTGTTTGCACGGGAGTGTCCGGTCTTGTTTCGTGAACTGGCAATGCAAAATATCCATACGTTACTTAGCATGAAACCATTCAGGATGTATGATTGAATCATTAACTGAAGATAATAAGCTGTATTCATGGAATCTTAGTGAACTTCTGTGTAGCTCAAAAAATAGTAAAAAGTCTTTCAGATTAAAACAATGTTTTGTTATCGAATCGGGGTAAAATTATGAAATCAATACTTATCGTACTTGCTTTGCTTCTCTTATCGGCCTTCCAGGTCTCTGCAGCAAATAACACACAGATCGAGGGAACAGGTCCAGCCCACATAGTCGAACTCTACAGCGATCTCGAGTCCTTTGATGTAACAATCTACTCAACCCAGCCGGAAAAGAACCTGACCCTTGAGACATCCCTTATCAGGCCGGGAAGAGGGAGTGAAGAAGTCATTGCTACACAGAAATTTTTAACTGGTAGCTTTCCTGCGAATACAAGAGTTACGAAAGTTGGCTTCTGGGATGTAAGGAATCCCAAACGTGGAGCTTATACTCTGAGAGCAAGGCTTATGGAACAGGGACAGGTACTCTCAGAATCTAAGTATGAATTTGTTTACGGCAGCAACTCAGCTTCCAGACTTCAGGTAGATGATCTTGTCCCTAACTCCGAAGGAATCTCTGTTGTGCTCTCTCCAAATCAGGCTTCACTTTTTGATATCGAATATATGCTTGTAAACGGGCACGACGTAATCTATGAAACAAAAACCGAAAAAGTATCCTTGACAAGTGTTCCTGAAGCCTTTTCTGCATCCTGGGGTACTCTTCTTGAGAATAATAATGAATATGCCGGAAGAGTAAAGGTCCATGTTTACTCCCCAGACCAGGGATTTATAGTTTCAACAGAGCGTTTCACTGTCAGAGACGATGCCGAGATTACTGACATCTACGAAGACGAGACCGGAGCAAGTGCAACTGTTTTAGGGCGTTCCCAGGTGCCTTTTGAAGGAAGTCTGGTTTTTTCCGTATATGAAGCAAAGGAAACTTCAGGACGCGACAGTTCGATGTTTGTTGAATCCGTCCGTGAGAGAGTCCCGGTTCTTTTGACCGATGACGATGAGACCGTTGAGGTCGCCTGGAAAGAAAGGCTCACAGAAGGAGTTTACAGGCTTGAGATTGAACTTATCGGTAACGACGGAGATGTTATAGAACGCAGGGAAACCATTATTGAGTCTGATCTATCTCCTGTGAATGAGAGTGAGACAGTCCCTGACACAGGAAATGAAACCTCAGAAGAAGATGATGGTAACGGTATTACCGGCTCTTCTGTTATTGCAGGAACTGCGGGGATTGCTATGGTTTTTGCCTTTTTTAAAAACCATAATAAAAAATCTAAAAGGCCGTGAATCCCATGAGTTACGAACTTATAATTGCTCTCAGACAGATCAGGGCAAGAAAATTCCAGACCCTGCTTTCGGTAGGAGCAATAGCTCTCGCTGTAATGATACTTACAGTTTCTCATTCTATTATGGTGGGTGTTACAGAGGAGTTTTATAACACGTCGGTGGACAAAATTCCTCAGGTCCTGGTCTCTCCAGAAGAAGGCGAGGATTACATCTATCTCTACGATACTCTGATAGAAAATGTTGGCTCGATTGAAGGAGTTACTGCAGTATCTCCATTCCTTACAGGGCAGGCTTCTTTGAAATTCAAGGACAATTCCCTTAATTCTGAGCTTAGAGGTGTGATCCCTTCACAGGAAAATGAAATTAGCTCTATCGAAGACGATATGGTTGAGGGCAGTTTCCAGGAACTGGAGTATTCAAGAAATACGGTGGTTATAGGTTCAAAGCTGGCAGAAAAACTTGAGGTTAATCTGGGGGACTTCGTAGATGTGTCTTTTCCGAATGCAAATCCTCTCTCTCTCAGAGTTGCGGGGATCTTTCATACCGGATCTTCTCTTGACGAGTCCCTGGCATATATTTCCCTGGATACTGCCCAGCAATTCTATGATGTCTCGAACGTGGTTAATGGGGTTTCTGTCCGTCTCAGTGATTTTAACAGGGATAGGGAAGTCGCAAACGAGATCAAAAAACTTGGTTATAATGCAGAGGGCTGGACAGAGACATACTCTGCAATCCTCCGAACCATTGCTATCGAAAGCACTACAGACAATATCATATACGGGCTTGTTATTGTCATAGCCTCCTTTGGCGTGGTCAGTACACTGAATCTTTCGGTTATCAGTGCAACGAGTCAGATAGGTATGCTTCGCGCTATGGGTGTACCGGTCTCAGGCATCCAGAGGATTTTCATCCTCCAGAGCGGGATTCTCGGTCTACTGGGCGCTTTATTCGGTACCTTTGCAGGAGTCCTTATAGCCCTGGCAATAGGACAGTATGAGATCCAGCCGGATCCATCCGATGTTTACGGAAGTGTTTCCTTTATCCCCGTTGCCGTGCACCTTCTGGATACTTTGTTCATCATTTTTGCCGTTTTTATGCTTAACCTGATTACAGGAGTTTATCCTGCGCGGCATGCGGCGAAGGTGGACCCTATAAAGGCTATAACTTCAAAGTGAGTGCAGTGTAATACAATTTCACAGTCAGTTACAATTTCACAGTCAGTTACAATTTCACAGTCAGTTACAATTTCACAGTCAGTTTCATAATTAATTGTAAAAGTAAAAATGTAAGTATCCAGCTGGCTAAAAATCTGATCTAATTTAATATTTAGAGAGTCATAAAAGATCCATTGTCCAAAAACTCTGATACATATCCATATCCAGGAGTTTATTCAGATGTATGAATTGAAAATCGCTTTGAGGCAGGTATTATCCAGAAAAAAGCAGGCCCTTTTTTCTATACTTGCCGTTGCTCTTGCAGTTGCCGTAATCACAGTAATGATGGCATTGCTTTCCGGCTTTCAAGGAGAGCTTATAAAGTCCAGTATTGAGGACAATCCACATATTGTTATCAATCCTCAGGATGAAAAAGAGGAGTTTATTCACCTCTACAAATACAACTCGGCCCTGATCTCCGAAAAAGAGGGAGTCATAGCTGCATCCCCCAAATATGTTGGTCAGGTGGCGCTTAAATACAGGGACAATGCCGAAGGGGTTTCTCTTCAGGGAGTTGACCCAATGGCTGAAGAGAGTGTTATGAGGATAAGTGAGGATCTTGTTGAAGGCGATATCAAGACCCTTGTTCATACAAGATACGGGATTCTGCTCGGGGACCAACTTGCAAAAAAACTGGAGGTCAATGTGGGGGACCGGGTTGATGCTGTTTTACCGGGCTCGCAAACAACCTCTTTCAAGGTCATAGGTCTTGTTCATACCGGAACTTCAGCAGACGAGGTAACAGCCTATGCAAGGCTCGATTCAGCTCAGGATTTTTTCAAAGAGCCGGGAGTTGTAAGCAACATAGGAGTCAGAGTAGCAGACCCTTACCAGGCAGATGCCATTGCAGCTTCAATTGAGGGAGAAACCGGACTTGATGCTGTAAGCTGGAGCGAAGCAAACTCTGAAATCCTGAGCTTCTTAGATATCCAGAAGGTCTCTGTAAGTATTTTCTATTTTCTAATTTACGTAATTGCAGGCTTTGGAATTGCAAACACCTTGATCACCGTCGTTACTCAGAGAACCAGGGAAATAGGTATCCTGAAAGCCATGGGGACTTCGAAAAAGAGCATTATGGTCATCTTTCTTTTCCAATCCACGATCCTTGGAGCAATAGGCATGGTGTTCGGCACCATTCTCGGTTATATTTCGATAATTGCGCTCCAGAGCTATGAAATAGAAGTCCCTCCGGAGACGTATTTCGGGCTTCAGACCCTTCCTCTTGAAGTTGACCCTCTCAATTTCGTGTATGCGGCTTTCTTTGCTTTTATTGTCAATATTTTTTCAGGAGTCTATCCTGCGCGGAAGGCTGCAAAACTTGACCCTGTAAAAGCCATTGAAAGTGCCTGAACTGAAAAAGAATCGCAGTAAACAATGAATTGGATACAATAAATTGTCTAAATTTCAATAATTTTAAAGAGGTATCGAAAAGTATGATAGACGAAATCCCGGTTATAGAGCTTAAGAACCTGACCAAAGTTTACGAGAACGGAGTTGAATTTCGCGCTCTCGACGATGCAAACCTGATAATTAAAAAAGGGGAATTTGTTGCAATTGTGGGACCTTCCGGTTCAGGCAAAAGTACGCTTATGCACCTCATAGGTCTGCTTGACACGCCCAGTTCAGGGACTCTCCTTATAGATGGCAAAGATGTAACAAAAATGTCGGATAAGGAGCGTTCCGCAATGAGAAACAGGATACTGGGATTTGTCTTTCAGTACCATCACCTGCTTCCCGATTTCACAGCTCTGGAAAACGTAATGATGCCGCTCCTGATTGCAGGCCAGAGCAGGGAGAATGCAAAAAATGTCGCCGAAAAACTTCTGAAGGAGGTCGGGCTCGAAGAGAGAATGGATCACAGGCCTGGTGAACTTTCAGGTGGGCAGAACCAGAGGGTTGCAATAGCAAGAGCGTTGAGCTGCTCCCCTGAAATCGTTCTCGGAGACGAACCTACGGGTAACCTTGATACAAAAACAGGCGATATGATCTATGAACTTCTCAGGGAGCTAAACAGGGAGTATAATCAGACATTTATCGTAGTTACTCACAATGATGACCTGGCTTCAAAAGCTGACAAAATCATCAGGCTTGTAGACGGAAAAATCACCGTTCAGTAAGGAGAAATATGTTAAAAAAGTAGCAACTGAACACAAAAAAATGAGGAAATGGGTTACATTGGAAGATTTTCCTGGTTGGATTATATCTGCGCTATTTTCGGCGATTCTCATGAGATTGTTTATAAGACCCAAATTTAAACGGAGATATGGAATTTGACAAGAATTACTAAAAAAGCATGGTTTGGCAAGAGAATTATTGGATGGGGTTATCGTCCCATTAGCTTAGAGGGCTGGTTGGTAACTGTGGTAGTTTTAGGTGTGATTTTTGCCAGCATAACTTATCTCGAGGAAACGACAACTCGTTATGCCACTCTTGCTGTAATCCTGATAGTCTTTCATATTATTATTTACCTGACTGGCGATGCACCGGGCTCTGATGTATTGGATAAGTTAAGGAATAAATAACGAAAGCCTGGAAGGTGATTTGAGTAATTCAACAGTGTTGTAACATTGCAATTATCTAATGCCTTATGACTTTTTGGAGAAGCTCTAAATCAAAGGTCACATATCGTGTAGTTTAGATATTGAAAGATAAAATACTTTCAAAACCATTTTTTGGGCAAAGCTGCCAGCACTCATTCTTAACCCCCATGTAATAATTATTTTTTTAATTGCTCCATCTCTTTATGTTTTATTTGCTGTATACGCAGGAGATCCCCCCCTGTTTCCATAAAAAGCTCTTCAGCAGCCTGTTCATCAAGCCAGGGCGGCAGATGACCGTTTGCGATCATGACCGAGAGACCCATATGAAAGATCCGCATTTTCAAGAGCAGGAGTTTGCGTTCCTCGTACGTCAAATCGCCCATGGTTTCATCTTCAGCCAGTGCTTCAACCATGGCGTTAGTAAAGGTTTCATACGAAGCCATGCACGAATTTTGCTGCATTATCAGTTCACGAAAAAGGACAGGATACTCCCGCGCAAACACTAAACTGGCTTTTCCTATGTTTTCAAAAAAGCTCGGCCCTTTTTGTTGCGCCAGCATTTCATCCAGAATGGCAAATACACGCTCTACCACAGCCTTAACCAAATCATCAATTGTTGTGAAATTGATATAGATAGGCGCAACAGAACTATGAAGACGTTTTGCTACGCTGCGCGCGGTGATGCCGGCAAAGCCTTCTTCTTTTGCGATGGAAAAAGCGGCTTCTACAATGGTTTCTCTGTCAAATTTTGTTTTGGGTGGCATATAAAGCCTTCTTTAAATAACATTTGTTACATAATAGATGTTATTTTATATCATAAAAAGATATCTGTCATAAAAAATGTGTAATAGCAATAGGAATTATACAGTTGAACTAAAAAAATCAACAGCATCAGATCGTCACCTGTCTAAAACTTGACTTTAATTCACCGTCTTTACCGTAATTGATTTTGTTCCTCAAGTGTGCAAGTCCTATTTAACAAATGAATGGCCCATATAGTTGTCGACATCTTCTCGAAGGAAATGCAGCCGGCATCTTGTTTACTTTCAAGCCTGTGAGCAACCGGCAGCAGTGGCGAGGTTGTTGGGAAAACTATCGGCATCAAAGAACTGATGTCTGCGCGTACCAACGAGAACGCCGCGGAAGTTCCTATCCAGGCCGAAAATCGCTGACAGACCACTCAAATAGAGATGTTGCATCAAGAGTGATACTTACACGGTTAAATATTTGAATTGTTATATATTCGAATTGTTATATATTTGAATTGTTATATATTTGAATTGCTATATATTTGAATTGCTATATATTTGAATTGCTATATATTTGAATTGCTATATATTTGAACTGTTAGATCTTTGAACTGTTAGATCTTTGAACTGTTATATATTTGAATTGTTAAATATTTGAATTGTTAAATATTTGAATTGTTAAATATTTACACTGTTGAATCTGGATAGTGGGAACCTGGAATAAACTCACGCTCCATTTTGATAACCCCAGATCTTCAAAGATAGGTCAACCATCAGATCAGTCAGGTTTTCCTCGTTTATGAGAGGGGTGCTGTAGAGGTAGATCATACTGAAGAGGAGAATGCTTTTTACCGTGATCCCCCAGTACACAAAAACTTCCAGAGGATCTTTACCATTTATCTCAACGCCACTGAAACTGCAAAAAAATTCGGATGCGGCTTTGTAGTCTTTGACATCCATCTTTTTGATTTCTTCCACGATTTCACTATCGCTCAGTGTGGCCATGGTCAACGCTTTTATCAAAGGACTGTTATCTTTGTAGAATTGCTGCATATTTTTTATAATATCCCTCATGTAACCCGGGAAATCATTAAAATCAATAGTTTCTGGCTGTTTTATCCTTAATAACTTATCCATGTATCTATAGCTGATCTCCTTAAGGATGTCAGACTTGCCTTCCGGGAAATACTTATAAATCAGTCCTATACTCACACCGGCAGCCTCAGTTATGTCCCGGATAGTCACGTTTTCATAGCCTTTTGTTTCAATCAGCATGCACATGGCATCCTGGATGGAGATGATTTTTGCTTTTTTATCCCGTTTTGTGCTATTTCGATCTTCTTGAACATTTTTTTTGTCCTGCATCGGATATCTCCTAAGTGAACAATATTCAAAACTTCTATAAATAAATTGTATGCATTAATGTCATAAGTGAAAGACGTTCAAAAATTGGTATTAATAAGTTGTATGCAGTAATTCCATAAGTGAACAATGTTCAAAAATCTTTATTAATAAGGTGTATGCATAAAAGATTAATAGAATTTTATACAAAGTCCAGAAATAATTCAATGTCTCTAATTGAAACGCAGTTAAACGATTTTTATAAAAATATATTTTAATAATTGTTATCACAGAACCGGGGTAAAAGACAATGAAAGCTGCACTTTTCTTACTTACTTTTTACCTTATATCCATTTTTCCGGCCTCTGCATCCGAGAATTCTCACACTGAAAAAACGAGTACAGCCCACATAGCCGACCTTTATAGCGATCTTGAGTCCTTTGATGTAACCCTCTACTCGGACAAGCCAGAAGACAACTTGAATCTTGAGGTGCTTCTTGTCAGACCCATGGGAACAAATGAGAAAACACTTGACAGACAGGTATTTTCAATAGATAGCATTCCTGCAAATAAACAGGTAATAAAGGTTGGTTTCTGGAATGCAGGAAGTTCCGAACGCGGAGCTTATAAGATAAAGGCCAGGCTTCTTGAAGGAAACAAGGCTCTTTCAGAGTCTGAATATAATTTTGCTTACGGCACCAATTCTGCGTCAAGGCTTCAGGTCAATGACCTGGTTGCTAACTCCCAGGGAATCAGTGTTGCACTCTCTCCAAAAGAAGCCTCACTTTTTGATATCGAATATATGCTTGTAAATGGTTCGGATGTCGTTTATGCAACAAAAGCTGAAAAATTATCACTTACCAGCGTTCCGGATATTTTTTCCGCTCCCTGGGGTACACTTCTTGAAAACAATAAAGAGTATTCTGGAAGAGTAAAGATTCAGGTTTATTCTCCTGATAAGGAGGTTATAAGCTCAGCCGAGCGATTTACTGCCAGAGATGATGCAGAGATTACCGATATCTACAAAGATGAAACCGGAGCAAGTGCAACTGTTTATGGGCGTTCTCAGGTGCCTTTTGAAGGAAAACTGGTTTTTTCTGTATACAAACTGAAAGCAAATTCTGAAAAAGGGAACTCCAGTCTTGTTGAATCTGTCCAGCAAAGGGTTCCAGTGTTGCTGAATAACGACGACGAAACAGTTGAAGTGGCCTGGAGCCATAGGCTTCCTGAAGGGATCTACAGGCTTGAGATCGAGCTTCTGGGAAACGACGGTGACGTTACTGAGCACAGGGAAACAGTCATTGAATCCGATCTATCCCAGAGTTCCAGTGTTAGTCTGGTAAATAATACTACTTCAGAAAACGAGACTTCAGATGAAAATGGACTCCCAGGTTTTTCTGCAGCAGCATTAGTTTCAGGGCTTGCAACGGTTTTTATCTTTTTCAGAAATAAAATTTGAAACCAGATCGAAGGCTGTGAGTCCCATGCGTTATGAACTCTTTATCGCGCTCAGGCAGATTCGGGCAAGAAAATTCCAGACAATTCTTTCAGTTGTAGCTATAGCTCTTGCCGTGATGGTACTGACCGTTTCCCAGGCTCTTATGGTTGGTTTCACTGGCGAACTCTATAGTACTACGGTAAATAAGCTTCCTCATGTCTCGGTATCTCCGCAAGAAGGTGAAGACTATATTTACCTTTACAGAAACCTTATTGACGATATCGACAAAATCCAGGGCGTTTCGGCAGTTTCTCCTTTTCTTACGGGAAAAGCTTCCTTCAGGTTCAAGACAAATTCCTTTAATGCCGAGCTGAAAGGCGTTCTCCCTCTACAGGAAAACAATATCAGTGCAATTGAAGCTGATATGGTTAAGGGGGATTTCAGGGAGCTTGAATATTCCAGAAATACAGTAGTAATCGGCTCGAAACTGGCAGATAAGCTTGAGGTTAATCCCGGAGACTCGGTTGATGTATCTTTTCCCAATGCAAACCCTCTGTCCCTGAGAGTAGTTGGGATCTTCAATACTGGCTCGCCTCTGGACGAGTCCCTTACTTATACATCTCTGGATACCGCCCAGAATTTCTACGATGTTCCGGATGTGATTAACGGTCTTTCTGTCAGACTTGAAGATTTTAACAGGGACAGGGAAATTGCTGCTAAGATAGAAAAGACCGGTTATAAGGCAAAAGGCTGGACCGAAACCAATCCTGAAATCCTCAGGACGATTGCCATTGAGAGCACTTCCAACAATGTGGTCCTTGGTCTGATTGTAGTTATTGCTTCTTTTGGGGTGGTTAGCGCTCTGAATCTTTCAGTTATCGGTGCTACAAACCAGATTGGCATGCTTAGAGCTATGGGAGCTACAGTTTCCAGTATCAGGACAATTTTTGTACTTCAAAGCGGCATTCTGGGTCTGCTAGGTGCACTTATCGGGACACTTACAGGAGTTGCAATTTCTCTGGGATTAGGCCAGTACGAAATGCCATCTGCTTCCTCAGAACTTTACGGCGGCATGGCAACTATTCCCATCATAGTCCGAACCGGAGATATTCTGGTCATTATTATTGCAGTTTTTCTGCTGAACCTTATTGCCGGGATTTACCCTGCCCAACAGGCAGCTAAACTCGATCCGGTGAAGGCTATCAGTTCAAAGTAAATACAGATTTAAGATTATTCCCTGTCTTGTTCAGATTAAATTATGTTATAAATTATTTCAACAGATTGGATATTCTGGAAATTATGAGATTCCCTGCTGACCAAGAACCCTAAGATGTATCATCTCCAGGAGCTAATTCATATGTATGAATTGAAAATCGCATTAAGGCAAGTTTTTTCCAGAAGAAGGCAAACTTTTTTTGCCATACTTGCAGTTGCCCTTGCCGTAGCCGTAATTACTGTGATGATGGCAATGCTTTCAGGCTTTCAAGGAGAGCTTATAAAGTCCAGCACTGAGAACAGTCCCCATATTGTTATCAATCCTCAGGATGAAAAAGACGGGTTCATTCATCTTTACAAATACAATTCGGCTCTGATTTTTGAAAAAAAAGGAGTTATAGCGGTTTCTCCTAAATATCTGGGTCAGGCAGCCCTGGAATATAAGGACAATGCAGAAGGTATTTCACTTCAGGGGGTTGAACCTGAGGCTGAAGATAAGGTTATGCGAGTAAGCAGGGACATAGTAGAAGGAAGCTTTCTATCGCTTACCCATACAAGGCACGGAATAATACTTGGGGATAAGCTTGCGGAAAATCTTGGAGTTCAGCCTGGGGACCGGGTAGATGCAGTGTTTCCGGGCTCAAAAACAACTTCTTTCAAGGTTATAGGTCTGATACATACAGGAACTGAGGCAGATGAAGTAACGGCCTATGCAAGGCTGGACTCGGTGCAGGATTTTTTCAATGAACCCGGAGTTGTAAGTACAATAGGGATCAGGGTCGCAGACCCGTACCAGGCTGACGTTATAGCGGGCTCAATTGAAAGGGAAACCGAGCTTAACGCAGTAAGCTGGATAGAAGCAAATGCAGAAATCCTTAATCTTCTAAACACTCAGAAGGTTTTCGTAAACGTTTTCTACGTCCTTATTTACGGGATTGCAGGGTTCGGGATTGCAAATACACTTATCACCATTGTTGCCCAGCGAACCCGAGAAATAGGCATCTTAAAAGCTATGGGAGCCTCTCAAAAAAGTATAATGATTGTCTTTCTTTTCCAGTCTGTAATTCTTGGAGCTATTGGGCTGGGTTTGGGTACTATTCTGGGTTATATTGCAACCATTACTCTACAGAGTTATAAAATCGCAGTCCCCCAGGAGATGTATTTTGGGCTCCAGACGCTTCCTCTTGAAGTCGAACCTCTCAACTTCGTATATGCTGCTTTCTTCGCTTTCATAATCAACATAATCTCAGGTATTTACCCTGCAAGGAAAGCTGCAAAGCTTGACTCTGTAACAGCCATAGAAAGTGCTTGATACAATCACTTTTTCCGGGTGTAAAAAGCTGTGTGCTGCCTGGTTTTAGCTTATAATTCATTTATGAATTTAAGATTGTTCACCTAGCAGTCCCCTAGCAGTCGCCTAATATTGACATAGTAGTCACCTAGTAGTTACCTAGCAGTCATCCAATAAAATTTGAGAACTTGCGCATTTAAACTAAAATCGAGTAATAGAGTCGTAAAAGTAGCTAATGGTTAGCCATCAAAAAAATTTCAGTGCAAAATTTTTTCCTTCCAAAAACCTCTTCATTTTTTGGAGGCATTTTCCTCGAAATTATTAATCTTGTATGGAAAATGGTCGTTGCTTTTACGACGCTCTCATTTATTTTTGAACTAACTATTTATCTGAGTCTCGTCTCCGAAAGTTGTACTTTCTTATCTATAAGGTCAGTTTAGAAATATATAAAAATATTACTATAGTGGTCGACTTAGACGAAGATTCCTTACATTCCTAAACAAAGATTCCTTACATTCCTAAACAAAGATTCCTTACATTCCTAAACAAAGATTCCTTACATTCCTAAACAAAGATTCTTTACATTCCTGAATCCCGAAATAAGAGTCTTCACTGGAATGCACCTGCTTCGAAGTTGTAGAGTCCTCTTTTAAAATACTCGTAAGGTTAGACTTGTTCGCTTTTATTCAATATTCGCTGATCAGAGTATTGTTTTTACAGACTACTGAATATACATATTAAATAATACAGATAATTATTTATAAACAATCAGTTCTGTATTTATGTTAGTTATGTTGAAACTAAAAGAAATAAAGAATAATGCAAAAAAGTACATAGAACTATGTAAACTTATATATGTAGATCCTCGAACTCCCAAAACTGCAAAAATACTATTATGGATTGCCATAGGCTATGCTTTATCACCAATAGATTTAATACCGGATTTCATACCTGTAATTGGTTATCTTGATGATATGATAGTCGTCCCTGTGCTTTTGTACATTGCAATTAGATCAGTACCTAAAGATGTGTATATCGAAAATTATGTTCAGATTTTAAGAAAGTAAATCGTTATCCAGAAAACACGGTGTTTTTTAGATTTTCATTTCTTAAAATTCTGTTCAGGCTCTATTAAGGTTCAATTCAGGCACAAGATTGTAAAATTTCTTAATATTTTAACTCGAGACAGATTGAGCTTTAGCTAACAAATAAAAAGCCTTTTTCGGATCTGTTTTGCTGAACATTTATTCCTAAAAGTATATGCCCATCTGAAGAGAAACAACACTTAACTTTACCAGATGTATTTTTGAAGTCGATTCGAGTTTAGTAGAACAGGATTTCTATTAAATGGGATTCAAACCACGTTTTGATATCAGGGGTATGAGGAAATGTTACTCATGGATATAATAACCTGGGAGCCTAAAGACTCCCTGAAAGTTGCGGAATTCTATGCAAATTATGAATACCCGAAGGGCATAAAAGTAATCGACGAGTGGACTGACCTTACTGGCTATCGCACGTTTATAATTTATGAAACTGAAGATGAAAAAACATACGCTTCTTCCGTATTTCCTTTCATAGGGCTGTGCAAATTCGAAACGTTTCCGGTTATGAAACTGGATAAGTTTATGCAGCTTGCCCAAAAACTTGCCGAGAAAACCGGAGGAAATAGTCCAGTCGCTGAGCAGGGCGAGGGAGGAAAAGTCTCAAAAGAACTTTTTCAGCAAATAGATAACCTTGAAAAGAGAATTGAACGCCTTGAACACCATTCTTTTGTTCAACAGGAAGATATAACATAAAAACTTAGATCGGTCATGAAGATCTAGATCCAACTCCAAAACTTAGTTCAACCTAAAAACTTAGTTCAACCTAAAGACCCGGCTACAACGTAAAGCCCTGGTCCCAACGAAAAAACCGTGATCTGAAAGCGGATTTTAGTCCGGTTGAGAATTTTTACCTCAAATTTATTTTTCAAGCGCGCTTTCAAATTTTTCCTCGTCCATACGGTAAATCTGCCACCCAGCGGCAGGGCTTCCTCCAAGATATTCATAGAATTCCCTTGCAGGGTTCCAGTCAAGGACTGCCCATTCCATTCTTCCGCAGTTTCTTTCTTTTGCAAGCTTTACACAGTGGAGAAACATTGCTTTTCCAATCCCTTTTCTCCTGAACTCGGGTCTTACAAATATATCCTCTATATAGAGCCCCGGCTTTCCTAGAAAAGTAGAAAAGTTGTGGAAAAAGACAGTAAACCCGGCTGGAACCCCGTCCAGTTCTGCAAATAAAACTTCAGCATAGGGTCTTTTTCCAAACATAGCCTCTGCCAGGGATTCTTCTGTTGCTGTGACAAGGTGGGAAAGGTTTTCAAACCTGGCAATGCCTTTGACGAACTTAAGAATCAGGGGAACATCCTCGATTTCTGCGGCGCGGATTTTCAACCCGGGTTTTACTCCATCCTCTGCGGGATTTATGTCATCTTTTGTAATTTTTTTATGTATTGGCATTTTTTGATTCCTTTATTGAATCGATAGATATAGATAATTTCATAGGTTTAATGAAACTGAATTTATGAAACTGAATTTATGAAACTGAATTTATGAAACTGAATTTATGAAACTGAACTTATGAAACTGAACTTATGAAACTGAACTTATGAAACAGAATATAGACTAAGTTTATTTGAATTAACTCTTAATGTATGTAATTTTTGCTAGCCTGGGATATCCAACAAAAATAAGTATGAAGCAATAAGTATGAAGCCAAAAAGTCTTGTTTAAAATGCTTGATAAAAAAGATTTCAAACCTGTCACGCTTGCAGATCGGGCTTTTTTCGAGAACCATTACGCACTCTACCCGCAAACACACAGCGACAACACTTTCACGAGTATAATCTGCTGGAACCATTTCATGCATTACAGGTATGCATACGTGAGAGGGAATGTAATTCTTGTATGCACTGCCGCAGGAGTGACACGCTTACACCCGCCTATAGGTCCCCATGATCCTGAACTCATGCGGGAAGTAATACGGCTGGCGCTGGACATGGGTGACAATAATAAGCCCCTTATGCTCATTGAACCCGAGACTGCAAAATTGATGAAGAAAATCGATCCTGACCTTCTTTTTGTTCCGGATCTGAACCATTTTGAGTATGTGTACAGGGCTCACGACCTTGCTGAGCTTCCTGGAAAGAAATATCTCAAGATCCGCAACCAGATTAACAAATTTCGAAAGAATTACCAGTACTCGGTTGAGCCGATAACCCCAGAAAACCAAAAAGAGATAATGGAGTTCCTGGTGAGGTGGTGTGAGAGCAAAAACTGCGAAGATAATTTCATTCTTGCCCACGAGATAGAGGCTATCTCTTATGCGATCGAGCACTTGACCGATTTACGCTTGCGAGGCCTTTTGATAAGGGTCGGTTTACAGGTAAGTGCCATCTCTCTTTTTGAGCGCCTCGATAGTAATACGGCGATAATTCATTTTGAGAAAGGGCTTCCGGAGTATGATGGAATATACAAGGTAATCAATGCCGAAACTGCAGCGGTTCTTGCCAGTGAGGTGGAATACATCAATAGGGAAAGCGATCTTGGCATCAGTGGACTTCGAGAGGCTAAGCTGAGATATCATCCGCACCACATGGTAGAGGTTTATTCGCTCAAACGACGAACAGGTTTTCCATTTGTCACGTGAATATGCACTCTAATACATGCCTGCACTCTAATACATGCCGACATGTGAACTACCCTTAAGATAAACAGGTTGTCTGACAATTCAATAACGGAATCCATTTACTTTTTGAACTTAAAAAGAACCAGTCTATTAAAGCTTAATCTACGTGATTTTTATGTGATTATAATTCCAGATTCTTTAAAAGATGCATTCCTACGTTTGTGCCGATTTACCTTTTATTATCTAACTTTTTAAAAAATAAATATATCAAGATAATAATAAAAATCGTTGTGTATATTTCAGGGATTCCTAATTCAGTGAAACTCTTGAATAGTAATGTAGGAGACATGGTATTTTCCAAATTTTTTATAAATTAAATATAAAACACATATAAAAAGGCTCTTCGTCATTCCTTATGGATATTCTCATAATATCTTCATAAAAACCAATGCGGTCTCGAATTGAAAATCGTCTTATCCACAGGGAATGACGAAGAGTCATTTTCTCTTTTCCGTCTCTTTTTCGGTTTTAATTTTTTTTCTTTTTTATATTCCTTTCCATTTATTTAGTCGCGGTAACCATTAATTCCCTGAACCTTCCCTCCAGAGCTGTATCAGTTCTTTAAGCCTTTCGTCCGTGAGTTCTGCTCCGGTTTCAGGGATCTGTGTGCCACTGCGATAGATATGGATAGCTTCCTGCAGCTCTTCTGTGCTTATATTTTCCCCTTCCCGGGAATCCGAGCTATCCCAGGGATTCCATGCAAGGACTGTCCAGTTCCAGCTCCGTGAAATTTTTTCGTCTCCTGTTCTGGCAATTGCTGTGACATTATAAAAGCCTGGAGAGCGGATGGTCTCCGTGTATGAGCTATCCTTAACGCTGGATTCGGAACCTTTACTTTCTCCGTTAAGGTACCAGCTTATATCGCAGGCATAATTTGTACTGATACTGAATTCCTGTTTCTCTCCTTTGTAGGTTGTTACATTCTCCACGGGGCTGGCTGAGTTAATTGAAAGGGGGACCACTTTTATATAACCGGTTTTAGTTTCGGTGTCAGATCCGTTACTGTTACCGATAGTCAGAGAAACAGCATAATTCCCATAAGACCCGTAGGTATATATCGGGTTCTGAGCTGTTGAGTCGATCTTCCCATCTCCGTTTAGATCCCACTTCCAGTAAAGGGCATTACTGGAAAGGTCTGTGAACTGGACTGTAAGAGGATACATTCCTGTTGTGACGTTTGAAGAAAAGTCAGCTTCAAGGAGCGCACTGGTTGTGAAAGCTTTAATGCAGAGGTTTGCTTCCGAATTGCTTGATATGTCTTCCCACGTGACTCCATTAGGGCTCACATAACTTTCTCCTGCATTGGCCTGGGCTTTGCTGCTGTAACGGGCTACAGGTTGTTCGGCTGCAAGAGGTCCTGAAGCTGAAGGATTAGCGAATCTTATAACTATTGAAAATCTCTCTCCGGCATGTACTGGAACTACCGAATTCAGCACATGTGTATGGTATCCTGGGAAAGAGTATCTGCCGCTTTCCTGTACAAGGTACCCCTGTCCAGAATTCACAGGCCCGGAAACAGGATTTTTATATATGTATATCTCGTAAGCTGTATTAAGGTCCGTAGTATAGAATCCTATGGCCTTGAGGGTTTCGTCCCTTCCAGAGGAGAAAACATTGCCGCCCCAGGCAACAAGGCTTCCTTCATATTCTTTTGATACTGTCCATCCAAGAGGGTCATACTGGTAGACGTTGTCATAATTGTTCTGACTTTCAGATGTGAACACGGCGTTTTCATTGTATCCTAGTTTTGTGTCATAGTAGGAAATATAAAAGTACCCTTCCTCTCCCCAGGTGTCGCCCCAGCTATTTTTCACTATAAAAGCCCCGTTTCCTGGAGGGATCTGCGTAAAGGAATTCCTGTCAAAAGAATCATTCCAGCCCACAATGGCTACAGCATGATTGACAGACAGGCTTCCTGGGTATCGATAAGCATAGTTTCTTTGCTGATAATATCCGGAGTTCCAGTATATTGTGGTGTACACAGCTCCGTACTCCAGAATTGCATTCTTGATAACCTCGTTATCCAGGGATTCTGTCCTGTCGGGCAGGAAAAGTGCTTCTTGCACATGTTTCTGTACAGAAAGCCCTGTGGGTGAATAAGAAGATGAATCATCATAAGGATCCTCAGATTCATTTACAGGCCCGCTCCAGCGAGAAAGGTATGCTGTTGATATGAATGCATTGCCACCGTCATCAGTAGTAAGATCAAATCCCTGCGAATAGTTCTTTGAGACAAGGTTTTTCATGTTGTTTTCGGAAAAGTCATAGCTTTTTCCTTCTGTTCCCAGGAGGTAAGATTCAAGGGAAGCAATACTTGAAAAAGCCCAGCAGCTTCCATCTTTTCCCTGGTTCTTTACTGATGTTACTTTTCCCTCCTTGCGTAGGTCGTAAACAGCCGGAAGGTCTGAACCTGAAGCTCCCAGTAAAAGTCTTCCTTCAGAACTTGCAATTTCTGACAGGTCTACAGGTGAGGGTTTATACCCCTTATTTGAAAGCTGTCCGTAACTGCCCACAAAAGAAAAAGCTTCAATTGAGTCAGTCTGCTGGTCTTCCAGAAACTCGGGGTTCATGGGGGCTGTTTTGATTACGGGTTCAACCACTGAATCAGCAGAAGGTGTGAAGTTTTGCAGCGTTTCAGGTTCTTCGGTATTTCCGGCGGCAAACCCCAGGCTGCCTGGCAGGCACAAAATCAAAACCATAAACACAAGCAGAAAAGATTTTATTTTTTTAAGCAGGGAATGTTTTATTCTTTTCAAGATCTTTAGCCTCGGTGAGATCGTTTCCTGGCGAGCCTGTATCAGCTTTTTTGGAGCTTGCCGGAATATATATCTTTATCATTATTTTGTAACTGACATATGAAACTATTTATGAGATTAGTCTATAAGTTCTTTTCTAACTGAGTATAATTTTTTATTATATTTTATGAACTATTTTTTTTCTTCACAAAAGCTAAATATCGATTGCAATCTAACAAATTAATTTCATATTCTCCTTGATAAAAACATATCAATCCGTATAAATAATTACAATGTTATGTTTAGTTTCTCATCTAGTTTCACTTCTCTCATTTTAATTTCATTCATTTAATTTTTACAAACTACTTTATTGAGGCTGTAATATCCAGTAGAAAGAAACATTATTTTTTTCCGTCCACACTTTATATAGACACTTTATAGGGGCACTTTAAGGAAGGGCAGAAACCTGCTTTCGGAAGCATTTGTAATCCTTGAAAAAACCAGATCAGAATACCTTGACAAAGAGATCCTTAGAGTTACCATGATTGCAGAGCTGGATGGTATCAACATTTATGAGCAAATGGCAAATCTGGCAAAAAGCGAAGAAATTCGTAAAGTTCTGCTTGACATTGCTTGACATTGCCAGAGAAGAAAAATCCATGTAGCGATATTTGAAACCGTGATCCTGCAAACTGATAAAGAGTTTTTGAAAATGTATTCGGACTATGCTCTGGCCAGGAGCAGAAAATAAGCTTGAAATCCGTTTGAAACCATATTTTCTATTGATCCTCCATGCTTGAAGAATATGAAAAGAAAAGACACTTTCAAAAGACTCCTGAACCGCCGACCAGTGATTTTAAACAAATCTTCGACAAACCGATTTTTGTGGTTCAGCGCCATGATGCGCGTAAGCTTCATTATGATTTCCGCCTGGAAATGGATGGAGTTTTGAAAAGCTGGGCTGTGCCAAAGGAGCCCCCGAAGGAGGCAGGCATCAGACGGCTTGCTATCGAGACTGAAGACCATCCGCTGGCATATGCCGATTTTGAGGGAGAAATCCCGGCCGGAGAGTACGGGGCCGGCAAGGTTGAGATATGGGATAAGGGGACTTTTGAGCTTTTGAAACGTGAGGAAAAGGAAATTGTAGTGGCACTTGAAGGAGAAGAATTGAAAGGGATTTATGTTTTAATACGGACAAAGTACGGAAAAGGCGAAAAAGGCTGGCTCTTCTTTAAAAAGGCCAGCTAAAAGCAGACTTTAACTTAATATTTCTGAACACGAAGCCTGTGTATCAAGAGTGAAACATGGGTCAGACCCTGATCTTTTTAAACCATTGTGAGTATAAGCATATGGGGATACTTACGGAAGAAAGAGTAAAGATCAATGTTTTTGAAACTGCCGGGGAAAACTGCTGCGTTGCCGCTTGTGACGGACAGAAAGTTTATGAGATTATTAAGGCTGCGCTCTGTGAAAATAAGAAAATCGACCTCTCTTTTGCATACGTGAATGAGCTTACGCCTACCTTTTTGAATTCGGCAATAGGGCAGCTTTATGGCTGTTTTCCTGCAGAGCAGATTGAGAGCAACCTCTTATTCATGGATATCTCCGAAGAAGATGAGATCATCCTTAAGAGAGTAATCGAGCGGGCGAAAACCTATTTTGAACATGCGTATACCTGCAGAAAGGCGCTGAAAGATGTGCTTGGAGGAGAAGATGCGTAAGAGCGTTCACCAAGCAACTGTTTTCCCGGTTAGGCGCCGTCCAAGGCTTCGCGCCGGAGGGCCAAGACCCGCAAAACCTGCTCCTGTAAAGGTACATTCCATAGAGAAATATAATTTTCCAGAAGGCAAAAAATATTTCTTTGACACCAACATCTGGTTGTATATCTATGGCCCAATCGGCTGGCCTGACCAGCGGTCGGACGCCTATTCAAAGGCTTTGAAAGAAATAATGAATTCCGACGGCACGATCTATATAAACTGCATGATAATTTCAGAATTCATAAATACCTTCGCCAGAATCGAGTTCAAGCAGCAGACCGAATTTACGAGGTTCAAGGAATTTCGAAATTCTCTGCCCTTCAGGGTAATTGCTCAGGACATAGCTTACAATGTAAGAAATATTCTCAAAAGTACCCTCGCGTGCGATCCCGAAATGGAAGCTATAGACCTTCCTGAAGTCATGGACATGTTCGAGCAGGGAAAATACGATTTCAATGACCTTCTCTTTGCCCAGATCTGCCGAGCAAAAAATATGGTTTTCGTAACCCATGACAAAGATTTCAGCGAACTCGGAGTCGAGATTCTGACCGCAAATGAGAGACTGGTTGATGTGGGGAGAGGGGGGAGAGAATAGTCAGCTTTTAGTTTCTATGTCCAGACAGGCGATAGATTCTGCTATGCGAATTCTGGAGTCTATCCCTAACCTTATTGAGAATGAGAATTACTCACAAGCTTTTGAAAATGTCTAAAAAGCCAAAAAACTTGCAGAATAAGCAAAAGCGCCGGCTCTTATTCACTGGTCACTGATGGCAAAGGGTGGAACTCTTGATGCCGCCGGCAGACTTGAGGAAGCTATAGAGACTTTTGAAAAAGCTCTGGAGTTATCCGTATATTTGTTTTTAGAAGCGTCAGAAAACTTTATGCGATGACGAACTTCTCAATATTCAACAACAGCTTCAATCAAAGGCTCTGCAAGTTTTATTACATTTTCTTTAAAAGCGTATATATCCTCTAAAACCGCAAAATTTTCTCCCCCTAAAAGTTCCTGCTTCAGTTTTTTACCCACAATGTCATCGTTTCCCGCTGCCAGCCTGAGCACAATAGAACCTGGAAAAATGGCCGTTTGGCAAGCAAGCCTGTCACAATCTCCATCCGTGATCCCTAAAATGGGGATTCCAAGCCTGGAGAGAATATCGCCTGCTATTGTTGTGGTGTCATCTCCAACCGTAACTACAAGTTCGGCATCAACAGCCAGTTCAAAAGTATCTTCTGCAGCATGGTCTATAAGTACGACTCTTCCTGCGGCTGGCTTGGAAGAAAAACCCGACGCTCTGCCGCACACGTTCGGTTTCCGGGCTTGCAGGTGAGAGAAATTGCTTCTTCTCAGGCAGCCGCTTTTTACCCAGGCTTTTGCAAGGTCAACAGGGTCTCTTTTTTCATAATTATGAAGTTTTTCGAGCCCATGCTCTTTTATTTCTCCCCCTTCGATTGCGACAATAAAGCCGTTTTCTGAGATTATGCTTACTCTGGAAGAAAAGGCTTTTCCAATCACGGTTCCGTTTACCAGAATATTTTCTCCGGGAAAAACGCCTGAAAGCTTGCGTATAACCTGGATTTTGCCTGTTGCCGGGCACTTTTCTACAAGAACATAATTTTGAACTCTCGAACTCTGAAGGGGCAAAGGACTTTCCACAGGAATCCCCAGGGTTTCAGAAAGCTTCTCAAGATATTCTCCGTATTCTCCGGCTTTTTTATTAAGAGGTATCAGAATTCCATCGGTACTTTCCGGGCTTTCGATCTGGATAAGAGGTTTTATCTCCGGCTCTCGAAGCCGGGCAGCGACCATTTCTCCAAATGCCTTCCCGGTTTCAATGGTTTTTCCCCGGTTCAGGAGGCATACTAGGTCTGATGTTTCAAAAAGCGATTCAATGCAGGCACTTTGCTTCTGGTGCTGACTTATGTCTATAATGTTTTCAAGTCCGGCATCAAGGACAGCTACTTTTCCCATTGTTCCACCAAGCCTAGCCTCGACTTTGCCCACACAGGAAAATTTTTCAAAAATTCTTTTAGCCTCTCCCGAATCAATTACTTCGGGACCATGGATTACCAGACCGATTTTCATTTTTCCTCCGTTTGACAGAAGAAGCATATTAACATGATCCTCAGTACAATTCTTTATTTCAGTCGAATACCCCGCTAGCTTGCTGCGGGGATGGAAACTTCCCCGGTAACCGTTGATGATTATATAATTTCAATTCCATTTTTCGGTTGTTAAC